>Ga0187842_1000146_pt1 | contig 37624 bp, 21 predicted proteins | sample SpaLakP09_SKY_41_FD_134514 | JGI IMG/M metagenome (GOLD analysis project Ga0187842, IMG submission 134514) | Oligotrophic lake water microbial communities from Sparkling Lake, Wisconsin, USA - SP09_SKY_41 | ecosystem: Environmental > Aquatic > Freshwater > Lake | place: USA: Sparkling Lake... | reverse complement strand
TCACGCGCCAGCGCGTCTACCAATAACAAAACTTCGCGACTCATGCTTTGCGTCCCTTAAAAACCACCTGTGGCACCAGGCGTGCCTTATCCATATCGGCGAGCGTAAACTCCAACAGCGCCGGACCTTCATTGCTCTCAAATTCCAACGACAAATTCTCCCCCTGAGGTTCCTGCAGGATCCCCTGGAACGATTTCCGGTTGTTCGTACCCGGCATGGCAACGCGCAGTTTGACGATAGCTTCGCTACCGGCAAAACGCGAAAAATCAGCCAATTTGCGCAGCGGGCGATCCAGCCCCGGCGACGAAATTTCGAGACGCTCGTAATTCACGTTCTCGACCGTCAGCACGTGCGACAACTGGTGACTCACCGTCGCGCAATCCTCGACGGTAATCGGACCTTTTTCTTCAGCGTCGGCAGCGCTGAAATCGATAAAGACGCGCAAAATCCCGCGCTCGCCCCGCTCGACATCAACCAGCTCATAGCCCAGACCAGCAACGGTCTTTTCAATTAATTCCGGCAGCTGCAAGAAATTCTCCAGATTAAAGTCTATTTCCAACTTAACAAAAATAGACCATTCAAAACGGTTCACCAAAAAAAAAATGGGCATCTGCCCATCTTCTTGTACTACCTAGCCAGATGAAAGCGCTGTTGCAGGATGCACTGCAACGAACTTTTATTAGGCTGCTCATTATAACCTGATCTGCACTGCGCCGCAATAACGGCTTCTGTGCAAAATCGGGCTAAATGTGCGTTACAAGCGGCATCTGGCCGTGCCGGAGCGGGTTTTGACTCCGTTCCGGCCGGCTCAGGATCAGCCTTTGCGACGGCGCGGCATACCGTGATCGCTGGCGCCGCCGCGCGGCGGCTGACCACGGCGCGGCGCACCGGCACTGGCAAAACCGAAGGTGGTTTGCAGTGGATCTGGCTGACGCGGGCCTTTGTTGCCGCCTTTACCGCCCTTGCCGCCGTTACCCCCGCCCTGCCCCTGAGCGCGGCCTTGACCTTGCGCACGTGGACCCGGTGCTTCGCCCAGCGGACGGCCACCGGCGTAAGCGCCGATACCCTGCGGACGACCGCCCGGACGGCCCGAGCTCTGGCCACCACGGCCATTACCATTGCCGCCGCCGTTACCGTTGCCGCCACGGCCACCCTGGCCACGGCCACCGGAACGGGCCGGCTTGGCGAACGGCAGCGCATTGGCGTTGCTCAGATCGGCGCGGTTGAAGTTGTGCTCGTCTTCGTCGTCTTCATCGTCGTCCAGATCATCGCGATCGGCGCCACGGCCGCGCTGCGGACGCTTTTCCGGACCTTTGTTCTGGGCCGGCTTGGCCTGCTGCAGGCCTTTGCCACGCGGACCGGCTGCAGCTGCAGCTGGCGCGTCGCCGACTTTTTTCTCGACACCATAGGCCGTCATCATGGCGCGCACGGCATTTTCTTCCAGCTCTTCCCAGCGGCCGCGTTTCAGGCTGCTTGGCAGCGTCATGGCGCCGTAGCGGGTACGGATCAGGCGCGACACGGTCAGGCCGATGGCTTCGAACATACGGCGCACTTCGCGGTTACGGCCTTCGCCGATGATGACGCGGTACCATTTGTTGATGCCTTCACCGCCGCCGTCAGCGATTTTGGAGAACTGGGCCAGACCGTCTTCCAGCTCGACGCCGGCCAGCAGTTTCTGGCGCATGCCCTCTTCCAGCACGCCCAGCGTACGCACGGCGTATTCACGGTCGATCGAGTAGCGCGGGTGCATCAGGCGGTTGGCCAGATCACCGGAAGTCGTAAACAGCAGCAGACCTTCGGTATTAAAGTCCAGACGGCCCACGGCCAGCCATTTGCCAGCTTTCATGGTCGGCAGGCGGTCGAATACGGATGGACGGCCTTCCGGATCGTCCATCGAGACGATTTCACCGGCTGGCTTGTGGTAGATCAGCACGCGTGGCGGCTTTTTGCTGACGCGGCGCTGGATCAGCTTGCCGTTCAGACGCACAGCGTCGGTCGGCAATATGCGCTGGCCGATGTGGGCCGGCTCGCCGTTGACGGACACGCGGCCCGCTACGATCAGTTCTTCCATGTCGCGGCGCGAACCCAGACCGGCTTCGGCCAGCACTTTGTGCAGCTTGGGTGCATCGTCTTCTGCCGTCAGGTCGCGGCGCACGGCTTTCTGCTGCTGGCGGCCTTTGACTGGCTCGTCGCTATCGAAAGCGTCCGAGGTGACGTAGGAGAAGGCAGCGTCGGCATCATTGGCCTTGGCGCCAGCGCCCTGCTGGCCACCTTGCTGGCCGCGCTGCTTGCCATGCTTGCCCTTACGGCCATTGCGGTTGCTGTTACGGTCATTGCGTTCACCGCGCTCATGGCGTGGCTTGCCGCCTTCCTTGGCCGGGGCTGCGGCTGGTGCTGCAGCGGCGGCAACTTCAGCCACGGCCTCGCCGCCTGCAGCCTGCACTTTTTCGGCTTGCGCCTGTGCCTGCTGAGCCTGACGGGCAGCACGCTGTTCGCGCATCTGGCGCGGGCCGCGCGGTGCGCGCGGGCCACGGCCTGCCGGAGCGGCTTCGGCAGCGCCTGCAACGCCGCTCTCTGCAGCGGCAGCAACGGATGCGGCAGGTGCAGCCGCAGCAAGCGGCGCAGCTGCAGGCGCATCGGCGGAGACAACCGCAGCGGCCTTGGCCGATGGTTTGCGTGCACGCGCCGCCTTGGCCGGTGCTGCTTCGGCGCCTTCCGCCGCCACAGCTACGGCAGCGGCAGCCGCTTTGGTACGGGTTTTCTTCACTGGAGCAGCCACTTCACTTGCCGCTGCGCTGCCTGCATCCGCCGCCGCAACCAGACTGGCTTCGGCCTTGGCCTTGGCAGTGCGGCGCGGCTTGGCAGCAGGCGCCTCGCCGGCTGCCGCTGCTGCGGCCGCGTCGGCTTCGATCTGCGCCTTGGTACGGCGTTTAGGCTTGGCGGCGGCAACTGCCGGCGCAACGTCTTGGACTGTCTCTGGAGAATTAGGTTTGTTCATTATTCGTTTCTGGGTTGTGCTCAGCGTCAACCGTTACATCGGGCGCAGAAAGGGTCGTTACATCGAGGTCAGGCTGCTGGTGCTCGGCTGCGACGTCCTGCACTGCCGCTTCCTCAACCGCGCCGCCATCGGCTGCTACGGCGCTCTGCGCCGCTTTATCAAAGTTATCCTGCAGGGCCGCTTCCAGTGCTTCCAGATCCGGACCATTACCCTGCTGTTCGCTCATTTGCTGCAAAGGTGGCAGCTGGGACAGCGAATTTAATCCCAGATCATCTAGAAACTGCTTGGTGGTACCCAGCAAAGCCGGCCGCCCCACCACATCACGGTAACCCACCACATCCACCCAGCCACGGTCTTCCAGCATCTTGATGGTCTGCGAATTAACGGCCACACCGCGAATTTCCTCGATGTCGCCGCGCGTTACCGGCTGGCGGTAGGCAATAATCGCCAGCGTTTCCAGCGTTGCCCGCGTGTATTTAGGCGGTTTTTCCGGACTCAGACGGTCCAGATACAAACGCATTTCCGGACGGCTCTGGAAGCGCCATCCTGTAGCAAGAACGACCACCTCGATACCGCGGCCATTCCAGTCCTGCCTTAATTCTTCCAGCATTTCCTTGATTGTGTCCGCCCCAACACCGGGACCACGTGGCCGCCCCTGGTCATCGAGTTCGACATACAGTTTTTTCAAACTGTGGATCGACAAGGGCTCCTGGGCGCATAGCAAAGCCGTTTCGAGGACTCGTTTAGCCTCTGCTGTATCCATAGCTATATTGTGGTTGCATTTTCATGCAAGAAAGAAATCAATCACATTCAGTGAGGCGGGGTAACGCAACGTTACCGGCTGGAATACTCGCTGAAGCTGTTTTTCCGACACCCGCGTCTAGCGCCGGGTGGGACAGAGGGACATGCCAGTGGATACCAATATCAGTATTTCTGACAGATTGTTGAATTGTACCTGATAAAACGCCGCTACGCGCATGTCGTAGCAGCGAAATATCGGTTGCAGGGCGTGGCAGCGCCTCAGGCGTGGGCGAGTTTTTCCGCCAAAATTGCCGAAACACCAACAAATGCCGGATATTCAGCCGTGATGACCCAAGTTGGTACTTGCGCCAGATAATTGCTGAAACGGCCTTTAGCCTCGAAACGGGCGCGGAAGCCGGAGCGGTCAAAGCGCGCGCCCAGTTTCGGCACAATGCCGCCGCCTATATAGATACCGCCCTGGGCACCCAGCGTAATGGCCAGATTGGCAGCGACGGTGCCCAGCATGCAGCAGAAGGCCTCGATGGTTTCGTCGCACAGTGTGCACTCACCGGCCAGTGCGCGGCGCGAAATCTCGGCTGCGGCCAGCGGCTCCACCGGCATATCGGTGTGATGCGCCAGCGCGCGGTAGATCAGTTCTATGCCTACGCCGGAAATCAGGCGTTCGGCCGAAACGTGTTCGAATTCAGTCCATGCATATTGCAGGATGGCCACTTCGAGCGGATTGGCCGGGGCAAGGGTTACGTGGCCGCCCTCGCTGAGCAAGGCGGTCCAGCCATCCTTACCTGGAATCAGACCGGAAACACCGAGGCCGGTACCGGCACCCACCAGACCCAGCGGCGCACCTTCCAGCGCCGCTCCGCCGCCGACCTGATGCTTCTGCGCGGCAGACAGCTGCGGCAGCGAACGGGCCAGCGCCGTAAAATCGTTGACCACTACCAGCGTGTCGAAATTTACTTCACGGCGCAGCGCTTCGATCGAAAATTCCCAGTGGTGGTTAGTCATGCGCACCAGGTCGCCCGTGACGGGATTGGCAATGGCGATAGCGCCGTGGCGGATGCCGGCCACCCCGGTGGCCACAACGGCAGGCGTGGCCAGATACGCGACCAGGGCGGCGGCCAGGGTCGGGTATGCGGCGCACGCCAGCACTTCGATCGCTTCTATCTTGCCCGCTGCGGTTTCCAGCGCAAAGCGCGCATTGGTACCACCGATGTCCGCCAGCAGACGCGGGCCACTGGCAATCGCAGTGGTCTGGATGGGAGGCGTTTGTAGGGACTGAGCTGTCATGATAGATCGAAATGAGTTGATTCCTAAGCTTAAAGTATTTTGCCAACAAGACGCAAGAATTCTTTGTAGTTTTAGTACACATAACTTAGTCTTGCCACTTAAAACCACGATCTGAGATATTTTTTACGTAGTATGACTACTACTTCATTTAGGCTGGGAGTTCCCGGAAGAAATATCTGGCGGCAAAAAAATACCCGCGAACTTAGCGCGGGTATTCATGGGCAAACGAAACAGTGGCAGGCTAATGGGCAGTAGCTTCAGCCTGTGTCGTGGTGCTGCCGAACTCGGCCTTCCATGCCTCCAGACCACCGTGCAGAGGACGGGCCCGATGGAAGCCGTGGCTGACCAGATGCTTGGCAACCTGTGCCGCCGTTACATCGTTGGGGCAACTGCAGTAGACAATGATGGGATGGTCCTTGTCCAGCGCGGCCAGTTCGGGGATGGGCTCGCCACCGCTATATGCCAGCGCGCCCGGCACAGCGGGGTCCAGCATCTGCGCCGTCACGCTGCGCGCATCCACCAGCACGGGCTGAGGCCCCTGAGCCAGCAGGCGTTTCAGTTCATCGATGGTCAGACGTTCGATGTCGACCGTCTGGCGGAAGCGGCGGCGCTCCACATATTTATAGACGATGAACAGTAGCAGCAAGGCGCCCAGCACCATCAGCGCGGTCGAGCCCATGGTGTTGAGGATGTCCAGCACCTGATCGATCTGGGTATGGAAGGCAGCGCCCAGCGCAATACCCGTGCCGCTCCACAGCAGCGCACCGGCCACGCTAAAGCCGAGGAAGGTGGCATTCGAGGTGCCCAGCGCGCCCGCCAGCGGCGGTGCGATGGTATTGAAGCCGGGGATGAATTTGGCCACCACCAGTGCCCTCGGGCCCCAGCGGTTGAAGTTGTCTTCGGTCTGACTCACGCAGTAGTCGGGCGACAGCGAAATCTGGCACAGCAGGCGCAGGATGCGTTTGCCGAAGTAGCGTCCGGCGCGGAACCAGAAATAGTCGCTGATCAGGCAAGCCAGCAGGCTGACCGCCAGCGCCGCAGGCCAGCTGATGCCGCCGTCCACGGCGAATGCGCCCGCCACAATCAGGATGGGAAAGGCAGGAATGGGCAGGCCGATCTGCTCGACGAGTACCACGCCGAACACGATCAGTACGCCGTATTCCTGCAATAAAAGTATGAGATTGGCCATCCGGCTATCTTAGCTTAATTTCGTAGTGGCCGTTTCCCCTCGCGCCAGCCGGTGGCCGTGGCCGGGAATGGCGGCCAGCAGCGCGCGCGTATAGGCTTGCTGGGGCTGGCGGTATAGCTGGTCCGCTGGCGCCATTTCCACCACTCTGCCCTGCTGCATCACCATCACCTGGTCGGACATGTACTGCACTACCGCCAGATCGTGCGAGATGAACAGATAGGACAGGCCCAGCTCCTGCTGCAGGTCCTTGAGCAGATTGAGTACCTGCGCCTGCACCGACACATCGAGCGCGGAAACGGATTCGTCGCACACCAGTATTTCCGGCTGCAGCGTCAGGCAGCGGGCAATCGCAATGCGCTGCCGCTGGCCGCCGGAAAACTCGTGCGGATAGCGCTGCAGGGCGCTGGCGGGCAGCCCCACTTTGTCCAGCAGGCTGGCTGCCATGGCGAGGCGTTGTGCGTCATTCTGGCCGATGGCGTGGATGCGCAGTGGTTCCAGCAGTATCTGCGCGACCGTAAAGCGGGGATTGAGCGACGCATATGGATTCTGGAAGACGATCTGGATGCGGCGCCGGTAGGCCTGAAATTCACTGGCAGGCATGGCCAGCAGATCGCGCCCGTCGAACTGCACGCTGCCGCCCGATGCCTGCAGCAGGCGCAGCAGCATCAGGCCCACGGTGGTCTTGCCGCTGCCCGATTCGCCCACCACGCCCAATGTCTGGCCTCGCGCCAGCGTGAACGACACGTCATCGACCGCGCGAAATTCGCGCTGGCGCCACCAGCCTTGACGGATCTGGTAATGCTTGCTCAGATTGTTCACCACAAGTAGCGGTGGCGCATTCTCTGCAACGCTACCGATTTGTGGCGGCGCTACAGCCAGCGTGGCCGGTGCCGATGCTGGAGCTTGAGCTTCGGCCAGCTTTGCTAACACAGGCACAACTGGGCGCTCCAGTCCATCATTTAACAGCTCGTCGCCGATAACGGGCAGGCGCGCCGGACGCTCTCCCGCCACGGGACGGCAACGCAGCAAGGCATGGGTGTACTCGTCCTGCGGCTGCTGCAGCACGTCCAGCGCCGCTCCCGTTTCGCGTACATGGCCATGACGCATCACCACTACCTCGTCCGCAATCTGTCCCACCAGCCCAAGATCGTGGGTAATGAACAGCACCGCCATGTCGCGGCGCTGCTGCAGGCGCGCCAGCAGTTCGATGATCTGCTGCTGGATGGTGACGTCGAGCGCCGTGGTCGGCTCGTCGGCGATCAGCAGCTGCGGTTCACAGGCAATGGCCATGGCGATCATCACGCGCTGCTGCTGGCCGCCGGACATCTGGCCCGGATAGCTATCGATCTTGTGCGCCGCATCGGGAATGCCGACTTCGTCCAGCAACTCCAGCGTGCGCTGGCGCGCCTGCGCGCGGCTCATGCCCAGATGCAGACGCAGCACCTCGCCGATCTGCGTGCCGACCGTCAGCACCGGATTGAGCGAGGACATGGGGTCTTGGAAAATCATTGCGATCTGGCGGCCGCACAGCGCCCGCCGTGCCGATCTGTCCAGCGCCAGCAGTTCACGGCCATCAAAGCGTATGCTGCTGCCGCTGCCGATAGACGTGCTTTCGGGCGGCAGCAGGCCCATTACCGCCAGTGCGCTGACGGATTTGCCGCTGCCCGATTCGCCCACCAGCGCCACCGTGCTGCGCGGCGCCACGCTGAAGGACAGGCCATGCACTACCTCGGCCATATGTTTGCCATCCGTACGGAAGCTCACCCGCAGATCGCGGATTTCCAGCAATGGCGCACCCTGCGCTGAAACTGGCGCGTTCAAAATTTCACCTTGGGGTCGAGCGCATCACGCAGGGCATCCGTGAGCAGGGAAAACGCCGTCACCAGCACGGCCATGGCCAGCGCCGCTGCCGTCAGTTGCCACCAGCGGCCCAGTATCAGTTCGTTCTGCGCTTCATTGAGCATGCTGCCCCACGACACCACGCCAACCGGCACGCCAAAGCCGAGGAAACTCAGCACCACTTCCGCCTTGATGAAGCCCACTACCAGTATCGACAGCTGCACCAGCGCCACATGGCTCACGTTGGGGAAGATATGCACGAACATCTTGCGCCAGTGGCTGGCGCCGATGGCATCTGCGGCCAGCACATATTCGCGGCCTTTATGTTTCAGGTATTCGGCACGGATCAGGCGGTAGGGGCCGGTCCAGCCGGTCAGTCCCAATATCAGCACGATGGTCAGTACGCCTTTCTGCTGCAGCACGGCAGCCACAGCCAGTATCATCAGCACGGAAGGGATGGCGGTGAAAATATTGTAGAGGCCATTGAGCAGCGCATCGACCACGCCGCCCCAGTAGCCGGCCAGTGCACCCAGCAGCGTACCCAGTGCCACCGCCAGCAGTGCTGCCACCAGCCCCACCACTACCGATGTCTCGCCGCCCTTGACGGTTTTTTTCAGCACATCGTGGCCCCACTTGTCGGCACCGAATGGCAGCGTGGCCAGCCGCGCGCCCGTGGCGCCTGTTGTACCGCCAGCTCCGTGCGCTGCCCGTAGCTGCGCCAGATCATCCGCCAGCGGATCGGTCACGCCGTACATGGGAAGGCTGGCCTTGCCGTCTGGTCTTCCCAGCTCGCTGCGCAGGGCACGCAGATCATCCGCCAGCGGGTCAAACGGATTGTCGCGCAGGAGCGCATCGGTGTCATTCAGGGGCGCACCAGCACCGCTGCCAGCTGCCGCAGCAGCCCAGCCGGGCGGGGCAAAACTGACGGCCACTTCCTGCTCCCAGTCCGCCACAATCAGGCCACTGGCAGACAGCAGCAAGGTCAGCAGAAACGCCAGCACCACCGCCAGCGCTGCCATGGCCCACCGGTCGGCACGCAGGCGGCGCCAGGCCAGCTGCCACAGGCCAGCAGAATGCTGCGCCGTCATGACAGCCGCACCCGCGGATCGAGCGCCTGATACAGCAGATCCGTCAGCAGATTCACCAGCATGGTGGCCAGCGCCACATACACGGTAATGGCTTTGATGACGGGGAAATCGCTGCGCTCCACGGCCAGTATCACTTCGCGCCCTATGCCGGGTATACCGAAGAAGCGCTCCAGCAGAAACGCGCCGATCAGCAGCGACGGCAGGCTGGCCATCACATGGGTGAGAATGGGGATGGCCGCATTGCGCAGCACGTGCAGCCACATCACGCGGGCTTCGCCCAGCCCTTTGGCGCGGGCGGTGCGCACATAGTCCTGTCCCACTTCATCGAGCACGAAGCTGCGGTACAGGCGCAGCGTGGGGGCTATCGACACGGCCAGCCCGATCAGAATGGGCAGGCTGGCATAGCGCAGCAGATTCTCGCCCAGATGCTCGCCCCAGCCCTGCACAGGGAACAGCCCGAACCGGTAAGCCAGCTGGTACTGGAACACGATGATGTAGACCAGTATGCTGACCGACATGCCGACCGTGCAAGCCACCATCACCAGCCGGTCCGTCAGCGAGCCGCGCACAGAGGCGATAGCTAGCGCCAGCGCGATGCCGAGCGCCGTCTCCAGCAGCGTCAGCGGAACCAGCACCGTCAGCGAAGGACCCAGCCGGGTGGCAATGATCTGTCCCACCGGCTCGCCCGTGGCCCAGCTCAGGCCGAAGTCCAGCGTGGCGATCTGACGCAGGAAAATGCCCAGCTGTACCCAGTAGGGCTGGTCCACGCCGAGCTGGCGGCGGATATTGGCGATGCTTTCTGCATTGGCCATTTTGCCGGCCAGCAGATAGGCCGGATCACCGCCCACCCAGTTGAACAGCACAAACAGCAATAGCACCACGCCCAGCATGGTGGGCAGCATTTGCGCCAGACGCCTGACTATATAGGCCAGCATAGTGCCACCATTATTCTGCCACCCTCATCACAGCATCCTCATTGCTTGTCCTTGCGCTCGATATCGAGATATTTCCATTCCTGATGCAGGATGGGATGACGTTTATACCCGAGCACGGCCGGTTGCGCCAGCATGCTGCGATAACGCGTGTAGGCCGGCATGGCGACGGCCTGCACTTCCAGCAGGCGCGCCATCTGACGGTACAGGGCATCGCGCTGCGGCCCAGGCGGCAGCGCGCGGCTGGCCTCGAACCAGCGGTCGTAGCGGGCATCCTGATAGCAGCCATTGTTATTCTGGTGGATATTCTTACCATAGAACAGCTGCATGAAATTGTCGCCATCCGGATAGTCGGCCATCCACTGATAGGTACGGCTCTGCAGCTGGCACAGTTGTTCCGCCTGCTGGATGTCGCTGAACACCATGCGCTGGCTTTCCATCCGTATGCCGAGCCGGGTATAGGTTTTGCGCCAGAGCTCGGCCATCTGCAGGCCGGCCGCCTCGCTGCGCGAAGTGTAGCGTATCAGCAGCGGCTTGCCATCAGGCAGAGTACGCCAGCCATCGACACCCTTGCGGTAGCCATAGCGATCCAGCAGGCGGTTGGCCAATACCGGATCATATTGCAGCAGGCTGCGGTAGGCCGGATCATGGCCCGCCACGCCGGGCGGCACCGGCATGGCCAGCCGCTCTGCCTCGCCGTTGAGCAACAGGCGGATTTCCTCATCGACGTCGTGGGCCATGGCGATGGCGCGCCGCAGCGCTATTTTTTCCTTGCTCAGTCCGCCTACCACGGGGTCCTGCATATTCCAGTAGTAATAGGTCAGCACGGGATCGACGATGCGCTGCAGCTGTATGCCCTGCGCCGCCAGTTCCGGCCGCAGTTGGCCGTTGCGGATGGCGCGCGGCGCCAGCGGCCCATCCAGCCAGAACAGATCGGCCGCTCCGCTGGTAAACGACAGCCAGCGCGACTGGTCCTCCAGCTGCACGCTAATGTCGATGCGCCGGATCTGCGGAATTTTCTTGCCCTGCATCTGGCGCACGATGCGGGCATCAGCTGGGCTGCCGTCGGCACTGGCAGCGAAATCCCAGCGTTCATCGCGGTAGCCGGGGTTGGCATCGAGCACAATGCGGCTGCCGCGCACCCATTTGCCGAGCTGGTAGGCGCCCGTTCCTACCGGATGGCTGGCCACCTCCCCTTGGGCATCGCCGTAGCGCTGCACCACTTCATGTGCCAGCGCGGCCAGCGGTTCATAGGCGAGGATCATGCCCAGACTGGGATCGGGCCGGGTCAGGTGCAGCCGCAAGGTGTAGCGGTCCAGTTGCTCGAAGCCGGCCACGGGCGCAGCGTAATCCATGCGGCCACGCTGCCTGGCCGCGGCAGCCAGCGCATCCAGCCCGGCGATGCGCCCTTCCAGCAGCCAGCTATTGGGCGAGGCCAGCTGGGGATCGAATAACCGTTTCCATGAATAAACATAGTCGGCCACCGTCAGTTCGCGCCGCTGGCCGCCAAATGCAGGGTCAGGCGTGAAATAGATGCCGGGCTTGAGACGGATCACCACACTCAGGCCATCGGCCGAGACTTGCGGCAAGGCGGCCGCCGTTTGCGGCACCAGCCGGACCGGCCGGGCCAGATAGTCATAGGTGTACAGGGTTTCGAAGATGGCTTCGGTGATATGCCCGGTGTAAAGATCGCGCCCCTGCACAGGGTCAAGGCTGGCTTCGGCGGCCGGCAGAATGTAGCGCAAAGTTTTCACCGGCTCGTCCAGCGCACTGCTGCTGCCCCAGCCGCAGGCCAGCGCTATGGCAACGATACGGACCAGCTGACGGGTACTCAGCATTCTTTTCCTCAGACAACACAAACAGGTGCAGGAACGATACCGCACTTTGGCGCGGCCAGACACCAACTGTTTGCATTACCCCGGCTGGCAGTGCATCAATCCGGGTTTGCATGCTGTTTCCTGGGGGAATTTTGACTGTCGTGTAAAAGTCACACTTCAATGAACTTTACATTTGCATCACAAATTCGGCATTGCACCAAAATAGAGCACTCTTGACGCTGTTCACCATATTTTCCCTTCCCATTTGACTTTCACTCAATCTTTCGCGAGGCGACTAGGGGGTGCGCACCAAATTAGAGCGATTTTTCACCATTTTTGCGCTCATTCTTGCTTGAATATTAATGATATTTTCTTGCTATTTTCTTGCAAGTAGTTGCATTGACAGCCCTACGGACGGCTGTTCAGATGACTCATGGACGAAAGAAGCAGTCTATTTTTTTCGCCGATAGGTGCTTAACCCACCGACATAAAAAACACATTCACACCCGTGTAGAACGTTTTAAATTGGGAGCATAAATAATGATGGTTGAAACTGTATTGTCCCGCTCTGTACGCCTGATTTGCGCCAGTGGTCTGGCCCTGGGCATGCATGCAGCGGTCGCACAAACCAGCTCGGACGCGCCTGTCCAGCGCGTAGAAATTACCGGTTCCAGCATCAAGCGCATCAGCGCCGAAGGTGCACTGCCGGTGCAGACCCTGTCGAAACTGCAGATCGAGCAGAGCGGCGCCACCACCGTGGCCGACCTGGTTGCTTCGCTGCCTTCGATGCAGGGCTTCACCACCTCGTCGATGTCGGTCAACGGCGGCGGCGGCGGTCTGCAAACGGCTTCGATCCACGCTATCGGCGAAGGCTACACCCTGGTTCTGCTGAACGGCCGCCGTCTGGCCCCGGCTACCTCCGGTTCCACCGTCAATCTGGCCAGCATTCCGCTGGCTGCCGTGGAACGCGTCGAGATTCTGACCGACGGCGCCAACACCCTGTACGGCTCGGACGCGATTGCCGGCGTGGTCAACTTCATCCTGAAGAAAAACCAGACCGACACCATCATTGAAGGCACTTACAACACGCCACAGAAGAGCAGCTCGGGTTCGAGCAGCAACATCGCCATCTCCAAAGGCTGGGGCGATCTGGAAACTGACGGCTACAACATTCTGATCTCCGGTTCGCACGACGAGAGCAAAGCCATGTACGCCAGCGAGCGCAGCTTCTCCAAGAGCGGCGTGATCCCATTCTGGGACAACGGCACCCAGTACAATCTGTACCAGCTGAGCTCGAACTCGATTCCGGGCAATGCCACGGTTAAATACAAAAATGCTGCCGGCGTTGCCACCAGCAAATCGTTCGGCCCTGACTTCCTCGCCAGCGGCAAATGTAACGGTCCTAACCTGTTCAACGTGGGCAACCGCTGCCTATTCGACTACGCTGCTACCGTGCAGGACGTGCCTGGCCTGAAGCGCAACTCCGGCTTCGCCTCGCTGAACCTGAAACTGAACAAGGACACCAACTTCTTCGCTGAAGCGCTGGCCTCGTCGTTCAGCAACACTGCACAGTACGCTCCGCCAGCACAGCCACTGGGCATTCCAGTCGGCAGCGCGCTGTACACCAAATCCATCCTGCCATACCTGTCGCGTCTGGGCATCGACCCGAACTCGGTCACCAGCGTGACCATGAACCTGCGTCTGGCTGACGCTGGCGGCCGTGCCGACCAGTACCAGACCGAAGCGCGTCACATCGCCATGGGCGTAGACGGTTCGTTCAAAGGTATCGACTACCGCGCAGCCTACACCCACTCGGAAAACACCCAGACCGACACGGCTGCCGGCGGCTACATGAGCCTGAACGCGTTCGACGCTCTGGTCAGCGCCGGCAAGTTTGATCCGTTCGCTGCGCCGGGCAACTCGAAAGACGTGCTGGCTCCAGCGGTACTGCACAACCAGTTCAGCGAAACCAAATCGAAGATCGATGTAGTCCAGCTGAGCGGTTCGACCGAACTGTTCAACATGCCAGCCGGCGTCGCCCAGCTGGCCGTGGGTGCCGACTACACCAAACAGCACTACTCGGAAGCACCGGACGCCTACTCGCAAGGCCAGAACGTGCAGCAGCCTAACTTCACCGACGCTATTGTTGGTGGTGGTGCCGGCGCCCTGCCGATCGACGCAAGCCGTACCAACTGGGGTACCTACGCCGAGCTGCTGCTGCCGCTGGCCAAGCGCATGGATCTGACGGCGTCGACCCGTTACGATGATTTCAGCGCTGTTACCAACGACAAGAACTTCGACACCGCCGGCAACCTGATCGCTTCGGGCAAACAGGGTGAATCGGCCAGCAAAGCCACCTACAAACTGGCGCTGCGCTGGAATCCGGTGGACTCGCTGCTGGTACGCGGTTCGTACGGCACCGGCTTCAAGGCACCGACTCTGACCAACATCGTCAAGCCACTGGTGAACGGCGGTTCGTCGCAGTTCCACGCTTGCCCGATCACCTCGACCAGCGATCCACGCTTCCCGCTGTGCAACCCAGGTTCGTCGGAATATAACCTGCTGACTGGCGGTAATGCTGCCACCGGCGCTGGCGCACTGAAACCGGAAGAGTCGAAACAGTTCACTCTGGGCTTCCGTCTGGAACCTATCCCTGCGCTGTCGATCGGCTTCGACATCTGGGACGTGAAACTGACCAACCAGATCCAGACCCTGTCGGAAGATGTGGTGTTCAACAATCCTAAGGTCTATGACAGCCTGCTGCGCAGCTACTACGACCCGATCCAGAAGCAGAACGTACTGGCAGCTGCGCTGACCCCGTTCAATCTGGCCAGCTCGCACTATCAAGGTATCGACTGGGATCACACCTACAAAACTTCGACCGCCTTCGGTAAGCTGAACGTGCAATGGACCGGTACCTTCATGTCCAAAGCCGAACAGGAAACCCCGGGCACTGGCCTGGAGAAAAACATCGGCCGTTTCAACTCGTATGCTGATGTGACCTTCCGCTGGGTTTCCAAGCTGACCGCTTCGCTGAAAGTGAACGACAAGTACACCCACGCTATCACGGCTAACTACCACTCGGGTTACACCGATCAGGTATACACCATCGATGACAGCGTAGTGAACAAGGTGAACGTGGATGGCAGCCAAGGCGCTACCGTACCGTTCCAGCGTCAGGTATCGTCGTACACCACCTTCGACTGGCAGACCAAAATGGCCTTCAGCAAGAAGTTCACGCTGACTGCCGGTGTCAAAAACCTGTTTGACATCGATCCGCCATTCACCATCCGCAATGCCGGTGGTGGTAACCAGTCCGGCTACGACGGCCGTTACGCCGATCCGCTGGGTCGTCAGATCTACCTGGTTGGCAACTACAAGTTCTAATGCCAGCTTGAGCCCGGGTTCGCCCGGGTTCCAGCCTGCCCGCCCGCGCAAGCCGGCGGGCTTTTTTTATGTCCATAGCAGCACGCTAGTGTGGCGTAGCAGTGACGCCGGCCTATGCAGCTTTAGGCACGCGCTAGCGCCAGTTCCGGCAGAAATACAACAACCACGCCAAAGATTGAATTTTTTTAACCAAAAAGCAATGTTATAAAACGCCAAGTCACAGGCGCGCCAAATTAGTGCGGCTTCTGACCTGTAAAGTCACTCTGCTTGTCTAAGCTCAGCGCCAAATCATCAACTTGTTTCAGAAATATTTGCATATTGACTGTGTGCCCCCGCCAATGCTCTGATGAAAAAGAGAAGAACCCGCATTTCTTCTCGATCCAATGAAGTTCATTCATCAAACTGGGAGACTGACAATGATGGTAGAAACTGTGATGGCGCGTACGGTGCGCCTGATCTGCGCCGGCGGTCTGGCACTGGGTATGCAGGCGGCATGGGCGCAAACCAGCGCCGAGCCGGAAAATATTGCACGGGTAGAAATTACCGGGTCCTCGATCAAACGCATTGCCAAGGAAGGCTCGCTGCCGGTGCAGACGCTGACGCGCGCCGACATCGAACAGAGCGGCGCCAACAATGTGGCCGATCTGGTGGCCCAGCTGCCCTCCATGCAGGGCTTTATCACCTCGTCCACCTCCGTCAACGGCGGCGGCGGTGGCGTCCAGACGGCCTCGATACACGCCATCGGCACCCAGTACACGCTGGTGCTGCTGAATGGCCGCCGCATGGCGCCGTATGGCACGGGCAGCGCCGTCAATCTGGCCAGCATTCCCCTGTCGGCGGTAGACCGGGTAGAGATACTGACGGATGGCGCATCCACCCTGTACGGTTCGGACGCGATTGCCGGCGTGGTCAACTTCATCCTGAAAAAGAACAATCAGGATCTGAGCATCGAAGGCACGCTGGACGCGCCGCAGAAATCGGGCGGCCGCAGCAGTAACATCTCGATCACCAAAGGCTGGGGCGATCTGGAAAACGATGGCTACAACGTGCTGCTGGCGTATAGTCACGACCAGCAGCAAGAACTCAATGCCAAGCAGCGCGATTTTGCCAAATCGGGCGTACATCAGTTCAGCCAGAACGGCAAGCAATACGCCACCTGGCAGACCAGTATCAACTCCACGCCGGCCAACGTGGAAGTAGTGACGGCCAACGACGATGTGGTGCTGAATACCGACCTGCTCAACAAAGGTTCGTGCACCCAGCCCAATACCTTCGCCCGCAGCGGCGCCTGCCGCTTCGATTACGCCAGCACCGTGCAGTTGCTGCCCGAACTCAAACGCGACAGCATCTTCGCGTCCGGTAAACTGAAGCTGGACAAAGACACCACCCTGTTCAGCGAACTGGTACTGTCCAAGTTCACCAGCACGGCACGCTATGCACCGGCGGCCCAGCCGCTGACCGTGTTCAGCACCGATCCGGTCTCGGGCGTGAAGACCGTCAACCAGAACTACATCGGCGCCTACAATAAATCCATCGTGCCGCTGCTGGCCGGCCAGAATGTCAATCCGGCCGACGTGACGGACGCCCTGCTGTACTACCGCGGCGCCGATGCCGGCGGCCGTACCGATGAATACCGTACCGACGCGGCCCACTTCGTTCTGGGTGCCGACACCTCGCTGGCCGGCTGGGATGTGGGCGTGGCCTACAGCCATTCGCAGAACAAGCAGACCGACCAGGCGCTGGCCGGCTATATGAGCGGCGACAAGTTCGAGCAACTGGTGCGCACCGGCGCCTACAACCCATTTGTCTCCACCGACGGTGCCGCCGCCGTGCTGGCGCCGGCCGTGCTGCATCAGCAGCTCGATGTCACCAAATCAAAAATCGATGTGATCAGCGCCCATGCATCGCGTGAAGTGTTCACGCTGCCCGGCGGTCCGGCGGCGCTGGGGATGGGCGCCGACTTCACCAAACAGAGCTTCACCGATACCCCGGCCCAGATTGCCCAGGGCCCCGGCCCCGGCAATCCCGGCTGGACCGATGTGGAAATCGGCGGCGGCACGGGCGCCCAGGCGCTCGACGCTACGCGCAACAACTGGGGCGCATTCGCCGAGCTGCTGATGCCTATCGCCAGCAACTTCGAAGCCACCACCGCGGTACGCTACGACAGCTACGACGCCGTCAACAAGCACAACAACAGCTACGACTCCAATGGCACGCTGGCACCGTCCGGCAAGGTCGGCGAAGACGTGGCCAAAGCCACCTACAAGCTGTCGGCGCGCTACACCCCGACCCAGCAACTGCTGCTGCGCGGCTCCTACGGCACCGGTTTCAAGGCGCCGACCATGAACAACATCGCCGACCCGCTGAAAAATGCCGGTTCCTCGAACCCCTTCCCCTGCCCGGTCAAGGCACCGGACCCGCGCGCCGTGTACTGCCGTCCCGGTTCGTCGGAATACGGCCTGCTCGATGAGGGCAATCCGGCCACCGGCGCCGGCGCGCTGAAAGCAGAGGAATCCAAGCAGGCCACGCTGGGCTTCCGGCTGGAACCAAGCAGCATGCTGTCGTTCGGTCTGGACCTGTGGGACGTGAAACTGAAAAACCAGATCCGCACCTTCTCGCAGGACCAGCTGTACACCAACCCGGTGCTGGCCAACCAGTACATCGCCGTGTATGCCGATCGTATCCAGAAGAGCAATGTGCTGGTGGCGATCCGCAAACCGCTGAATCTGGCCTCCTCGCACTTCCAGGGTCTGGACTGGGATACCACCTTGCGCAGCAATACGCCGATCGGCCGCGCCAGCATCAACTGGACCGGTACCTATATGCTGAAAGCCGAGCAGGAAACCCCGGGCGTGGGCGTGGAAAAGAGCATAGGCCGCTTCAACTCGTATGACGATGTGGTGTTCCGCGTAATTTCCAAAGTAGTGTTTGCGCTCAAATCGTCGGACAAGCTGAGCAACTCGCTGACCGTCAACTACCGCAGCGGCTATCACGACAAGCCGCTGACCGAAGATGACGCCGCCGTGCGCGTAGTGAATGCCGATGGCAGCATAGGCGGCGTGGTGGCAATGGAACGCGACGTGCGCTCCTACACCACGCTGGACTACCAGCTGAAAGCCAACTACGTGAAGAACCTGACCCTGACGGCCGGCATCAAGAACCTGCTGAACCAGGACCCGCCGTTCTCGATCCGCAATTCCGGCGGTGGCAATCAGGTGGGTTACGACGGGCGCTACTCCGATCCGCTGGGGCGCAGCTTCTACCTGACGGCTAACTACAAGTTCTAAGCATAGAAATAGCAGGAACTAGACCAGCCTAGACCGTTCTAGCGCGAACTAGACTGTTTTAGACCGGCAGATAAAAAAAGGGCCACCATGCATACCCTCTGCATGGTGGCCCTGATTTTTTAGCTGCTCTTATTAGCTGGTCTTACTTGGCAGCCGCTTCGGCAGCCATGGTGGCCAGGCGGCGCGCGCGCACGGCGGCGGCCAGTTCCTGCAGCACCTGCACGCTGCTATCCCAGTCGATGCAACCGTCGGTGACAGACTGGCCGTACACCAGTTCCTTGCCCGGCACCAGATCCTGACGGCCGGCTACCAGATGCGATTCCACCATCACACCGATGATGCGCTGGTCGCCACCCGCTACCTGACGGGCGATATCGGCGCAGACGGGAATCTGGTTCTCCGGTTTTTTCGAGCTGTTGGCGTGCGAAGCATCGATCATCAGGCGTGCTGCCAGACCTTGCGCAGCGATGGCCTTGCAGGCTTCATCAACGCTGGCGGCATCGTAGTTCGGGGTTTTACCACCGCGCAGAATGATGTGGCAGTCTTCATTGCCGTTGGTCGAAACGATGGCCGAGTGGCCGCCCTTGGTGACGGACAGGAAGTGGTGCGGCTGCGAAGCGGCCTTGATGGCTTCCACGGCGATCTTGACGTTGCCGTCCGTGCCGTTCTTGAAGCCCACCGGGCAGGACAGGCCGGACGCCAGTTCGCGGTGCACCTGCGACTCGGTGGTACGGGCACCGATGGCGCCCCAGCTGATCAGGTCAGCGATGTACTGCGGGCTGATTACGTCCAGATATTCGGTACCGGCCGGCAGGCCCAGTTCATTGATGTCGCGCAGCAGTTCACGGGCCATGCGCAGGCCGTCGTTGATGCGGAAGCTGCTGTCCATGTACGGATCGTTGATCATGCCCTTCCAGCCCACCGTGGTGCGTGGTTTTTCGAAGTAGACGCGCATGACGATTTCCAGATCGGCGCCCAGTTCCTGACGCAGCGGGGCCAGACGGCGCGCATATTCCATCGCGGCTTTGGGGTCGTGGATAGAGCATGGGCCGATCACCACCATCAGACGGTCATCCTGACCGTGCAGAATGCGGTGCAGCGCAACGCGGGCGCTGGCGGCCGTGTGTTCCGCCGTTTCCGTGCACGCAAACTCGCGAATCAGGTGGGACGGTGGCGTCAGTTCCTTCATTTCGCGGATTCGTAAATCATCGGTACGTGGCATGCTGTTCTCCAAAAATATTCAAGTAAATTTAAAAGGTAATTCCAAAGCCGATTACTAAATGTCAGGGTAAAAAAAAACCGCCTCGGAGGCGGTTTTTTCGGAATTTGCTGGAACTCGTTTTTGCTTCTACGTGCACCGGCCGCTACTCCACCGCATCTGGGTTGGAATTGCTAAAGTAAAAATAGCCGGTAAAGAAAAAGCGCGTCATGTACAAGCTTCCGTTTCAAGTTCGATGCCGTGTTCGGCATCAGCTGCAACGACTATAAACCCATAGCTTGGCACTTGGCAAGCGCTTTTTTTCTACACGGCAGGGGCCTTCAACAAAATTTTCATCGGTTCCACTACCGCAAAGCAACTTTTACACGGTGCCGCCCACCGTCACGCCATCCAGCCGCAGGGTAGGCTGGCCCACCCCCACCGGCACGCTCTGGCCTTCCTTGCCGCACACGCCCACGCCCGGATCCAGGCGCATATCGTTGCCTATCATGGACACCCGGTTCAGCACTTCCGGACCGTTGCCGATCAGGGTGGCGCCCTTGACGGGATAGCTGATCTTGCCGTTTTCTATCATGTAGGCTTCGCTGGCCGAGAAGACGAATTTGCCGTTGGTGATGTCGACCTGGCCGCCGCCGAAGTTGACTGCATACAGACCGTTCTTGACCGAGGCCAGAATTTCGCCCGGGTCCTTGTCGCCGCCCAGCATGTAGGTGTTGGTCATGCGCGGCATGGGCAGGTGGGCAAAGGACTCGCGCCGTGCGTTGCCTGTGACCGGCATTTTCATCAGGCGGGCATTCATGGTGTCCTGGATATAGCCTTTCAGGATGCCGTCTTCGATCAGCGTGGTGCACTGGGTCGGATTGCCTTCGTCGTCGATGTTGAGCGAACCGCGGCGGTCCGGCAGCGTTCCGTCATCGACCACGGTAACCCCCTTGGCCGCCACGCGCTCGCCGATACGGCCCGAGAAAGTGGACGAACCTTTGCGGTTGAAATCGCCTTCCAGGCCGTGGCCGATGGCTTCGTGCAGCAGGATGCCGGGCCAGCCCGGTCCCAGTACCACCGTCATCGGACCGGCCGGCGCCGGACGCGCATCGAGATTGACCAGCGCCGAGCTGACGGCGTCCTGCGCGTACTGTTCCAGCAGCGCGTCGGTGAAATAGCCATAGTCGTAGCGGCTACCGCCACCGGAAGAACCCATTTCGCGCCGGCCGTTCTGCTCGGCGATCACGGTCAGCGAGACGCGCACCAGCGGACGGATATCGGCGGCCAGCACCCCATCGCTGCGGACCACCAGCACCACATCGTATTCGGCTGCCAGACTGGCCATGACTTGCACGACACGGGGGTCTTTCGCGCGCGCCATCTGCTCCAGACGCTCCAGCAGTTTGACTTTGGCGGTGGCGTCGAGCGAGGCCAGCGGATCGTTGGGCAGGTATAGCGAGCGGCCGCCGGTCGGTGTCATGGCGCTGGCCACTTTGACTTTGCCGGCACCGGCGCGGGCGATGGTGCGGGTAGCGCTGGCTGCCGACAGCAGGGCTGCTTCGGAAATGTCGTCGGAATAGGCAAACGCCGTGCGGTCGCCGGAGACGGCGCGCACGCCCACGCCCTGATCGATCGAGAAGCTGCCCGTCTTGACGATGCCCTCTTCCAGACTCCAGCCTTCGTTCTTGGTGAACTGGAAGTACAGATCGGCGTAATCGACCTTGTGGGTAAACATCGAGCCCAGCGTCTTGAGCAGCTTGGCTTCGTCCAGCCCGAACGGCGTCAGCAGGATATCGCGCGCAACGGCAAGGGTGGACAGATTCGGTTCAAATGGCTTCATGGTAGCTTCTATCTAGGTGGTACGGCAGAGTGCAGCAAAGTACAGGGAGCGGCAATTGGGCGGCGCGTTGCGCCAGTCTGGTGCGATTGTAGCCCAGAGCCGCCCGTTTCACATGGTGCGGTGTTTCAGAGCCGGCAGGCTGCTGCGCACGCTGTCGGTGTAGGCCGCGTCGAGCTGGCCCTGCACCACGCCCTCGCCCTCGGCCAGCACGGCTTTGACCACGCCCCAAGGATCGATCAGCATGCTGTGGCCCCAGGTACGGCGGCCATTCGGGTGCTGGCCGCCCTGCGCCGCGGCCAGCACATAGCACTGGTTCTCGATGGCGCGCGCACGCAGCAGGATTTCCCAGTGGGCCTGACCAGTGGTGTAGGTGAAGGCGGCCGGCACCACGATCAGGGCCAGCGGGCCCATGGCGCGGTACAGCTCGGGGAAGCGCAGGTCGTAGCAGACCGACATGCCGACCTTGCCGAACGGCGCTTCAAACACGCCGGGCGCCGTGCCGGGCACGATGGTGCGCGATTCGTCGTAGCTTTCGCCGCCCTTGCTGAAGCCGAACAGGTGGATCTTGTCGTAGCGGCTGACCTGCTCGCCCTGCGGGTTGTACACCAGTGTGGTGTTGATGACTTTGGCGGCATCGTGCGAGGCCAGCGGCAAGGTGCCGCCGATCAGCCAGATGCCCAGTTCGCGCGCCAGGCCGGACATGAAATGCTGGATCGGCCCCTGTCCCAGCGCTTCGGCCACTGCCACCTTGTCGCTATCGTGGTGGCCCATGATAGCCCAGTATTCGGGCAACAGCACCAGCTGCGCACCGCCGGCTGCCGCTTCGGTGACGAGGCGGCGGGCGGCAGCGAGATTGTCCGCCACGCTGGGCGAGGAAACCATCTGGATGGCAGCTACGGTATGGGTCATGTTTACACTCACGCTGGTTGAACGGACTGGTTAGATGGGCTAATCGGGCTGGTTAGACAGGCTAATTAAACGGGCTGAACGGGCTAGTTAAACGGGCTGCCTGCAGGAGCGGCCCGCTTCAGGGCGCGCCCTTGGGCGGTGGCGGCAGTTCCGTTTTGGCCGTTTCGATCTTGGTTACGACCGGGGCTTTCCACGGCCCCGTCACCTGCATATGATAAGTCAGCGCCTTCATGACGGGCGCGCTGAGGAATAGCTGGGCGAGGAAGCTGCCCAGCCCGATCACGGGATTGACGGCCAGCGCGTAGACCAGCGGCGCGGTACCCAGATTGACCTCAGGGATCACCACCACATGCAGATTGGCCGTTTCGTTGGCCAGATCGGCGCTGCCGTCCATCAGCACGGTCGCAGCCACGCCATGCATTTTCAGATTATCGGTGCGCACGATGCCGTGGCTGATGCCGGCGCTGGCGGTAATGCCGTCGAACGCCAGCCCTTCCGAGAACACATCGTGGAAATCCAGTTTGAGCAGGCGCGGCAAGGCCTGCAGGCTCAGCACGCCGAGCAGCTTGGCAGCGCCCGGGTCCTGTTTAAGGAACTGGCCTTTTTCCACGTTCATCTTGATCTGTCCAGCCAGCGTAGGCCAGTCCAGCGAGTACGGCAGGCCTTTCCACGTGATGTCGCCGGACAGATTGCCCTTGCCGCCCTTGAGCGTGCCGGCAAAGCCGAAGCGGTCCAGCAGCTTGCCGGCATTGCTGATGGCCAGATCGAAGTTCAGGTTCGAATCATGCACGCCATCCTTGCTGACCCATTTGCCGCTGCCCTTGAATTCGCCGTCGGGATTGGACAGCAGCAGCTTGCTGACGCGCCATTCGCGCTGCGCCCCCATCTGGGCATTGTTGGCCTGCAGTTCCAGCCGGCCCAGCGCCTTGTTGAACAGTTCAAAGCGTTCAACCACGATATCGAGCGCCGGTATGGTGGTGCTGGCAGCCTGGCTGTCGAGCAGATCCTGCACATCCTTGGAGGCCGATTCCGGAATCACCAGCGAGGACAGGCGCGCCGTGACTTTGCCCAGCCCCTGTCCGGTGGACGGCTCGCTCCATGTCAGATAGCCGTTGGCCTGCGTCGAATCGATATTCGCCTGCCACACGGTTTTCTGGCGCCCCACACCGAGCACCACGTTTTCCAGTTTGCGGTCGCCGATAATCAGCTCGCTGCTGCGCGCGGCGATGGTATCGGGCATAACGTACTGCAGCAGATCGGCGCTATCGCTGGCCGAACCGGGGATGGCAGCGGCGCCACTGCCAGTACCACCGATAGCGCTGGCAAAGTCCAGCCACGCATCCACGTTCAGTGCGCGCAGATTGATGTTGTAGGCCAGCCCGCTGTCCGGCTCCGGCGCCGGGATGGCAATGCCTATGCCGCCGCGCACCAGCTTCCACGGCTGCTTGCCCGTCTTGGCACGCTGGTAGCGTGCTGCCATATTCCCGCCCAGACTGATGCGGATATCGTCATGCAGGGCGCCGCTGCTATCCGGCGTCAGCGCGCTATTGAGCACAAAGCGCAGCGGCATGGCCTCGCTGGCGCTCTTGTGTACCGGCACGGGCAGGTCCACCGCCAGCCCGTTCAGGCTGGAATCGACTGCCACCGTCACCTGATGGTCGCGCGCCGTGACCGTGCCCGTATAGCGGGTAGCGCCGGCAAAATGGCTGGCCAGACGCTGCATGGCGGGCGAGCCATACTGCTTGCGGAAGCCGTCTGCCGTCAGGGTGCCGCCCAGCTTGACCACGATGGCATTGTCGCGCTGGCTGCCGCCGGTAATGCTGACCGGGCCGCCGAGGAAATTGCCGGACAGCTGGTTGAGGTTGACGCCGCGCTCGTTGAATTCTATCTTGCCCTGTGCTGCCTGCACGGGCGGCAGATCGTTCATCAGAGTGATTTCATTGTTCTGCAGTTGCAGCGTACCCTGCACCTTGGCATCGATGATGTGTGCCAGCGGCAGTTGCAGCTTGAGCGCCAGCCTGGCGTTGCCGCTGGCCTGGGTTTCGTCGGTAAAGTTGGAGATCCATTCCAGCACGGGACTGCTGGCCACATATTTAAGGAATTCCTGCATCGGGCCAGCCGCATTGCCGTCAATTTCCAGCACGGCGTTATGGGCATCCAGATTGGCTACCACGGCTTTCACGCCGCTCAGCGCCACGCCGCCCGTACTGGCGGTATCGCTGCGAATTTCCATGCGGGCGCGATCAAACACGAAGCTGCCCTTGATATGCTCGGCCTGAGGCCACAGCGGCAGCGGCTTGCCGTCCTTGCCCAGTTCCTTGCCGTCATGCAGATACTGGCCCGGTGCATAATTGAGCTTGCCTTCAGTGATCTTGCCAGCCACTCGGAACTCGCCGCGGTTGCGCTCCGCACCAGTCTCGCCGTGGAAGGGGAAGTGGGCCAGATCGCCGCGCAGGCGCAGGTTGACATCGCTGGCCACGCCATCTTCCAGGGCACCTGTCAGCCAGGCGCGCAAATCATGCGGGGTCTGGATAGGCAGATAGCTGTCGATACGGTTGATCTGGAAATTATTCAAGGTGCCGGTGAAATCCACCGTGCCCATGCCCTTGCCCGCCAGCGGCATGCGGTGGCTGCCCTGCAGCGTACCGCTCATGCCCTGCTGCAGAAAATCCATGCTGTCGATCTGGAACAGCAGCATATTGTCACGCTCGAAGCTCCAGCGCGCTTTCAGGTTGAGGTGCTCGAACGGCATCGACGGGCTGCTGAAATAATCGGGCATGTGCAGCACCAGCTGCTCCGAGTTCAGGCTGAAGCTGCCGCCCTGCTCGGTGGCGTCGATCGCACCGCTGAGATTCTCGAAACCGGGGATGGCCGGCATGGCCGCAATCGCAGGCGAACGCGCCGTCTTGGGCTGGCCCGGCCGGGGCGGCTGCGGTTTCAGGCCCAGCCCCACTAGATCGCCCTTGATGCGGTAGGACTGCAGGGCCGGATAGGCGCCGTGCCATTCGGCGGAAAAATTCTGCAAGCGGCCACGCGGGGAAAAATCAGCCAACAACTGGCGCTGATGGTCGTTCAGCGGCAGGCGTTCGGCCAGCCCGGCCATGGTCTGCAGATCCAGCTGGGCGGCGCTGATGATGGTCTGCTCCGCTTTCGGCCCGCTGGCGGCGACATAGCGCTCCGACAGCGAGGTGGGCGCCATCACGAATCCGTCGCTGGTGGTCAGGGTCAGGTTGCTCAGTTCGACGGAGTGGCCCAGCGTACCGAAACCGGCACGCGCTGCGCCCGTGCCGCCCTTGACGGCCAGCGGCAGCACATTCGGCAATTCTTCCTTGGCGGCGATGCGGCCGCTGAGCTGGCGCAGGTCCAGCACGGGCAATTCCTTGCCCAGCACAGCCGACACGTTCACCAGCCCCAGATCGGCCGTGAAACCGGTCAAGCGCGACTGGTCTATGCCCAGCCATGCGCGCAGCGAGCCGCCGCCGCTATGCAGTTCGAACGGGAAATCCAGCCACGGTTTCCAGGTCAACAGATCGGTATTGCGGATATCGGCATACAGCTCGCCCTTCCACATCGAGACATTCGAGACCCGCGCGCCAAACGCCGGATGGCTGAAATCGGCGCGCACATCGAGCGGCGCGGCCAGCGCAGCCGGCGGGGTGGCGCGCACGGCCAGCTGGTGGCGCAGCCACTGGTTGCGCAGCACCACATTAACGCTGTCGAGCGCCAGCAGCGGCGCCTGGCGCTGCTGGTCCAGCCACTGCACGCGGCCTTCGCGGATGACGATTTCGCGCTGCGCCAACAGCCAGTCGGCACCCTTGCCGTCGCTGGGCTTGGCCAGATCGAGCAGCATGCCGGCCACATACAGGCGGCCTTGCGCATCGCGCAGCACGCTCAGATCGGGCCGCACCAGCTCCAGCGATTCGAAGCGCACCGTGGCCGACACCACGCTCCACCACGAGATGGTGGCCGACACGCTGGGCAGGCTCAGGGCCGGACGGCCGGCCGCATCGTGCAGCACCACGTCGCCCAGGAACAGATTGGGGCGCAATCCGTGCCACGAAGCGTACACCCGGTCGATGCTGACGGCATTGCCGACGGCACGGCTGGCCAGCCGCTCGATATCGCCCTTGTAATGGTCGATATTCGGCAGCACCGCATAGCGCAGCGTCAGGAACAGGATGGCAAAGGCGAAATACAGCAGCAGTGCCAGCTTCACGGTGAAGCCCAGCACGTGGTGGCTGGCCAGATTGCAGAAGCGGTAGAACGCCGTCAGCCGGTGCCAGCGCGTAGCGATATAGCCCTCGCCAGACTCCGGGCCGTGCGGGGTTGCGCTCACTGTCTGGTCATCTTGTTTTTGCATTAATCCGCTAAAAATTCAGCTAATAATTCAGGCCATGCATCCAATAAATCGCTACACTCGAAGGCGGATGGTCGCGCCAGCGCGGCCATTCTACCCTATGCCCGGCCCGGCGCAGCGTTCGACAGGCCCGGCGCAGGGCAGTTTTACAAGTCGTTACCTCTGCTAAGCAGCAGTTAGTCCACAGGATAGAACCCTACATGAGTGCACCGAAGATCGAAGCTACCGTTTCCCGTTTCTACCAGCGCTGGCTGGCTGCCGCCCCCGAGCGGGCCGCCCAGTCCGACGCCGCCGCTGCCGTGGCACTCGACCAGATCGATCTGGCCGACTATCTGCAGCGCGAAGCCGAGGCCAAAGCCGGCTCGCCGCCCCTGCCGCTGGGCCGCGCCATGCGCCGCCTGCGCAACCTGCTGGTGAATGGCCTGATCCGGCGCGATCTGGCCGGTCTGGCCAATCTGAACGAGGTGGTTACGGCGATGACGCGCTTCGCCGATTTCGCCATCGCCCGCCATGTGGACGAGCTGATGGCCGAACTGGTGGCCGCGCACGGCATGCCGATCGGGCGCGACTCCGGCCGCCCGCAGCAGCTTATGGTACTGGCCATGGGCAAGCAGGGCGGCGGCGAACTCAATGTCTCGTCCGACATCGACCTGATCTTCGTCTATCCCGAAGATGGCGACACCGTCACCAGCGAGGCGGGCCAGCGCAGCCTGTCCAACCATGAATTCTTTATCCGCCTGGGCAAACGCCTGATCGCCGCACTGGCCGAAATCACCGAGGATGGGTTCACCTTCCGGGTCGACATGGCGCTGCGCCCCAACGGCAATTCCGGCCCGCTGGCCTGCAGCCTGAACATGGTGGAGCAGTATCTGATCGTGCAGGGACGCGAGTGGGAGCGCTATGCCTGGGTGAAGGCGCGCGCCGTCACCGGCACGCCGGAAGATATCGCCGCGCTGGAAGCCATTGTGCGGCCCTTCGTATTCCGCCGCTATCTGGACTTCGGCGTGATCGATGCCATCCGCAATATGCACGCCCAGATCCGCGCCGAAGTGAACCGCCAGGAGCGGCTGCATCCGGACCGCAGCAACAACGTCAAGCTGGGCCGAGGCGGCATCCGCGAAATCGAGTTTCTGGCACAGGTGTTCCAGCTGATCCGCGGCGGCCGCGATGCCGCCCTGCGCGACCGCTCCACCCGCACCACCCTGCGCATCATTGCGGAAAAGGGCCTGCTCAGCCACGCCATCGTGTATCAGCTGCTGGCATCGTATACCTTCCTGCGCAATCTGGAGCACCGCCTGCAGTATCTGGACGACGCCCAGACCCACACCCTGCCCGCCAACGAGTCCGACCGCCTGCTGGTGGCGCAGATGATGGGGCTGGACGACACCGCCACCCTGCTCAGCCAATTGGAAGCGCACCGCCAGTTCGTCGCCGGCCAGTTCGACGAAATGTTCTCCGACAAGAGCAACAGCCCCAGCAGCAGCGGCGGCAGTGCGGCCGGCGACGCCATCAACCCGCAGGTATCGGATGCCTGCGCCGATACCGATAACCGCGAAGCCATGGTGGCGCGCTTTGCCGCGCTGGGGTTCGACGATGCCGCCGGCGCCGCCCAGCGCCTGATCGGCACGTGGCAGGCGCCGCGCCTGCAGTCGCTGCCGGAGGCCAGCCGCGACCGCCTGCTGGGACTGGTGAATCTGGCCCTGCCGCTGATTATCCAGTGTTCCTGCGAGACCAGCGGCGGCAGCCAGCAGGCCACGCTGGGACGGCTGCTGGACTTCCTCGAAACCATTGCGCGCCGCTCGGCCTATCTGTCGCTGCTGACGGAATACCCGCACACGCTGGCACGGGTAATCGGCATGATGCATGCAAGCGGCTGGGCCGCCAAATTCCTCAGCCAGCACCCTATCCTGCTGGATGAGCTGCTCGATGGCCGTCTGCGCACCACCGAATTCGATGCCGCCGAAGTGGCGGCCGACCTGCAGCGCCAGCTGGCCGCCGACCCGAGCGACACCGAGCGCCAGATGGACATCCTGCGCGAAACCCATCACGCCCAGCTATTCCACCTGCTGGCGCAGGATCTGGCCGGCGACCTGACGGTGGAAAAACTGGCCGACCACCTGTCGGCGCTGGCCGATACCATCGTGGCGGCGGCCATCAACGCCATCTGGCAGACCATCGCCACCCGCCACCGCGCCGTGCCGCAGTTTGCCGTGATCGCCTACGGCAAGCTGGGCGGCAAGGAGCTCGGCTATGTGTCCGACCTCGATGTGATCTTCCTGTACGACGACAGCGATCAGGAAGCGCCAGCCCAGTATGCCAAGCTGGCGCAGCGCTTCATTACCTGGATGACCACCCATACCTCGGCCGGCATCCTGTTCGACATCGACACCGCGCTGCGGCCCGACGGCGCCAGCGGCATGCTGGTATCGAGCGTGTCCGCCTTCGAAAAATACCAGAGCAGTTCGGCCTGGGCCTGGGAGCATCAGGCACTGACGCGGGGCCGCTTCTGTGCCGGCGATACGGCCATAGGCCTGCGCTTCGAAGCCATCCGCGAAGCCGTGCTGCGCAAGGAGCGTCCGGCTGATGGCCCGCTCAAGCAGGAAGTCATCGCCATGCGCAAGCGCATGATGGATGCCAAGCCCAACCATAGCGCGCTGTTCGATCTGAAACAGGACCCGGGCGGCATGATAGACATTGAATTCATCGTCCAGTATCTGGTGCTGCAGCATGCGGCGCGCTATCCGCAGCTGACTGCCAACGCCGGCAATATCGCCCTGCTGCGCATGTGCGGCGAACTGGGGCTTATTTCCGTCGAGCATGCCAGCGCCGTCGGCGACGCTTACCGCAAGTTACGTAAGCTGCAACACCAGTTACGCCTGCAAGGACAGGACCTGGCGCGGGTGGAACCGGCCCTGGTGGCGCATCATGCAGCACAGGTCAGCGCACTTTGGAAAGAAATATTTATGTAGAAACGTTGCTCGCCTCCAACTTTCTAGTTCGCACTATTGCGATACTTGGTCTACACTGGTTCGCACTGCAGGCATGAGACAGCGGCCACAAAGCCGCTGCCGCTCGCCTCTGCATAACCATAAATCGAGGAGAAACTACATGAAAGCCTTACTGCGCGCCACAGCATTAGGTATCACTTTGCTAGCTGCATCTGCTTGCAGCTATGCGGCCGACAAAGGCAGCCCGGAAGAAGCCATGGCCATGGTGAAAAAAGCCGTGTCCTTGATCAAGTCCGAAGGCAAGGAAAAAGCCTATGCAGCCATCTCGGACCCGGCCAACACCACTTTCCATGACCGCGATATGTACATCTATGTGTACGACATGAACGGCGTGGCTATGGCCCACGGTAACAATCCCAAGATGGTCGGCAAGCACCTGATCGATCTGAAAGATAACGAAGGCAAGCCTATGATCAAGGAAATGATCGAGCTGGCCAAAACCAAAGGCAAGGGCTGGGTCGATTTCAAATGGCCTAATCCAGTGACCAAATCCGTCGAAAGCAAATCCGGCTACATCGAGAAAGTCGACGATGTGCTGGTGGGCTCGGGCATCTACAAATAAGCCTGTCTGCTCTACAAAAAACCGGGAGGGTGCAGTTCTGCCCCTCCCGGTTTTTTTTCGTCCGCACAAACCCGCGCACTCCAGAGCCAGCGCAACACGCTGCAAAAATATCAAGTTCAGGCGGAACTCCCACCCGTCCCTTCTAATCTATTAGCGATCACCTTGTACAGCCAGCCCTGCCGCAAATACTGCAGTCCGACCTCGCCAACTACAGGAGTCCGCGCATGAACCAGCCCGATTTACGCCAGCACCATCTACGCCACCGTCCGCTGTATCGGTTCTGCCTCGGCAGCCTGGGCGCAGCCAGCGTCTGCGCCAGCAGCGCGGCACTGGCGCAAACACCCGACAACACGCCGCCTGCCAGCGACAGCATGCAGAAAGTGGTGATCACCGGTTCACGCATCGCCTCGCCGGCTGCCGCTTCCCCCTCGCCCTTGCAGATCCTCAGTTCGGCCGACATCGCCGCCTCGGGCGCCACCAATCTGCAGGATTTATTGCAGAAAAATCCCACCATGGGCACGCCGACGCTGAGCCGCGGCAATTCCAATTTCCTCACCTCGGGCGGCGGCGTTACCACCGTCAACCTGCGCAATATGGGCGACAGCCGCACACTGGTGCTGGTCAACGGGCGCCGCTTCGTTTCCGGCGTGCCCGGCGATAGTGCTGTCGACCTCAACACCATCCCCACCGACTTCATCGAACGGGTAGAACTCCTGACGGGCGGCGCGTCGGCCACCTACGGCTCGGATGCCGTGGCCGGGGTAATCAACATCATCCTGAAAAAGAATTTCAACGGCGTGCTGCTCGATGCGCAGACGGGGCGCAGCGACCAGCATGACGATTTCAAGAAAAAGCTGGCGCTCACCTTCGGCGTCACCAGCAGCGACAGCGCCAGCAACCTGATGGGTCACTTCGGCTATTCGAAACAGGGCGCCGTCTACAGCCGCGACCGCGCTGCCACGGCAGTCGACCAGACTTCCGCCATTACCCAGGGCCATCCGGAACTGGCCTTCGTGGCGCGCCGTCCCAACTATTCGGGCTATGCGCCGCAAGGGCATTTTTTCGGCGATACAGAAGACTTTACCTTGGATGCCAACAACCAGATCATTCCGTGGAACCAGAACGGCAACGATGCGGCCGGCACCGGCGCCACCGGTTTCAACCGCTCGGCCTACCGCCTGATTGCCGTGCCGGTCGAACGCTATCTGTTCGCCACCAATGGCAACTGGGCCTTCAACGACCAGCACAGCGCCTTCTTCGAAGGCACTTATGCGTCGTCTAAGGTCGCCACCAATATCGAGCCCTTCCCGCTCGGTTCGGATCAGGTGTACAAACCTTCCGGACAGGTGCCGGCCGGCTCCATGGTCAACGGCACGCTGGTGCGCAATCCGCTGATCCCGCAATACCTGTACGACCGCATCAGCGATACGGATGGCGACGGCATCCCCGACTATTTCTTCACCCGGCGCCTCAGCGAATTCGGTCCGCGCCATTCCGTCGTCGAACGCGACACTTTGCGCCTCGCCACCGGCATGAAAGGCAGCTTGGGCCAGTGGAACTACGAAGCCTTTGTGGCTTACGGCAAAACCAAGGAAGCCCAGAATTCCACCGGACAGGTGAATGTGGCCAGCCTGCGCAATGCGCTCGAAGCCATACCCGGCCCCGGCGGTACGCCCATCTGCGCCAATAGTTCGGCCGTGGCGGAAGGCTGCGTGCCCATCAGCCTGTTCGGTTTTAACAGCATCACGCCGGCCGCACTCAAATACGTCACCGCGCCCGGCTCGCTGGAAACGGCGATTACCCAGAAGCTGGCCGGCGCCAGCGTGACCGGTGAAGTGCCGGGACTGCCCGCAGGCGCCATCGGCATTGCGGCGGGGCTGGAATGGCGCGACGAAGATTCCAGCGCCGTGCCCGATCCCCTCACCCAGACGGGGCAGAATGCCGGCAATGCGCTGCCGCCCACCTACGGCAATTTCACCGTGCGCGAAGCCTTTGTCGAATCCCGCGTGCCGCTGCTGAAAGACCGGCCATGGCTGCGTGAACTGAGCTTCCTCGGCACCTTCCGCCATGGCGACTATTCCACGGTGGGCAGTACCAACAGCTGGAACGCCGGCCTCGAATGGCAGATCACGCCGGACGTCAAGCTGCGCGGCACGCGCGCCCAGTCCACCCGCGCCCCCAATATCAACGAACTGTACACGGCGCCCAGTCAGGACTTCCCCAACGGTCTGGTCGATCCCTGCGAAGGCGTCAGCAGCACCGATGCCAGCCCACTGGGCATAAACTGCCGCAATGCGCCCGGCGTGGCCGCCAATATGGCAGCGCATGGCGGCGTGTTCACGCTGAATCAGGCGGACCAGCAAGGCATCAGCGGCTACAACAGCGGCAACCCCAATCTGAAAGCGGAAAAAGGCCGCTCCACCACCATCGGGCTGGTGCTGACGCCACGCGCCATCCCGCTGCTGCGCAAATTCAGCTTCACGGCCGACTACTTCCTGATCAAAATTGCCGACGCCATCGTCGCCACCGACCGCCAGTACGCGCTCGACCAGTGCTACCACCACCACAACCCCGTGTTCTGCAGCTTCATCGTGCGCCGCCCTGCGCCTGTGGGCAATCTCAGCGCCGGGTCCATCCAGTACAGCAACCTGAGCGTCACCAATAGCGGCGGGCTAGGCACGGAAGGCGTCGACGTCAGCGCCTCGTGGGCCGACAAACTGGGACCCGGCGACCTGAGCGCACGCCTGAGCTGGACCTGGCTGCGCCAGCTGTGGCAGAAAGCCACGCCGGAAGCGCCGGAGAATTCCGATGTGGGCGAAGTTACGGCCAACAATACCAATGCACCGCGCAACCGCGCCGGACTGAATCTGGCCTACAAATGGAAACAGCTGAGCATCAACTGGGTCACCACCTACAACGGCCCCGTCTCGCTCGACGACCAGTTCCTGAAAAGCCTGAACATTGCCCCCGGCACAGTGGGCGTAGGTTCGCGCACCTACCACGATGTGCAGCTCACTTACGACCTGCGCAAAGCCGTGCAGCTCTACCTTGGCATGGACAACATCTTCAATGCCAAGGCGCCGCCCATTATCACAGGCTTGCCCGGCAACCAGCCCGGCACGGAAACGGATAGTTCGACCTATGACGCCATCGGCCGGCGCTACTATCTGGGCCTAAGGGTTAGCCTCTAGCACGCTCCCCCGCAATCCCCGCGCCCCCGGCAAACATGCTTGAGGCATCCTGTCTCGTTTGTATGTCTCGTTTTGTCTCGTTCTGTCTCGTTTGAACTCGTCGACTCAACGTTGGTCTAACAGTGACGAGACGAGACAAAACGAGACAGGAAGAGACATGGAAACGAGACACGATGCTCCAAGGGGAATTGTGCCGCCTGACGCCCTGCGCGAGCTTAGGCAGTTTCTCAGCCGCAGCAATAAGCCACTGCCCCTAGCCGATGCTATGCGCACTGCCATCAATGAATGGATAGCTCGCCAGCCGGACGTTGACCAGCCGCACTGCGGCTATCAATGGAAACAGCTTTTTCTACCTTCAGGAACCCAGCTTCGTTTGCATCATAGAGGTCGCCACTACTATGCACATGTGGAAGGCGACCAAATTATTTTTAAGCAGCGCTGCGTCTCGCCACGTGGCATGGTGCTCTCCATTGCTGGCGAAGGCCGCAATGCATGGCGCGACCTGTGGCTGCACCTGCCACAGGAAGGAAATTGGATCAACGCTGCACGACTGCGCACACTGCAAGCAGTGCAGCGACAGAGTCAGCCGGAGAATCCCGTTGCGGCACTAAGCGCCGCCGCGCAGGCCATGAATCAGGCCTTAAAAGCTGCCGTCACCCTGATCGAGCATGTCGATTACCAATCCACTACGGTGCTGGAACGTCGCCTGCCCAAAAAACGCCGCAGTATCGACCTGCTCGAAGATATAGACTGATATGCAGGCCGGCCGTCTCAGCCGAAAAAAAAGGGCAGACCTTGCAGTCTGCCCTTCCTGTCATCCGTGCTGCGCGCCCAGCGCAGCGTTAGCGGATTACTTGGCGTTCATCAGTGCCACGGTGGTGTCCAGCATACGGTTGGAGAAGCCCCACTCGTTGTCGTACCACGACGATACTTTCACCAGACGGCCCGACACTTTGGTCAGGGTAGAGTCGAAGTTCGACGATGCCGGGTTGTGGTTGAAGTCGATCGATACCAGTGGTTCAGTCTGGTAGGTCAGCACTTCTTTCAGCGCGCCTTCGGCAGCCGCTTTCATCAGGGCGTTAACTTCTTCCACGGTGGTGTCGCGCTTGGCGATGAACGACAGGTCGACCAGCGAAACGTTGATGGTCGGAACGCGGATGGCGAAACCGTCCAGTTTGCCGTTCAGCTCAGGCAGTACCAGACCTACGGCAGCAGCAGCGCCGGTTTTGGTCGGGATCATGCTCTGGGTAGCGGAACGGGCGCGGCGCAGGTCTTCGTGCATCACGTCGGACAGTACCTGATCGTTGGTGTAAGCGTGCACGGTGGTCATCAGACCGGTTTCCACGCCGATGGCGTCGTTCAGTGGCTTGACCAGCGGTGCCAGGCAGTTGGTGGTGCACGAAGCGTTCGAGATCACGGTATCGGTGGCTTTCAGGGTGTGCTGGTTGACGCCGTACACGATGGTCGCGTCCACATCCTTGCCGCCTGGTGCCGAGATGATGACTTTCTTGGCGCCGCCCTTCAGGTGAGCCGAAGCTTTCTCTTTGGTGGTGAAGAAGCCGGTGCACTCCAGCACCACGTCCACGCCCAGATCGCCCCATGGAATTTCAGCAGGGTTACGCTGTGCGAACACGCGGATCACGTCGCCGTTCACAATCATGTTGTCGCCGTCAACGGTCACGGTGCCAGGGAACTTGCCGTGGGCCGTATCGTAGCGGGTCAGGTGGGCATTCGACTTGGCGTCGCCCAGATCGTTAATCGCTACGATCTGGATGTCCTGTTTCTTGCCGCCTTCGTAGAAAGCGCGCAGCACATTACGGCCAATGCGGCCGTAACCGTTAATTGCAACTTTAATCGTCATACTATGCTCCTGAGTAGAAAAATAGGTGATGCAACTGCTTGAGGTTGAACCTTAAGGCTATACGTTTATGCAATGACAGATTTGGCTTTGGCCACGACGTTTTCCACCGTGAAGCCGAAGTGCTTGAACAGCACGCCTGCCGGAGCCGATTCACCGAAGGTATCGATGCCGACTACAGCGCCTTCCAGACCGACGTACTTGTACCAGAAATCGGTCACGCCGGCTTCAATCGCCACGCGTGGCAGGCCTTTACCCAGCACACCTGCCTTGTAAGCGGCGTCCTGACGGTCAAATACATCGGTCGAAGGCATGGACACCACGCGCGCGGCGATGCCTTCTGCGGCCAGTGCTGCGGCGGCAGCAACAGCCAGTTCCACTTCCGAACCGGTGGCGATCAGCACCACTTTGGCATCGGCAGCGTCGCTCAGCACATAGCCACCGCGGGCGATATCGGCCACTTGCTGGCTGCTACGCTCCTGATATGGCAGGTTCTGACGCGAGAAGATCAGGGTCGACGGGCCATGCTTGCGCTTGACTGCTTCGCCCCATGCCACCATAGCCTCGACGGTGTCGCATGGACGCCAGTTGTCCAGCTGAGGAATCAGGCGCATCGACGAAATGTGCTCGACCGACTGGTGGGTCGGACCGTCTTCGCCCAGACCGATGGAGTCGTGGGTGAACACGAACAGCGAACGCTGCTTCATCAGTGCAGCCATGCGCAGAGCATTGCGGCTGTAGTCGGAGAAGGTCAGGAAGGTGGCGCCGAACGGAATGTAGCCACCGTGCAGGGCCACGCCGTTCATGATGGCCGACATACCGAATTCACGTACGCCGTAGTTGATGTGGTTGCCCGGCTGGCCCGAACGTACGGCCACGCACTCTTTCCAGTTGGTCAGGTTGGAACCGGTCAGGTCGGCCGAACCGCCGAGGAATTCCGGCAGTACTGGAGCCAGTGCCTGAATCGCGTTCTGGCTGGCTTTACGGGTTGTGATGTTTTCTTTCTTCTCGATGCAGCTGGCGATACCGGCCGCCAGTGCGCCTTCGAAGGCAGCTGGCAGCTCGCCGGCCATACGGCGGCTCAGTTCGGCAGCTTCAGCCGGGAACTGGGCAGCGTACTTGTTGAACAGTTCGGTCCATGCCGCTTCGCGCGCAGCGCCGGCCGCTTTGGCATCCCATGCGCCGTACACGTCGGCAGGGATTTCGAACGGAGCAGCGCTCCAGCCTATGTATTCACGTACGGCCGCCACTTCTTTCTCGCCCAGCGCAGCGCCGTGCACTTTGTCGCCGCCTTGCAGATTCGGCGAACCTTTGCCGATCACGGTCTTGCAGCAGATCAGGGTAGGCTTGCTGGCCGTCTTGGCGGCAGCGATGGCGGCCGATACGGCAGCCACATCGTGGCCATCCACGGCGCGGATCACGTTCCAGCCGTAGGCTTCGAAACGGGCCGGGGTGTCGTCGGTGAACCAGCCTTCTACTTTACCGTCGATGGAAATGCCGTTGTCGTCGTACAGGGCGATCAGTTTTTTCAGGCCCAGGGTGCCGGCCAGCGCGCACACTTCATGCGAAATACCTTCCATCAGGCAGCCATCGCCGAGGAAAGCGTAGGTGTAGTGATCGACTACATCGAAACCCGGCTTGTTGAACTCGCTAGCCAGCAGGTATTCGGCCAGTGCCATACCGACGGCGTTGGCAATACCCTGACCCAGCGGGCCGGTAGTGGTTTCCACGCCCGGGGTGATGTCGACTTCCGGGTGGCCCGGGGTTTTCGAATGCATCTGGCGAAAGGACTTGATGTCATCCATGCTCAGCGCGTAGCCGCTCAGGTGCAGCAGCGCGTAGTGCAGCATCGAACCGTGGCCGTTGGACAGCAGGAAACGGTCGCGGTTGACCCATTTCGGGTTGGCCGGGTTGTGGCTGTAATGGCCACTCCACAGCGCTACCGCGATTTCGGCCATGCCCATAGGCATACCTGGGTGGCCGGAATTGGCCTTCTGGACGGCGTCCATTGCCAGCGCGCGAATCGCGTTAGCCATTTGAGTGGTTGGGAGCGTAGAAGTCATCGTCGATCTATCACGAAAGTATGGAAACTGGGTGCAAGGAATACGGCTTAAG
>Ga0187842_1000145_pt1 | contig 37958 bp, 36 predicted proteins | sample SpaLakP09_SKY_41_FD_134514 | JGI IMG/M metagenome (GOLD analysis project Ga0187842, IMG submission 134514) | Oligotrophic lake water microbial communities from Sparkling Lake, Wisconsin, USA - SP09_SKY_41 | ecosystem: Environmental > Aquatic > Freshwater > Lake | place: USA: Sparkling Lake... | reverse complement strand
GCTCGGCGCCGAGCAGATCAATCTGATCGGCGCGTCCTATGGCACACGGGCCGCGCTGGAGTATCTGCGCCAGTTCCCGCAGCACACGCGGCGCGTGATCCTCGATGGCGTGGCGCCGCCGGACATGGCCCTGCCGGCCAGCTTCTCGAACGACAGCCAGGCGGCGCTGGAGCAGGTGTTCGACGCCTGCGAGGCCGCGGCGGATTGCAAGCAGCGCCATCCGCAGCTGCGCCAGAACTGGGCCGCCCTGTTGGCCGGCCTGCCGAAGACGGTGACCGTGAACCATCCGCTGACAGGCCGACCCGAGCGTCTGACCCTGACCCGCGACCCCGTGCTCGGCGCGGTGCGCGGCCCGCTCTACGTGCCCAGCTATGCCAGCGCCCTGCCCCAGGCGATTGCCGATGCGCACCGGGGCCGCTTCGAGGGCCTGGTGGGCCTGTCCGGCCTGCTGGGCTCGGGCCGTGCGGCCAAGCTGGCGATGGGCATGCATTTCTCGGTGGTCTGCGCCGAAGACCTGCCCCGGCTGGCCCAGACGAGCGACGCGGCCGGCAAAGACTTTGGCCGGCAGTTTGCCGAGGTCTACACGCGCATTTGCAAGGACTGGCCACGGGGCCAGGTGCCAGCCGGGTTCTACTCATTGAAGCCCTCACCTGTGCCGGCGCTGCTGCTCAGCGGCGGCGCCGATCCGGCCACGCCACCCCGCCATGGCGAACGGGTTGCCAAGGCGCTGGGCGCCAAGGCCCTGCACATCACCGTGCCGAACGCCGGGCATGGCGTGATGGGCCAGGGCTGCGCCCGCGAGCTGGTGTTCCGCTTCATCGCGGCCGATGAGAAGGATGCGCTGGCGCTGGACGCCGGCTGCGTGAGCAAGATCCCGCGCCCTTCGGCCTTTCAGCCGGTCCAGATCGGCTCCGAGGCACGCCCATGATTGCCGTTCAAGGTCTGAGCAAGCAGTTTCGCCAAGCCGGCGCTGGCGCGTGGTGGCAGCGAAAACCCGCCCGTGCGGTGCAGGCGGTCGATCAGCTGAGCTTTGCCGCGCCCGACGGCCGCATCACCGGCCTCTTGGGCCCCAACGGCGCCGGCAAGACGACGACGCTGCGAATGATCGCGGGGCTGATCACACCCGATGCCGGCAGCATCCAGGTCGATGGCTTCGATGTCGCCACCCAAACCAGTGCGGCGCTGGCCCGCATGGGGGTGCTCAGCGATGCACGCGGCCTCTACCCCCGCCTCACCGCCCGCGAAAACATCGCCTACTACGGCCTGCTGCAGGGCATGACCCGAGAGCAGGCCGACGCCCGAGCCAAAGGCTTGGGCGAGCTGCTTGACATGAGCCAGCTGCTGGAGCGCCGCACCGAAGGCTTCAGCCAGGGCGAGCGGATGAAGACGGCGCTGGCCCGGGCACTGGTCCATGACCCGGCCAACATCATTCTCGACGAGCCGACCAACGGCCTGGACGTGCTGGCCACCCGTGCGCTGCGCGACACGCTGCGCCATCTGCGCTCACCCGCGGGTGGCAGCAAATGCATCGTGTTCTCCAGCCACATCATGCAAGAGGTCGAACGGCTGTGCGACGAGGTTGTGGTCGTCGCCCACGGTCGCACCGTGGCCGAAGGCACGGTGGCCGAGCTGCTGCAGCGCACGCAGCAAAGCGATTTCGAGGAGGCCTTTGTGCAGCTTGCGTTTGTCGAAGAAACAAAAGAGGCACGCTCATGAGCCGCGCCACGCTGGCCCAGGTCGGGGCCGTCTATCGCAAGGAGATCATCGACGCGCTGCGCGACCGCCGCACCATGCTGATGGTGCTGCTGTCCGCCGTGGTGATGGGCCCGGTGCTGCTGGTGGCCCTGTCGTTTCTGATGGCCTCGCTGGAAGAGAAGGCCGAGCAGCGCATCGTCTATGCCGTCGGCATCGAGCAGGCGCCCAGCCTGCGCAACTTCATCGAGCGCCAGAGTTATGAGATCAAGCCGGCGCCGGCCGACTACGAGGCTCAGCTGCGCAATGCGCAGTGGGGCGATCCGGTGCTGGTCGTGCCGGCCGACTTCGAGGCCAGGCTGCTGCGCGGCGAGCAGCCCAGCCTAGAGCTGGTGTCCGACAGCGCCAATCAGCGCGCCAGCAACAGCGTCGGCGCGTTGCAGGGCCTGGTGCGCGCCTTCAGCCGCGAGCGTGCCTCGCTGAGCCTGGTGCTGCGCGGTGTGTCGCTGGAGCTGCTGGCGCCCCTGGAACTGGAGGAGCGCGACCTGGCCAGCACCCAGACCCGCGCCGCACGGCTGACCGGCATCTTGCCCTTCTTCGTCATCCTGGCCGTGGTCTCGGGATCGCTGAGCGCCGCGCTGGACAGCACCGCCGGCGAGCGCGAGCGCGGCTCGCTGGAGCCGCTGCTGATGAACCCGACCGACGCCTTGGCCTTGGTGATCGGCAAATGGGGCGCCGTGGCCAGCGTAGGCATGCTGATCGCCACCCTGAGCTGCCTGAGCTTTCTACCCGGCCAGTGGCTGTTGCGCAGCGACAGCCTGCAGGCGATGTTCCAGTACGGCCCCAAAGAGGCCGGCGCCTTTCTGGTGCTGCTGCTGCCGCTGGCGGCGGCGCTCAGTGCGGTGCTGATGGCGGTGGCCATACGCTGCAAGTCGTTCAAGGAAGCCCAGGCCAGCAGCACCTTCGTCGTCATGGGGGTGTCTTTCCTGCCCATGGTGACCCTGTTCAACCAGGGTGTCGAAGCGCCCTGGCAGATCTGGGTGCCGGCGCTGGCGCAGAACACCCTGATGACCCGCGTGCTCAAGGGCGAAGGACTGGATGCCTTGCAGATCCTGGCGCCGCTGGCGGTGTGCGTGGCCCTGACATTGGCCTGCCTGTGGTTCGTGGCGAAATCGCTGCGGGCCGCGGCCACTCGATAGCTTGACATCTCAATCATGTGGGCGCCCTGCGCCCAGTTCAGGCCGCCTGCAGTACCCGCTGCACCTCACTCTGCCAGGGCAGGCCGTGGACGATTTCATTGAGGCGGCGCACCGACTCCATGGGAGCCAAGACCTGACCCTCTCGATTGACAAACTGCAGATTGCTGACCAAAGCCATCGGATCAACCATCGCCACCATGCCAATTGGCAGCTGCACCCAGTCCCAGGCCACACCCGCCTCACCTTCGTCGGAGTGGCCACACCACAGGGTTTGCCCCATCGAGGGCTGGGCGCCGTAGCCCGCAACCAACACGCGCGTGCTCTGGTGTGTAAGCTGTAATCTTTGCGCACGCTGGGCCTGACACAATACCCGGGGCCATGCATACACAATCCAAGCTGGAGTCATTGAGTAAAGTAGTTTGTGGTGGATGAACCAGCGCAAGCGCTTGGCCTTGACCTCCAGTGTGCGCAAGCCCGGCCGCCTTGGCATCTGTAAAACCTGTCAGGGCAAGCCAAAATACCGATTCCGCGCCCGCCCGTCGTGCGCACCCCAACCATGAGGGATCTTGATGCTGCAGGGCGGTTACCTGTCGGTGCTTGAAGCCAAGACCCGCGACGAGTTTCGCGACGAGGTCGTACGCTTTACCAAGCAACTGGGTTTCGATACCGTCTCTGCCGTCACGGTGATCGATCACACGCTGGGCAATACCGAGTTCATTGCGGTAGACAACTGCCCCGTCAGCTACAAGGACACGTTTGACGACCTGAGCCGTGCGCGGCAAGACCCGGTGGTCCAGCATTGCAAACGCCAGAGCGTGCCCATCGTCTGGGACCAGAACACCTACACGGCCGCCGGCTTGGGCGACCTGTGGGAAAGCCAGGCCCGCTTCGGCTTTCGCACCGGCATCTGCATGGCCCTGCATCTGCCCGAGGGCAAACACTTCATGTTAGGTGTTGACCGCGATCAAGCCCTGCCGCGAGACTCGTCTGAGTTGACCCGGGTCGTGGCCGATCTGCAACTGTTTGCCGTGCATGCGCTGGACACCGCGATGCGGGTGCTGCTGCCCAGCCAGCTGCAGCAAGAGTCCCCCAAGCTCACGCCCCGCGAGCTTGAATGCCTGCAGTGGACGATGGAGGGCAAGACGGCCTGGGAAGTGGGCGAAATCCTGGCCATCAGTGAACGCACCGCCGTGCTGCACGCGCAGAATGCTATGCACAAACTGGGCTGCTCCACCAAGCACCAGGCAGTGCTGAAGGCACTGAGACTGGGCCTGCTGCGCTGACAGCCACCAGAAAAACGCTGCGTCCTGCAGCGTTTGCGCCCGTGCGCACACTGTAAGACTTGACAGTATCCAGAAGGCGTCGAGCCTGATGGAATCGCTTCCGTGCACGCAAAAAAGCACTTCACAAACGCCACGGAGCAGACCATGCAAAACCAAGCCACCCAAACTCTCGTCCTCGACCAAGCCGCCCGCCAGGACGCCCCGCAACAACCGATCGAGCTGGATCTGCAGCAACTGAAGGCTGTCAGCGGCGGCGACGGCTCAGTCTCCACGCCCGTCAAAGGCTGGTAATGTCCACAGATCGGGGATGAGGGTTCGGCGCCGGACCTCGTCTCACCGATCATCATCAAAGCTCAGGGAAATGGCTGATACAGCCAGCGACGTTGTACCGGTAGTCTCGCCCGCACATGGCCTCATTGTTCAGACCTGAAGCCATCAACGGCCAACGCCAGAACTGGCTGGGCAGCATCACGCTGATCCGGCCCTTGTCGCTTTCCGTGCTCACTTTTTGTGCCGTTGGCGCCGCCATCCTGGTTGGCGCCTATCTGTGCTGGGGCGAATACACGCGCAAGGCGCGGGTCAGCGGCTATCTGGTGCCGGACCGTGGCCTGCTGCGCGTGCTGCCACCGGCAGGTGCCACCATCGTCTCGCGCGAGGTCACCGAGGGTCAGGTCGTGCACCGCGGCGATGTGCTGTTCGTTCTGTCGCTGGACAGCAGCACCGCCCAGGGCGACACCCAGGCCAGCATCCAGCAAAGCCTGGGCGCACGCGAGCAAAGCCTGCAACAGACCTCGCGACAGCGCACGCTGTTGCTGAAGGAGCAGTTGCAGGATCTTGCCCAGCGCGTGGCTGGCAAACAACGGGAGTTGGAGGCTGCCGCCGAAGATGCCAAGGTCCGCGAGCAACGCCTGACCCTGGCCAAGCAGACGCTGGCCGACTGGGAAGGCCTGAAGCGCGACAACTACGTCTCCGCAGCCCAGGTGCGCACCAAGCACCAGGACGTTCTGGATCTAGAGTCGCAGCGTCTCGGTCTGAAGGGCCGCATCGAAGCGCTGCAGCGCGAGCTGCAGACCTTGGACGCACAGCGCCGCGAGCTGCCGCTGCGCGCGCAGTCCCAGCAGGGCGAGATCGAGCGTGATTTGGCCGCGCTGGCCCAGCAGGGCGCAGAAACCGAGGCCAAACGCCGCGTCGTCTTGCGCGCTGCCGAGGACGGAGTCGTCACCGCCGTGCAGGCCGAACCGGGCCAGATGGTGACCGCCGGCCTGGCCCTTGCCAGCCTGGTGCCGGCCCAGGCTCAGCTGCTGGCGTATCTGTACGCACCTTCCAGCGCCGTCGGCTTCCTGCGCCCGGCCCAGACGGTGCAGCTGCGCTACCAGGCTTTTCCGTACCAGAAGTTCGGCCATCAGACCGGCAAGGTCCTGCAGGTCGCGCGCACGCCGCTGGCCGCGGCCGAGCTGAGCGCCCTCCCCCTCGCCGCCCACTCACGCAGCGAGCCGCTGTACCGCATCACCGTCAGCCTCGACCGCCAGGCCGTCGCCGCCTATGGGCAGGACCAGGCCCTGGCCGTGGGCATGCAGCTCGACGCCGATGTGCTGTTGGAGCGCCGCCGGCTGATCGAATGGATCTTCGAACCCTTGCTGAGCGTGGCCCGCCGTGTCTGATCGTCTGTTCGGAGGACTGAATCTCAGCTGGCGCAACGGCGGCAAACGCACCCCGGTGATTCTGCAGACCGAGGGCGCCGAGTGCGGACTGGCTTGTATGGCCATGATCTTGTCCCACCACGGTCTGCACACCGATTTGCCTGGCTTGCGCAAGCGCTTCTCGCTGTCCATGAAGGGCGCGACGATGATTGCCCTGGTGCGACTGGCCGAACAGCTGAACCTGAGCCCCCGTGCGCTGCGCGCCGAGCCCGAGCATCTGACTCAGTTGCAGCTGCCCTGCGTGCTGCACTGGGACATGAACCATTTCGTCGTGCTGACCTCACTGCGCGGCCAGCTCGCCGTGATTCACGACCCGGCCCATGGCCGGCGCGAGTTCAAGCTGAGCGAGCTCTCGCGCCATTTCACCGGCGTGGTGCTGGAACTGACACCCACCGAGGGCTTCGCGCCCGGCAACCAGCGCCAGCAATTCAGCCTGCGCCAGTTGCTGGGCAAGGTCACGGGTCTGAAGCGCTCGGTGCTGCAGATCATCGCGCTGGCGCTGGCGCTGGAGGTGTTCACCCTGCTGGCGCCCTTCTTCCTGCAATGGGTGGTGGACGGTGTGCTGGTCAGCGCCGATCGCGATCTGCTGGTCACCCTGGGCCTGGGCTTCGGCCTGCTGGTGCTGTTGCAGGTGGCGACCGGCGCGCTGCGCTCCTGGGCGGTGCTGGTGTTGTCGGCGACCTTGAACCTGCAATGGCTGTCGAATGTGTTCGCCCACCTGCTGCGCCTGCCGCTGGACTGGTTCGAGAAGCGCCACGCCGGCGACATCTGGTCGCGCTTTACCACGGTGCAGCAAATCCAGAAGGCCTTGACCACCAGCTTTGTCGAGGCCGTGCTGGACGGCCTGATGGTCGTCGTCACCCTGGCCATGATGGCGGTCTACAGCGGCATGCTGACCGCCGTGGCACTGTCCGCCGTGGCCGCCTACGCGCTGCTGCGTTGGGCCTTCTTTGCACCGCTGCGCGCCGCCACCGAGGAGGCCCTGGTCTTTGAGGCAAAGCGCTCCAGCCACTTTCTGGAATCGCTGCGCGGCGTGCAGGCGATCAAGCTGTTCAATGCCGAAGCCGACCGGCGCTCGCGCTTCATGAACCTGGTGGTCGACAGCATGAATGCCGACATCGCCACCCGCAAGCTGGACCTGCTGGCCAGCGTGCTGAACAAGCTGCTGTTCGGCGTCGAGCGCATTGCCATCATCTGGCTGGGCGCCCTGCTGGTGATGGACGCGCGCTTCTCGGTGGGCATGCTGTTCGCCTTCCTGGCCTACAAGGAGCTGTTCGCGCTGCGCATCAGCGGGCTGATCGACAAGGTCGTCGAACTGTCCATGCTGCGCCTGCAAGGCGAGCGCCTGGCCGATATCGTGCTGACGGCGCCGGAGTCGCATGCCGAGGGCAGCGCCTCCCAGCAAGTGCTGTCGCCGCGACTGGAGCTGGATGATCTGAGTTTTCGCTACTCGGACGCCGAGCCCGAGGTGATCTCGCACTGCAAGCTGGTGATAGAGCCGGGTGAGTCGGTGGCCATCGTCGGCCCCTCGGGCTGCGGCAAGACCACGCTGCTGAAGCTGATGATTGGCATGCAGCAGGCCCAGTCCGGCGAGGTGCGCGTCGGCGGCGTGCCGCTGGCCCAGCTGGGGCAGCGCCGCTGGCGCGCCATGTTCGGCGCGGTGATGCAGGACGACCAGCTGTTCGCCGGATCGATTGCCGACAACATATCCTTCTTCGACCCAGAGGCGGACAGCGCATGGATCGCGGAATGCGCCCGCATGGCCTGCGTGCATGACGAGATCGAGGCGATGCCGATGGCTTATTTGAGCTTGATCGGGGACATGGGCAGCAGCATTTCCGGCGGCCAGAAGCAACGCCTGCTGCTGGCCCGCGCGCTGTACAAGCGCCCACAGATCCTCTTCCTCGACGAAGCGACCAGCGCGCTCGACGTGGACAAGGAGCGCCAGGTCAACCAGGCGATACGCCAGCTGGAGTTGACCCGGGTGATCGTCGCCCATCGGCCGGAAACGATTGCGGCCGCCCAGCGCGTGATCGTGCTGCAGGGCGGCCGGGTGGCGCAGGATCTGCGCAGCGTTAGCGGTGGCCCGGGAAGCTCGGACGCCAACCGTTCGTAGCTGATGCCTCAGGCGTCATCGAGTGCGACCGCCTGCGTGCCGCGCGCCACCGCCGGCTCGCCCACCACCACGCGGTTGCGGCCGCCATGCTTGGCCACATAGCAGGCCGCGTCGGCGGCGCGCATCAAGGCCTCGGTGCTCTCATAGGCGCCGTTGCTGCTGATCACGCCGATGCTGGCGCCCACGCCCAATGTCTGCCCATCCCAGACCAGGCGGTAGGCCTCGACCTCGCGGCGTATCGCCTCGGCAATGTCCAGCGCGCGGTTCAGCGGGCAGAAGGGCAGTAGCACGGCGAACTCGTCGCCACCCAGGCGAGCCACCATATCGTTCTGCCGTACCTGGGCCACCATCAGCAGGGCCAGATCGCACAGCAGCTTGTCGCCGGCGGCATGGCCAGCGCTGTCGTTGACCTGCTTGAAACGGTCCAGATCAAGGGACAGGGCACAGAACGAGGGTTCCTCTACCGTCCTGGGCGCCTCGAAGGCCAGCTTCAGTTCCTGCTCGAAGACCAGGCGGTTGCTCAGGCCGGTCAGCGGATCATGGCCCGCCTGCCAGGACAGTTGTTTCTGCACCTCCAGCTCGGCCGTGACGTCCTCGACGATCCAGATCGTGCCAGCCTGGAAGTCGCCTTTGACGACCTCTCTCGCGCGCATGCGGCCATGGAACTCGCTGCCGTCGGGCCGGATAAAGCGTGCGTGGCCATCAAAGTAACCGGAATCCGCAAAACTCAGGCGCACGCTCTCGACCAGACCGGCACGGTCCTCGCTCATCACCTGGATCGCGTCCATCGACTCGCCGACCAGGCTTTGCACGGTGCGTCCCAGCAGGCGCGCCAGATGTTCGCTGATCAGTTCGATGCGGCCGTTGCGGGCGAAGGCGATGCCCACCGGCGCCAGGTCGAGCATGGCGCGCAGCTGGTCGAGCAGATGTCGGGTCTCGGCACCGCGCTGCTCGCGCTGCTCCACCACCTCACGAAACGCGCGCGCCAGGCGGCCGATCTCGCTGTCTTCCTCCAGCCAGTCACGGCCCATCATGCCCTCGGGTTGCAGCAGCAGGCCCTCGGCCTGGGACTGCAGCCGGCGCACCGAGCGGGTGGACAACCATACCCCTGCCCCGGCCAGGCTGCCCATCAGCAGCGCCACCACCACGCCCGCACCCCACACCACGCTGACGCTGCGCCGCAGCGGCTGGAAGGCCTGGTCCACATCGAGCCAACGCATCACCATCCACTCGCTGGCGGGCATGCCGGCCATCGCCACCAAGCCGTCGTCGGCCAGGCTGGCAACCCCCTCGGCATGAACGGTGCGGCCGTTGTCCACCCAGCTCGCGAACGCCGCCTGCAGATTGGGCTCCAACGCGGCGCTGCTGAGCACGCGCCGGCTGTCGGGGTGGAACACGATCGTGCCGTCATGAGCCACCAGCAGCGTACGCGTACCGGACTGCTCCATGTCCTGCTCGATCACCCGACGAAAGCTGCCCAGCTGTGGCGACTGCAGGCCAATCACGCCACCCAGCATGCCCAGCAGCTGGCCCTGCTCGCCTCGGACCGGTACGGTCAGCACAATCGCCGGCACATTGCCCTTGAGCAGATGGACCAGCCGCGCGACCGCGGCGCTCTCCTTCGGCACTTCCGTGCTCCAGGCCGGCACATCGATCTGCGCCTGCTTGGCCGCATCGGGCAACGGCCTGGCCCCGGACAATACCGCCAGCTGGCCGGCCAGATCACCCAGGAACACCCAATCAAACAGACTCAGCAGGCTGGCTTGGCGGTCAAGATGGGCCTGCATCGTTTGCGGGTCGGCCATCCAGGCATCACCGCGATCAGGCACCGCTCCCGACAGCACGGTATGCATCACCTCGATCCGCGAGGACAGCAAATTGGCCACGGCCTCCACCTCGGCGGCACTGGAGTGCAGCAGGGCGCGTGTGGCCTGGCTCTGCATCACCGAGGCGCTCCACCAAGTCATGCCGACGGTGGCCAGCACCGCACTCACAAGGCTGGCAGCCACCACCCTGAAGCTCAGCGTGCGGCTCAAACTCATCAGCCTGAGAAGGGGGCTAGGCGGCACACGTTCTCCTGGTCGGTCGGGGCTCGAATGGCGGGATGCGACAAGAATGCCACAGCCTTCACCGGCCGGTACCTTTGTACATGCCCTGTTGCGGGCATTGTTTCGCGTCTACGGCGTATTGAATATGCTGGCCGGCCCATTGGCGCCGGGCAGTCCGCCGACGACGACACGGTTGCGCCCCCCGCCCTTGGCGGCATAACAGGCGACGTCCGCGGCACGGAGCAGGCTGGCCGCGCTCTCGTACTCCCCGGCGTGGCGGATCACGCCGATGCTCGCCCCCACACCCAGCGACAGGCCCTCCCACTGCAGCCGAAAGCCCTCGATTTCGCGCCGGATGGCCTCGGCAATCTGCAGAGCCCGTTCCAGCGGGCATTGCGCCAGCAGCAGGGCAAACTCGTCACCGCCGAGACGAGCGACCAGGTCGTTCTGCCGCACATGGCTCATCAGCAGCATGGCCAATTCGGTCAGTAGGCGGTCGCCGGCCGCGTGACCACCCGAGTCATTGACGCGCTTGAAATAGTCCAGGTCAATGAACAGCGCGCAGAAGGGGTGCATCAACGCCTGCTGATGGGCGCGCTGCAGTTGGGCCTCGAACGGGCCTCGGTTGCACAGGCCGGTGAGTGGATCGTGGCCAGCCAACCAGGACAGGTTCTCCTGCTTCTCGCGTTCCTGGGTCACGTCTTCGATGATCCACAGCGTGCCCGCCTCCATATGGCCGGGCACCACCGCGCGGCCGCGCAGGCGCCCCCAGAACACGCTGCCGTCCAGTCTCGCCATGCGGGCATGGCCATCGAAGCTGCCCGATGCATCGGCAAACACCGCACGAGCGCGCTCAACCAGATCGTCGAAGTCCTGCGGCGTGGCATAACTGATCTCGGTGTGTTGACCGCGCAGGCTTTGCGCGTCACGGCCCAGCATCTGGGCAAAGTGCTGGCTGACCAGCTCAAAGTGGTGTTTGCGGGTAAATACGATACCCACCGGGGCAAGGTCCAAGGTGGCTTGCAACTGGTCCAGCAGGTGCTGCGACTCTTGGGAACCGGCACGGCCCTGATGCTTGACCTGGGCCACCACCTTGCGAAAGGCGTGGGCCAGTCGACCCTGCTCGCCGTCGAGCAAGCTGCTGGGATAGGCGCTTTCGGCGTCGGCAGCATCGCCGCGGGGCGGCTTGAAGTGAGGGCGCATGTGCAGCCAGGCCAAGGTCAACAGCGCACCGATGATGACGCCCAGCAGTATCAGCAAGCCTTGAAACCACATCGGCGTGCTCAGCCGGCCGGCGCGGTCAAGGTCTCGGTGGCACCCAGCCAGCGCATCGCCTGCTCGCGCGAGCTGCCACACATATCTGGATCGGGCTTTAGAGAGGCGCAGACGGCGGGCCGCTCAGTGCGGCCGAACAGGCGGCAGCGGTCTTGCTCATCGAGCTGGATGCAACGCACGCCGGCCGGTTTGCTGATGCCATTGACCACCGGCATGCCTGGGATCGGTGAACTGATGGACGGTGCGATGCAGCAGGCGGCGCAATGGGGGCGACATTCCATGCCGCATTGTGCATGAGACATGCCCCTGCCTCAGTGACTTATCCACAGGCGAAGACTAAAATCAAGGGTTAGCCCGCGCGCCTGCACCATCCCTGGTGCACCGACCTTTCGCGCGGCTCTTGATGATCGGCTCGCCCATGTTGTACCCCAAGGAATTTGATGTGATCGTGGTCGGTGGCGGCCATGCCGGCACCGAGGCCGCGCTGGCCGCCGCCCGCATGGGTTGCGCCACCCTGCTGCTGACCCACAATATCGAGACCCTGGGCCAGATGAGCTGCAACCCCTCGATCGGCGGCATCGGCAAGGGCCATCTGGTCAAGGAAGTCGATGCGCTAGGCGGCGTGATGGCCGCGGCCACCGACGAGGCCGGCATCCAGTTCCGCATCCTCAACTCCAGCAAGGGCCCGGCCGTTCGCGCCACCCGCGCCCAGGCCGACCGCGTGCTGTACAAGGCGGCGATCCGGCACCGGCTGGAGAACCAGCCCAATCTGTGGCTGTTCCAGCAGGCGGTGGACGATTTGATGCTCGATGGCGACCACGTCGTCGGCGCCGTGACTCAGGTCGGCATCCAGTTCCGCGGCCGTGCGGTCGTTTTGACGGCAGGCACGTTTCTCGATGGCCGCATCCATGTAGGCCTGCAAAACTACAGCGCCGGCCGCGCCGGTGATCCGCCGGCCGTCAGCCTGTCCTCCCGGTTGAAGGAGTTGGCTCTGCCCCAGGGCCGCTTGAAGACCGGCACGCCGCCGCGCATCGATGGCCGCAGCATTGACTTCAGCAAACTGCTCGAACAGCCGGGTGACCTGGACCCGGTGCCGGTGTTCAGCTTCATGGGCAACGCCGCCCAGCATCCGAAACAGGTGCCCTGCTGGATCACCCACACCAGCGCCACGACGCACGACATCATCCGCTCCGGCTTCGAGCGCAGCCCGATGTTCACCGGCGTGATCGAGGGCGTGGGGCCACGCTACTGCCCCAGCATCGAAGACAAGGTGAACCGCTTTGCCGACAAGGACAGCCACCAGATCTTCCTTGAGCCCGAGGGCCTGACGACGCACGAGTTCTATCCGAACGGCATCTCCACCTCCCTGCCCTTCGACATCCAGCTGGCCGCCGTGCGGTCCATGGTCGGCCTGGAAGACGCCCACATCCTGCGCCCCGGCTACGCGATCGAGTACGACTACTTCGACCCACGCGCGCTGAAGTCCAGCTTCGAGACCAAGTCCATCCAGGGCCTGTTCTTTGCCGGCCAGATCAATGGCACGACCGGCTACGAGGAAGCGGCGGCCCAAGGTCTGTTCGCCGGCCTGAATGCGGCGCTGCAGGTTCAGGGCAAGGACGTCTGGCTGCCCGGCCGCGACCAGGCCTATCTGGGCGTGCTGGTCGACGACCTGATCACCAAGGGCGTGACTGAGCCCTATCGCATGTTCACCAGCCGGGCCGAATTCCGTTTGCAGCTGCGTGAAGACAATGCCGACGCGCGGCTCACCGAGGCGGGCCGCAGGCTGGGTCTGGTGGACGACGCACGCTGGGGAGCCTTCAATCGCAAGCGAGATGCTGTTTCACGTGAAACAGAGCGGCTCAAGTCCACCTGGGTGAACCCGGCGATCCTGGGCGCAGCCGATGCCGAGCGCTTGATCGGCAAGGCCTTAGAGCATGAGTACAGCCTGGCCGAGCTGCTGCGGAGACCGGGCATTGGCTTCGACCAAGTCGCCGAGGCGGCATCGATTGCGCGTCCGGAGTGGACTGTTTCACGTGAAACACTGGGGACTGAACTCGGCGTCGATCTGGCCGAGACCGTGATCGAGCAGGTCGAGGTCAGCGTCAAATACGCCGGCTACATCGACAAGCAGGTCGAGGATGTGGCTCGCGCCGCGAACTTCGAGAAGCTGCGCCTGCCGTCCGAGTTGGACTATGGCCAGGTCATGGCCCTCTCCTTCGAGGTGCGGCAAAACCTCAGCACCCATCGCCCGGAAACCCTGGGCCAGGCCTCGCGTATCTCCGGCGTCACACCGGCAGCCATCTCACTGCTGCTGGTGCATCTGAAGAAGGGCCGCTTCAAGGGCTTTGGCGGTGACAATGCCGGCAACAAGGCCACGGCCACCGACGCCGCCTGACCGAAGACCCCAAGAGCCCACATGCTGCTGCAACGAACGCCCGATCTACGTGAACCCCTGGCCGAGGCCGCCGGCCAATTGGGCTTGGCCCTGACCGAAGCCCAGATCGATCAGCTCCAGGCCTATCTGGCGTTGATCCATAAATGGAATCAGGTCTACAACCTGACCGCCGTGCGTCAGCCTGCGGCGATGCTGACTCAGCATCTTGTCGACAGCCTCAGCCTGGTGGAACCGTTGCGCCGCCACACGCAGGGCCGCGCACTGCGCGTGATGGATGTCGGCAGCGGCGGCGGCCTGCCTGGCGTGGTCCTGGCCATCGTCATACCGGAGCTGACCGTGGTCTGCGTTGATGCGGTGGCCAAGAAGACCAGCTTCATCCAGCAGGTGGCGGCCGAGTTGCGCCTACCCAATCTGCGCGGCGAGCATTCCCGCGTCGAGCAGCTGAAGATCGAAGCCTTTGACGTCATCGCCTCGCGCGCCTTTGCCTCGCTGGTCGACTTCACCCAGTGGACCCGTCAGCACCTGAAGCCCGACGCCATCTGGCTGGCGATGAAGGGCCAGACTCCACAGGATGAGATCGCCGCCCTGCCCGCTAAGGTCACAGTGTTTCACGTGGAACAATTGAAAGTGCCCGGCCTGGATGCCCAGCGCTGCCTGGTCTGGATGCGGCCCACGACTTGAGTACGGCGCCGCGAGCATTGCGGCAAATGCGCCACAGCCGAACCCATGGGAGTGATGGGCAGGCCTTAAGCTCTCACCTTCCCTACCTCTCAGCGCCATGGCCAAGATCTTTTGCATTGCCAACCAAAAAGGCGGCGTCGGCAAGACCACCACCACCGTCAACCTCGCCGCCGGCCTGGCCAAGGTCGGCCAACGCGTGCTGGTCATAGACCTGGACCCACAGGGCAACGCCACGATGGGCTCTGGCATTGACAAGCGTCAGCTGGAGCTAAGCGTCTATGACGTGCTGCTGGAGAACGCCAGCATCGCAGAGGCGCGGCAACACAGCGACAAGGCCGGCTACGACGTGGTGGGCGCCAACCGCGAGCTGGCCGGCGCCGAGGTCGAGCTAGTGGAGCTGGAGCGCCGCGACCAACGACTCAAGGGCGCAATCACCGCCGTGGCCGCCGACTACGACTTCGTGCTGATCGACTGCCCACCCTCGCTGAGCATGCTGACCCTGAACGGCCTGTGTAGCGCCCACGGCGTGGTCGTGCCCATGCAGTGCGAGTACTTCGCGCTGGAGGGCCTGTCCGATCTGGTCAACACGATCAAGCAGGTCCATGCCAATCTGAACCCTGACCTGCAGATCATCGGCCTGCTGCGGGTGATGTTCGATCCGCGCATTACGCTGCAACAGCAGGTCAGCGAGCAGCTGAAGTCGCACTTCGGCGACAAGGTGTTCGACAGCGTGATCCCGCGCAACGTGCGCCTGGCCGAAGCCCCGAGCTACGGCTTGCCCGGCGTGGTCTTCGACCCGGCCTCCAAGGGCGCGCAGGCCTTTGTCGATTTCGCCAAGGAAATGGTGCTGCGCGTAGGCAAGATGTGACCCCAATGCTGTTCAAACAAGACCTCGACACCGCCCTGCTGCAAGCCGCCGAAAACGCCGGCCTCAATGCCAGCGCCCCACCCCAACAGGAAATGCTGGACGGCTGGCTGATACGCCTGTCCCCCGGCAAGGCCAAACGCTCGCGCTGCGTCAATGCGCTGGCCCAGGGCAAGCTGCCGCTCAAGGAATTGCTGGCCCGCTGCACCCAGGCCTTCGAACGCGCCGGCCTGCCGCTGGTGGTCCGCATCACGCCGTTCACTCAGCCGGCCGATCTGGACCAGCAACTGGCCACCCTAGAGTGGGAATACTTCGACGACACGCGGGTGATGCTGAAGGCAGATCTGGCCGATCTGGGCGCGGTCACCTGGCCTGAGGGCTGCGTGCTGCACACCGTCGGCCATGCCGAGTACGCCCAGGCCGTCGGTAGCCTGCGTGGCTCCAGCCAGAGCGCCATCGAGGCACATGCCGAGCGCATGCAGCAGTCACCGGTGCCCTATGTGGGCATGCTGCTCAAGCGCGGCGACGAGCTGCTGGCCTGCGGCCAGTTCGTCCGCGAAGGCGAGCTGGTGGGTCTGTACGACATCTTCACCGTGCCCGAGCAGCGCGGCCAGGGCCTGGGCCGCTCGCTGTGCACCCAGCTGCTGAGCCTGGCCCGAGAGCAGGGGGCGCGGAGCGCCTACCTACAGGTCAGCGCCGACAACGACGGTGCGCGCTCGATCTACGGGCGCATGGGCTTTGTCGATGGCTACGGCTACCACTACCGTACGCCGGACCTGGCCAAAGTGTGGTGACCTTGCGGGCCAGACCTTGCCGGCAACGGCAAGCTCTGGCCCCCACTGACTGGCGGGTCATAGCCCGAGCGCTTCGTCCACCCCGAGGTGGACATTCATCGCCTGCACCGCCGCGCCGCTGGCACCCTTGCCCAGATTGTCCAGGCGGGCCATCAGCACGACCTGCGTGTCGTGGCCGAACACGAACAGATCGACGCGGTTGGTGTCATTGCAGCCCTGCACATCGAAGAAGCCTTCCTCGAGCGTGCCCGGGTCGCGCAGCGGCATCACACGCACGAACTGCTCGCCGGCGTAGTGCTTGACCAGGGCAGCATGCAGCGCCTCGGCCGTCACGCCGGCCTTCAACTGGCTAAGGTGCAGAGGCACCGTCACCGACAGGCCCTTGTAGAAATTGCCGACGATGGGCATGAAGATGGGCGCTACCACCAGACCGGTGTGGGTCATCATCTCCGGCAGATGCTTGTGCTTGAGGCCCAGGGCATAGGGCCGCGGCGAGTCCAGCTTGGCGTCGCCGCCGGCCTCATACTGCGCAATCATCGACTTGCCGCCGCCGGAGTAGCCGGTGATCGAGGTCGCCGACACCGCCAGCTCACGCGACACCAGTCCAGCGTCCACCAGCGGGCGCAGCAGCAGGATGAAGGCACTGGCATGGCAACCGGGATTTGCGATGCGCTTGGCAGTGCGCAGCTTGGCGCGCTGGTCGGCAGCCAGTTCGGGCAGGCCGAACACCCAGCCCGACACCGTGCGGTGGGCCGTGCTGGCGTCGATCAAGCAGGTATTGGGGTTGGTGATCATGGCCGCCGCTTCACGCGAAGCGACATCGGGCAGGCACAGAAAAGCCACATCGGCGGCGTTCAGCAGCCGCGCGCGTTCGGCTGCGTCCTTGCGCTTGTCGGGATCAATGCGCAGCACCTCGACGTCGTCGCGCTTGGCCAGATACTCATGAATGCGCAGGCCGGTCGTGCCCTCCTGGCCATCAACAAATACTGCATGCTTCATGACAAATCCTCTCGCGCACAATCGCAACAACCGAACCAACCATCAAGCATAAGGCATGACAAGGACTATGCATCGCGTACTGCTATTGCCTGGCTGGCTGAATTCCGACCCCGGCCACTGGCAGAGCCTGTGGGAACAGCACTTCGGCTATACCCGTATCGAGCAATCAGACTGGGAGTGGCCGCTGCGCGGCGACTGGATGATGCGGCTGGACGAAACCCTGCTCGCCGACGACAGCCTGCTCGAAGCGCCGGCCATACTGGTTGCGCACAGCCTCGGCTGCCAGCTGGTCGCTGCCTGGGCCGCGCATTCGCAGCACACGGCGCGCGTCAAGGCAGCGCTGCTGGTCGCGCCCCCCGACCCAGAGCGCGAAGACATGCCGCCGCAGCTGCATGGCTGGCGACCCATCGTGCGTGGCAAGCTGCCCTTCCCTGCCACCGTGGTGATCAGCAGCGACGACCCCTACTGCGCGCCCACACGCGCGCTGGCGATGGGGCAGGACTGGGGTGCAAGCGTCGTCCAGCTAGGTGCGCACGGCCATATCAATACCGAGTCTGGTCTGGGGCTTTGGCCCGAGGGCCAGGTCTTGCTCGACAACCTGAGCCGCAAAGAATAAGCAAACGCCCGCTTGTCGGGGACAATCACGCCCATGGTCACAAAAAAACCCAAAGGTCTGGGCCTCGGTCTGGAAGCATTGCTGGGCCCCAAGGTCAGCGACGCTCCCGCCGCCGCCTCGGGCGAACCCAGCACCCTGAGACTCGAACAGATGCAGCCCGGCAAGTATCAGCCGCGCACGCACATGGACGAGGGCTCGCTGTACGAGCTGGCCGAGAGCATCAAGGCCCAGGGCATCATGCAGCCGATACTGGTGCGGCCGGTCGGCGACAAGCGCTACGAGATCATCGCCGGCGAACGGCGCTTCCGCGCGGCCAAGCTGGCCGGTCTGCGCGAGGTGCCGGTGCTGGTGAAGGTCGTGCCGGACGAGGCCGCCGCCGCGATGGCGCTGATCGAGAACATCCAGCGCGAAGACCTCAATCCGCTCGAAGAAGCCCAGGGCCTGCAGCGCCTGGTCAGCGAGTTCCACCTCACGCACGAACAGGCCGTCCAGGCGGTGGGCCGTTCGCGCAGTGCTGCCAGCAATTTGCTGCGGCTGCTGCAGCTGTCCGAGCCGGTGCAGCAGATGCTGATGGCCGGTGACCTGGACATGGGCCACGCCCGCGCCCTGCTGCCGCTGGACGGTGCCCAGCAAATCCTCAGCGCCAACGAGATCGTCGCCAGGAAGATGAGCGTGCGCGAGGCCGAGAAGCTGGTCGCCCGCAACACCTCGACGCGCCAGAAGCCCCTGCTGCGCGTCAGCAAGGACAAGCCCCGCGACCTGCAGCGCATCGAGCAGCAGCTGTCCGATGCGCTGACCGCACAGGTCGAGATCCGCGTCAAGAAACGCACCAAGCGCGGCGAGCAGGGTGAGGTCGCGATCCAGTTCGGCTCGCTGGACGAGCTGAACGGCCTGCTGGAAAAGTTGGGCCTGAGCAACAGCTGAAAACCCGGCCCACAGGCGTCTGATTTCCCTCCCACACAGAGGCAAAGAGCGCCAACAGTTCACACTGCACCTGGAACTGAGGGGGTGCCAGCGCGATCTATTCGTTGTACTGTTAACCCATAGCCAGCACCGTGCGTTAAGCACCGAAGCAACGGCCCGATCCGCAACAGCTGATTGACCGGAAAGTGCTGATGGAGCCCCAGAGGACTTCATCAGAACTTCCCGGACGACTTGAAGGGATGTCCCGTCTCAAGTCGCCCACCTGAATCAACAGGAGGTCAGCATGGACGTGATCAGCAGCTTTACCGCCCGGTTCGAACGCACCCGCGAAGAAGAGATTTCGCTCGAAGACTACCTTGCCGAGTGCAAACGCAACCCGATGGCCTACGCAACGGCCGCCGAGCGCATGCTCAAGGCCATAGGCGACCCGCAACAGATAGACACGCGCAACGACACGCGCCTGAGCCGGCTGTTCGCCAACAAGACGATCAAGATCTACCCCGCATTTGCCGAGTTCTACGGCATGGAAGACGCGATCGAACAGGTCGTCAGCTACTTCCGTCACGCCGCCCAGGGGTTGGAAGAAAAGAAGCAGATCCTCTATCTGCTGGGCCCGGTCGGCGGCGGCAAGAGCTCGATTGCCGAGCGGCTGAAGCAGCTGGCCGAGCAAGTGCCCTTCTACGCCATCAAGGGCTCGCCGGTGAACGAGTCGCCGCTGGGCCTGTTCGATGCGGCCGAGGACGGACAGATCCTGGAGCAGGAGTACGGCATCCCGCGTCGCTACCTGAACCGCATCCTGAGCCCATGGGCCGTCAAGCGCCTGGACGAGTTCCAGGGCGACATCCGCAAGTTCAAGGTCGTGCGCCGCTTCCCCAGCGTGCTCAAGCAGGTCGGTATCTCCAAGACCGAGCCGGGCGATGAGAACAACCAGGACATCTCGTCCCTGGTCGGCAAGGTCGACATCCGCAAGCTCGAAACCTTTTCCCAGGACGACCCCGACGCCTACAGCTACTCCGGCGGCCTGTGCCTGGCCAACCAGGGTCTGCTCGAGTTCGTCGAGATGTTCAAGGCGCCGATCAAGGTCTTGCATCCTCTGCTGACGGCCACGCAGGAGGGCAATTACAAGGGCACCGAGGGCTTTGGTGCGATTCCGTTCGACGGCGTTGTGCTGGCCCACAGCAACGAGAGCGAGTGGAAGGCCTTCCGCAACAACAAAAACAACGAGGCCTTCCTGGACCGCATCTACATCGTCAAGGTGCCCTACTGCCTACGTGTCAGCGAAGAGGTCAAGATCTACGAGAAGCTGCTGCGCGGCTCCTCGCTGGCCAACGCGACCTGCGCGCCCGGCACCTTGAAGATGATGAGCCAGTTCGCCATCCTGACGCGCCTGAAGGAGCCCGAGAACTCAGCGCTGTACTCGAAGATGCAGATCTACGACGGCGAGAACCTGAAGGACACCGACCCGCGCGCCAAGAGCTACCAGGAATATCGCGACTACGCCGGCGTCGACGAGGGCATGAACGGTATCTCGACGCGATTTGCCTACAAGATCCTGTCCAAAGTCTTCAACTTCGACAACAGCGAGATCGCCGCCAACCCGGTGCACCTGATGTATGTGCTGGAGCAGCAGATCGAGCGCGAGCAATTCGCGCCCGAGCTGGAACAGAAATACGTCGGCTTCATCAAGGAATCGCTGGCGCCGCGCTATGCCGAATTCATCGGCAAGGAAATCCAGACCGCCTATCTGGAAAGCTATAGCGAATACGGCCAGAACATCTTTGACCGCTATGTCACCTATGCCGACTACTGGATCCAGGACCAGGAATACCGCGACACCGACACCGGCGAGGTGTTCGATCGCGTGGCGCTGAACGGCGAGCTGGAGAAGATCGAGAAGCCGGCCGGCATCAGCAATCCCAAGGACTTCCGCAACGAGATCGTCAACTTCGTGCTGCGCGCCCGCGCCGGCAATGCGGGCAAGAACCCCTTATGGACCAGCTACGAGAAGCTGCGCACGGTGATAGAGAAGAAGATGTTCTCCAACACCGAGGAGTTGTTGCCGGTGATCAGCTTCAACGCCAAGGCCAGCGTCGACGAGGTCAAGAAGCACGAGGACTTCGTCAATCGCATGGTCAACAAGGGCTACACGCCCAAGCAGGTGCGCTTGCTGTGCGAGTGGTACCTGAGAGTCAGAAAGAGTTCGTGAAGGCAGGGTGTCCAGGCCAACCAGCGATAGGGACCCACTCATGCTTCAACAAATCATTGATCGTCGCCTGTCCGGGAAAAACAAATCGATAGGCAACCGCGAGCGGTTTCTGCGCCGGCACAAGGAGCAGATACGCGAGGCGGTGAAGCGCGCCGTCGATGGCCGCGGCATCCGCGACATGGAGCGTGGCGAGGATGTGCACATCCCCAAGCGCGACTTGAACGAGCCGGTGTTCGGCCATGACCAGGGTGGCAAGCGCGAGATCGTCCACCCCGGCAATCAGGACTATATGCGGGGCGACCGCATCAAGCGGCCCGAGGGCGGCGGCGGCAAGGGCGGCGGTGGCGGCGAGGCCAGCGACTCGGGCGAGGGCGATGACGATTTCGTCTTCCACCTGAGCAAGGAAGAATTCATGCAGGTCTTCTTCGACGACCTCGCCCTGCCGAATCTGACCCGCACTCAGATCGCCGACACGCCGGAGTGGAAGACCCACCGCGCCGGCTTCGTCACCGATGGCACACCGACCAACCTGCATGTGGTGCGCTCGATGCGTGGCGCCCTGGGCCGCCGCATCGCATTGGGCATGACGCCCCGCCGAGAGCTGGAGGAATGTGAGCAGGAGCTTCAGGCCTTGCTGGAAAAGCCTCAGGATGCCGCGGCCCAGGCCCAGGCGGCCGGGCTGCAGGCGCGCATCGTCACGCTGCGCGCGCGCATCAAACGCATTCCCTTCCTCGACCCAATCGATCTGCGCTTTCGCAGCCGCGTGCGCACGCCGGTGCCAACCAGCCGGGCGGTGATGTTCTGCGTGATGGATGTGTCGGGCTCGATGGACGAGGCGCGCAAGGACCTGGCCAAGCGCTTCTTCATCCTGCTGTACCTGTTCCTGACCCGGCACTACGAGAAGATCGAGGTCGTCTTCATCCGCCACCATACCCAGGCGCAGGAGGTGGACGAGCAGAACTTCTTCCATGCCACCGAGACCGGCGGCACCGTCGTTTCCAGCGCCCTGGTGCTGATGGACGAGATCATCCGCACCCGCTACCCCAGCGGCGACTGGAACATCTACGGGGCCCAGGCCAGCGATGGCGACAACTGGCACCACGACAGCGGCCGCTGCCGCGAGCTGCTGGCCGACAAGATTTTGCCGATGTGCCGCTACTTCGCCTATGTGCAGGTGGCTGAAGCAGAGCAGAACCTGTGGGAGGAGTACCAGCGCCTGATCGGTGTCGAAACCCATTTCGCGATGCGCAAGGCCATCGAGCCGGCGCAGATATACCCGGTGTTCCGCGATCTGTTCAAGAAGGAAGGAGCGCCCGCATGATCACCATCGAAAACCGCCGCCACGTGGGGCTGGCCCCGCGTTCCGATGACTTTGGCGGCCGCCGCCACCGCCGCGTGCCTCCGCTCCAGCTCAGGCGGCTGGAGCAGCGCCCGACCGAGCGGCTGCCCTCGCCCAGCGACTGGACCTTCGAGCTGATCGAGGAATACCACGCGGTGATACGCCAGACGGCCGAGCGCTACGGCCTGGACACCTATCCCAACCAGCTGGAGATCATCACCGCCGAGCAGATGATGGACGCCTATGCCTCGGTGGGCATGCCGGTGATCTACCGCCACTGGAGCTATGGCAAGGAGTTCATCACCACCGAGAAGAACTACAAGCGGGGCCAGATGGGCCTGGCCTACGAGATCGTTATCAACTCCGACCCCTGCATCTCCTACCTGATGGAGGAGAACACCCTGGCCATGCAGGCCCTGGTGATCGCCCATGCGGCCTATGGCCACAACAGCTTCTTCAAGGGCAACTACCTGTTCGGCATGTGGACCGACGCGTCCAGCATCATCGACTACCTGGTCTACGCCCGTAACTACGTCAGCGAGTGCGAGTCGCGCCACGGCATGGCCCAGGTCGAGGAGTTGCTGGACTCCTGCCATGCACTGATGAACCACGGTGTCGACCGCTACCGCCGCCCGGCCAAGCTCTCGCTCGCCGAGGAGCAGGCTAGGCGCGAGGACCGCGAGGCATATGCCCAGCGCCAGATCAACGATATGTGGCGCACCCTGCCACGCAAGGCCGAACCCAGCGAGGCCGCGGTAGCCGCGGCGCGCCGCTTCCCCGAGGAGCCGCAGGAGAACCTGCTGTACTTCATCGAGAAGAACGCACCGCTGCTGGAGCCCTGGCAACGCGAGATCGTGCGCATCGTGCGCAAGGTCGCGCAGTACTTCTATCCGCAGCGCCAGACCCAGGTCATGAACGAGGGCTGGGCCACGTTCTGGCACCACCGGCTCTTGAACCAGATGTATGACGACGGCTACCTGGCCGACGGCATGATGATCGAGTGGCTGAAGTCGCACACCAATGTCGTCGCCCAGCCGCCGGTGGGCCACCGCAACTACAGCGGCATCAACCCCTACGCTCTGGGCTTTGCGATGTACACCGACATCAAGCGCATCTGCGAGAAACCAAGCGACGAAGACCGCCTCTGGTTCCCCGACATGGCCGGCAGCGACTGGTTGCCGACACTGGACCATGCGATGCGCAACTTCAAGGACGAGAGCTTCATCGGCCAGTACCTGTCACCCAACCTGATGCGCGAGTTCCGGCTGTTCTCCATCCTCGACGACGACAAGAAGAGCGAGCTGGAGGTCTCGGCCATCCATGACGAGGCCGGCTACCGCCAGGTGCGCGAGGCCTTGTCGCGCCAGTACGACCTCGGCTCGCGCGAGCCCAATATCCAGGTCTGGAACGTCAATCTGCGCGGCGACCGCTCGCTCACCCTACGCCACACCCAGCACAACAACCGGCCGCTGCACGACAGCGCGCAGGAGGTGCTCAAGCATGTGGCGCGGCTGTGGGGCTTTGGCGTTCAGCTGGAGAGCGTCAACGGCCAGGGCGAGATCAGCAAGCGCTGGTCGGTGGCGGCACCTGCCCATCCCTGAACAAGCGGCCGGCCGGCATGCGGAGGAATAGGCCCGCCCTTCTCCCTCTTCATGGGGCTTGCCCGCTGCCAAGCCCCTCCTAGAATTTCTCCGGACCTGCGCGCGCGTGCGCCAAGTGTCAAAACCAAGGGAGAATCGATATGTCATTCTTGAAACTTGCCCCCGCGGTGTTGCTCGGCGCACTGCTGAGCGCCTGCGGCGGAGGCGGCTCAGACGGCGGCGACAACGCCGCACCCACCAATCTGTCGCAGTCCACCGCCGAGGCCCGCCAGGCGGTGGAGTTCAGCGTCAGCGGTGCGGCCACCATCGTCGCCAAAAGCTCGGTGCTCGACAACAACCCGCTGTTCGACCTGACCGGCCCCGGCAGAGTGGCCGCTCAGGCCGCCCCGACGCTGAAAGCCATGGGCACCAGCAGACCGCAGGCGCCCAGCGTCAAGGCGCAGGCCCTGGTGTCGTTCGGCTGCGCCGACCTGCAGGTCTTCACTGGCCCTTGCACCGGCACGGTCGGCGTCGATGCCAATTTCCTGGACTCGGCCACGCAGATCCCGGCCGACAGCTTTCTGTCCATGACCTTCAACGGACTCAGCGGTGTGATGGACGGCGTCAGCACACGGATCGACGGGGTGTTCCGCATCGACTTCCTGACCGCGGTGAACAGCAACGCCACCTCGTTCGCGAACGCCCGCCTGCGCATCACGCTGACCAACTTCTCAGGCACGGAAGGCGCCGTCAGCTATGGCCCTGATAGCTTTGCCGCCCTTTTGGAGTTCGATGCCCTGGGCCAGCCAACCATCACCATTGGCGATCTGACCCTGAGCAAGGTCAGCAATCTGGTCGTCACCGACAACAGCAATTTCCGCATCGGCTCGGCCCAGCTTCGCAAGCCCTACTGGGGCAGCGAGGCCAACAAGATCGACAGCAGCTTCCAGACCTGGACGGTCGGCCAGGGCCGCCCGGCCGTCGGCTCGGTGGCATCGTTGACCGCCAGCAACGGCGTGACGGCCAAGGTGGAGGTCAGCGCCTCCAGCAGCAGCAGCGTGGTCTATCCGGTGCAGATCGCGATCGGCGCCTCAACCAAGCGCTACACCGTCACGGCCAGCTACGCCTCGGCCACCGCCGTGCCGACCTACAGCGTGGTCGAAATGCCCTGATCACGCCGAGCCTACGCCTCAGTGAAGCCGGCCTTGTGCCGGCTTCTTTCATTCCCCCCCCCCCCGGATGAGCGGTGCGGGCCTTGAGCTTAGCTGGCACTCTTTGCTGCGATATCCCAGCATGAACCTCAACCAGGTAGCCCCCATGCCCAAACTTCTCTGCGTCGCCGCCGCCCTGTGCATTGCCGCCCCGGCCTTCGCCAGCAACCTCGTCAGCAACGGCTCGTTCGAAGGCCCGAACATCGTTGGCGGCGGCTATGTGCTCTACAGCACCGGCTCCACCGCCATCACCGGCTGGACGGTGCTGGGCCCCGTCAACGACTCGGTCCAGCTGACGCCCGACACCTATGCCGGGCTGAAGGCGGACGACGCCCGCCAGTGGGTAGACCTGACCGGCATCTATGGCTATGACAAAGGACTCAAGTCCGACGCGATCACCACCCAGATCGGCGCGACCTACCACCTGTCCTTCGCCGTCGGCAACTACCTGCCCTTCGGCGCATCAACGCTGGGGGTCAGCCTCAATGGCGGCGCCGAACAGCTGTTCACCAACACCTCGCTGGCCGTCACCGCCACAAGCCCGATGAACTGGGCCAGCTTCGGCTTCGACTGGGTGGCCGACAGCACGACGACGCACATCAGCTTCCTGGGCCGTGCCAACGGCGCGCTCAGCAATAACGGCGGCATCGGCCTAGACAGCGTCTCGCTGACCCTGGTCCCGGTGCCCGAGCCGCAGACCTGGGCCCTGCTGGCGGCCGGGCTGCTGACCTTGACGGGCCTGCGCCGCCGCCTGCAGGCCTGAACGCAGCCCTACTGGCTGAAGATCTTGCCCGGGTTCATGATGTTCTGCGGGTCCAGCGCGCTCTTGAGCTGACGCATCAGCGCCACCGCACCGACACCGGCTTCCTCGACCAGGAAGCCCATCTTGTGCAGGCCTATGCCATGTTCGCCGGTGCAGGTGCCCTCCAGGCGTAGCGCCCGCTGCACCATCTGGTGGCTCAGGCGCTCGGCGGTGTCGCGCTCCTGGGGGATGTTGGGGTCGATCAGATAGCCGAGGTGGAAATTGCCGTCGCCGACATGGCCCACGATGAAATAGGGTAGGCCGGCAGCCTCGACCTCGGCCACCGACTCGTTGATGCTCTCGGCCAGGCGCGAGATCGGCACACAGGTGTCGGTGGTCACGCAGCGGCAGCCGGGCTTGGTCTGCAAGGCTGACAGATAGGCGTGGTGGCGGGCCGTCCACAGCTTGGTGCGGGCCTCGGGCGTGGTCGCCCATTCAAAGTTTTCACCGCCATACTCGCGGGCAATCTCCTGCACCGTCTGGGCCTGCTCGGCCACGCCGGCCGGGCTGCCGTGGAACTCCATCAGCAGCATCGGCGCCTCCCGCAGCGTCAGCTTGTCGTGCTTGTTGACGGCCCGCACGGCGTGCGGGTCAAGCAGCTCGCAGCGGGCGATGGGCACGCCCATCTGGATGATCTGTATCGTCGTCTGCACAGCGGCATCGATGGTCGGGAAGAAACACACCGCCGCCGACACAGCCTCGGGCAGCGGATAGATGCGCAGGCTGACCTCGGTCATCACACCCAAGGTGCCTTCGCTGCCGACGAACAGCCGGGTCAGGTCATATCCAGCGCTCGATTTGCGGGCCCGCGTGCCGGTCTGAATCACATCGCCGGCCGCCGTGACCACGGTCAGCCCCAGCACGTTCTCGCGCATCGTGCCGTAGCGCACCGCATTCGTGCCGCTGGCCCGTGTGGCCGCCATGCCGCCCAGCGAGGCGTCGGCGCCCGGGTCGATCGGGAAGAACAGGCCGCTGTGGCGGATCTCGTTGTTCAGCTGGTTGCGCGTCACACCGGCCTGGACGGTGACGGTCAGGTCCTCGGCATTGACGCGCAGGATCTTGTTCATCCGCGACACATCAAGGCTGATGCCGCCCTGCACCGCCAGCAAATGGCCCTCCAGCGAGGAGCCAACACCATAGGGAATCACTGGCACAGCATGCGCATGCGCCAGCTTCAGCACAAAAGCGACGTCCTCGTTGCTCTCGGCGAAGACAACCGCCTCGGGCGGCGGCGCATCCAGCGGCGACTCATCACGGCCATGCTGCTCGCGCACCGCCAGCGCGGTGGAGCAGCGCTCGCCGAAGTGGGCCTTCAGCGCGTCCAGCATGACGGTGGGCATGGCACGCGGCGCGAACTGCAGTGAGGTGTGAGGGGCGTTCATGGCAGTCTCCTGGAAGTGCGGGCCAAAGGGCATTCTAGGCACCATCGACGCACGCTATAAGATCGCCGCATGGCAAACCGACTCTCCCAAATCGCCACCCGCACCGGCGACGATGGCACCACCGGCCTTGGCGACAACACCCGCGTGCCCAAGAACCACCTGCGCGTGATGGCCATGGGCGATGTGGACGAGCTGAACTCGAACATCGGCGTGCTGCTGGCCGAGCCGCTGCCGGACGAGGTGCGCGAGCTGCTGATCACCATCCAGCATGAGCTTTTCAATCTCGGCGGCGAGCTGTGCATGCCCGGCTACGCGCTGCTGAAGCTCGACGCCGTGCTGGGTCTGGACGAAGCCCTCGCCCACTTCAACGCCAACCTGCCGCGGCTGAAGGAGTTCATCCTGCCGGCCGGCACACGCAGCGCGGCGATCGCGCACGTCTGCCGCACCGTCGCCCGACGGGCCGAGCGGGCGGTCGTCACACTGAATGCCAGCGAGCCGATCAACGATGCGCTGCGCCACTACCTGAACCGGCTCAGCGATCTGCTGTTCGTGCTGGCGCGGGTCTTGAACCGGGCCAATCTGGATGGCTTGGGCGGTGACGATGTGTACTGGCACTCCGAGCGGCTGAAGCGGCAGGAAGCCGACGACGCTTGATCATTCAGCTAGGCAAGTTGGTCCACCGCAGCCCTCAGGCGCTGCGCGTAGGCGTTCTTCAGCGCCGCCGGCGCCAGCACCTGCACGTGGCCGGCATGGCGCAGCAGGTCCATCAGCAGCTCGGTCGCGTCCACGTAGGGCACGCGGAGTTGCCAGCGGCCGTCGGCCAGCCACTCGCTGGTCTGGGCCGGGTGCCACTCCTCCTGCGCCACCCACTGCGCGGTTTCGGCGCTGAACACCAGCAAGGCCCGCTGGGTGCTGGCCCCAGCAAAAATCCCGTAGCCCTGGTCCAGCTCTGCCTCCAGCTGCTTGGCGCTGACGGCCTTGGCCTTTTCGTCCAGCGCCTCAGCAGCCTCCATGGCATCGAGAGCAAAGCGGCGCAGACCCTCGCTGGCGTGGCACCAGGCGTCCAGATACCAGGTGTTGCGGTAGTGGACCAGGCGCAGCGGTGAGACGGTGCGTTCGCTGACCGTGCGCCCACTCTCGCTGGTGCGCTTACGGTAGCGCAGGCGCAAGCGCTGGCGCTTGACGAGCGCGCTGCCCACCGTTTCGAAGCTGGCGGACGGCACCCGGCGCCTGGCAGTGCTGATCAGTTTGACCCGCTTCATCAGCTCCTTGGCCTCGTGCTCGTCGGCGCCCAGCATGCCGGTCAGCTTGTCGAACATCGGCTGCAGATGGCGGGTCAGGATGCCGTCCTCGTCGAGGCCGGACAGCAGCTGGTGCATCGTCAGCAGTGCGTGCAACTCCTTTTCGCTGAACCACAAGCCAGGCAGTTCATGCTGGGCGCCGCGCCAAGCCTGGCCGAAGCGGTAGCCATTGGCCATCGCGTCGTACTCGATCGGCGCGTCCATGCGCTCGCGCAGGTATTGCAGATCGCGCTTCAACGTCGCCGGTGACACCTCCAGCGCCTCCAGCAACTCAGCAAAGCTGACGCATTCGCGGCTGCGTATCAGCAGCTCGATCTTGTAGAAGCGTTCGGTGCGGTCCATCGATTTCCCCTCTCATTGCTCCGGATTTCATCCGGGCTACAAATGACTCATCTCTTTTTCGCTGGCTCACGCCATGAGCCAGCTGCCAGACAAACTGTGCCACAGGGTCGAACGGTTTCGGCCTCCCCTCAGGAGAAGCACCATGGCACAGATGATCGCAGCACGCAGCGCCCAGCCCAGCAACAGCGCGCAAATCTCGCTTGAAATGGACTGCCCCCCGGCCAACACCAGCCTCGGCTTCGAGCTCGGCTGGGACCATGCCCACCACGGCGTGACGCCGCCGGTCGAGCATCTGTTCGCCGCGTCCCCGCTGCGCCAGGGCTGGCAGTCGGGCCAGGCGACGTTCGGCCGGCGCACCTTGAAGGCCGGCCGCCACGTGCGGCTGTGGCTGAAGCTGCGCACCCATGCCTGGTCGCGCGGTCGCTCGTTCGAAGACGTGCAGATCACACCCAACTATCTGCAGCAGATCGATGTCGAGTTCTGCCCCATCACCCGGGTCGCGCTGGACCAGGCCGCGGCCGACGACAGCCTGCGCTCGGTGGACCGGGTGCGCTACGACGCGGCGTATGCCGCCGGCAATCTGGTGATGATGAGCCGTCGCGCCAACGCGGCCAAGAACCGCCATGACTGGCGGTCGGCCAGTGAGCTGGTGAAGAGCCTGAGCCGCGGCCCGTTCGAGCGCATCGCAGGACTTGGCGTCGCCGAATGGCGCCGCATCGCCACGCTGTGCAGCTATGTCACCGAGCTGCCCCATGCCCAGGCAGCAGAGTTGCCGATGCTGGTGCTGCCGCCCAACCGCCTGCGCCTGTTCAACCCGATCCAGGCCCTGCAGGCCCTGATCACCCGCCAGCTGGCCACACCGGGCTGGAGCCAACGCCTGGGTTGCGTCGAAGCGCTGTTGCCCGATGCCGAACTGAAGCGCGATTTCAATGCCTTTGTGCTGGCCCTGGTGCCCCGCGTGCTGCAGGCCAGCAAGCAGGGCCAGCCGCAGGCGCTGCGCTGGGCACTGGAAGATGCATGGGCGACGCCACTGGTGCAGCGCCGCTGGACGCAATTTGCCCAGGCACTGACGGCCGACCAGGCCGAGCAGCTGGTGGCCCGCGCCGCGGTCCAGGATCTCAGCCCGTTGAAGGTGCAACGCCACAGCGCCAGCAGCGCCACTGAGGGCTGGGCGCTGGAGCAGGGTGGATTTCAGGGCGCTGCCACGGTGGATCGCCACCGTTCGGCCATGCGCTTGAGGGCCGGGCGGCCAGCCGGGAAGGCAAGCCGCATAGCAGATCAGTGCCACTGAGTGATGAAAACTCGATCACTCACCCCCTCGATCGGGGGAGGACCATGCAAGGCTTCACGGTCCGGTCATGTGCAGACGCGACATTCGCCTACGACTGCCGCAGAGCCCAAGGGGCAGCTGCTTCGTTTCGTCCCACCTAACCGGAAATCATCATGCTCATCAAGAAACTCGCGCTGGTGGCGGTTGCCGCCGCCACCCTGCCCGTCGCCTTCTCCGCCCAGGCCTTGGTCACCGGCGACATGGCATTCACAGCCTTCAATGCCGACGAAGACGGCTGGGCCATGGTTACCTTTGTTGACCTCGCGGCCAACACCAAGGTCTTTTTCAGCGACAACGAATGGGGCGGCGCTTCGTTCAACACCGGTGAAAGCTTTCACCAGTGGGTCAGCGGCCCCTCGACCATCACGGCTGGCACGGTGATCCGCTTCAAGAAGGTCGATGTCGCCGCCACGATGTCCGCCTCGCTTGGCACGCTGAGCCAAGTCAGCGTTTCGGGCAGCACCAATCTGGGCCTGAGCCAGTCGGCCGACACCTTGTACGCCTATGTCGGCACCTCGGCGACCGCCGCACCGACCGCCTTCCTCAGCGCCATCTCCACCGGCGCCTTCAGTGTCGCCGAGGGCGGCTTGGTCAACACCGGCCTGACGGTCGGCAATGGTGCCATTCAACTGAAGAACGCCTCGGACTACGCCGAGTACAGCGGCCTGCGTGCCGGCAAGACCCAGTTCGGCGATTACAAGGCTCTGGTGAGCAATGTCGCCAACTGGACCGACAAGGGTGACGGCAGCTATGCCGCGCTGGTGCCCGACACCACCGCCTTCACCGTCACCGCCGTGCCGGAACCCGAAAGCTATGCGCTGATGCTGGCCGGCCTGGGCCTGGTTGGCTTCATCGCCCGCCGTCGCAAGCAGGCTTGATCGAGCGCGGGGCTGTCAAGGCTGCCCCGGGCACAGCTTCTCCATATCACCGCCCTGCCCCTGCAGGGCAACGTGGTAGCCCTGCTCGATGAACCAGCGCGCCCAGCCATAGGCGAGGTCGCGGTTCGGATGCCAGGGGCCGGTCTTCTCATGGGCGATGCGTTTGCCGCGCCGTTCAATGAAGACGACCCGCCACATGCTGACAGTTTTCGGTGAGTTGAATGGGTTCATGAGCGGCCTGAATATAGCCGCGCAAGCTGGCCACAAGTTGCCCCGAAACAGGGAGGCAACACCGTACCCCCGTTCGCCGTGACAAATGCCGGATCAGCTAGGGAAAACGCCAAATCCCTCTATGAGAACAAGCTCACGAACTGGTCCGGCGTTGTGCTCGGTATGCCCTGCCTCAAGGCCTCCCTGCGCAGCTGGGCGTCGTCGCTGACCAGCGGGTCGGCGCGGCCGGCCAGGGCCAGCTGCAGCAGGGCGTTGCCTGATCGGCCCTGGCCCGGCTCAAGCTGCACCACGCGGGCAAAGGGCAACAGGTCACCCAGCAGTTCCTCGCGCTCCGCCCCATTCAGCCTGAACTTGCGAAAGGCCAGCGCGGCCAAGAGCTCCTGAGCCGTCGCGGCGCTGGGCAGCGGTACGAGTCGGCCAGCCTGCCAGGCCTGGCGCAGACGCGCCGCCGGTCCCTCATTCTGAAACAGCGCGCCGAGCACAAGCGCCGTGTCCAGCACCACCACCGCGGGCTGACGGCTTCGACGGCCGGCCCTCATCGGGCGGATGCGCGTTTTGCGGGGGCGACCTTCTTGACGGGCGGTCGGGTCTGCCGCGTCTTGACCGGTGTTTTTGCGGCCACGGCGGCACTGCCGCGTTTTGGCAGCGTGCGGCGGGCCGGCGGCAGGGTGTCGGTCGGCGGCGCCAGTTTCACCGCCGCTTTTTGCTGCCGCGTTTTGACCGGCGCTTTTGCCGCCGTTCTTGCCGCCGTCCTGCCCCCCCGCGCGGCCACTGCCGCGTTTTGCAGGTCCTTCTCGCTCAGATCGAGCTCGGCCAGTTTGGCGCGCACCGCGTCGCCGCGTTGGATGCGTACCGGTGTCAGGATGATTTGTCCGCCTCGGGCCTGGACATCGAAATATTCCACCGGCCCCATCGTTTGCGTCACGCTCTTGGGCAGCGTCAACTGGTTCTTGGCGGTGATCTTGGCAAGCATCTCGGTAGCAATCTCGGAAAGTAAGGAATCCTTACTTTAGCCGATGGCGACATCTGCTCTGCTGCAATGCAGCGATCAATCAGGGCACGATAGGCCTCAAATCGGCGTCGGCCATGCCCACCAGCAGCGCCCTGCCATCGGGCAGCACGCGGAACTCACCGAAGCGCGCCAAAGCCCAGCGCTCGCCTTCGCCCTCCCGGAAGAACCAGGCATCGGTGACCAGTATCCAGCGCCCGTGCTTGGGCGTCAGCTCGATCAGCAGCTCGTCCGCGGCCAGTGCGCGATCCGGCTGCTGGCCGCGCTGCACGGTGGCCACGCCGCGCGCATCGATGCGCGCGACGACCTTGGGCCGGGCGCTGCCAAGTGCCTGCAGCAAAGGCGTCTCGTCGAAGCCGGACCCGCCGAAACTCAAACGCATGTAGTCGCCCTGCATCAGCGAGCGCGGATCGACCGGCGCCAACGCCACGAATACCGGCCGGCCGCGGGCGATCAGATCCTGCTTCTGCCAGATCGCCCCGTTGGCCACCAGCAGGGTCAAGGCGCCGCCGCCCAGCATGGCCCACGCAGCGGGGCCAGGTCTTGCCGAATTCGCATGGCCAGCCCGGCCCGCACGCCGGGCCGGGGCCAACCAGGCCAGCGCGCCGAGCAGGCCGCCGGCGCCCAGCAGCACCAGCGCCTTGGTCGCCAGCGGCCATTGCAGCTGGTGGTAAAAGCTGCCCAGTACCCAGGCCGCGACCAGGGCGGCCGCCGAAGCCAGGCGCCAGCGCTGCGTGGTGCAGCACAGGGCAAGGGCAAGCAGCACGGCACCCAGCGCCGGAACAAACCAGCTGAGGCCGGCCAGCACGGCGGCCACGGCCAAGGGCAGCCATCCCATCAGGCCAGCCCAGGCGCGGACTGCCAGCCAGGTGGCTGCCAGCGCCATCAGCACCGAGCCGGCCTGCAGCGGCAGGGCCTCGCCCTTCAAGCGCGGCGTCAGGTCATTGGCGATCTCCCTGCTCAGCTCGCCCATGCTGCCGCCGACCATGAAGCTCATGCCCGACAACCAGGCCAGGCCGGCCAACACCAGCAGCAGCCAGCCGGCAGCCAGTGCCTCCAGCAACGCCGCCTCGCGTGCCCACCGGCAGCGCAATAGATATTGCTGCTGCAGCCACAGCGCCGACGCCCAGGCCAACAGCAGGCCATGCAGCACCAGCCAGGGCACGAGCATGTCGGCGCGCCACATATTCCAGCGCAGCGGCATCAGCACCAGACCCAGCAGGCCCGCCGCCGCTGTGCCCAGGAGCACGCGCAGCCAGGTCTTGGGAATGGCCCAGGCGACGCCCAGCGTCACCGCCAGCATCAGCAGCGAGGCCACGCTCGTGCTGAGGTCCCGGTACAGGCCAACGACCAGCATGCCGCCGCCGACCAGCAGCGCCGGCACGGCCAGCTGCTCGACGAACAGCGGCAGGTCGCGTGAGCGCATCACGACCACGGCGGACAGCAGCACCAGCACGCCGACGAAGTAGGGCCCGACACCGCGCCGCAGCACATCGCCCAACAGCATGCCAATCATGATCAGCAGCGGCACGGCCGCGAACCAGGCACCCACGGCGGTGAGCAACACCACCGGCCAGGGGCGTTCGTCCTGCGCCGGCAGCATCGCGTCGCCGGGCAGCAGACCGGTCTGGCGCGCGGCCTGCAGGGTCTGTTCAGCGGTATTGCTCATTGGGGCACCCTTCGGCCTGCGGCCTGTCCCGCCAAGCGGGAGCGAGCTTGCTTGGGGCGGCCCGGCGCCGCGCTCATGCCTGCTCCCCTGTGGCGCGCCGCGACAGGCGCAGGATCACGCTCACCGAGGCCGCCAGCAGCCCCGCCGCACCCAGGCCCAACAGCATCAGCTTGCCAATCTCGTCGCCACCGCCATGGCGATCGAACAGCCAGCGGCCCAGGCCGGCCACAAGCAGGGCATTCAAACCCAGGGCCACCGCGCTGAGCCCGAACACATCGAACCAGCGGCACGTGCCAAGCAGGCCGGCCGAGACGGCCAGCATCAGCAGGCCCAGCGGATACTGGCCGGCCACGGTCTTGTGGAACAGCCCACCCAGCGCGATCAGCGTGAAAGACATGACCGCCAGCACGACGGCCGTGCGCATCGCCCAGGGGCCGGCGCCGGTGAAGCGCCGCAGGGCCGGGCTCAGCGCCGCGACCAGCAGCAGGGCCATCGCCCAGGCCAGCATGTGCACGTCCAGGTCTTCCGGCCGCACCTGCCACTGCCGGCCGATATGCGTGTGCGTCCACAGCGACAGCGCCGTCATCGCCACCAGGGCCCAGGGGGCCCACAGCACGTCGGAGCGGGCGCCAAGGCAACTCGGCAGGGCCAGCACCGCCCACAGCGCGAACAGCTGCCAGGCATCGGCCCCGGTCTGATAGGTCTGGCCGAAATAGGCGAACAGCGCGCCTATGCCCAGGAGGCTCAGCAGACCCAGCGGCGCGCGGGCGGCCGGCCTCCAGGCCGCCCCCAGCGCGGTGGCCAGCACCAGCGCCTGCAGCAGGCCGAAGCGGCCGGTGCGGCCCAGGGTCTCCCAGTTCGCGGCGATCCACATCACCACGCCGAGGCCGCCCAGCGCGGCGGCGAGCACGGCGGTGCCGCGTGGCAGCCACCGGGCCAGCCCCGGTGGCTCATCGAGCAGGCCGGACAGCCGCTGCAGCTGCCGGGCCTGCGTGCGATCCAGCTCATACCGGGCAATCAGTTCGAACAGGCTCTGGCGCAAATCCATGACGGGCCTCCGCTGAAGTGCGGACCCATGATACGAGGGTCAGGGCTTGCGAGCGTCAAAATGGAGCCCATGTCACGTGCCTCCCGATTGCTGGACCTGCTGCAGCTGCTGCGCCGCCACCGCCACCCGGTCAGCGGCGCCGATCTGGCTGCTTCCTTGAACATCAGCCTGCGCACGCTGTACCGCGACATCGCCACCCTGCAGGCCCAGGGTGCGCAGATTGCCGGCGAGGCCGGTGTCGGCTATGTGCTGCAGCCCGGCTTCACCCTGCCGCCGCTGATGTTCACGCTGGACGAGCTGGAGGCGCTGGGTCTGGGCTCCCGATGGGTGGTGGCCCGAGCCGATGCCCGCCTGGCCGATGCCGCGGGCCAGGCCCTGGCCAAGATCTCGGCCGTGCTGCCGCCCGGGCTGCGCCACGAGCTGGACAGCCATGCGCTGCTCGTCGGCCCCAGTACCGCCGGCTCGGCCGCTGGCGCGCTGCTGGCCAGCCTGCGCGAGGCGATACGCGGCGAGCGCAAGATCGCCATCACCTACCGCGATCTGAAGGGCCGCGAGAGCCAACGCCAGCTGTGGCCGTTCGCCCTGGGCTTTTTCGACCAGGTAGAGGTGCTGGTCGCCTGGTGCGAGCTGCGCCAGGCCATCCGCAACTTCCGCACCGATCACATCCTCGGCCTGGAGCTGACCGACACCCGCTACCCGCGCCGCCGCCAGGCGCTGCTGAAGGAGTGGCGCGCGCAGGAAGGCATACCGGGCGTCTAGGCAGTTGGGGCCCGAGCTTGCCGAGTACAGCAAGGTCCGGCCCTCAATGATCTGGAACTCACTGCTGCCAGAAACTGACAGCAGCGCCGGCCACCATGGCAGCCAACAGCAACCCACCTTGTCGAAGGCACACCATGACCCAACCGAATTTCGTCCTGCTCTACGTCGCCAGCCCCACCGAGAGCGCCGGCTTCTACACCCAGCTGCTGGCCAGGCCGCCGGTCGAGTCGACCCCCACCTTCGCGATGTTCGCGCTGGACTCCGGCGTCATGCTGGGCCTGTGGGCACGCCACACGGTGGAGCCTGCCGCCACGGGCCAGCCGGGCAGCGCCGAGCTGGCGTTCGCGCAGCCCTCCAGGGAGGCCGTCGACGCGCTGCACGCCGAGTGGCAGACGCGCGGCCTGCCCATCATCCAGGCGCCGACGGCGATGGACTTTGGCTACACCTTCTGCGCCACCGACCCCGACGGCCACCGCCTGCGCGTGTTCGCGCCCCAGGGCGATTGAGGGGAGACTGCGATGACCGCCGTCGAACCGCGCCACTGGATCGCCGTGGCCAGCGCCGAGCATGTGGCGCTGGGCCGGGCCCAGGGCTTCATGCAGGTCTGCCATGGCAGGGCCGCACCGCTGCGCCGGCTGCACGCCGGCGACTGGGTCAGCTACTACTCGCCCAGCACCCGCTTTGGCGGCAAGGACAGGCTGCAGGCCTTCACCGCCCTGGGCCGGGTGCTGCCCGGCGCGCCCTATGCCCATGACATGGGCGGCGGCTTCGTCCCGTTCCGCCGCGATGTCGCCTGGTTGCCGGCAGGGGAGGCCGCTATCCAGCCGCTGCTCGATCAGCTGGACTTCACTGCCGGCCGGCGCATGTGGGGCTATCAGTTCCGCTTCGGGTTGTTCGCCATCAGCGCGCATGACATGACACTGATCGGGCAAGCCATGGGCATCGATGCCCCTAGAACTGAGGTCGCCAGCGAGGCAGGTTTTGTGCAGACTGATGGGTTCCAAAGCAACCCGCGAATGGGAGCTTCCGATGGCCATCACCCTCAAGCAGTACTGGAAGAACCGCGACGTCGAGTACGCCAGTGAGTTGACGCCCGAGCTGCGCACCAACGCGGCCGAGACGGTCAAGCGCGCCAACCAGCTGCTGGCGATCTACCACGCGGCCACAGGCAACACGGCGCCGGACAATGTCAACAGCGGCTGGCGACCGCCCTCGGTCAATAACGCGACCAAGAACGCGGCGAAGAACTCGCCGCACCTGAGCTGCGAGGCGGTCGATCTGTCCGACGACGTCGAGGCGATCGACCAGTGGCTGGCCACCGAAGCAGGGCGCCAGGCCCTGATCGACTGCAATCTCTATGCCGAGGAAGCCTCCAAGACGCCGCGCTGGGCCCATCTGCAGACGCGCAAGACGGCCAGCGGCAACCGCATCTTTAAACCTTAAGCTGAGTCGCAGCTGCGCGCGCGCCCAAGCAGCAGCTCGCGCTCGCGCACATTGCGAGTCAGCGCCGCCGCGCGTTCGAATTCGACCTGGGCCTCGGCCAGCCGGCCCAGCTTGAGCAGCAGATCGGCGCGCACCGCCGGCAGCAGGTGGTAGCCTTTCAGCAGCGGCTCGCTGCTCAGCGCGTCGGCCAGTTCCAGGCCGGCCGCGGGACCATAGGCCATGCCAATGGCCACCGCGCGATTCAACGCCACCACCGGGGACGGCATCAGCTGCGCCAGCGCGTCGTAGAGCGCGGCGATGCGCGGCCAGTCGGTCTGGTCGGCGGTGCCGGCACGTGCGTGGCAGGCCGCGATCGCTGCCTGCAGTGCGTACGGGCCCAGGGCGCCGTTCAGCCGCTCGGCACGCGCCAGCGCGGTCAGGCCGCGGCCGATCAGCAGGTGGTCCCAGCGCGCGCGGTTCTGCTCCCGCAACAGCACCGGCTGGCCATTGGCGCCGACCCGCGCCCGGGCGCGTGAGGCCTGCAGCTCCATCAAGGCGACAAGGCCATGGACCTCGGGCTCGCCCGGCATCAGCTCGGCCACGATGCGGCCCAGGCGCAGCGCCTCGTCGCACAACGCTGGCCGCATCCAGTCGCCGCCGCTGGTGGCGGCATAGCCTTCGTTGAACACCAGGTAGATGACGGCCAGCACCGAGGCCAGTCGCTCGGGCAGCTCCGCGGCGCGCGGCACCTCGAAGGGCACCTTGGCGGCAGCCAGGCTGCGCTTGGCGCGGACGATGCGCTGCGCCACCGTGGCCTCGGGCAGCAGAAAGGCGCGGGCGATCTCGTCGGTGGTCAGGCCGC
>Ga0187842_1000144_pt1 | contig 37985 bp, 42 predicted proteins | sample SpaLakP09_SKY_41_FD_134514 | JGI IMG/M metagenome (GOLD analysis project Ga0187842, IMG submission 134514) | Oligotrophic lake water microbial communities from Sparkling Lake, Wisconsin, USA - SP09_SKY_41 | ecosystem: Environmental > Aquatic > Freshwater > Lake | place: USA: Sparkling Lake... | reverse complement strand
GGGGGAGGATCTCAGTCCATGATCACATGCGGCACGAACCGGGCGAGGTTCTTGGTCACTACGCTGTCGTCCTCACGGATGCCGATACCCGCGGGTTCGTTGCCGACCATCCAGGCCCCGATCACCGGGCGCTTGCCGGCAAATTCCGGTGGCGGGCTGTAGGCCTGCAGGATCGCGCCTTCCTGGCCGTAGCCCTGGTCGAGCACGGGCTCGTCGCCCCCGATAATCTCGATATTGGCCCCCTCGCGCGAGAACAGCGGCTTGCGCACATGGCGGGGGCCGAGCGCCGACGCGGCCGGGTCGCCTTCGAAATAGGCTTCCAGCAGGTTGGGATGGCCGGGGTGGCGCTCCCACAGCAGTGGCAGGATGCCCTTGTTGGACAGGATCGCCTTCCAGGCCGGCTCCAGCCAGCGCACGCCGGCCGTCTTCAGATGCACGGCATAGGGCTCGCGCAGCATCTGCTCCCAGGGATAGAGCTTGAAGGCCGCCTTGAGGACAAAGCCCTCCAGATCGACGAACTGGCCTTCGGCATTGACCCCAATGGCGTCGATGGCGACGAACTTGGGATCCAGCCCCGCCTGCAGCGCCAGGTCCTCCAGGAACCGCACGGTCTGACGGTCCTCGACGGCGTCGGCGTCGCTGGCGAAGTGAACGAAGCCGCCGGTCGGGAACAGCAGCTTGAAGCGGTCGCGCAGGGCTTCGAACAGGCTGTTGAACTGGTCGGTCCCGGCCGGCAGGGCCCCGCTGGCCAGCAGTTCCTCCAGCCACAGCCACTGGAAGGTGGCGGCTTCAAAGACGCTGGTCGGGGTGTCGGCGTTGTACTCGTAGAGCCTCGGCTTTGCGGTCCCGTCATAGCCGAAGTCGAAGCGGCCATAGAGCGAGGGCTCCTTGGCCCGCCACGAGGCGCTGACGAGGTCCCAGTGCTCGGGCGGAATGGCCAGCCGGGTCAGCAGGGCCTCGTTACCGGCCACCTCGTCGACGAGGTCCAGGCACAGCTCGTGGACATCGGCCGCCGCCGGCTCCAGGTCGTCCTCGACCTGGGCCAGGCTGAAGGCATAGGCGGCCGACTCGTCCCAGTACGCCTGGCCGTCGGTGTGGTGATAGACAAAGCCGACGGCGTCGGCCTTGGCCTGCCAGTCGCTGCGCGGAGTCAGGTCAAGGCGACGCATGCGGATCAGGCTTCGCCCGTCTTCTGCTCGATCTGCAGCGGCGCAGCGGCCGGCGGGGCGAGGCGGGCCAGAATGTCATCGGCCGAGGACTGGCCCGGGCCGATACCGGCCAGGCGCAGCTTCTCGTCGAGATCGGCACCCGTGCGACGGTCTTCCAGCTCGCCGGCGGCGCGGATGCGCTCGCCGCGAATGGCCTGCTTTTCCTTGATCCGGGCCAGGCTGTCGGCCGCCGAACCCAGCGAGGAGCCGGCACCGGCGCCGCGCGCGGCCACCGAGGCCTGGGCCCGCTGGACGCTCTCATTGACCTTCACGACCTCGACCTCGCGACGCAGGGTGTCGATGCGGCGGTCGGTGGCGGTGATGGCCTGGTGCAGCTGGTCTTCGGCCTGACGCATGCCCTCGATCTGGGGCTCCTTCAGGGCGATGTCCTGCTCGAGGTCGGCGATGCGCTGGGCCACCTGGCGGGCCAGGTCCATATCGCCCTTGGCGACAGCGGCACGGGCCGAGCCTTCGTACTTGGTCACCTGCTCGCGATAGCTGGCGACTTCCTTTTCCAGGATGCGGCGACGGGCGACCAGCGTGGCCATGTCGTCCCGGGCCTTGCCCTGGGCCGTATCGGCGTCGCGGATTTCCTGGTCGAGGATGCGGATGGCGTTGGCGTCGACGACGGCCGCAGTGGCCTCATGCGCGCCGGCGCGACCCAGGGTGAACAGCTTGCGCCAGATGGACATCGAATAGGCTCCGGAAACAGGATCAGGCGGGGGTGAAGGACGAGCGCAGGTCGGAGGCGGCCTCGATGGCGTTTTCGGCCAGGACGCGTAGCTCGATCAGGATGTCGTCCAGCGACGAGGCCGGAGCCAGTTCGCCGAACAATTCATAATAGTCGCGGTCGCCCACGGTGCTGATGCCGAAGTTCGACAGGGGCACCAGCTTCTGGGCCTTCAGCAGGAACTCGTTGAAGGCATGACGGTCTTCCTGCTCGTCGACCGGCCACAGCAGGACCGAGGCGGCGATCTGCTGGTCGCTGACGCTGACGAAGATCTCCAGGTCGCCGTGATCATGCATGGTCACCAGCAGGATCGGATCAGCGCCTTCGACGACACGCGCCGTCAGGGCGTCGGTCAGTCCGTCGGACAGGGCGGTCTTCAAGGATCGGACGGTCCAGGCGGGGGTCGTCATCGGGCAGGGTCCTCCAGAGGTCGTGGTCTTCCATACAAGATGGGAGGGCGAACGCCAGTCGTCGAGAGCATCATGGCTCCGTCCGGCATGACAAGTTGGTAATGGCGCGCCCCCTTTTGCGGGCGGCCCGAGCGTCGTACAGGTTGAGGGCGTCGTCACCGGGTGCGTATTGATGTTCAACAAGCTTTTCGGACGCAAGACCGCCGCCCCCGCCTCGGCCCTGCCGGCCATCCGCAATGTCACCCTGGGCCGCACCGTCTGGCTCGATACCCTGGCCTGGCGGCGTTTCGGCAGCGACACGCGCTTTGCCCTCGATCGCGACACCCTGGAGATCACCGCCCAGGGCCTGGTCGAGCTGAAGGACGGCGGCTTCGTCCACCGGTTCTATACCGACGACCATGTGATGTTTCAGGCGGTGTCCGATGATCGCGAGGGCCAGCGCCTGACCGACGTCACCGTTTTCATGGCCTGGGACAGTGCCTATCCGGGCAGCCGCGCCGACCGCGAGGCCTGGGCCAAGCGCCTGCGCGCCCGGACCTTCACCGCCCCGGGCCTGCCCGACTTTGACCGGCTGTGGTTCGGCGACGAGGCCGAGAGCCAGGACCCGGTGACCTTCTGGGAAGACCTGCACGACGACCGTGACGGCATTCCCGACCGCCGCATCTTCCAGACCTCCATGCTGTTCGCCCGCGACCTTCCCGAGGAGGGGCGCGAACTTCTGCTCGCCATCGAGCAGGAGACCGAGGACCATGAGATCTCGTTCGAAATCATGCTGGGCATTCCGCTGGAAGCCGGCGAGTTCAAGGCCTGACAGGCTAGAGGAAAGACGCAAAGACCATGTTCGATCTTCAGGGATTTGGTGCCAGCGCCCTGGCCTTTCTGGTGGCCTTCATCGCGGCTGGCCTGTTCACAGTGGCCTTCAAGGTCATCTACCAGTGGGTCACGCCCTATAACGAAGGCCAGCTGATCCGCGAGGGCAATGTCGCCGCATCGCTGGCCCTGGGCGGGGCCCTGATCGGCTATGTGCTGCCGCTGGCCTCGGCCCTCAGCCACACCTTATCGCTCGTCGAGTTCTGTGCCTGGGCGGCGCTCGCCGGCGTGATCCAGATTGCGGCCTTCACCCTGATCCGCATGGTGGTGATGAAGGACGTCGCGGCCCGGATCGAGAAGGGCGAACTGGCGGCCGGGGTCTATCTGGCCAGCATCTCGCTCGCGGTCGGCCTGATCAATGCCGCCTGCATGACCTCGTGAGGCGCGCCATGACCGACCTGCCCCTCTCGCGTATGAAGCGCTCACGCTCGCTGGCCCTGACCACCATGATGGCCGGGGCGGCCATCTCGGTGACCGCCTGCGACAACACCCCCGCCGTCACCCAGTGGGGCGATCCGCCCGAAGCCGGCCGCGCGGTGGAGGCCCGCACCTTTGCCAGCCTCGACGAGTGCAAGGCCTCCGGCGACTTTACGGCCGAGCAGTGCAAGACCAGCCTGGACGAGGCCCAGAAGGCCAGCGCCGAAAACGCGCCCAAGTTCGGGGACCAGCAGAGCTGCGAGGAGCGCTACGGCGTCGACCAGTGCGTGCCGCGCTCCAACAACGGCGGCGGCAGCTTTTTCACGCCCCTGCTGACCGGCTTCATCATCGGTCAGGCGCTCGACAACATAGGCGGCGGCTATCGCGGTGCCCCGATGTATCGCGACCGCAACGGCACCTATTACGGCGGTGGCGGCTATCCGCTGTCGCGCGACTATGTGACCGGCCGCACCCGCGTGCGCTCCGAGAGCTTCGGCCTGCCCGCGCGCGCCGAGGCCCCGACCCGCGTGCAGAGCCGCAGCGCGGTGATCTCGCGCGGCGGCTTCGGCGGCGGACGCTCCTGGGGGGGCTAGGGATGCGGGGGCCCCGGCCTGGATGCCGCCCAGGCCCTGACGCCCCCTAGATATCCCCCCGCACATGGCCCATCTTCCCTGCAACAGGGGAGAAAAGTCAGATGTCTCAGCGCAAGGCCGTCGTCGTCACCGGCGTCTCCACCGGCATCGGCTGGGCCATCACCAAGGTGCTGACGACCGGGGGGTTCCACGTCTTTGGCAGCGTGCGCAAGCAGGCCGACGCCGACCGGCTGCAGGCCGAGTTCGGAGCCGCCTTTACGCCGCTGGTCTTCGACGTCACCGATGAGGCCGCCGTCACCGCCGCCGCGCGCAAGGTCGAGGCCGCGCTGGACGGGGCCACCCTGGCAGGGCTGGTCAACAATGCCGGCATCGCCATCGCCGGCCCCTTGCTGCACCTGCCGGTCGAGGAGTTTCGCCAGCAGCTGGACGTCAATCTGACCGGCGTCGTCATCGCCACCCAGGCCTTTGCCCCACTGCTCGGCGCGGGCGGTGCCCGCGTGAGCGCGCCCGGCCGGATCGTCAACATCTCCTCGGTCGGCGGCAAGAACGCCAATCCGTTCATGGGCCCCTACTGCACCTCCAAGTTCGGGCTCGAGGGCCTGTCGGAATCGCTGCGCCGCGAGCTCTTGCCGTTCGGGGTCGACGTGGTGATCGTGGCACCGGGCGCGGTGGCGACCCCGATCTGGGACAAGGCCGACAGCGTCGATGTCACCCGCTATGACAACACCATCTATGCCCCGGCCCTGGCCGGGATGAAGGCCTTCATGCTGTCGATGGGCAAGTCTGGCCTGCCGCCGGAGACGATCGGCGAAACCGTGCAGATCGCCCTGACCACCCCGACCCCCAAGACCCGCTATGTGGTCTCACCCGACCCGTTCCAGGTGTTCATGACCGGCGTCCTGCCCAAGCGCATGATGGACAGGATCATCGGCAAGCGGCTGGGGCTGTTGCCGACGGGGTGATCTACCCCACCATCGACCAGTCCAGCGGCTCGCCGCGGGTCAGATCGCGGGTCGCCTTGCCGGCCAGCACCTTGGCGAGGTCCGCCGGCGGCAGGCCATTGCCGGGGCGGACCGAGCGGACATTGGCCTTGGTCAGGGGCTCGCCGGCCTTGACGTCGGCGGTCACATAGAGCGAGCGGCGGAACAGCAGACTGGTCGCCTCTGACCCCAGGGTGTCGTAGTGGGCGCGGCCCAGCGAGGCCCAGGCGTTCTTGCAGTCGTCGACCAGGGCCTTGAACTCGACGGGCTCCAGGCTGAACGCCGCGTCGGGGCCTCCGTCGGCTCTCGCCAGGGTGAAGTGCTTTTCCACCGCGCAGGCCCCGACCGAGACCGCGGCCACCGAGGCCGCCGTGCCCGGCGTGTGGTCTGACAGCCCGACCGGGCAGCCGAAGCGCTGGGCCATGTCGGCGACCGTCCGCACATTGGCGTCGGCGAAGGTGGCCGGATAGCTGGAGACGCAGTGCAGCAGCAGCACGCCCGCCGCGCCGGCGCTCAGGGCCGTCTCGCGCGCCGTCTCGATTTCCTGCAGATTGGCCATCCCGGTCGAGATGATCAGCGGCTTGCCCTTGCTGGCCGCATACTGGATCAGCGGGATGTCGACGGCCTCGAACGAGGCGATCTTGAAGGCCGGCGCGCCGAGGCTGTCGAGCAGGTCGACGGCGGTTTCATCAAACGGGCTGGAGAAGATCGTCACGCCGCGCTGTTTCGCGCGCTCGAAGATCGCCGCGTGCCATTCGAACGGCGTATGGGCCTCTTCGTAGAGTTCGTAGAGGGTCCGGCCGTCCCAGAGGCCGCCGTGGATCTTGAACTCCGGCCGGTCGACATCCAGCGTGATGGTGTCGGCGGTATAGGTCTGGATCTTGATCGCGTCACAGCCCGTGGCGGCGGCAGCGTCGACCATGCTCAGGCAGCGCTCGAGGCTGCCGTTGTGGTTGCCCGACAGCTCACAGATCACATAGGGCGACTGGTCGGCGCCGATCTTGCGGCCGGCGATGGTTATGGAGGGTGAAGTGGTCATCGGAGGGCGCTCGAACCAGATGTTGCGCCGATATTAACCCTGAAATCGTGGACGAGACGTCAACTGGCCCGTCAGCGCCCGACTTCGATCACGGACACCAGGCTCGCCAGGGCCCTCTCCAGTTCCGGCCAAGCCTGATCCATGCGAGCCTCAAGGACTTCGCGACGCATGTTGCCCAGCCTTACCCAGACAATCCTTGCTCTGGGTCGTCGGCTCCTGGCCCATTCGACGAAGTAGCGATCCTTGGTGACAATCACATAGTCGTTTTGGATGGCCAGATCCCAGATGACAGCATCGGGTGCATCCAGCGCAGCGACCGAGATGACATGGTCGGCCTCATGGCCCTTGCCCCTCAGCCATTGCGCAAGACCGGGCGGCAACTGTGCGTCGACCAGGAACTTCAAGCGGCGACGACAGCCGTATCGGCCACGGCCGCAGCCGCATAGGCCAGGGCCGCACGGATATCGTCAGGCTCAAGATAGGGATACTCGGCGACGATCTCGGCGCTGGTCATGCCGGCCGCCAGCATCTCGAGCACATCCTGCACCCGCATCCGCAAACCCCGGATGCAAGGACGCCCGCCAGCCTTGCCGGGCTCGATGGTGATGCGGTCGAGCAAAGGGTTCATGCCACGACTATAGCGCCGATCCCTGATGGCGGCCAGCGAACCTCAATCCCCGCCACCACCACCGCCGCCGCCGCCGTCACCACCGCCGGCATCGCAGCTGCCGCCGGCGTCCGAGGCGTCGCAGTCGGCCGAAGAGGTCGAAGAGGCCGAAGCCCCGCCGTCACTGACCATGCCGCCATCGCCACTGGTATCCCCGGACGCCTTCTTCTCCTTGGCCTTCTCCTGGGTCGCGCCCGCCCCCATCATGGCCACGCCCGAGCCTGCGCCGATCGCAACGCCCACGGCGATGCCCAGCGCCAGATTGTCGAGCGCCACACCCAGCGCCACCCCGATGGCGATTCCGGCGCCCATTCCGATCGGCAAACCCGCTTTCATGATTTCCCCCTGCAGCGACCATCGCGCTCTTCCGGAATCGACACTATATCTGCGCCCATGTCCACGACCGCTCCCCGCCAGACCCGCTGCCTGATCATTGGTTCAGGCCCCGCCGGCTATACCGCCGCGATCTATGCTGCCCGTGCGCTGCTCAAGCCCGTGCTGATCGCCGGCATCCAGCCCGGTGGCCAGCTGACCATCACGACCGATGTCGAGAACTATCCGGGCTTTGCCGACGTCATCCAGGGCCCCTGGCTGATGGACCAGATGCGCGCCCAGGCCGAACATGTCGGCACCGAATTCGTCAGCGACATCGTGCTGAGCGCCGACCTGTCGAAGCGTCCGTTCCACATCAAGTGCGACAGCGGCGAGGAATGGCTGGCCGAGACTCTGATCATCGCCACCGGGGCCCAGGCCAAGTGGCTGGGCCTGGAGAGCGAAAGCAAGTTCCAGGGCTTCGGCGTCAGCGCCTGCGCCACCTGCGACGGGTTCTTCTATCGCAACAAGGAGGTCGTGGTGGTCGGCGGCGGCAACACGGCCGTCGAGGAAGCCCTGTTCCTGACCAGCTTCGCCAGCAAGGTCACCCTGGTGCACCGCAAGGACGAGCTGCGGGCCGAGAAGATCCTGCAGGAGCGCCTGCTGGCCCATCCCAAGATCGAGATCGCCTGGAACAGCGCCATTGACGAAGTGCTCGGCGACACGAACCCGATGGGTGTGACCGGCGTCCGCCTCAAGAACGTGGTCACCGGCGATCTGAGCGAGCTGAAATGCGACGGCGTGTTCATCGCCATCGGCCATGCGCCCTCGTCCGAGCTGTTCAAGGACCAGCTGGAAACCCATGCCGGCGGCTATCTGGTCGTCCAGCCGGGTACGGCCTCGACGGCGATCGAGGGCGTCTATGCGGCCGGCGACGTCACCGACCACGTCTACCGCCAGGCCGTCACGGCGGCGGGGATGGGCTGCATGGCCGCCCTGGAGGCCGTGCGCTTCCTGGCCGAGCAGGATCACATCCGCGACCGCCACCCGATCAGCCACGCCGAGGCCGAGAAGATCGGCGTCTGGTAGTGACGGCCTGTGAAAAAGGCACGCTGCCGGCCAGCTTTTGAGGGCTCCAGTTTACACCCTCTGATCACAAGCCGATCCTGAACCCCTGGCGGTTCACGAACCAGGTGAGCGGACGAAGACAACGTTGAACTGCGCGCCGTCGGCATGCCTGAACGTGACGGACTTTGGAACGCCCGGCTCAAATCCCATATGGGCCTTGAGCGCAAAAACGCTGTTGCCCGGCACGATGGTGCTGTCGATCCTGAGCAGCTCATCGCCAGTCACCACACCGCCGGCCTGGGCCTGGGAGTCCGGGGCGACCTGGGTGACGACGATTTTCGCGACGGTGGTCCGGGTCAGTCCCGAGGTATGGACCTGAACGGAAAAGCCGATCTTTTTGGGTCTCTGTTGCGCCTCGGACCGGCTTGCGCAGACAAGCGCCAGCACGGCAAGTCCCAGGGCGGCAAGCCGGTAGGGCGGACGAGGCTTGTCGCGGGTAGCGGCCGTCATGAGATGGAGTTCCCTATTGGAGATCTGTCGAGCCCTTCTAGACGGCACCGAAGGGTGATCCCATTGTCGCTTTCGGCTTGAGAGATATGCAAAAATGCATGAGTGTACGCGCCAATTGCGGCACTTCCGACAGGATATGCGGCGCTAGGATCTCGGCCTTGCGGGTCCCGCTGCCGGCGGATCGGCCAGTTCCCGGGCCAGGCCTTCCAGAGACTGGTTGATCCTGTCGACCTCGTCCGGGGTCGGGATGCGCCGCCCTGCCACGACACCCTGAAAGCGAAGCCGCTCGCCGCCCGGAGCCGAGGCGTCCGGAACCATGACCAGCCGGGCCTGGGGTGCCAGGGCGGGTGATCCGACTCCGGCCGCCTCGGCCCGGGCCAGGGCGGCACTGTCCAGGGCGGGGCGGAGTGGCAGGCTAACGGCCTGGTTTTCGCTCGGCGGGGCCCCTTCGAGAATTCGGGCATCGGCCGCCAGCAGGATGTCCGGCGTCACGGCCTCGCCGCCGCGATAGCGCCCCCTGAAGGCCGCCACGGTCCCCGAGGGCCCCGGCCAGCGATAGAAGATGTGCTGACCGATCTGGGTGAGCTTCACCAGGGTGGGAGCCCAGTACGGCGCGACATAGTTGGCGTGATAGTGGGTCGCTACCCCCACATCCTTCATGACGAAGCCATTCAGGGCCCTGCGGGCGACGGACTCGGCACGGGTCCACAGGCTCGGGTTGGGCTCGCGCGCCAGTGATCCGTCGCAGGTAAAGCTGAACTGGCAGCCCGTGGTCCGGGCCGCGCCTTCATAGACGACCCCGCAGATCGACTTGTGATAGCCCGCATGGCGCAGCCGGTTGAGAACGGTCTGGGCCACGGCCTCCTGGCCAGCCAGGGGTTCGAAACCGGCTTCGTAATAGACAGCCTCGGTCAGGCAGCGCAGCGCCTTGGTCCTATCCGCGGCAGAAGCCTTCAGGACAAAGGGGGGGGCCGGATCGACCGGGAGCGGGGCCGATCCCCGCAGGGCGTTGATCAGGCGGGCGGAGTCGAAGTCCGGAACTGCCGCGCTGAAGTGCGGGATATTGGCCAGATCCAGCCGCTCCCAGCCGGGCACGCGCCCCCAGTAGTCGATGTGCGGTCTCGGATCATGCCGGCGTGCCAGACTGAGCATCGCCCCGTCCATGTCCGAGGCGTAGCGCGCCAGATGAGCGTCGGAAAATCCCCAGGTCGGGGCAGCGGCGCGCCCGTCCTGGCCCGTGCCGCCGGGTCTGTAGAAGACCGCGCATGCAGAAAGACCGCCGAGGATGCTCAGACCCACGGCGGCCCCGATCAGGACCCACGGTGCTCTGGCACCCAAGTTCGCCCCCCAGGCCCCTACTTCACGCCAAGGGTGGCCCGGATCATCCAGGCATGCTTCTCGTGCGCCTGCAGGCGTTGGGTCAGCAGATCGGCGGTCGCTTCGTCTCCGGCCTCATCCGCCGCCGGGAACGCCGACCGAAGCGTGGCGATCACGGTCTCGTTGTCGGCCTTCAGCTCCTGGAACATGGCTTCCCAGTCCTGCTCGGGGTCACCGTCCTTGATGCTCGAGAGATTGCCGAATGCGCCGTAGCCCTGGGGTGCAAGCTCGCCGAGGGCGCGAATGCGCTCGGCAATGGTGTCCAGTGCGGCCCACTCCTCGGTATACTGCCCCTCAAGCAAAACGTGCAGCGACTGGAAATTGGGCCCACGGACGTTCCAGTGATAACCGTGCGTTTTCAGATAGAGCGCATAGCTGTCAGCCAGCACCTTGTTCAGCCCGGCGGCGATCTCGCTGCGCTGTTTGGCGGTCAAACCGGTGTTCGGCATCGCGGCCATCTTAATCTCCCGTGTTGCGTGTCCTAGGTAAGCTCGTCCATGCTCATGACAAGCCTTGTTTGGCCTGGGAGCGACAATGGCGCCGCAAGACGCTTCAAGGCGGAACGCACCATCCCGGAACGGAATGTCCCGGGACAGGCGTGCCCATGGTCGGGTTCACGGACTGATAAGCGCGTGGCTCATCCCGGCGGTTCCACCACCGGCCTGGCGTTGTGCGCTCGCCGCCGTCGCCGCCGTCGCCGTCGCCGTCCTGATGCGGATGGCCTTTCTGGGCCTGAGCGGCGGAACCGGCGCGACCCAGTCCTTCTTCCCGGCCCTGATCGTGGTGACCCTCTATGCCGGTTGGCGGTGGGGGCTGGTGCCCCTGGTCGGCGGGCTGCTGTTCGGCTGGTGGCTCTGGGGCGGGCGCGACAACCAGCCTTTGTCGGAGCAGCATATCGCGGCCCTGGTGATCTTCACGATCTCGGCTTCGGTGACGGCCCTTGTCGCTGAAGGCCTGCGCAGCGCGGTCCAGAGCCTGGCCAGGGCCCGCGTCGAGCAGGAAAACACCGAGATGCGTCTTCAGGTCACCCAGACCGCCGCAGGGGTCGGCCCCTGGGACTGGGACATCTCTACCGACACGCTCTACCTGTCCCCCGCCGCACGGGAGAACCTGGGACTTCCGCTTGACGAAGTGATCGACTGGGAAAAGCTCGAAAGCCACGTCCATCCGGACGATCGCGAGCAGGTGCGCCAGCGTATCCGCTCGTCGGTGCGACACGGGGCGACCTACGAGATCGAGTACAGGCTGGCGGACCTCAGCCAGGGCGAGCGCTGGATCCACGGCCGTGGCCAGGTGCATCGCGACGAGACCGGTCGCGCCATTCGCATGATGGGCCTGAACTTCGACGTCACCAACCGGCGACGCGATGAAGAGCGCCTGCGCGAGAGTGAGGCCCGTTTCCGCAGCCTCGCCGACAGCGCCCCGGCCCTGATGTGGGTCTCCGAGACCAGCGGACAGCGCGCCTTCGTCAACAAGGCCTATGCCGACTATGCCGGCGTTACATATGACGAGGCCCTGACACTGGACTGGCGGACGCGGCTGGACCCGGAAGACCTCCCTGTCATCCTGAAGGGCCAGATTTCCGGAGAAGCCTCGCGTCGCCCCTTCTCGCTGGAGGGACGCTACCGGCGCGCCGACGGCGAAATGCGCTGGCTGAAGTCGTTCTCCCAGCCCAGATTCGCACCCGGCGGTGCCTTTGACGGCTTTGTCGGCATCGCGTTCGATATCACCGACGCCAAGCAGGCCGAGGCCGATCTGGCGCATTTGAACGAGCTTCTGGCCGACCGCGTCCAGGCCGCCCTGGCCGAACGCGATGCGGCCCAGGCCGCCCTGTTCCAGTCCCAGAAGCTGGAGGCCATCGGTCAGCTGACCGGCGGTGTTGCGCACGACTTCAACAACCTGCTGACCGTGATCATCGGAGCCCTCGATGTGGTCGAGCGTCACCCCGATGATGCCCGCCGGCGGGAGCGGATGCTGACCGCGGCCGTATCGGCGGCCCGGCGCGGCGAGAAGCTGACCCAGCATCTCCTGGCCTTCGCCCGCCGTCAGCCGCTGCGGCCCGAGGTGCGGGCCATTGACCGGATGATCGCCGAGAGCGAAGGCCTTCTCCGGCGGGCGCTGGGCGATGCCTACGGCTTCCGGCTCCAGTTGGGCAGTGGACTGCGCTGCGCCCTGGTTGATACCGGCCAGTTCGAGGCCGCGCTTCTGAACCTGGTCGTTAATGCTCGCGATGCGACACCCTCCGGTGGCCAGGTCACGATCGAGACCCGTCCCGTCCACCTGGACGAGGCCCGGGGCGAGCTTGCCGCCGGCCATTATCTGAGGATTGCCGTATCCGACACCGGCGCCGGCATGTCGGCGGAAACCGCAGCCCGGGCTGTCGAGCCCTTCTTCACGACCAAGCCGGCCGGCGAGGGCACGGGGCTTGGCCTGTCGCAGGTCTATGGCTTCACACGGCAAAGCGGCGGCGCGCTGGAAATCGAAAGCCAGACCCCCGGCGGGACATCCGTCATCCTGTGGCTGCCGATCGCGGGGACGCTGACGGCGACGGACGACAGCCCGCAGACCGACGCCGTGGCCGAGCAGTCACCGTCGCACATCCTGCTGGTCGAGGATGACCCGGAAGTGGCCGAACTGGTCGAGGCCATGCTCCATGACCTGGGCCACACGGTCATCCGGGCGGGCGGCGTGGCCGAAGCGCTCGACCGTCTGGATCAGGACGCTGACATCCAGCTGGTGCTCAGCGACGTGATCATGCCGGGCGGCAAAAGCGGGGTGGATCTGGCCGAATATCTGGCCCTGACCCGTCCGGACCTGCCGGTGGTCCTGTGCTCGGGCTATACCGGCGGCGATCAGGGCCGGGCCCATGCCGGACAGTGGCCGTTCCTGAGCAAGCCCCTCTCGCTGGATCGCCTGGCCAGGGCGCTGGTCGACGCACGGGGGGCGTGAGGCGGCGCTTAACCTGAACAAGGCACCGCTCCCGGTCCCCACCTCAGTCGTCCCCTCCGCCACGGGATCGCGTGACAGAGGGGACGGTCCAGAGCCTAGACCAACACCCGCCCATAGAGCGCCAGCAGTTCCGCCCAGGCCTTCTCGGCCGCCGGCAGGTTGAACACCTGACCGCCAGGCACCGTCCAGCCGTGTGCGGCCCCGGCATAGACTTCCAGCTTGCTGGGACGCCCAGCCGCATCGAGGGCGGCCTTCAGCTTGTCCTTGTCGGCCGGGTCGCGCTGGTCGTCGTTTTCGGCGACGCAGATCAGGTACTCGGCCCTGGTCTTCGGCAGTAGCAGGTGCGGGCTGGTGGGGGCGTCGGTGACCATGCCGCCGCCGTGGAAGCTGGCGACTGCGGCGATGCGGTCGGGCACGGCCGCAGCGGTGCGGACCGACAGCGGGCCGCCCATGCAATAGCCCTGCACGCCGGCCTTCTTCTTGCGGTTGGTCTGGGGCTGGGCGTCGAGGAAGGCCAGATAGGCCACGGCGTCCCGGTCAGTGCCCTCGGGCGTGACGGTGGCGCGCAGCGGCATGATCTTGGCGCGATCCTCGGGGTTGGCGAAGTTGAACGCCCCGTCGATCACCGGCGCCTTCCTGGCCCGATAGTAGAGGTTGGGCACCAGCACCACATAGCCGGACGAGGCCAGGCGGCGGCCCATCTCGCGGAAGGCCGGACGCAGGCTCATCACGTCAGGCCACAGCAGCACGGCGGGCCAGGAACCCTTGCCTTCGGGATAGTAGAGCGCCGCATCGGCTACGCCGTCAGCGGTCTTGATCTCGACGTCCTTCTCGACCACCGGCGCGCCGGCCCGGGCTGCGGTGGCGATGCCGACGCCGGCCACGGCCATCAGACCAAAGGCACGGCGCGAAAGGGTGGGGTCCACCACCAGACCGGGGTGGATGTCGTCGTCACACATGACAGGCTCTCTGTTTCAATGCGTCGGGCCAGCCGCCCGAAAGGTGGCCGGACTGTTGCCGCGATTTCGGCAGAAGGGAAGACCTTCCGGGCACCCACGGGGCAGGTCAAACGGCGTGCCTGCAACATCCCCTTTGCAATCGCATCACAACGGTCTATATGTCTTTCAGGACTTATGCTCAATTTCAGCATAAGTAGGACGTCGGGAACGATCACCACCGCCCCGGCGTTTTTTGAGGCCCTACAAATGCTCACATTGAGCATAAGCGAGGTTCAGATGGCTGATGGTTCCGTAACGCCCGTCGAACAGGCCTTTGGCGAGTTCACCCCCGCCGTCGAAGCGGAAACCGGCGCTGTCTGGGAAAAGGTGAAAGGCCACATCACGCCGATGGAGTGGCGGCTGCATGCCCCGCTGATCGCCGAGATCAACCGGCTGAAGCGCGAGAAAAACGCCGTCATCCTGGCCCACAACTACATGACCACCGAAATCTTCCACGGGGTCGGTGATTTTGTCGGCGACAGCCTGGGCCTGGCCCGCGAGGCAGCCAAGTGCGACGCCGCCGTGATCATCCAGGCCGGTGTCCACTTCATGGCCGAGACCAGCAAGGTTCTGGCCCCCGAAAAGCGGGTTCTGATCCCGGACCTGCTGGCCGGCTGCAGCCTCGCGTCCTCGATCACCGGCGCCGACGTGCGGATGATCAAGGCCCGCTATCCCGGCGTGCCGGTGGTCACCTATGTCAACACCACCGCCGACGTGAAGGCCGAGACCGACATCTGCTGCACCAGCGCCAATGCCGTGCAGGTGGTGGAGTGGGCCGCACGGGAATGGGGCACCGACAGGGTGATCCTGATCCCCGACGAATATCTGGCGCGCAATGTGGCCCGGCAGACCGATATCAGGATCATCGCCTGGGCGGGCCGCTGCGAGGTGCATGAGCGCTTCACCGCCGCCGACATCGCCGAGATGCGGGCCGCCTATCCGGGTGCCGAGATCCTGGCCCACCCCGAATGCCCGGCCGAGATTCTCGAGGCGGCTGATTTCGCGGGCTCGACGGCGGCGATGAACGACTATGTCGCCCTGCGCAAACCCAAACAGGTGGTGCTGATCACCGAGTGCTCGATGGCCTCCAACGTCCAGGCGGAGTCGACCGACACCCAGTTCATCGGTCCCTGCAATATGTGCCCGCACATGAAGCGGATCACCCTGCAGAACATCCACGACGCCCTCGTCCATGACCGCTACGAGGTGACGGTCGATCCCGCCATCGCCAGGGCCGCGCGCCTGGCCGTGCAACGGATGATCGACTTGCCCCCGCCGCTGGTCCCCGCCCGCTACGACCTCGTGAAGGCCCGCCATCACGTGGACGTGGAGCTGATCTAGAAGCCCTTCCCCCTCGATGGGGGAAGGGTTGGGATGGGGGTGATGCTGAGGTTCAGCCACCCCTCCCCGCCCGACTTCGCCGGTGGTTGAGCGCTTCGCGTTCACCCCCATCCCCGGCCCTTCCCCCATCGAGGGGGAAGGGAGTGGAGTGTGACATGACCGACCGCCTCACCTTCGACGGCCCCGTGATCCTCGGCGCCGGCCTCGCCGGGCTCAGCGCGGCACTAGCGGCCGGCAAGGCCCTCGTCCTGTCGCCGACCCCGCTGGCGACCGGCTGCTCCAGCGCCTGGGCGCAGGGCGGCATGGCGGCGGCGCTGTCGGGTGACGACGCCCCCGAACTGCACGCGGCCGACACCCTGGCCGCCGGGGCCGGCCTGTGCGATCCGCAGGCCGTGGCCCTGCTGACCCGTGAGGGTCCCGCCGCCGTGCGGGCCCTGGCCGCCCTCGGCGCGCCGTTCGACAGGACGGGCGACGACTTCGTGCTCAGCCTCGAGGCCGCCCACAGCAAGGCCCGCGTGGCCCGCGTCGGTGGCGACGGGGCCGGGGCGGCGATCATGGCCGCCGTCATCGCCGCTGTCCGCGCCACGCCCTCTATCGAGATCCGCGAAAACGCCCGCGCCCGCCGGCTTCTTCAGGACGCGACAGGTCGCGTCATTGGGCTGATTGCAGAGATCGACGGCCAGTTGGTCGAGATCATCGCGTCCGCCGTCATCCTGGCCACCGGCGGCATCGGCGGCCTCTATGCCGTGACCACCACCCCGGCCGAAGTACGCGGCGAAGGCCTGGGCCTGGCCGCCCTGGCCGGGGCCACCATCGCCGACCCCGAATTCGTGCAGTTCCACCCCACCGCTATCGACATCGGTCGCGACCCTGCGCCCCTGGCCACCGAGGCCCTGCGCGGCGAGGGCGCGATCCTGCGCGACGCTAACGGCCGCGCCTTCATGGCCGACTATCACCCGGCCAGGGAACTGGCCCCGCGCGACGTGGTGGCCCGCGCCATCCATGCCGAGCGCCAGGCCGGACGCGGCGCGGTCCTCGACGCCACGACGGCGGTCGGCGACCACTTCCCGCACGAGTTCCCGGCCGTGTTCGCCGCCTGCATGAGCGCGGGCATCGACCCGCGCGTCCAGCCGATCCCGGTGACGCCGGCGGTGCACTATCACATGGGCGGGGTGGCCACCGACCTGGACGGTACCACCAGCCTGCCGGGCCTCTATGCCGCCGGCGAGTGCGCCTCGACCGGCGTTCAGGGGGCCAATCGTCTGGCCTCCAACAGCCTGCTGGAAGCGGCCGTGTTCGGAGCCCGGGCCGGTCGCGCGGCGGCGGCTGACAAGGCCATCTGCGGCCCGCCGGTGTCGCTGGAGCCCCTGCCCGATCTGCCGGATGCGGCCCTGCAGACCCTGCGCCAGGCCATGAGCCGCGACGCGGGCGTCATCCGCGACGCCAGGGGCCTGACCCGGCTGCTGGCCGAGATAGACGCCCTCGAGGCCATCCACGGCCCCTGCCCGACCCTGATCGCCGCCCGCCTGATCGTCGACGCCGCCCTGGCCCGCCACGAAAGCCGGGGCGGCCACTACCGCGCCGACTTCCCCGAAACAGCCGGAGCTGTGCGGACCTTCGTGACGCTGCAGACCGAGAGCGCCGTCGTGCGCTATGCCGCCGAATGACCCTCTCCCCCCTTCCCGACCTCCTGATACGTCCGATCATCGACGCGGCCCTGACCGAGGATCTCGGACGGGCGGGCGACATCACCGGACAGGCCTGTATCGACGCCGAGGCCCGGCTGTCGGTGGTCTATGCCAGCCGGCAGGACGGCCGGGTCGCCGGCCTGTCCTGCGCGCGGCTTGCCCTGGCGGCCATGGATCCGGCAGCGACCTTCGAGGTGGTCACGCCGGACGGCACGGACTGCGCGCCGGGCACGGTTTTGGCCCGGGCCGAGGGCAATGCCCGCGCCGTGCTGATCGCCGAGCGCACGGGGCTGAACCTGCTGGGCCGACTGTCGGGCATTGCCACGCTGACGCGGGCCTATGTGCGGCTGGTCGAGGGCACGGGGGCCGTCATCGTCGATACCCGCAAGACCACGCCAGGCCTGCGGGCGCTGGAGAAATACGCCGTGCGCTGCGGCGGCGGCATCAACCACCGCTTCGGCCTGGATGACGCCATCCTGATCAAGGACAACCACGTCGCCGCCTGTGGCGGGGTCGGCGAAGCCGTCCGCCGGGCCCGGGCCTTTGCCGGCCATCTGGTCAAGGTCGAGGTCGAGGTCGATGGCCTGGACCAACTGGAAGACGCGCTGAAGCACGGTCCTGACGTGGTGATGCTGGACAATTTCAGCCTGGACGACCTGCGGACCGCAGTCTCGCTGGCCAGGGGCCGGGCGGTGCTGGAGGCGTCGGGCGGCGTCAACCTGACCACCGTGCGGGCCATCGCCGAAACGGGTGTCGATGTGATCAGCGTCGGTGCGCTGACCCACTCGGCGTCGGTGCTGGATATTGGGCTGGACGCGGTTTAGGGCGCTTCAAATCGCCCCAAATCTTGTCATCCCGGAAGCCTCGCAGAGGCTATCCGGGACCCAGGGGCAGCCGCGCTGCGTTGGCCCCTGGGTCCCGGCGCTCCGCTGCGGCCGGGATGACAAGACTTTAGGTGGGCTGCATTAGCCCCAGATCTTCATCAGCTCCCGCACCACCATCACCGCCAGGGTGATCGTCGACAGCGCGAACAGCAGGAAGCGCAGATTGACGATGTTGACCGTCACCTGCACCAGGCTGTGCAGCACCCGCAGGCCCACATAGACCCAGGCGAAGTGCACGGCCCAGCCGTCGGCGTGGCCTGCGACCGCAATGGCCAGGGCGGCGGCGTAGAAGATGGTCGGCTGCTCCATCAGGTGGTTGTAGTTGTCGGCCGCCTGGCGCGGGCCGGCGGGCAGCACGTCCAGCGAGCCCGGAAAGGCCGCGTCCTGCGGTTTGACCCCGGCCTTGGCCATGGCCGGGATGCGGCGGACATACATCCACAGCCAGATCACCAGCGACCAGGCCACCAGCGCCATCACCGGCGCGATCATCGTATTCATCTAGAGCGTCCCTCCCCGGACGTTTTGTTTATGCGGAGAGGTTAGGCGCAGAACGGGGTTCGCGGAAAGGCTGACGCGTGGGGAAGCCAAAACGCTGTCATCCCGGGCGTAGCGGAGCGTAGACCCGGGACCGTCACAGACACGACGCTTCCTGCGGTCCCGGCTCGGCGCGCGACGCGCTTGGCCGGGATGACAGCGTTGATCCTACGTCCGGTCCCGGAACGGGTCAGCCGGATAGACCCCGAGGATCTCGAACTTCTCCGAGAAGAACTTCAGTTCGTCGAACGCCAGGGCCAGGCTGCGGTCCTCGGGACGGCCGTCGACCTCGGCATAGAAGAAAGTGGCCGTGAAGGCCCCGTTCTCCATGTAGCTCTCCAGCTTGGTCATGTTGACGCCGTTGGTCGCGAACCCGCCCATGGCCTTGTAGAGGGCGGCGGGCAGGTTGCGGACCTTGAACACGAAGCTGGTCACGCAGCGGTGGGTGAAGGGCGGCGGGGTCGGGCTGGCCTCGGCCGTCATCACCAGGAAGCGGGTGGTGTTGTGGCGCTCGTCCTCGATATCGCTGGCCAGGATGTCTAGGCCATAGATCTCGGCCGCCAGGGCGGGGGCGACCGCGCCGCGGGTCGGATCCGGATTGAGGGCCAGGGCCTTGGCCGCCCCTGCGGTGTCGCCGGCCGCTTCGGTGGTCACACCCAGCTTACGCAGGCTGTTGCGGCACTGGGCCAGGGCGATGGGCATCGAGGCGACGGTCTTGATGTCAGCCAGCTTGACGCCCCTGTTGGCCATCAGCTGGAAGCGGATCGGCTTGAACAGCTCGCCGATGATCTTCAGCCCGGCTTCCGGCAGCAGGTGATGCACGTCGGCCACGCGGCCGGCGATCGAGTTTTCGATCGGGATCATGCCCAGGGCGCAGACGCCACTCTTGATGGCTTCAAAGGCCTCCTGGAAGGTGGCGCAGGGATAGGCCTCATAGTCCGGGAAAAAGGTCCGGCAGGCCTCATGGCTGTTGGCACCGGGCTCGCCCTGGAAGGCGATCTTCTTGAGGACACTCATGCTTGTTTTCCAGCCTGGATACGGGCGGCTTCGAGATCGGAGGGATTGTCGACGGAAATCGGGGCCTCAAGGGCCACGGCGGCGCGGATCGTCATGCCCAGTTCCATGGCCCGCAGCTGCTCCAGCTTTTCGCGCCGTTCGAGCGCCGACGGCGAAGCGGCATTGAAGGCCTCCAGGGCCTCGCGGCGATAGCCGTAGATGCCGATATGGCGCCAGACCGGGCCGTCGCCATAGAGGGTCGAGCGGGTGAAATAGAGGGCCCGGCCGCTCTGGCCGTCGTCCTCCATGGCCAGCACCGCCTTGACCACATCGGGATTGGTCCGGTCGGCCGGTGAAGCCTCGGCGGCCACCACGGTGGCGATGTCGCAATCGCCGAAGTCGTCCAGCAGGCCCGCGCAGGCCGACAGCACCGCAGGATCGACGAACGGCATGTCGCCCTGGAGGTTGATCACGACGTCGTGCTCGCAGTGGGGATCCAGCTCGGCCAGGGCCGCCAGGATCCGGTCGGAGCCGGACGGCAGGGCCGGATCGGTCAAAACGGCGATTCCGCCGGCGGCGCGCACCGCTTCCACGATCTCGGGATCCCCCGCCGCGACCGCAACAGGTCCAATTTGGGCCTTCAGGGCCTGATTCAGCACCCGGACAATCATGGGCAGCCCGCCGATGTCCGCCAGGGGCTTGTTCGGCAGACGGGTCGCGGCCATGCGCGCGGGGATCAGGACGATGGGGTTCATGGTCGCAATTCGCTCCTGCCCAGTTGCGCGAGGGGCGGTAGCGTGTAAGAGACGCGAGCGCAACAAAAGGCGCGCGGGGGATTCCTCGCCGCGGGATTGGGCTCGCCGTTCGTCGGGCCCGTTAGAGGCTGACAAGGCTGAGATGAGCGACCTGACGTTCAACAAGATTGCTGGTGGCGTGCTGCTGACCGGCCTCATCATTTTTGGTCTCCGCGAGGCCTCGACCATCGTGTTTGAAAAGCACGAGATCGAGAAAGCCGGCTACGAGATCGCCGTCGAGGAGCCGACCGCAGGCGGCGCTGCCGCTGCCGTCGAGGTCGCACCCGACTGGGGCACCGCCTTGCTGCTGCCGGCCAATATCGCCGCCGGCCAGGCCGTGGCCGCCAAGTGCGCTGCCTGCCACAAGATCGAGCCTGCGAACCCCAACAGCATCGGCCCGGGCCTTTACGGCATTCTGGGCCACAAGCCCGGTGCGCATGCCGGCTTTGAATACTCCGCCGCCATGAAGGAATTCGGGGCCAAGAACCCGGTGTGGGACTATGACCACATGTATGAGTTCCTGAAGGCCCCGGGCAAGTACATCTCGGGCACCAAGATGGGCTTCGTCGGCCTGAAGAAGCAGGAAGATCGCGTCGCGATCATCGCCTATCTGCACAGCCAGGGTTCGACCCTGCCAGTGCCGGCGCCCAAGCCTGCTGCTGCCCCGGCTGACGCTGCGGCTCCGGCCGCCGCGCCGGAAGCCGGTGCTGCGGCAGCTCCGGCCGCTGCGGCTGAGGCTGCTCCCGCGGCAAAGTGATCGGCTTCTGACCGATCCGAGTTCAAAGAGCCCCGAAGTTCGCTTCGGGGCTCTTTTTTTGTCGCGATCCATTTTCCTACACGTTCAGTAGGGTATTGCCATATCCAACACCCCTCGGAGCTGTCTCCCCATGCTGTGCCGTGCCCCTGTTGCTGCCGTCCTGGCCACCCTGCTGGCAACCGTTCCGATGGCAGCCCATGCGGCCAGGGCCCCGACCGTCGCCCTGAAATCGCTCGCCGACCTGCCGACACCCCTGCCCTATCCCTATGACGAGAAGGCTGACGCCGAGGCCGACGTCGCCGCCGCCATCAAGCGCGCCAAGGCGACCCGCAAGCTGGTGCTGATCGACTTCGGCGGGAACTGGTGCGGGGACTGCCGGGTCTTTGCGGGGATGATCGAACAGCCCGACCTGAAGGCCTTCGTCGACAAGCACTATGTCGTCGTGACGGTCGATGTCGGACGCTACACCAAGAACATGCAGATCCCGGCCCGCTACGGCCTCGACAAGCTGCAGGGCGTGCCCAGCTTCCTGGTGGTCGACACCAAGGGCAAGCTGGTCAATGAAGGGGCCTTCTTCGCCCTGACCGACGCCCGCCACATGACGCCGCAGTCCATCGCCGACTGGCTGGCCCAGTGGGTCAAGTAGGCTGACCGCTCCAGGCCTGTCGTATCAGGGGCGCCGGTAACCCAGCGGCGCGCCGACCCCCGCCGCGTCGATACGTGCAATGGCCTGCGCCAGGGGCTCGATCGCCGTGGCCATGTGATGGGCATTGGCATGCAGGATCGTCTCTGGATCCAGCAGGATGGCCACATGGCCCTTCCAGAACACCAGATCGCCGCGCCGGCGCTCGGCCTCGGCCACCTCCGGGAAGAAGGCGCGCTGCTGGTCGGTGTCGCGCGGGCAGGCCCGGCTACAGGCCGCCAGGGCCTGCTGGACCAAGGCCGAGCAGTCGAGGCCCAGCGACTCGCGTCCGCCCCACTGATAGGGCGCGCCGAGGAAGCGCTGGGCTACGGCGACGTAGTCGGTTTCGCCGCTACCGATCGCGGCCAGGTGCTCGACCGGGAACCAGCCGGCCCGGGCGGCGCGGACAAAGCGCCCCTCTGTCGCCTCGACGGTGACCAGGGCATTGAGGCTGTAGAGCCCGACAATGGCCGACTTGATGTCGGGGGCGCTGAACGCATAGCTGCGCAGGGCGGCAATGCGGTGCGTGGGGGCCAGCAGCGGGGCGGACAGGGCATCGCGGGTCACATAGCCGACATAGCCGTCCCGACGGGCCTGGCCGAACGCAAAGTCGTCGGTCTCGAACAGCACATCGAAACGCTCGCCGAAGACCAGCTGGTCTTCCTGCTCGGCGTCCGGTTCGGGGGCCTTGCGGATCGAGGCGATGGGGGCGCTCGCCTGCATCGTTATGACGTCGGCAAAGCGGTCGGCGGCGACCCGGCCCTGCAGCCGGCGGTCCGCGAGGCCGTCGCGCAGCAGGGTCAGACGGCGATCCGGCGCGCTCATGCGGCGAACCGGGTCTTGAGCATGGCAAACAGCGCCCGGATGGCCTGGACCTCGCCGCCGGCCGGATAGCCGGGCCGCGCCTTAGGGTTCCAGGCATAGAGGTCAAAATGCGCCCAGCTGCCCTGGCTCGGCGCGAACTTCTGCAGGAACAGGGCGGCCGTCGTCGCCCCGGCCTGGGCCCAGGCGGCGGAGTCGTTCTGCAGGTCGGCGATCTCGCTTTCGATCGATTCGCCATAGGCTTCGGTCAGCGGCATCCGCCAGAGCGGATCAAAGGTCGCCGCCGAGGCTGAGGCGATCTGCGCCGCCAGCGCCTCGTCGCCGGTCCAGAAGGGAATGACGAAGGGCCCCAGCGCCACGCGCGCCGCACCGGTCAGGGTGGCAAGATCCAGCGTCAGGACCGGATTGTGCTCTCCGGCCCGGGCCAGGGCATCGGACAGAATCAGCCGACCCTCGGCATCGGTATTGCCGACCTCGACGGTCAGGCCCGCGCGGGTCTGCAGCACGTCGCCCGGACGCATGGCATCGCCGCTGATGGCGTTCTCGACCACCGGGGTCAGGACCACCAGGCGCACGGGCAGGCCGGCGGCCATGACCATGCGGCCGAGCGCCAGCGCGTGGGCTGCACCGCCCATATCCTTCTTCATCAGGCGCATGCCGGTCGAAGGCTTGATGTCGAGCCCGCCTGAATCGAACACCACCCCCTTGCCGACCAGGGCCAGGACGGGATGGGCCGGATCGCCCCAGGTCAGTTCCAGCAGGCGCGGCGCGCGATGCGGTACCGCCGCCCGGCCCACGGCATGCACGGCCGGATAGTTCTGCTCGAGCAGGTCATCGCCCCGGATCACCGTCAGCTCCGCGCCATGCTGCTCGGCGATCTCGCGGGCGATCGTCTCGATCTGCAGCGGCCCCATGTCGTTGGCCGGCGTATTGACCACGTCCTTGACGAGGGCGCAGGCGTGGCTGATCGCCAGCACGGCCGTGACATCCACACCCCTGGGGGCGACCAGCCGGGGCCCGGTCCCGTCCTGACCGGATGGGCGCTTGCGATAGCGGTCAAAGCGATAGAGGCCGAGCGCAAAGGCCACGGCCACTTCGGTGAGATCCAGGCCCCTCGGGATTCGGGCCAGGGCATAGTCGCCGGCCGGGAGTTTGGCGGCGAGGCCCCTGAAGAGCCCTGGGTCCACACGCGAGCGCGTTCCAAGCCCCAACAGGGCCCGCTCGATCGCTCCGCCGGGGCCCGGAACCAGCAGGACCTGCCCGGCCTTGCCCCGGAACTGGTTCTGGTCTGCGAGGGTCCGGACGGCCGGGCGACGCGCGGCGACAAAGGCCTCGACCTCGGCTTCGAACAGCGGATGGACCGGGATCGCACCCGCCGTGTCGGCGGCGAGAAAGGGGTGGATGTCCAACATGTCGCGGCCCTTGAAAATTATGCTTAACGATTCCTTGAGGCCCCGGAGCGAGGATGCGGGAACTCGTCGGAGAGACCTCTTCCATGTGTCGCAAGCGCGCGCGCCTCGCAACCCTGATCGCCCCGGTCCTGATCGCCCTGGCCCCGATGGCCCATGCCGGCGAAGCCCCGGCCCGTCCGGCCGCCGACACCGACGCCTCGGCTCCAATGGGGCCGCGAAGGGCTACCCAGGCCCAGCGGGCCGAAGCGCGGCGCGCCGATCCGCTGGCCCGCGCCGCCTTCTGGGGATCGGAGCTCGCTGCCGACGGTCGCGACGTAGAGGCCGGGGTCGCCCTGTCCCAGGCCCTGCGGGCCCTGGGCCGCTTTGACGAAGCCTCAGCCGCCGTGACCAAGGTCCTGATCGTCGCGCCGGAGGACGTCGAGGCCCTGCTCGAATCGGCCCGCGTGCACATCGCGCGGGGTCAGGGGTTCTATGCCATTGAGCCGGCCCGCAAGGCGGCCAGCCTGGCCCCGCGGGACTGGCGGCCGCAAAGCCTGCTCGGTGTGGCCTATGAGCAGGCCCAGCGCGACGACGAGGCCCTCGCCGCGCACAAGCAGGCCGTCGCCCTGGCCCCGAACGAAGCCACCCCCAATGCCAACTATGCCATGCATCTGGCCGCCCGTGGGGATCTGGCCGGGGCTGAGGCCCAGCTGAAACGGGCGGTCGCCCTGCCCTCCTCGACCATCCAGATCCGCCAGAACCTCGCCCTGGTCATCGGCCTGCAGGGCCGACTGGCCGAGGCCGAGAAACTGGCCCGCGAAGACCTGCCGCCCGAGTCCGTCGCCAACAACTTGGCCTGGCTGCGGGCTGCGACGGGCCAGGGGGCCGGCACGATCCAGCCCCGCTCCTGGGAAGCCCTGAAGGCCGGCAGCTAGCGCCCGAGGCGGGCCAGCAGGGCATCACGATAGGTCCGGCTGGCGACCAGCTCGGCCCCGCTCTCCAGCACGAGCCGCCACGAACCGTCGGACAGTGACTGCGTCTCGCGCACCCGGGCCAGGTTGACGACGGTCGAGCGGTGGCTCCGCGCGAACACCGCTGGGTCCAGACGGGCTTCAAGGTTCTGCAGCGTGTCGCGCACCAGGCCTTCGCGCTGGTCCCAGTGCACGACCACATAGTTGCCCGCCGCCGCGAACCACTCGACCTGGCTCAGAATTACCGGCACGCGTCGCGAACCGGCTGACACCATGAGCCGATCCGTCGACGGGGTTTCGTGCCGTGCACGGGCCGCCGTCAGGGCCGCCTCAAGCCTGTCCGAGCGCGCCCGCTCAAGCCCGATGCGACGGTGATGAGCCGCCGCGACGCCTACGGCCGCAATGGCGGTGTAGAGCAGGATTGAAACCGGCAAACGGCCCAGGGCCCGGCCTGAGGCCTCCGTCCAGCCCTCGCCCCCGACAAAGCTCAGGTCGATCCAGGCGGCGGCCAGTGACTCCATCGGCGCGACGATGATGGCTGCCAGGGCCAGGGCAGCCATCCCGCGTCCACCAGCATCAAAGCGGCGCAAGATCAGCCAGACGAGGGCCGCAACCGGCACCCATGCGGCATAGCTGGTCCCCTGCCAGGCCAGGGACGGCCCGACCTCCAGCGCTCCGCCCGACGCCCGGCGCGCATACCAGGCGGCACTGACCGTGGTGGCCAGATAGGCGTAGAGCCCGAAGCCCCAGGTCCAGACGGCCGTCGAGATGCGTCTCACCGGGCGACGGGCTCCGGCCGCCGGTTCGCAAGGACGCCGATCCAGATCAGCGCCATCGGCTGGAACAGCAGGGTCGGCCAGAGCTGGCTCCATGGCGTGGGCAGAACCGTCAGGAAGTTGCCGGAGAAGGCGCTCAACACCGCCCCGTAGGCGCTGAGCATCTTCACAAGATGCTCATAGGTCCAGAGCTGTGGCGAGAAGGGCCAGTCGGTCGGTCGCAGAAAGCGCCACAGATCCCAGCCGCCATAGGTCAGGGCACCGTAAACGAGGGCCATGGACACAGCGGTGTTGCTACCGGTTTGCCCTGTCAGGATCAGGACAAGGACCCAAAGGCCGATGGACAACACCGTCAGGGTGACCGCCCAGTCCAGAGGCCGGGCGCGCTGGGCGGCATCCAGGTCAGGCCGCTTGCGTCGCAGGACCCGCACACCGGAGAAGACGGTGATGGAGGCCGTGGCGCTCAGCGCAGCGAAATAGGCGTTGAAGCGAAGGGCCGTCATCACCCAGGCACAGGCCAGGCCCACGGCCATCACTGCGGCGAAGAGACGCCCCGACAAACGGTGCCAGCGCCCCCCCTTGCAGGTGAGGATGGGCAGGACGCCAATGACGACCGCGCAGAGGCCGGCGGCGATGTGAAGAGCGAGGGCGGGTGCGAAGATCCAGGTCATGCTCCCCGGATGCCTGACCGCCGCCGGGTATGGACAGCAGCCTGTGACGAGACGCGGCTGGCCGGGACGAAAGCCCTCAGTTCAGGGCCCGCTCAAGCGCCTTTGCGGCCATCACGAACTTCTGGATCAGGGGCCCGGCAATCAGGTCGCGCAGCACAAAGACCAGCCCGGTCGCCAGGGTCAGGACCAGTCCGGTCTCGACCAGGGAACCGGCTGACTCATCCTTCAGAAAGTCGCGAAGCAGCGTTCGTCTCAGTCTCGGGCGTTTCATGGCAGCGTCCCAGTTCGATACGTCTGGGACCAATGCACGCAAGGGATGAGCCGAAATCGACTTTCGGTAGATCCTTGTCTTCAGGGTATAGCGGTTCGCGCCAGGGGGCCGAGGTCTCCGCCCGCCCCATCGGTCGCCACGGGCTTCAGTGCTTGCCCATCACGTCCTGGATCTTGATGATCGCCGGGCCGAGGATCACGACGAACAGAACCGGCAGGAAGAACAGGATCATCGGAACGGTCAGCTGGGCCGGGAGGGCTGCGGCCTTCTTCTCTGCCGCCGACAGGCGCAGCTCGCGGTTTTCCTTGGCCATCACGCGCAGGGCCGCGCCGAGCGGCGTGCCATAACGTTCGGCCTGGATCATGGCTGTCGACACGGACTTGATGCCTGGATGGTTGGTCCGGCGGGCCAGGCCTTCATAGGCGAGGCGGCGGTCAGGCAGATAGCTGAGTTCAGCCGTGAGCAGCGACATCTCCTCGGCCAGCTCCATCGAGCTGGACCCGACTTCGGCCCCGACCTTCTGGATGGCCGCCTCGATCGACATGCCGCTTTCCACGCAGATCAGCAGCAGGTCGAGCGAGTCCGGAAAGGCCGCCACGATCGACTCGCGACGTTTCTGGGCGACGTTGCTGATGTAGACGTTCGGCGCGTAGTAGCCGATGGCCAGCGCCGCCATGCAGGCGCACATCTTCTGCATGCCGACGAGGCCGAAGTCATTGATCAGATAGATGTAGATCGCCGTGATGACCGCGAAGACGAACGGCATCACGAAGCGGAAGAAATAGAAGGTCGAGACCGGCTGCGGGCCGCGGAACCCGGCCTGGGCAAGCTTGTCGACGACCTTGGGATCCTCGAGCAGCTTAGACAGTTGCAGCCGGTCGACGATGTTCTTGTAGAGACCCTCGTCAGCATGCCGCAGGGTGCTGCCGACAGCGGCCCCCTTCTGGGCCAGCGCCTCGCGAGAGCGGCGGCGCAGCTCTTCGCGGCGGTTGGCCACCGACTTCAGGCGCCCCTCAAGCCCCCGGTCCTTCATCATCGGCGCCGCGAGCGTGAGGATGGTGAGGAACACGACCAGGGCAATGAAGCCCGAGAGCAGGTTCGAGGGGTTGGTCAGGGTCGAGGCAATGTCCATCTGGCGTGCCCCTAGAACTTGAAGTTGATCATCTTGCGCATCACGAAGATGCCGATGCTCATCCAGATGCCGCCGGCCAGGAGCATCAGATGCCCCCGGGGGTCGGTGAACAGTGGCTGCATGTAGGCCGGCGAGGTCACCGTGATCAGGACCACAACGCCGGGCGGCAGGCAGCCGATGATGAAGGCCGAGGCGATGGCTTCGGCCGACAGGGCCTTGATCTTCTCGCCCATCAGCTTGCGGGCCCGCAGGACGGTTGACAGGTTGCCGAGCGCCTCAGCGAGGTTGCCGCCGGTCTTCTGCTGAATGGACAGCACGATGGCGAAAAAGCGCAGCTCATTGGTCGGCATGTGCTCGTACATGCGCTCGAGGGCGGCATCCATCGGCATGCCCATGCCGACATTCTCGGTCAGCATGCGGAACTCTCCGGCCAGGGGCTCGGGACATTCCTTGCCGATGATCTTCAGGCAGTCATGGACCGGCAGGCCCGAGCGAATGCCGCGAACGATGATGTCGATGGCGTCGGAGAAGGCCTCGGTGAACTTCTTGATGCGCGCAGTGGCCATGAAGCCGACCACCCAGCGCGGTAGACCAAAGCCGGCGGCAAACGCGGCCCCGAGGGCGATCAGCGGGTTCTGACCCAGGATGATGATCAGCAGACCCACCGTCACCCCGACGACGGCGCTGACGATCCAGAAGCCTTTGACCTTCTCCCCGAGCCCGGCCTGACGGAGACGCGCGGCGATCGTGACGGACGCCTTCTTCTGCTGACGGTCCTGCTCTTTCAGGGTCTTCAGGATCTGCTTGCGACGGGCGTCCGGTGTGTTGGCCACAGCCTTGGCCCGGGCACTGGCGTCGCGCGCGCCGCCGCCGGCAATGGCCTGGGCCCGCTTGACGGTCCGCGCGGAGCTCTGGTCACCGCCGGCGAATACGAAGCCGATGCCGGCGATCGTGATGAAGCCCAGGATGGCGGCGAGGACGACCAGCATGGCTATTCCGCCGCGTCGAGGGCTTCGGCCAGCTCGCGCTCGAGGCCGTAGTAACGGGCACGGTCCCAGAAGCGCGGGCGGGCGATACCGGTCGAGCGGTGCTTGCCCACGACCTTGCCCTCGGCGTCCTCACCGGTGATTTCGTAGACGAACAGGTCCTGGGTGACGATGACATCGCCTTCGAGCCCGACCACCTCGGTGATGTGGGTGATGCGGCGGCTGCCGTCCCGCAGGCGTGCGGCCTGGACGATGACGTCGACCGAGCCGACGATCATTTCCTTGATGGTCTTCGAGGGCAGGCCATAGCCGCCCATGGTGATCATGCTCTCGATACGGCTGATGGCTTCACGCGGGGTATTGGCGTGCAGCGTGCCCATCGAACCGTCGTGGCCGGTGTTCATGGCCTGGAGGAGGTCGAAGGCCTCGGGGCCACGGACTTCGCCGACGATGATCCGTTCAGGCCGCATCCGCAGACAGTTCTTGACGAGATCGCGCATGGTCACCGCGCCCTGGCCTTCCAGGTTGGGCGGTCGGGTTTCCAGACGCACCACGTGCGGCTGCTGCAGCTGCAGTTCGGCGGCGTCCTCACAGGTCACGACCCGCTCGGTCGGATCGATGAAGGCGGTCAGGCTGTTGAGCAGGGTAGTCTTGCCCGAGCCGGTACCGCCGGAAATGACGATGTTGCAGCGGCAGGCGCCGATGACGCCCAGAACCCGCGCCCCTTCCGGGCTGATGGACGCATAGTCCACCAGGTTCTTCATCGTCAGCTTGTCCTTCTTGAACTTCCGGATGGTCAGGGTCGGACCATCAAGAGCCAGGGGCGGCGCAATGACGTTGACGCGGCTGCCGTCGGGGAGACGGGCGTCGCAGATCGGGCTGCTTTCGTCGACGCGGCGGCCGACCTGGCTGACGATCCGCTGGCAGATGTTCATCAGCTGCATGTTGTCGCGGAAGCGCACATTGGTCAGCTGGACCTTGCCGCCGACTTCGATGAACACCCGGTGCGCGCCATTGACCATGATGTCGGCGATGTCGTCGCGGGCCAGCAGCGGCTCCAGCGGTCCGTAGCCGAGGACGTCATTGATGATGTCCTGGACCAGGTGTTCCTGCTCGGCCACCGACATCGAGACGTTCTTGATCGCGACCAGCTCGGCCACGATGTCGCGGATCTCCTCGGCGGCGGCCTTGATGTCCAGCTGGGCCAGCTGGGACAGGTCGATCGTATTGAGCAGGGCGTTGAAGATCGTCGTCTTGGTGGCGTGGTAGTAGTCGCTCTGCTCGCGCACCACCTGGGTGGTCGCCGGCGCGCCCTGGGCTGCCCGCAACTGCTCAAGGCCCGGTGCGGGCTTGGGCGAGGCAACCTTGGGCGTAGGCGCCCCCTTCTCCGGCAGGGGCTCGACGCGTTGCGGACGCGTGGCGATGGCCGCTCCGCCCGCAGGGGCCGGGGGCGGGGCCTGACGATCCGTCGCCTGGGTCTGATCGCGCTTGCCGAACATCCTGGGCTATTTCTTCCTGAACAGGCCGGAGAGCATCGAGGTCTTCTGGACCGCAGGAGCCTCGCGCCGGCTGATCAGCTGGGCGAGGTAGTCGATACCTTCGGCCGCCTTGGACTTCGGGGCCACCTCGGCGACCATCTGGCCGTTATTGGAGGCCTGACCGAAAAGCTTGGGATCGAACGGCAGCACCAGCGAGGGCGTGATGCCCAGCGCCTCACCGAAATCCTTGACCGGGATCTCCGGACGCCCGGGCACGCCGACCTGGTTGAGCACCAGGCGGGGCGGCGCGTCATTGGGACGGGCCTGCCGGACGAGATCGACAATATTTTTGGCGTTGCGCAACGATGCGAGATCCGGTGTGGCGACCACGACCAGGTCATCGGTGCCGATCAGGATCTTGCGCGTCCAGGCTCCCCAGCTGTGCGGAAGATCGAGGACCACGAACGGCGCAGCCCCCCGCACCTTCTGGGTGACTTCCTCGAATGCCTCGGCGGTGATTTCATAGTCCTGGTCCAGGGTGGCCGGCGCGGCCAGCAGCGACAGGCGATCACCGCAGCGCACCATCATCCGGTCCATCAGGACCGGATCCAGCCGGTCCGGCTGGGTCAGGGCATCGATCACGCCCTGCAGGGGATCCTGGTTGAAGTCCAGACCGGCGGTCCCGAACGGCAGATCCAGATCAACGATGACCGTAGCAGACTGCATCCGCTCCGACATCGACCAGGCGAAGTTGTGGGCCAGGGTCGAGGCCCCTACGCCGCCCTTGGCACCGACAAAGGTCACCTGACGCCCGACGAACGGTGCGGCCGGATCGGCATAGAGCGCCGAGACGGCGCGGATCACCTGCAGCGGCCCAAGCGGCTGGGTCAGATATTCGCTGACACCACGGCGGATGAGCTCGCGGTAGAGCGCGATGTCGTTGGTCTGGCCGACGACCACGACCTTGGTCCCGGGGTCGCAGACCTGGGCCAGGGCATCCAGCTGGTACAGCAGCCGCTGGGCGCTATCGAGGCTCTCGACCAGCACCAGCGAGGGCGTCGACTGGTTCTGGTAGAGGTCAACCGCAGCATCAAGGCCGCCGGTCCGGACCACGGTCGAGGCGCGGGCCATACGGCGGTCGGCCGCTGCCGCCTCGATCATCGCCGAGGTTTCAGGCCGGACGCAGAAGGCATGAATGGTGATGCGCGGGACGCTGGTCTCGCCCAGGGCCGCGTCGCCGCCGGCCAGGACGTCGGCATGGGATGCCGTCTCGGGCGCGACATAGGACGGCGGCGGAGACGCGGCCAGGCGATCCGGCGTCGGACGCGTAGGGGTTTGGGGCGCGGCGGGGGTCTGCATCATGGGAGCGGAGGTGGAAGCACTGCCCAGGACGGGCGCGTCGGCAAAGCCACTGTCAAAGGAAACGGCCTTCTGCTCGCGGGGGCGAGCCGGCGGGAAGGCCGCGAAAGGGTCTTCCAGTCCGTCCATGGCCGGGGCCAGGGCCGGAGCGGTCGAGCGCCAGGGGTCAGACCCTGCCGAGGTGAACTCATCGTCCGCATCGAAGCCCGTGTCGAAGGCTTCCGGATCATTGGGGAGACGCGCCATCAGTTAATCGCCTTGGAGATGGTGCCCTTGGCCTGATCGTCCTTGGCCGACGATGTGACCTCGCCCTTGCGATACTTGCCCAGCACCGTATCCCGCCGGCCGGCGTCGATCGGCGCGCTGTCGCGCGGACGCAGGAGGTCCTCGGGATTGGCGATCTGGGCCGCGAGATTGGCCGCCATGGCGCAACCGAAATTGCCATAGGCCTCGTTGTTGCGGGTCGCCGTGAGGTTTTCCCAGTTATCGCCGCAGCGCGGGCCTTCAGCGATATAGGTCTGGAAGCCGACCCGGATCAGGGCCTGATCGCTGCCGGCAGCATCATAGGCGACAATCCTGACCTGCGGGGCCGGGGCGCCGTACATCATCAACCGGTCACGCACCTGCGAGGCCATTCGGCCCGACGCCGTTGACCCCGGGCCACCGACCGGCGCGCTGACAACGATCTCGCGTGCCTCAGCCGAGAGCCAGCGCCCGACCAGCGCCCGCAGGGCCTGGTCCTGGGTGTCCGAGACGCCGGTATTGTGCGCCACCAACTGGATCTCGTCCGGCTGGGGGGTGACCTTGATCCGGTCACGCCACTTTTCGGCTTCCAGGCCGGCCAGGGGCGGCGCGGTCGTGGGCTCCGGGCCCTTGGTGGCACAGGCGGACAGACCGACAAGGGCCATGCCGATCAGGCCGGCCTTGAGGATGTGGGGCATGGAGCTGTTGTTCATGGCCGCGTCCTCACTCGATCACATAGCCGACAGGGCCCTGGTAGGCCCGCCCGATATTCGCCCCGGCCGGAGCCTTCACCACCTTGTTCAGACGGCCCAGCAGGGCCGTGCTCATGTCGCCGGCGATCTGCAGGCCGTCCGCCGGGGTCTGCAGCGACCTGGGATGGGCCGGATCAACGATGTAGGGCGTGATGATGATGACGAGCTCGGTCTCGCCGTTCAGGAAGTCGCGCGACCGGAACAGGGAGCCCAGGACCGGCATGCTGGTCATGCCCGGGATCGCATCGACGGTCTGCTTGGTGGTCTGTTGCAGCAAGCCCGCGATCATCAGCGAGCCGCCGGAAGGCAGTTCAACCGTCGTCTCCGCGCGCCGGACGGTCAGGCCCGGCACCGTCAGGGTGCTGGACCCCGAGCCGTTCGAGACCGTGTAGGCCCCCAGATTGGACAGCTCGGAGACTTCGGTCGACAGCTTCAGCGAAATGCGGCCGCCCGACATGACGACCGGGGTATAGCCAAGGCCCACGCCGTAGGGCTTGAACTCGATCGTGACCTTGCCGGTCGTGTCCTGGCCGGTTGGAACCGGGAACTCACCACCGGCGAGGAAGGTGCCCGACTCCCCCGACAGGACCGTCAGGTTGGGCTCGGCCAGGGTGCGGATCAGACCCACGCGTTCAAACGCCTGGATCATGCCCTTGGCGGAGTTGATCGCCTTGCTGCCCGCCGTGGTCTTGAGGGTGGCGGTATCGCCGTTGACCACCGTGATCGGATTGCCCGCCGAGTCGAATGACGAGAACACCTTGTCCTTGACCACCTGGTAGCAGGTGCCGGTCACGCCGCCGATACAGGGGACGACCATGGTCGGCTGCTGGGTGGTATCCAGCTTGAAGCCGCTGGTCACGCCGCCCAGCAGGCCACCGTTGACGCCGTAGGTGGGCGAGATGCCGAAGGTAAACTGATCACCCCCGAGCTGGCCCAGCACGGCATTCAGGTCGACTCCGAGCTGTTTGACGATGTTGCGCTGGACCTCGACGATCCGGACTTCCAGCTGCACCTGGTCCTTGCCGGCGATGCTGAGCATGTTCAGCACCTTTTCCGGCGACGAGACGAACTGCGCGGCGATCCGCGAGGCCTTCTCGGAGTCGCCGGCGTTCATCACCAGACCGCTCAGGATCACGCTGTCCTTGAGTGGCACGACCTTGATCGTTCCGCCGCTGATCACGGTGTTCAGGGTCGAGGACAGCAGGCTCGTATCCTGTCCGACCCGGATGTTCAGCGTCAGAATCCGGCGGCCGGAAGCGTCAAAGAAGGCCGCGTCGGTCGCCCCGGCCGTCAGGCCAAGGACGTAGATGCGACGGGGGCTCCGCAGGACAGCGTCGGCCACCAGCGGATTGGTGACCAGCATGTCGCGCACGTCAGTCGGCAGCTCAATGATGGCCGACTTGCCCAGCGGCAGATCCAGAACACGGGCCCCGGCACCGGCGGTGAGGTCGATGCTCAGCGGACGGTCAGGCTCGGAGACCGGCATCTGCACCGGCGGGGCGGGACGGGTGACGCGGCTCGGCGGGCGATAGGTGTGCGATCCCGCCACCGGTCTGTCGGCCAGGGCCGGCGCGACGGTACCCAGCAGGAAAAGGCCGGCCAGCGGGGCGGTGAGAAAGCGACGGGTCATGGAGGATCCGCTCATTGGCGCACCGAAATGTTGCTGGTCTGACCACCGCGATTGATGCGGACGATCGGTTCATCCCCGGGCCGCTGGCCTGGCGCGACGCCCGTCGGCCCACCCAGGTCGGTATAGGCCCGCAGGGTGAGGGTGACCGGCCCGCTGGCCTTGGCCTTGACCAGGGCCTCTGCGTCGAGCGGCCCGACTTCCAGCGTGGCGGTGGCCGCCACGATCGACTTGGCGTCCTTTTCGGCCGCCGTGCTCTGGTCGAGCGCCAGGACGCGGACATTCTGCAGGATGGTTTCGGCGACGATGACCTTGCCGGCCGACGCGCCCTCCTCGCCGCCCGGCGTGACCCGGTCACGGGTCTGAAGCACATCGACGCGGTCGCCCGGCAGGATGAAGCCGCCGACGCCGGTTTCCGAGGTGATCGGGACTGACATGGCGCGCTTGCCCGGTGCCAGCACGACGGACAGGTAGCCGCCGTCGCCGCCGCGAACGATCTTGCGTGAGGTGATGGGCTCGCCGACCAGAATTGGGTCGCGGACGATCGCGCCCTCAATGGCCTTGGCCGGATCCGCACCACCGATCATGTCGGTGGCGACATCGGTGGCGATCGCCTTGGCCTTTTCGGCACCCTCGGGGGCGGGCTGGGCGGCACCATTGGTGATGAAGGCGGCATTGACGGCCTCGGTCGGCCAGGCCTGCCAGGTAACATCGTCAGCGGTCAGGCGAGCGCCGATGGCCAGATCGCGCTTGGCGACCAGCACCTGGGTCATCGGCTTGCTGGCGGCGGGCGCGGCTGCGGCGGCCGGCGCAGCGGCAGGTGTGCCGCCCATCATGCGCTGCATCACCACGGCCAGGCCGATGGCCGCAACAGCGGCGACCAGGACGATCAGGAGGCGAACAGGGTTCATGCGCAGTCACAGGCCTTCGCGACGAGAAGCGAGATTTCGGCGATGCGCACCCTTCCGGATCACGCAGACGATTCGTCAGACAGCCTTTCTGGCCACGGCCATGCTCGCCGGTGCATGGTTAACACCGGCTAAAGTTTCAGCTTGAAGAGTCGAAATGTCCGCGCGACAGCCTGACGCGGGGACGCGGCTTCAGCGCAGGATGGCCGAGGCCAGCGCGCCGTCCGGGAAGGTCGCCAGGGCACCGATCGCGATGGCCACGCCATAGGGAAGATCGCCCCCTTGCGTGCCGAGCCTGCGCAGCCAGGCCGGGCTGCCGGCCAGGACAGGCTCCAGCCAGCCCGAACGCAGGGCCAGGATCGCCATCGTCAGGGCACCTCCGGCCAGACCCGTGGCCAGCATGAACGGCACAGCTCCCGGCCAGCCGATCCACAGCGCGCTTGCCGCAAACAGCTTGGCGTCACCCCCACCGATCCAGCCGGCCGCAAACATGCCCATACCCAGGAGCAGGGCCCCGAAGCCGGTCGCCAGGCACAGGCCCAGGACAGCCAGCGGCGCTCCGCTGACAACCGCGGCCGGCACAAAGGCCGCCAGCAAGGCCAGCGAGATCCAGTTGGGAATGGTGTAGCTGGTCACATCCTTGAGCGCGGCCACAATGGCCAGAGCCGGAAAGACGGTCAGCAGCGCGATCTGGAATGCATGCATCTCAGCGAAGCCTCTTTGCCTGCCTCATTCTGGGACGATGGGATGAAGCAATGGTTTCCCGCCCAGCACACAAGGAAAGGAGCGCGGCCTTTGTGCAGATCGCGGCCGTCAGCTTGATCAGCTGGCGGCATTGGCCGTGGCGACCTTGGTGCCGACCTTCGTGAAGGTGGCCTTCAGGTTGGTGCCGAGCGTCGTGACGGCCGTCACGATCACGACGGCGATCAGGGCGACGATCAGGCCATATTCAATGGCCGTGGCGCCGGACTCGTCGTTCAGGAAGCGCTGAAAAAACGTCGTCATTCTCTTCTCCTGCTGTCCCCCGCAGGGGCCTTTTGGGCCAAGAAAAAAGGGTCGAAACCTTATGGTCTCGACCCTTCTTGTTCGGGCGTGGCCAGAACGCGTGCTGCCAGATTGCGAGCAGCCTGGCGTCGCTACGCGCCCAGGATCGTCCAGTCCGGAACCGTCCCCGCCGCAACCGGCGGGGCGGTCCCTGGAAGTTAGCTGGCCGAGTTGGCGGTGCTGACCGTGGTGCCGACCTTCGTGAAGGTGGCCTTCAGGTTGGTGCCGAGCGTGGTGACGGCGGTCACGATCACGACAGCGATCAGGGCGACGATCAGACCATATTCAATGGCCGTGGCGCCGGATTCGTCGTTCAGGAAGCGGGTGACAAACTTCGACATGACTTGATCTCCTAAATCTTCGTTGGTTGATTTTGAGGTCTTCAAGCCGTCTCGACTTGCTCACCCCCGAAAACACGATCAATTTCGCCCAACCCGCTTAATGGCCAGTAAACACCGGAATAGTTTTCGGACTTTTTCTTTTGGTTTATTTGTATTTACTATTACCATCTCTTAACCAAGACCTTGAGAATTCAAAACAAGCCCTTCTGAATCAATGACTTTTGAGAAGGTCAGGTTGTCGCATCGGGGCGCAATTTAGTCTTTTGTTGACCATTCAAAGTCAGACTCGAACCGTGCTGGAGATCGAACTGGAACCCCTATGCGCCGCCTGACGCTCGCCCTTATCGCTGCCCTGACCGTTTGTGGGGCCGAAGCCCGGGCTGAAAACCTGTCGGTACCGACAGGCCAGGCCGCCCAGATCAGCCTCAATGGCGCTGTGCGGGATGTCGTGGTCGGTGATCCGCTGGTCGCCGACGTCAGCGTCATCAATGAGAGGACCCTGATCGTCCTGGGCAAGCGGGCCGGCGTGACCACCGTCCTGGCCTTCGATGCCAGCGGCAATCGCCTCGCGGACCGCCAGATCATCGTCTCGGACGTCGGCGGCGGTTCGGTCACCGTCTATAGAGGCGCAGCCAATACGACCAACTATGCCTGTGGCGCGCAGTGCACGCGCGTGACACCGGCGGCGGCGGTCAACTGATCCTGCGCGGCTAAACCCCTGATTAGGGACGTTCCCCTAGACTGCCCAGTGACCGCCGCTTCGGCGGCCGTGGAAACGGACCCTTCCGTCATGGCGCGTGTCGCCCGCCCCAAATGTCCGTCCAGGTCCTGGCCGCTGCGGGACCGCCTGCTGGCGCGCTTCGCCAGCGCCGAACGCGGTGCCACGACCATCGAGTTCGCCTTCGTGGCGATCCCGTTCCTGCTGCTGATTTTTGCGATCATCGAACTGGGCCTGGTGTTTCTGGTCTCCGTGACGCTCGAAAATGCCGTGATCGACTCGGCCCGCACGATCCGCACCGGTGAAGTTCAGACCGGCGGCGGCACGGCCAACACCTTCAAGGCGGCCCTGTGCACCCGGATGAGCTGGGTCGGGGCCTCCTGCACCACGGCGCTGACCGTGGACGTGCGAACCTTTTCGGGCTTTTCGACCACGGGCGCGGCCCTGAGTTCGAACAGGCCGGCATCGCCCTGCTGGGATCCGGGCGGCCCCGGCTCGGTCGTCCTGGTTCGCGCCTACTACAACTGGCCCCTGCTGACGCCCCTGCTTCAAACGGGCCTGCAGTCCGCCGGCGGCAAGCGTCTGATCACGGCAGCCTCCGCCTTCTCGAACGAGCCCTATTCCGACACTCCTGCGGCGACGGTGACATGCCCGGCTTGATGCAGCGACCTGCCTCCCGGCCCCGGGGCCG
>Ga0187842_1000143_pt1 | contig 37986 bp, 37 predicted proteins | sample SpaLakP09_SKY_41_FD_134514 | JGI IMG/M metagenome (GOLD analysis project Ga0187842, IMG submission 134514) | Oligotrophic lake water microbial communities from Sparkling Lake, Wisconsin, USA - SP09_SKY_41 | ecosystem: Environmental > Aquatic > Freshwater > Lake | place: USA: Sparkling Lake... | reverse complement strand
TGAGCATCTCGATGAGGCGCCGGATGGCACCGGGGTCGCGAGCATCGACCTGCTGGGACTGAATCACCGGCCAGTGGCTGACGATGTGCTGAGCGAGGTTGGCGTTCAGGCGCTGCAGCGCCTCGGCTTCGCGCTCGGCCGACAGGCGCAGGCCGGCCGCCGCCATCAGCGCGCCAAAGCCCAGCAGCAACAGCGCCAGCGTGAGGGTGAGGCGGCGGGCAAAGTTCATGGCGCGTCGACGCTCAGGCGATAGCCCGCGCCCCAGACGGTTTGCAGCCAGCGCGGCTGGCGGGGATCGTCCTCCAGGCGGTTGCGCAAGCGGTTGATGTGGGAGTTGACGGTGTGTTCATAGCCATCGAAACCGGCACCCCAGACGCGGCGCAGCAGCGCCTCGCGGCTGAACACCTCACCCGGGTGCCGCATCAGGAACTGCAGCAGCTCGAACTCCCGAAGGGGCAGCACCTGAGCAGGGCCACCGTCGCGCCGCAGCGCGCGCGACGGTGGCTGCAGCTCGAAGGGGCCGACGCGCAGCGCCTGCCCCTCCTGGGGCAAGGCCCGCCAATGCGCCAGGCGGCGCAGTTGCCCGCGCACCCGGGCCACCAGCTCCAGCATGGAGAAGGGCTTGACGAGGTAGTCGTCGGCGCCCAGCTCCAGGCCCAGCACGCGATGGGCCTCGCTGTTGCGCGCGCTCAGCATCAGGATGGGCAACTGCGGCTGGGCCTGCCGGAAATGCCGGCAGACCTCGAAGCCGTCGGCGCCGGGGAGCATGCCGTCGAGCAGCAGCAGGTCGAAGGGCCGGTCATGCCGCAGGGCCTGCAGACCGTCACTGGCGCGGTCGACGGCAAAACCGGCGCGACACAGATGCTCCTGCAGCGTTTCGGCAATTGCATCGTCGTCTTCGACCAGGAACACCGTAGCGGCCATAGCCGCCTCTGTCGCCCGATGCTCGCCCGACATTTCAGGGGTTAACCCTGGCGAGCGCGCAGGCGCCGCGCGGCGAACAAGCCCAGGCCGCCGAGCAGCAGGGCGTAGGTGCTGGGTTCGGGCACCGGGGCCAGGGCGAAGTCGATGCGGTAAACATCGCTGTCGGCCGTCAGGCTGCTGTTGAAGGTGTAGCCCGCGCCGGTGGTGAGGCCGTTGAACGCGGCCAGTTCGGCAAAGTTGAAGGCGACGACAGAGTTCTGGCCACTGCGCAAGCCGTTGTTGCCGACGAAGGCCGCAGCGGCGGGGTCGAACACTTCGGAGCCGGCATCCCAGATCTCACGGGCCTTGACGGTGATGCTCGGCATCATGAGCTGGCCGTTCGCGTTGAAGAGCTCGTACCCCATCGGGTTGTCGTTGCCGATGAAGAAGTCATTGCTGGGCACGACCATGGCAGCAAAGGTGAACACGCCCTGGGTGCTGGCATTGACCGTGAACTGCGCCTGGGCCGACGCGCCGGGCAGCAGCAGGCCGCCCACGGTGCCGGTCAAGGCCCCCGCGTCTGCCGCCATGAAGGCCGGGAACCAGGCCGCGCCGGAGCCGCCTTCGGCCACCGAGACGATGGGCGCGCCGGCCAGCTGCCCGATGTTGAAGGCATCGAAGCTGCCGTTGCCGAAGCCCACGCGCAGCGGCGCGAAGCCCAGGCCGTTGGCAGGCGCCAGGTTGGTGATGGTGACGGTGAGCTGGGTCGACTGCGCCTGGGCGGCGCCGGCGGCGGCCAGACCGAGCGCAACGAGGGCGCTACGCAGGAGGGAGGTGCGGGCGAAGGTGGGCATGAGGCTTCCTTGGACGAAGGTGGCGCCACCTGCTTGGTGGCATCGCCATGGTGTCCAGGCGACCTCACGGGCGCCTCGCGCAAAGTTCACGGCGCCGTGAACAAGCGCCAAGGCGAACGAGCCAAGAAAAAGCCCGGCCCGCAGACAAGCTGCGGCCGGGCTTGACGCTGGCGCCAGCGCGGCGCCAGTGCGGAGTTGCGATCTCAGGCGCGGCGCTGGGCCACGCGGCGGCTGACCACCATGCCCAGCAAGGCCACACCGGCCAGCGCCAGGCCAGCCGGTTCAGGCACGTCGTTAGGGGTACCGGCAGTCAGGCCAGCCACCGACCGGACACCGGCCACACCCTGGCTGTTGATGGTGCTCACCTCGGTGGCGTTCAGCGCTGCGCTGTACACGAAGATGTTGTCCATCAAGCCTTCCCAGGGCTCGGTGCCGCCGCTGGCGTCGAAGGCGCCGAAACGCAAACGGGGGTTGGCCGTGCCGGTGTCGTGCGAAGGCGTCGTGGACTTCAGCTGGCCGTCAAGATAGAGGCTGGCGTTCGTGCCCGACATGCTGACCACCACGAGGTGCCAGACGTCCTCGGACATCGTGATACCCGTGTTCTGCGGGCCGCCGCAGTTGGCGCCGCCCGTGGTCTGCCATGCGCCGCCGCGCTGCTTGTCCAGCCACAGGCCGCGGTCCCAGCAGCTGTCGTCGTGGCCGAAGAAGGTGTAGCGCGGGTTGGCCGCCGTGGCGGTCGTGGTCTTGAGCTTCAGCCAGCCACCGATGGTGAGGTCGCCCTGGCTGGGCGCGATGTTGATGGCCACCTCGAAACCGGTGCCGCTGGTCGGCGCCCCGGCCGTGTTGTTCAGCGACGGGCCGGTCGGGGTGAACTTCACGCCTTCGCCCTGGTAGCCCAGGCCACCGGTGGTGACCGAGACGGTCTTCTGGTCCCAGGACACGGGGTTCTTGCCGTTGCCGCTGTCATCGACGACGTTGGCGAAGTTGCCACCGGCACCTTCAAAGGTGTACAGCGCGGTCAGCGTGGGGGCCGCCTGGGCGGCCAGGGCCGAGGCGCCGAGCGCGAGGGTGACCAGGGAGCGTGCGAATTGAGTCATGGAGATTGCCTTGGGGTTCATGCAGCCCGATAGCTGTCATAAATGAACTCATGGCAATTTTTGGGCCACTGTTACAACCTGTTGATTCGCAAGCTAATGTCAAGTTTTGTTCTAGGGATGTGTCAAGTTCGGCGACATGGTGGAAACCCTTAATTCACCGTTGAGGCCCGTGCGAAAGCATTTGGGCGGGCCCGGCGGGGAGCTCTCAACGCGCAACCGCCCGCCACCCACCGTCCTCATGGGACCCGTCGATCAATACACCGGCTCGGGCAGCTTCTCCTTGGCCACCACCCGCTGCGTCGCCGGCCGGTCGAACACCCGCTTCAAGTACGCCCCCAGCGCCGGGCGCGTCTTGGCCGGGTTGGCCTGCATGCGCGTCCAGCGGCACAGCATGAAGGCCAGCGGGTCGACGGCCGTGTAGCGCTCGCCCAGGAACCAGTCGCCGCCGTGGCGGGCCAGGTGGGCGTCCAGCTGGTCGAGCATCGGCGCCACCTGCGCCTCGGCGCGGACCTTGACCTCGGCCGCGTCGCTGGCCATGCGGTCCGGGTAGAAGTAGTGGATGAGCATGGCCTGCAACGTGTTGGTCAGCCAGACCATCCACTTGTAGTACTCCGCCCGCTCGGCCGTGCCGGGCGCCGGGGCGAAGCCGGGGTGGCAGTCCGCCAGGTGCATCAGGATGGCGGCGGTCTCGTAGAGCACCAGATCGCCGTCGACCAGCGTGGGGATGAGGCCATTCGGATTGAGCTTCAGGTAGGCCGGCGACTTGTGCTCGTTGTTGGCACGGTCCACCGTGCGCAGCGTGAAGGGGATGCCCAACTCCTCCAGCAGGAGGTGGGGCGCGAAGCTGGCGTTGCTGGGGAAGTAGTGCAGTTCGATCATGGCGGGCCTCCTGGACGGGAAGCGCCGCACTGTACTCATTGCGGCGGTGGCAACGCGGCCTGGGGCGCCACCCGCGGGAAGCGCACCTCGATGCAGCTGCCGCCGCCGACCTGGCTTTCAACGCGGATGCTTCCGCCCAGCACGCGCATCACCAGCGCCTGCACGATGTTCATGCCCAGGCCCGAACCGCCACGGCCCATGCGGGTCGTGAAGAAGGGGTCGAAGAGGTGCTGCCGCACGGCCTCGCTCATGCCGCAGCCATCGTCGGCGACACGCAGCAGCAATTCACCGTCGTCCACCTCGCCCAGCACCACGTCCACGCGGCCCGAGCAGCCATCCTCGAAAGCGTGCACCAGCGCATTCATCACCAGGTTGCTGACCACCTGGCCCAGCGGGCCGGGATAGGAGTCGCAGCGCAGGCCGGCTGGCAGCTCGGCGTGCAGGCGGTGCGGGCTGCGGCGCAGCCGCGGGCCCAACGTGGCCAGCACTTCGCCCACCACCTGGCCGGCATCGAATTCGCGTCGGCGCTCGCTGGACTGGTCCACCGCGACGCCCTTGAACTGGCGGATCAGCTCGGCGGCGCGGTGCAGGTTGCTCAACAGCAGAGCCAGGCTGTCGCGCGCACCGTGCAGGCCCAGGGTCAACACGCTGCGCCGGATCTGGCCCGATTCCAACTGGGTCAGCAGCGGGCGGATCTGGTCGTGCACGGCGCTGGCCATCATCACGGCATTGCCCAGCGGCGTGTCCAGCTCGTGGGCGATGCCGGCCACCACCCGGCCCAGGCCGGCGTGCTTTTCGACCGCAATCAGATGGTCCTGCGCCTCCTTCAGCCGGGTCAGCGTGTTCTGCAGTGCCTCGGTGCGCTCGGCCACGCGGGCCTCCAGCTGCTGGTTGAGCTGCTCCAGCGTGTCGTGTGCGTCGCGGTTCTCACGCGCATTGAGGGCGCGGCCGACCAGGTCTGCCAGCACGCCCGCGAAGGTGGCTTCGTCGGGCATCCAGTCGCGCACGCCCCCCAGATGCTCGGCGCAGATGATGCCGATCATGCGGCCGCGGTGGCGTATGGGCGCGTCCAACATGGCGCCTATGCCCAGTGGTGCCAGATAGCTGTCGCGGAACTCGGCGGTGCGAGGGTCGGCCCCCGCATCCGCGGCATCGATGAAACGCTCGGTAGCCAGCGCCTGGAAGTAGGCCGGGAACTGGGCTGCGCTGAGCCGGACGTCGCGCAGTTCGTCCTGGTTGCGGCGGTCGATCAGCAGTTCGCAGACGATGGCCTCGCGCGCGTCGTCGTAAAACCACACGCCGGCACGGTCCACGGCCAGGCCTTCACAGGCGCTGTCCAGCACCAGGCGGATCGCCAGGGCCTGGTCTCCGGCGTCTATGGCGGGGCTCTGCGAGACGCGCAGGAGGATGTTCTGGAGGCGGGCGAGCATCGAAGAGACAGGGCAGGACGACGCGTCGATGCTAAGCGGCGCCGCGCGGACCTGGGCTGATTGGGGTTGAAGGCGAAACGCTCTCAGCTTCTCAGAGCGCGCAGCCCGCAGCGCGGTAGCGCACGGCGGTCATCTCGGCCAGGATGCTGAGCGCGATCTCCGGCGGCGTGCGGGCGCCGATGTCCAGGCCCACGGGGCCATGCAGCCGGTCCAGTTGCTCCGGCGTCAAATCGAAATGCTCGGCCAGCCGCGCACGGCGCTTGGCCTGGTTGACGCGGGAGCCGATGGCGCCGACGTAGAAGGCCGAGCTCTTGAGCGCTTCCATCAGCGCGAGGTCGTCGAGCTTGGGGTCGTGCGTCAGCGCGACGATCGCGGTGGCACCGTCCACCTTGAAGGCCATCACGACGTCGTCGGGCATCTCGCGCGTCAACGTCACGCCTTCGAGGGCGAAGCCTTCGGCGTACTCCTCCCGCGGGTCGCAGACGGTCACGCCGTAGCCCAGGGCCAGCGCCATCTGCGCGAGGTAGTCGGTCATCTGGCCGGCGCCGATGACCAGCAGCCGCCACTGCGGGCCGTGGTGGCTGATGAGCTGCGTGTCGTTCAAGGTCAGCGTGTCGGCACCCGGTTCGGCGTCGGCCAGCGTGGCGGCGCCCGTGGCCAGGTCCAGCGTGCGGCGCACGCGCTCGCCGCGGATCAGGCGGGCGAGCAGCTCATCGATGCCCGACTTCGGCCCGAGCGGCTCCAGCATCAGCTCCAGCGTGCCACCGCAGGGCAGGCCGAAGCGGCGAGCTTCCTCGGCGCCAACGCCGTAGCGCAGCGGCGTGGGCTTGTCGAGCTGCAAGCTGCCGGCGCGCAGCTGGGCGATGAGGTCGTCCTCGATGCAGCCGCCGGACACGGAGCCGGCAATGAGGCCGTCGTCACGCACTGCGACCAGCGAGCCCACCGGCCGTGGTGCCGAGCCCCAGGTGCGGGTGATGGTGCCGAGCACGACGCCGCGCGCTTCGGCGCGCCAGCCGGCGGCCGTGCGCAAGATGTTGAGATCGAGGTTGTCCATGGCTTGCAGGGAAGTCGGGCGCGACCATACCGCGAACCGCTTCTGCCCGCAGCTGCGGGCTTCCTACACTCGCCGCTTCGCTCTCGAAAGCCCACATGAAGCAAGCCCTTCTCTCAAGCGCCCTGGCGCTGTTGCTGGCCGGCCCGGCGCTGGCCCAGGTGCCCGTTCAGGCCAACGCCGATCACGCCCAGTTGCTGGCCAGCACCGACGCCAGGCTAGCGGCCAACAAGCGCCTGGTCTACGACTTCTGGCGCGAGGTATTCGAGGGCGGCCACATGGAGCGGGTGGACCGCTACCTGACCGAGAGCTACATCCAGCACAACCCGATGGTGCCGACCGGGCGCGCTGGCTTCGTGGCGGTGTTCTCGCAGATCGCCAAGCCCAAGCCCATCGAGGACCGCGTGAAGGCGCCGCTCGTCGCCATCACAGCCGAGGGCGATCTGGTGATCCTCAGCTTCGTCAGCGAGCGGCCCGACCCCAAGGACCCGACGCAGAAGTACACGACAACCTGGTTCGACATGTTCCGCATCGAGAACGGCAAGATCGCCGAGCACTGGGACCCGGCAACCAAGCGCTGATCTCGCCGCCGGGCATCCCCGCCCAGGTTTCGGCACATGCTCAAGGGAATTCCTTCAGCGTCGCCGTGTTGGCCCCGCCCTTGCAGCGCGCCGGCTCGCCCTTGTCGTTGACGATGCGCTCGATGCTGCCCTTGTCCACCAGGCAGACGGTGATCATGTGGTGCAGCTTCACGCCCGGCTTGTTTGGCACCTCGATGGCACGGTCCAGCAGCACGTCGGGCTGCAGGAAGACGCTGTAGATGCCCAGGCCCCAGGCCTCGTGGCGGGTCACCGTGTCGGCCACCTTGTACGACGCGAAGCCGCGGCCGGTCGGGCTGGTCCACTGGCCTTGAGTCGGCGGGTCGTAGGGCAGCTCGGACTGGTAGAAGTAGACCCGCCCGCCGTTGCCGCGCCAGACGACCTGGTGGTCCTGGAAGTGCTCGACGAAGAGGCCGTAGACGGTCACGTCCTCGCCGTCCACGACGACACCGTGGGCCGACGGGTTGCTCGTCCAGCTGACGCCTTCGCCGTGGTCGGCGCGCCAGACCCAGGTGTGGTCCACCAGCGTGTCGTGCGAGTTGATGCGCAAGGCGGTGTGCACGCGGCCGGGCGCCGCACCACCGATGCGGAAGAACACGTCGTGCAGCACGGTCGGGTTGGTCTTGTGTCTCGCCTTGGAGCCCGGCGGGCCGACTTCCATCAGCACGCCGGAATCCTCGCGGCCGGCGTCCAGGAACAGGCCGGCGATGGTGAGCCCGTCCACGTCGGCCGTCTTCACGAGCGGTGCACCGTTGTCAGAGCGCAGCGTCGGGAAGCCTATGCCCAGCACCACCGTGCCTGGGCGCGTGACCTGCAGCGTCTCCGTCAGCAGGTATTCGCCCGGCGTGAACAGCAGGTGCTTGCCGGCGGCGAGCTGGGCGTTCAGCGCGGCGGCCGTGTCGCCGGGCCTGGCGATATGGAACTGGGCGATGGGCAGGGTCTTGCCCGGCGCCATGCCCTTGGCCCAGGAGATGCCCGCGCTGTCACGCCGCAGCGCCGGCACGCGCACCGCGTAGCCGCCGCTTCTGTCGATGAAGAGCCAGGGCTTCTCGCGCACCAGCGGCGTCTTGGCGACGCGGGTGTAGCGCGTCGTGGGCGCGGGGAAGTCGCCGGCCGGGGCCTGCGGCACACCGACGAAGACCATGTTCCAGTTCGAGCCCGTCCAGCTCCCCCATTCGCTGTTGCGCGACAGCCATTGCTGCTGCGTGGCGGAGTTGACCTGGCCGTCCACAAGCACGTCCGAGAACCAGCCGCCGCTGGACCAGCCCTGCTTCTGGTTGAGCCGGATGTTGCCGCGCACATGCATGCGCCGGAACGGAATGGCCTGGGACACGGCCCATTGCATGGTGTTGTCGCCGATGCCCAGCGTCGGCGTCACCGCGAAGTTCTCGGCGCCGCGCCAGAAGTTCGTCGTCGCGTTGTCGTTCTCCAGCAGTGCCGTGGAACGCAGGTCACCGATGACGTGTACGTCGCCCGGCTGGGCGCCCAGCCCCAGCACCTGCGTGAAGAAGCCCACCGGAATGCGCAGCTCACCGTAGGTGCCCGGCTTGAGCAGGATGGCGTCGCGGCGCGGGCCGAAGTGGTTGGGCTGCTGGGCCTCGTAGATGGCGTCAATGCGCTGCTGCAGCCCCGGTGTGGCCGGGTCCAGCACATGGACGTTGGGCCCGAAGTCCGGCGGCGCGGCGACGGCAACGAGGGGTGCCGCGAGCGCGATGGCAAGCAGGCGGGCGGACGTGGTCTTGCTGGGCATGGCGGGATTGGAATCGGTTCCAGTTGCCGCATTTGAGCATGGCCGCCCAGGCGCGGTCGTCAGGGGTGTCCCGACCTCAGAAACTGGAGCCCGGCTGCTTCAGGAACTCCAGCTCCTCGGCCGTCGACGTGCGGCCCAGGATGGCGTTGCGGTGCGGGTAGCGCCCGAAGCGGTCGACGATGGCTCTGTGCTTCAACTCGAAGTCATGCGTGTGCTGCGGCGCGCGCTCCTTCATCAGCGGCTCGCCCACTGCGTGGATGGCGGCGGACTCGCTGTGCATGTAGGGCATGTAGAGGAAGGGCCGTTGCTCGAACTGCAGCTGCAGGTCGACCCCGGCGGCTACGGCCTCCTGGGCCAGGGCCAGCGCCAGCGGGTCGGCCGCGAAGGCGCGCGGCGTGCCCCGGTGGATGTTGCGCGAGAACTGGTCCAGCACGACGACCTCGGCCAGGCGGCCCTCCGGCGTCGTGCGCCAGGCAAAGAGCTCGCAGCGCAGCGCCTGCTCGTGCAGCGCGCCGAAGCGGCTGCGCACCTGTTCGTCGAAGGCGGGGTTGGCGGCCCACCAGTCGGCGGGGCGGATTTCCTGGAACCAGAAGGCGAGGACGGTGTGCGGCATGGCGGCCACGATAGTTGATAGTTGTTCCCCGGGAACTCTCCTACACCCCAAGCGCCCATCGCCCGGCAGGCGCAACTGGCCGCCAAGCTTGCCGCGGCGGCCGGGAAGGCGCCACGGGCATGGCCAAGGCGGTCGACAACCAGCTGACCATGACGGCCCGGTAAGCCACCGGCACCCCCCTGGCTGCACGGGGTTTCACCGAGGGGCGACCGGTACACTTTCGCGTCTTCGAACAGCGGGCCTGCCATGCGCAGGCCCGCTCCTTTTTTGTCCCCCGATGTCCACGCCCTCCCGCCGACTGCCGCACATTGACGCCCTGAAGGCGCTGGCGGCCCAAGTCATCGTGCTGCACCACCTGGCGAGCTACGGCCCCATCGCCCGTGCCGCGCATGAAGCGCTGCCGCTGCTGGCGGGGTTGATGCACCAGTACGGCCGCATGGCGGTGCAGGTCTTCCTGGTCGTCTCGGGCTTCCTCAGCGCGCGAGCGCTGTCGCCGCGAGGCGGTGCCCTGCGGGCCGGCGTGCCCGAACTGTTGTGGCGCCGCTATCTGCGCCTGGTGCTGCCCTTCCTGGCTGCACTGGCGCTGACGCTGTGCGCCTGCAGCGTGATCGTGTCGTCCTGGCCCGAGCTGGTGCCGACCGACATCAGCGCCGGCCAGCTGCTGGCGCATGCGCTGCTGCTGCACGACGTGCTGGGCTACGAGGCGCTGACGGTGGGGGCCTGGTATGTGGCCATCGACCTGCAGCTGTTCGCCGTGCTGGTGGGCCTGCTGTGGCTGGCGCGGCGCGGCTGGCGGCACCCGAGCCGCCTCGTCGTCGGGCCGGTGCTGGTGGCCGCCCTCGCGCTGGCCTCGGCCTTCATCTTCAACCGCGATGCGGCACTGGACGCCTGGGCACCCTACTTCTTCGCCGCCTACGGCCTGGGCGCGCTGGTGCACTGGCTGGGCCTGTCGCGGCACCGCCGCGCCGGCCTGGTGCTGCTGGCCGTGGCCTTTGGCGCGGCGCTGTGGCTGGACTGGCGCGACCGCCTGGCGCTGGCACTGGCCACCGCGCTGTGGCTGGCCCTGGCCGAGGGCCACCATGCCCGCGGCCGGCCGCTGCTGCCCGCGCGCTGGGCCGAGGTGCTGGCCAGGTGGGCCGCGCCGTCCTATGCGCTGTTCCTGCTGCACTTCCCGGTGCTGCTGCTGACCAACGCGCTGATGGTGCGCATCGACGGCACCTCGCCCGCCCTCGGCCTGACGATGCTGGTGGCGACCTGGGCGCTGGCGAACGCGCTGGCCCGGCCGTTCCACCGCTGGGTGGAGGCGCCGGCCGCGCGCTTCGACCCGCTGGTGTGGCTGCCAAGGCTTCGCGTGGTCTGAACGGGCTTTTGCGCTTGGGTTCCCCACAGGGCACCCGGCGCGGGCTGCGTGCTAATGTCGTGCCGCCTGTCGGACGACCCGCCTTATGACCCCCTCTCTCATGGCAGCGGCGCCAAGCCGCGAGCAACTGCTGCACAGCCTTTACGAGGCCGCCGAGCTGGAGCACAACCTCATGTGCACCTACCTCTATGCGGCCTTCAGCCTGAAGCGAGGCGAGGCCGAAGGGCTGCGGCCAGAGGAAGCAGCGGCCACGGAGCGCTGGCAGCGCGAGATCGTGGCCGTCGCCGTCGAGGAGATGGGCCACCTCGTCGCGGTCTGGAACATCACGGCGGCGCTGGGCGGCGCGCCCCACCTGGGGCGCGGCAACTTCCCGCTGGACCCCGGCTATCTGCCGGCCAGCGTCGTCGTCAAGCTCGCGCCGTTCAGCGACGCGACGCTGCAGCACTTCATCTACCTGGAGCGCCCCGACGGCAGCTCCGAGGCCGATGGTGAAGGCTTCGCGGTGGAACGCCAGTTCTCGCGCAATGCCGTGGCCCCGCGCATCACGCCGATGGCGCGCGACTACGACACCGTGGGTCATTTCTACGCCACGCTCTCGGCCGACCTGCAGGCCTTCGTGGCCGAACACGGCGAGGCTGCCAGCTTCTGTGGCGACCGCGCACTTCAACTCGGGCCCAGCGAGCTCAACCTCGGCGGCGCGCGCCCGGTGCTGTGCTCGAAAACGGCGCTGGCGGCCTTCGACGCCATCGTGCGCCAGGGCGAGGGCGCGCCCAGCGACAGCGAGGCCTCGCACTACCAGCGCTTTGCCGCCATTCGCACCGAGCTGGCCGCGCTGCGCGCTGCCAACCCCGCTTTCGCGCCCGCCTGGCCGGCCGCCACCAACCCGGTGCTGCGCCGCCCGCCGCGCCCGGAGGGCCGGGTCTGGCTGGAAGACGCCGCAGCGGCCGCCACCGTGGACGTCGCCAACGCCAGCTACGGCCTGATGCTGCGCCTGCTGGCCCAGGCCTATCTGCTGCCCGGCCCATCGGCCGAGAAGAGCCTGCACGTCGACCTGTCGCTGGGCCTGATGCGCGCCTTCACGCCGCTGGCCGAGCACGCCGCGCGCCTGCCGGCCGGACCGAGCAACCCCGGCTGCCATGCCGGCGCCAGCTTCACGGCGCTGCGCGACACGGCCGCCCTGCCGCCAGGCCCGGCCGCGCGCCGCTTCATCGTGGAACGCCTGGCCCAGTTGTCCGACGCTGCGGCCAAGCTGCATGACGAGCTGGGAGCCGAGCGAACCGGCCGCGCCGCCGGCCTGCTGCAGGGCTTGCGCGACCGCGCCGAGCGCGGGCTGGACCTGGCCGCGCCTGTCGTCACCGCACCTACGCCCGTCGTGGCCGCACCGCCGCCGCCCGCGCCGCCCACCGAGGTCACGGATGGCATCGAAGTCGTGCAGGGCGAAAAGCTGGAGCTGCGCTTCGAGGCCAAACGCTGCATCCACGCGCGCCTGTGCGTGACGGGCGCGCCCAAGGTCTTCCTTGCCAACGTGCAGGGCCCCTGGCTGCACCCGGACGCCATGCACGTCGAGCGCCTCGTCGACATTGCCCACGCCTGCCCATCGGGCGCCATACAGGTGCGCCGCAAGGACGGCCAGCCCGACGAGGCGCCGCCGCCCGTCAACCTGCTGCAGGTGCGCGAGGCCGGGCCGTACGGCATCCGTGGCGAACTGGTGCTGCGCGGCGAGGCCATCGGCACCCGCGCCACGCTATGCCGCTGCGGCGCCAGCAAGAACAAGCCGTTCTGCGACGGCAGCCACCACGACATCCCCTTCACCGCCACCGGCGAGCCCGAGACCGGCCTGCTGGGCCTGCCGACAGACATGCCCGCCACGCGCGGCGGCCGCATAGCCATCGAGCCCGAGCCCAACGGTCCGCTGCAGCTGCGCGGCCCCATCGAGGTGCTGAGCGGCACCGGCCGCATGGTCTGCCGCGTGGCGCAGGCGCGGCTGTGCCGCTGTGGCGGCAGCCAGACCAAACCCTTCTGTGATGGCACCCATACGCGCAATGGCTTCAGCGCTGAATGAAAGCCCCCAGGGCCGGGCTGCGCCCAACCCGCCCCCCGAGGGGGCCGAGGGAACTTGGGGCGGCCCGGCGTTCCCTGAACCCGGCGAGACCCGCGACGCCCTGCAGCGCATGGCGGCGCGCACGCTGATCTGGATCATCGTCATCGTCGGCGCCGTGGCGGTGGTGATCGGCACCATGAATTCGCTGGTGAACATGCGCGCGGTTTGGAGCAGCCAGCGCGTTTTGGTGGGGCTGGCGCTGCTGGGCACGGGCGGCATCGCGGCGCTGTTCTACCGCGCCGGCCGCCCGCGCGTGGCGACCACGCTGGTGCTGGGCGGCACGCTCGTCAGCCTGGTGGCGCACGCGGTCCACATCGGCCTGGGCGTGCACACCCTCATCCTGGGCGGCGGCGTGCTGCTGATTGCCTTGGGCGGCGGCGTGGCCGGCAACGCGACAGCCATCGTGCTGACCGCCGTCTACATCACCGCCATCGCCGGCCTGGCCACGATGGAGGCGCAAGGCCTGCTGCCGGGCCTGAGCGCGCCGGTGCTGCCAAGCATGTGGGACCGCGTCCTGGCCCATGTGATCATCGCCACCGGTGGCCTGTCGTCGGCCCTGCTGCTCAACCGCATCCTGGGCGCCGCACTGACCCGGGCCATCGCCGAAGAGGCGCGCCTGGCCCGCCTGGTGCAGGCCGCGCACAACTGGGCCTGGGAGGCCGATGCGCGCTTTCGCGTCACCTCGCTGTCCGACGAGTTCGAGCCGCTGTCGGGCCACAAGCGCGAGGACTTCCTGCGCATGGGTGAGCCCGACGCCGCCGTCATCGTGCGCGATGCCGACTACCACGCGCTGATGGAAGACATCCGCCTCAAGCGCGCCTACCGCGACCGCATCAACGGCTTTCGCACGCCCGACGGCCGGCTGCTGTGGACGCTCAGCTCGGGCGAGCCCATCTTCGATGCCGCCGGCAAGCACACCGGCTGGCGCGGCGTCAGCCACAACATCACCGGCGAGCGCCTGACGCTGCAACAGCACGAGCGCACCGCCAGCATGCTGGACCGGCTGCTGCGCGCCAGCCCCGACGCCATCTGCGTGGCGCGCACCGCCGACGGCCGCATCCGCTTCGCCAACTCGGGTTTCTGCACCCTCATCGACCGCAGCCGCGACGAAGTCATCGGCCGCTCCGGCCGCGAGCTGGGCCTGTGGCCCGACAGCCGCGAGCCGCACCGCCTGGCCGCCGAAATGGCCGACACCGGCATCGTGCGCGACTTTCGCTCCGCCATCCTGGTGCGCGGCGAATGGCGCGACCTGCTCGTCTCCGCCGCCACGCTGGACTGGGACGGCGAGCCGGCCACCATGCTGATCGCGCGCGACATCACCGAGCGCGAGCGCGCCCGTGTCGAGGCCGACGCCATCCTCGACCACGCCAGCGTCGGCATCGCGCTGACACGCGGCGAGCGCTTCGAGCGCGTCAACCGGCACTGGCAGGAGATCTTTGGCGGCCTGACCGTTGGACTGCCCGAGCTGCCCAACGCCCAGGTGGCGGCCGGCGCGACACAGGCCTTCGAGCTGGACTTCAAGCGTGCCAACGGCTCGCTCATCACCGTGCGCCTGAACGCCCGCGGCCTGCCGCCGCTGTCGGGCCGCATCGAAAGCGACGACGAGCGCGACACGCTGTGGGTGGCCGAGGACGTCACCGAACACCGCCGCCAGCAGCGCGAACTGCAGGCCGCCAAGCAGCAGGCCGAGACCGCCAGCCACGCCAAGAGCGCCTTCCTGGCCACCATGAGCCACGAGATCCGCACGCCGCTCAACGGCGTGTTGGGCCTGGCGCGGCTGCTGCAGCAGGCCGGCGCCGACGACGTGCAACGCGCCAAGTACCTGTCCCACCTCGTCGGCGCGGCCGAGTCGCTCAACGAGATCGTCTCCAACGTGCTCGACCTCTCCAAGATCGAGGCTGGCCACCTGGAACTGGAGAAGATCGAGTTCGACCTGCATGCGCTGGCCCAGGCCAGCTTCGAAGGCTGCGCGGCGCTGGGCCGCGAGCGCGGGCTGGACATGCAGATCGACATCTCGCCCGCCCTGCCCCGCCTGGTCATCGGCGACCCGGTGCGGGTGCGCCAGATCCTGGCCAACTTCCTCGTCAACGCGCTCAAGTTCACCGAGCGCGGCTTCGTCAAGCTCAGCCTGGCGCCGGCCGGCCCGGACCGCGTGCGCCTGTCCGTGCACGACAGCGGCATCGGCGTGCCGCCCAACCTGCAGACGCGGCTGTTCCGCCCGTTCGCGCAGGCCGACGACTCGACGACAAGGCGCTTTGGCGGCACCGGCCTGGGCCTGTCCATCTGCCGTGAGCTGGCGGCGCGCATGGACGGCCACGTCGGTGTGGACAGCGACGGCCGCAACGGCTCCACCTTCTGGGCCTCGCTCGCGCTGCCGCGCTCGCTGACCATCGACGACACCGCCCAACGTCGCCGCATCCCCATCCCGCAGCGCCACCCGCTGGCCGGCCAGCGCCTGCTGGTGGCCGAGGACAACCCGGTCAATCGCCTCATCATCACGGCGCTGTTGCAGCGCCTGGGCGCCGAGGTCGTCGAGGCCGAGGACGGCGAGGAGGCCGTGGCCATCGCCCGCGCCGAAGGCCTACAGCTGGACGCCGTGCTGATGGACCTGCACATGCCCAAGATCGACGGCCTGCGCGCCACACAGCTGCTGCGCGCCAACCCCGCCACGGCCACCCTGCCCATCCACGCCTTCACCGCCGCCGTGCTCGACCAGGAACGCCAGGCCGTGCTGGCCGCGGGCATGAACGGCTTCATCGCCAAGCCGGTGTCGGAGGCGGAGGTGATCCGCGTGCTCGGCAAATGACATGAAGACCATCGTTCTCCTCGACACCACAGAGCCCGACACCCCCACGCTGGACCGCCCCCGCCCCGACCGCCTCGTGGCGGGCAACCCGCTGCGCAAGACCTGGCTGCTGCACGAGGCCGGGCCGGCCAGTGCCGGCGTATGGGAATGCGAGCCGGGCCGCTGGCGCATCGCCTTCCCCGCCACGCGGCAGGAGTACTTCCACGTCCTCAGCGGCCGCGTGCGGCTGCACGGGCCCGACGGCGCCACCGACATCGGCCCCGGCCAGGGCGCCGTCATCCCGCCGGGTTTCGAGGGCGAGTTCGAGGTGCTGGAGGCGGTGCGCAAGCAGTTCGTGCTGGTGGATACCGCGCCTTGACGCTCCTTCTTTGGATTTGGGGGGCCGAGCGCCGGGCCGCCCCAAGCCGGCCCGTCGGGCGATATGCACGCGGCTCAATGCCGAGTGCATCGCCGTCCCCTCGGGGGCTGAGGCCGGACACATGGCGCCCAGTGGGCGGCATGTGCCTGCCGAAGAGCTGCGGCGCCGTCCGCAGCGCGGTCTGCAAGACCGACTGGGGTCGCCCGCGTTCAGCGCGGCGAGACCAGGCGAGGGGTCAACAGTCTTCCCGCTTGCGGTTCATGTCCGCCAGCGTCTTGCCCGGCTCGTCGCGGAAGCTCTCCAGCGGCTCCAGCGTCTCGATGCGGTCAACGCGGAAGCTGCGGAAGTCATTGCGCAGCTCGCACCAGGCCGCCAGCGTCCACACCGGCCCCCAGAACAGGCAGGCCAACGGCCGCACGACGCGCTCGCTCTTCACGCCGCCAAGGTCGAGATAGCCCATCTTCAGCTTGCGCCGCGCTTCTGTGCTCTCGCGCAGCATGGTCAGGTGGGCGCCGGTCTGCGGATCCAGCGCCGGCAGCGGCGCGTAGAGCGCCAGGCTCTCGGCGGCGGCGCGGGCGTCCAGCGGCAGCACGGCAAGGATCTTGGAGAGCGCGTTCTCGGCCTGGCGTGCCAGCGCGGCATCCAGCCGTGACTCGGCCATGCGCACGGTGGCGACCAGGGCTTGCGCTTCCTGCTTGCTGAACATCAGCGGCGGCAGGTCGAAGCCCGCCCGCATGCGGTAGCCCACGCCCGCCTCGCCCTCGATGGGCACGCCTTGCTGGCCCAGCGCGGCGATGTCGCGGTAGACGGTGCGCATGGACACCTCCAGCCGCTGGGAGAGGTAGTCCGCCGTCGTGAGGCGGCGGCCGCGAATGAGCTGGACGATCTGGAAAAGGCGGTCGGCGCGTCGCATAACGAAGCATTGTGTAGCCCAGGCGCGGCAGTGGGGCGCGCCCGAGGGGTTGGCGAGGCGGGCTGCCGGCAAGGCGCGACGACGCTGTGGGCTCGCGCCCACGAGGAGGAGCAACGCCGCCGGCGGCCCGAAGCGCCAGACCAGCGGGAGTGCCTCGCTGCCGCACCTGGGCTCGATAGGCATGACCCTTGCGGAAGGCATGTGTCAACAATCACGAGGTCGAGTCTCGTCATGGCCATCTACGCCTCATCACAGAGTCGCGGCACCCAACGCGTCGACGTGCCCACACTGGGCGCCATCAGCGTGCCGGTGGCCGGAATGGCCATCGGGCAGCTCATCGTCGCCCGTGCAGGCCGCCCCAACGCGGAGCCGCCGGAGCCCATCACCGTGCAGCAAGGGCCAGCGCTGCTTCAACGCGGCGCCAGCCCCATGGCGTCCAGCCGCAGCAGCACCTCGGTGCGGCGCTCGCGGGCGATGTCCCGCCAGTCCCGCCCCTCCTGCGCGCCGAGCAGCGCGTAAACGAGGTTGCGGCTGGCACATGGCCAGTGCGTCTTGATGCGGGCATAGACGTCGAAGGCATCGCTGGCGCGAAGCTCGTCTGGCGTGCGGATGCCGATGGCGGCGAGCTGCTCGCGGCTCTTCGGCCCGAGGCCCTGCCAGCCGGCGCTCACGACATGGCCGTGCAAAGCTCCACCAGCGTGCCGTCCGGGCAGCGCACATAGGCCACCGTCTGGCCCCAGGGCTTGGTGACGGGTGCAGCCAACGCGCGAGCGCCGGCGGCCACGGCCTTGTCGAAGGCGGCCTGGACGTCCGTCACCGTGAAGCCGATCTCCATGCCCAGCGGCTTGTCGCTGGCATCGGCGGCCACGTAGTCGTGCTGCACGCTGTCGCGCGCGGTCGCGTGGTCGACAAAGGCCAAGGTCGTGCCGCTGGCGCCGGTGTCGACCTCGCCGTAGGCGCCGCTCTCGTGCAGGAAACGCGTCGGCAGGCCGAAGGCCTTGTCGAAGAAGGCGAGCGACACGGCAACGTCAGCGACGTAGACGAGGGTGTAGGCGAAGTTCATGTGCAGGGCTCCGGTTGGACAGGTCCGCATGCTGCGCGAGCTGCCTGCCAGAGCGTGTCAGCAGCGCCGGTGGAAGCAGCTCAGTGCATGCCTGTCTCGCTGCCGTCGTTGGCCGAGGCTATTGCTCGAAGCAACCCCAACCATCATTGCGGCCGCCAAGCGGTCCCGCCACTGCGTGGAGCTCCGACTCGAATTGGGTGATGCCTGCGTGCGTGGGCGCCATGAACTTGGTGACCACGACGTCCCAAGGAAGCTCGGGAACCGTGTTTGATTTCTCAGCAGAAACTTGGTAACCCAGATCATGGAACCGATCACCAAAAGCCTGTACGGCAGTCTTGTCTGGCAGCACGACGGTGAAGTCGATCCCTCTCGGCTTGGAAAGATCGTCGCCACTCTTGTGCATTCGGCGTAGAACATCGCCGTTCTCGTCATTGGGGAACAAGTCGGTACTCCTGTTTGCGAGCGCGGATGTCATCCATCTTCACACCGTCAGCACCTGCCGCACCGCCCGGTCCCACTGCGCCAGCCGCGCGCCGGCCTCGTCGCGCGACATGCGCGGCTCGAAGGCGCGGTCGAGTTGCCAGATGGCGCCAATCTCTTCGGGCGACGCATAGACCCCGGCACCAAGACCTGCCAGCAGCGCCGCGCCTAACGCAGTCGTCTCGATGACCTTGGGCCGCAGCACCGGGATGCCCAGCAGGTCGGCCTGGAACTGCATCAACAGGTCGTTGGCCGATGCGCCGCCGTCCACGCGCAACTCGGTCAGCCGCTCGGCCGCGCCCACGTCGGCATTCATCGCCGCCAGCACCGCCGCGCTCTGGAAGGCGATGCTCTCCAGCGCCGCCCGGGCGATGTGGGCCTGGGTGGTGCCACGCGTCAGCCCCAGCAGTGCACCGCGCGCGTCGGGCCGCCAGTAAGGTGCACCCAGTCCGGCGAAGGCGGGCACGAACATGATGCCGCCGGCATCGGGCACGCTGGCCGCCAGCGCCTGCACTTCGCCGCTGCCACCGATGGCACGCAGCCCGTCACGCAGCCATTGCACGACCGCGCCGCCGACAAAGACGCTGCCTTCCAGCGCGTACTGCGGCGTCGCATCGAGCTGCGCGGCGCGCGTCGTCAGCAGGCCTTGCGTGGACGCGTGCGGCTGCTTGCCGGTATGCATCAGCAAGAAGCAGCCAGTGCCATAGGTGTTCTTGGCCTGGCCCGGCTGAAGCGCGGCCTGGCCGAAGAGGGCGGCCTGCTGGTCACCGGCGATGCCGGAGACGGGAATGCCGAACTCGGTCGCGACGCCGAAGACGCCCGCCGACGGCCGCACCTCGGGCAGCAGCGCGCGCGGGATGGCGAAGACGCCCAGCAGCTCGTCGCTCCAGTCGCTGCGGTGGATGTCGAACAGCAGCGTGCGCGAGGCGTTGCTGGCGTCCGTCGCATGCACGCGGCCATCGGTCAGCTTCCACAGCAGCCAGCTGTCCACCGTGCCGAAGGCCAGCTCGCCGCGCTCCGCGCGGTCGCGGGCGCCCTCGACGTTGTCGAGCAGCCAGCGCAGCTTGGTGGCAGAGAAATAGGGGTCCAGCAGTAGACCGGTCAGCTCGCGGATGCGCGGCTCCAGGCCCTGTGCCTTGAGCGTCTCGCAGAAGGAAGCCGTGCGGCGGTCCTGCCAGACCAGGGCCTTGTGCAGCGGCTCGCCGGTCTTGCGGTCCCACAGGACGACGGTCTCGCGCTGGTTGGTGATGCCGATGGCGGCTGCCTTCACCCCGGCCTTGGCCAGCGCCTCGCGGGCACAGGCGACCTGGCTCTCCCAGATCTCAACGGCGTCGTGCTCGACCCAGCCCGGCTGCGGGAAGTGCTGCGTCAGCTCCCGCTGCGCGACGGCCAGCAGGCGACCGTCGCGGGCGAAGACCACGGCGCGGGAGCTGGAAGTCCCCTGGTCCAACGCGAGCAAAGCGTCCATCACCATCCCTTAGAGTGAGCCAATGAACGATTTTGACGTCGTGGTGGTGGGTGGCGGCATCAACGGCACCGGCCTGGCGCGCGACCTCGCCGGGCGCGGCTGGCGCGTGCTGCTGGCTGAAGCGCAGGACCTGGCCCAGCACACGTCGTCGTCGTCCACCAAGCTCGTGCATGGCGGGCTGCGCTACCTGGAGACCTACGAGTTCTCGCTGGTCCGCAAGGCCTTGCAGGAGCGCGAGGTGCTGCTGCGCAGCGCGCCGCATCTGATTCACCCGCTGCGCTTCGTGCTGCCGCATGCGCCGCACCTGCGGCCGGCATGGATGATCCGCGCAGGTCTGTTCCTCTACGACCACCTGGCCCGCCGCGAGCTGCTGCCTGGCTCGCACGGCCTGCGGCTGGCGGGCAGCGTCTATGGCCAGCCGCTCAAGCCTGAGTTCACGCGCGGCTTTGTCTATTCCGACGGCTGGGTGGACGACGCCCGCCTCGTGGTGCTGAACGCGCGCGATGCACAGGCGCGTGGCGCCGAGGTGCTGACGCGCTGCGCCGTCACCCAGGCCAAGCGCGGCGCCGACGCGTGGCAGGTCACGCTGCAGAACGGCCGCCAGTTGCGCAGCGGCGCCCTCGTCAACGCGGCCGGCCCGTGGGCCGAAACCTTCCTGCGCGGCCAGGGTCTGCCGGCGCGTGGCCTGCGCCTGGTCAAGGGCAGCCACATCGTCGTGGACCAGCGCTTCACGCACGACCATGCCTACATCTTCCAGAACCCCGACGGCCGCATCGTCTTCGCCATCCCCTACGAGGGCCGCTTCACGTTGATCGGCACGACGGACGTGCAGCTTCCGGAGCACGAGGCCCCGCCGTCCCGCGCGCAGATCGAGCAGAGCGAGATAGCCTACCTGTGCGAGCAGGCCAGCCGTTATCTCGCGCGGCCCGTGACGCCGGCCGATGTGTTGTGGACCTATGCCGGCGTGCGCCCGCTGCTGGACGAAGGCGGCTCGGCGTCCAGCGTCACACGTGACTACCTGCTGGAGACGGACGTGGCGGGCGGGGCGCCGCTGCTCAACGTCTGGGGCGGCAAGCTGACGACCTACCGCAAGCTCGCCGAGGACGGCGCCACGCAGCTCGGCGCGTTGCTGGGCGACGCCGGCAAGCCCTGGACAGCCGGCACCCACCTGCCCGGCGGCGACCTCGGGCCGCATGGCGTGGACATTGCCGCCTTCACGGCCGAGCTGCAGGCCCGCCATGCCGGCCGTGCGCCAGCCCTCGTCGCCCGAATGGCGCGCGCCTACGGCAGCGTGGCCGCCGCGCTGCTCGCCGCGCCACCGGGCGCCGAGATCGCACCGGGCCTGTTCGAGTCCGAACTGCGCCATCTGGTGGACATCGAATGGGCTCGCAGCGCGGAGGACGTGCTGTGGCGGCGCAGCAAGCTGGGCCTGCACTACACGGTGGAGCAACGCGAGGCCGTGGCGGCCTGGTTTAGGGCCTGTTAACACTAAGGCAGCAGGCCCTAGAACGCGAGCTTGAAGCCGATGCTCGCCAGCCTCACCTTGGCGCCGCCAAGCTGGCGGCCCAACGAGCCGTCGATGCTCAGGCGCTCGGGCTGCAGCGCAAAACGCAGCCCCGCATTCACCCAGCGCTGACCCCGGTCGTCGCCAAAGACCTCGGCCATCGGCTGCCAGCGGCCAGCGTCGCCCAGGCCGTTGTGCTCGGCGGCCAGCGCCCAGATCGTGTTGCGCCGGCGCGCCAGCTCATCGCGCTGGTGGCCCAGGTTGGCATGCACCGTCCACTCGGGCAACAGCGGCGCACTGGCCACCAGCACCACCGTCGCACCGCTGCGCCGCCAGACCGTGTCGACGTGGCGGTGCGCCAGGCTCCAGGCCAGCGACAGCTGGGCATCGCCATCGCGCCATGGCGTGCTCAGGAGCTGCGTCTTGCCCCCCAGTGCCAACTCATGCGGCCTGAGCGCCTGCACGGTCAGCTCGCTGTTCCAGCCGATGCCGCAGCCCAGCTGCAGATAGCTCAGGCGCTGCACGCTGCCGTTGCCGCGCCATTCACTGTGGGCACCCTCGATCTCGCAGGTGCCCTTGTCCATGGGGGGCGCATCGTCGGCCTGCAGCGGGCGGCCGGCATGGGCAACGCCCATGAGGCTTGCGAGCATGAGTGCAGTAGCGCGGCGCATGGTGCGCACAAGCATAGCGGCCAGGCATGGTGCCGCAGCGGCGTCCACCGCGTCGGGGATGATGCGCGCCATGCTCTTCGGCCTGCTCTTCGCCCTTGCCGCCGGCCTGATGTGGGGCCTGGTGTTCGTCGCGCCCGTCATGCTGCCCGGCTATGCGCCGGCGCTGCTGACGGTGGGCCGCTACCTGGCCTTCGGGCTGGTGGCCTTGCCACTGGCGCTGCTGCTGGACCGCCGCGTGCTGCGCGAGCTGCACGCCGCCGACTGGTGGGAGGCAGCCAAGCTCAGCCTGGTGGGCAATTTCCTGTACTACCTGTGCCTGTCGGCCGCCATCCAGCGCGCCGGCGCGCCGCTGCCGACCATGATCATCGGCACGCTGCCGGTCGTCATCGCCATCTGCGCCAACCACCGCAACCGCGTGCGCGACGGCCATCTGCCGTGGGCGAAGCTGGCGCCGTCGCTGGCGCTGATCGCGGCGGGGCTGGGCTTCGTCAACCACGACGAGCTGGCAGTCCTCCAAGCCCAGGCCGGTGACCCGCGCCGCTACGCCGAGGGCGCGCTGCTGGCCATCGCGGCGGTGGCCTGCTGGACCTGGTATCCCATACGCAACGCCGACTGGCTGCGCGCACACGCGGACCGCAGCCCGAGGGCCTGGGCCACGGCGCAAGGGCTTGTCACGCTGCCGATGGCGCTGATAGGCGCCGTGCTGCTCGCCCTCATCCACGTCGTCGCGCCGGGCACGCTGGTGCCGGCCAGGTGTAGCTGGCCGGTGGGCGACCGGCCGCTCGCCTACATCGGGCTGATGGTCGCCATCGGCCTGTGCTCGTCGTGGCTGGGCACGCTGTGCTGGAACGAGGCCAGCCAGCGCCTGCCCACCTCACTTTCGGGCCAGTTGATCGTCTTCGAGACGCTGGCGGCGCTGGCCTATGCCTTCCTGTGGAACCAGCGCACGCCGCCGCCGGCGACGGTGGCGGGTGTGGTGCTGCTGATTGCCGGCGTGGTGTGGGCGCTGCGGATCAAGCCGCAAAGACATCAATGACGCGCTGGCCGTCGAAGCCATCGGCCTCGCCCTTGCGGAAATGGCCACGCGCGTTGCTGACGATGCGGGTGTCGCCCAGCCGGTAATCCTGCCGGCAATGCAAATGGCCGTGCAGCCACAGCTGCGCGCCGGGCAGCAGGTCCTCGTCGTTGTTGCAGAAGCTGGCCGTGCCGGGCTGGCGGCCGTAGCGCGGGTCGGCGCTCTTCAGGCTGGGCGCGAAGTGGGTGATGGCGACGGTGGCCTCCCAATCGCCCGTTCGGGCCAACTCGTCGGCAAGCCAGGCGCGGCTCTCCAACGCCAGCGCGCGCACGGCGTCCACGCCGAAGACCTCGCCGTGGCGGGTGGCCTGCATGACCTTCTGGAAGTAGCCGCCGGCCCGCATCGCGCGGTCGCGGCCCGAGGGACCGAAGGCGTCGAAGTCGCACCAGCGCGTGCAGCCCACAAAGCGCACCCGCCGACCTTGCGCGTCGGCCAGCACGGCGGACTCGTCGTCCAGCATGCGCAGGCCGATGGCGTTGACGTGGGCGCGCAACGACTCGCGCGCCTCGTCCACGTCGCGGCCGTCGAACTCGTGGTTGCCCGGAACGAACAGCACCGGCACCGGCCAATGGCGGAACAGCTCGAAGCTGCGCCAGGTGGTGTCGATGTCGCCGGCCAGGATCAGCAGCTCAGCGCCCGGCGCGGGCACCGGTTGGTAGGACTCGGTTTCGAGATGCAGGTCCGACAGGAGCTGCAATCGCATCAGTTGGACCCGTGACAGACCTTGTACTTACGACCTGAGCCGCAAGGGCAGGGGTCATTGCGCCCCACCTTGGGCGTGTCGCGCCGGATGGTTTCCACGCGGTAGCGCTCGGCCTCGGTCAGGTCGGCCAGGTCGGCCACCGTGGCCACCATTTCCTCAATGGCCTCGTCCAGGTCCTTCAGCGGGAACTCGCGGTTCAGCGTCGCGACAACTTCCTTCTCCTCGTCCGTCTCGGCCGGCAGGTGGCGGTACAGGCGGGCCAGCGCGGCGGAGATGTCGTCGTTGGGCAGGTCAGCCAGCTCGGGGAAGCACAGTGCCGCATGCTGGAACCCGGCAACCCAGGGCATGAGCGAGCGCGACAGCGGGCCCAGCGCGTCGTAGCTGGCGCGGGCCGACTTCTCCTCCTCGCTGGCGTCTTCCGGCAGCGGGTCGGGCTCCTGCTCCTCGCTCACCTCCAGCACGACGGGGTCGAACCAGCCGTCCTCGGCCAGGCTGCGGGTCAGGGCGGCATGGCGGCGCTCGACGAGCTCGCTCAGACGGGCCAGCCAGGCCGCGTCGACGCTGTCGGGCAGCAGGCCGCCGTCGTAGTCGAAGATGTTGGGCAGCCACTCGTCCGTCTCGATGAGGCGGGGCTGCACGATGACGCCGCAGAGGTAGCCGTCCAGCATGGAGGCATCCAGCGGCTGCAGCGGCTCGGGCGTGGCGGCGAGGAGTTCGTCGAGTTCGGCGAACTCGGCGTCGGTGAGGTCTTGGGTGGTGCTCATGGCGGGGGATTGTCCCCGCTCACGCCGCCTTTTGCTCCAGCACGAAGTTCGCCCCGTCGTACTGGCCCAGCTTCTCCACCAGCAGCGGCAGGCACTCGGCCAGCTCGTCGTGCAGCGTGAACGGCGGGTTGGCGATGAACATGCCGCTGCCCAGCATGCCCAGGCCCTTGCCGTCCGGGCGGTCGGCGGGTTCGGCCACGGTCAGGCGCACGTGCAGCCAGCCTTTCTTGGCGGTCGCATCGGCACTGCCCTTGAGCCGCTGCACGAGCTGGCTCGACTCCAGCAGCTGCAGCTGCGGGTACCAGATCATGACGACCGTGTCGGGCGCGCGCTCCAGCGCCTCGCGCAGGGCGGCCAGCACCTTGGCGTAGTCGGTCTTGATCTCGTAGGACGGATCCATCAGCAGCGCCGCGCGGCGGGTGGGCGAGGGCAGCTCGGCCTTGATGGCCGAGAAGCCGTCGCGGTCGCTGACCTGGGTGTTGGGCCGGCTGGCCAGGTAGCTGACGAGGATGCGGTGGTCGGTGGAGTGCAGCTCGTAGGCGCGCAGCCGGTCGGTCTCACGCAGCAGGAAGTTGGCAATCGCCGGCGAGCCCGGGTACTGGCGCAGCTGGCCGTCAGGGTTGAAGGCGCGCACCAGGCTCATGTAGTCGGCCAGCGGGGCGGGCAGGTCCTTGCGGTCGTAGAGGCGGGCGACGCCCTCGGAATACTCCGCCTTCTTCTGCGCGTAGCGGCCCTCGACCGAGTAGCCGCCGGCGCCGGCGTGGGTGTCGATGAGGGTATAGGGCTTGTCCTTTTCGGCCATGTAGCGCAGCACGCGGGTCAGCACCAGGTGCTTGAGGACGTCGGCGTGGTTGCCGGCATGGAAGGCGTGGCGGTAGGCGAGCATGAGCCGATTGTCGCTAAGCGGCGGCTAACACACGCCCATCAACCCCGCTCGGCCGGGGAAAGTCGTGCGGCGGCTAGCCTTGCGGCCATTCATCTCGTCCCCATCTTGCCAACATGCCTACCCTTTTCGACCCCGTCCGCTTCGGCGACATCCAACTTGCCAACCGCGTCGTCATGGCGCCGCTCACGCGCAACCGCGCGCCGAACCAGACCCCACATGCGCTGCATGTCGAGTATTACCGCCAGCGCGCCGGCGCCGGGCTGATCATCACGGAGGCGACCCAGATCCGCCCCGACGGCCAGGGCTACTTCGACACGCCCGGCATCCACACGCCCGAGCAGATCGCCGCCTGGAAGCAGGTCACCGACGCCGTGCATGCCGAGGGCGGCAAGATCGTCGTGCAGTTGTGGCATGTGGGCCGCATCTCGGTGAACAGCCTGCAGCCAGGCGCCCAGCCGCCGGTGTCGTCCACCAACCGCGCCGCCAAGACCAAGACCTATGCGGCCCATGGCGAGCTGGTGCCCACCGACGTGCCGCGCGCACTGCGCACCGACGAGATCCCGCAACTCATCGCCGACTATGCGCAGGCGGCGAAGAACGCCATCGCCGCCGGTTTCGACGGCGTGGAGGTCCACAGCGCCAATGGCTACCTGCTGGAGCAGTTCCTGCGCGACAGCACCAATGACCGCACGGATGACTACGGCGGCTCCATCGAGAACCGCGCGCGGCTGCTGATCGAGGTGATGACGGCGGTGGCCCATGCCATCGGTGCCGGTCGCACGTCGCTGCGCCTGTCCCCGGTCACGCCGGCCAACGACATCGGCCAGGACAGCAACCCGCAGGCCCTCTTCAACTACGTCGCCGAGCAGCTCGCACCCTTGAAGCTGGCCTTCCTGGAAGTGGTGGAAGGCGCCACCGGCGGCCCGCGCGACAACGCGCCGTTCGACTACGCCGAGCTGCGCCGCCGCTTCATGGGCCCCTACATCGCCAACAACGGCTTCGACCGCGCCATGGCGCTGGACGCCGCGGCGAGCGGCCGCGTGGATGCCGTGGCCTTCGGCCGGCCGTTCATCTCCAACCCCGACCTGGTGGAGCGCCTGCGCGACGACCTGCCCTGGGCCGCGCCGCAGAGGGAGACCTTCTACGGCGGCGGCGCCGAGGGCTACACGGACTATCCGGTGGCGACCGCAGAGCCCGCGCGCGCCTGACCGCCGCCGCTCTCCCCAATCCGAAGGTCTCGCCGGCACCCCGGCCGTGCGACATTGACCGCCCGTGGGGAGGGCGTGATGGGGCATGGACGGGGCGGCTGGATGGCAGCGTTGGGCATGGCGGTGGCGCTGCTCGTGCCTGCCGCCGCTCGCGCGCAGCTGCCGCCCCGCCTGCAGTCCACGCTGATGCTGCGCGAGGGCTACCTGGCGCTGGACCCCGCCACCACGCAGCTGGCGCTGGGCGACTATGCCGGCGTGTACCGGGCGTGCAAGCTTTCTGACGAAGCGATCAAGGCCGGGCTGATCGCCGCCATCGACAAGACGCTCAAGCGCCGCGGCACGGTGCTGGAGCAACTGGCGCTGGACCCCTTCAACACGACGGACGCCAACAACCAACCCCGCACCGACCTGCCCGCGCTGCGCCAGGCGCTGGGCCAGCTGACCCGCTCGGACAAGGCGACCGGCGACGCCAACACGCTGTCCGCACCCTGGGCCACGGCGTCGGACGTGTTCACCCGCTGGCTCATTGCCCATCGCAGCGACCCGCTGCCCGTGCGGGTGCCCTTCGAGCGCGGCCTCTATGCCGACGTCTATGGCCCCATGGCCAGCGCGACCGACTGGCTGGACCAGCCCGCCCGGCCCATCCCCGACCTCTACGGCACGCTGCAGACGGAAGACCCCCACGCGCTGGCACGGGGCACCGTGATCTTCGACATCGCGCCGCCGTTCCGGGCCCGGGAGGAAGACTCCGGCCAATCCAAGCTGAGGCTGACGGTGAACGTGGCGGCCTGGGCGTCGCAGCTGGCCGCGTTGCAGCAGGACTTGCTGGACCCGCTGCATTGCCAGCTCTGGTCGCGCCAGGCCGTAGCGCAGCGCGCGCAGGACTACATGCAGGTGCGCGGCGTGGCGCTGCAGCACTACGCCACCCAGGCCATGGCCAACCAGGGCCAGGCCGCCAACCTGCCGCAGATGGAGCCCAACGACCAGGCCGGCATCGCCGTGGAGCAGACGCGCTACCGCAAGGAGACGGACGTACCCCAGGTCGTGGCGGGGCGCGTGCTGCTCAGCCCCGACCCGCAGATCGACTACCTCGTCATCCACGCCGACCCGGACCTGGACGGCCCGCTGGTGCGGCGCGTCCTGGTCCTGCTGCTGCCCATGCCGGACTGGGAGGCGCTGCGCGGCACGCTGGCCACGCGGATGTGCATCGCGCGCCGCCTGCCTGGCGGCAGCCCGGGCAAGGGCACGCAGCCGCTGATGCTGAGCTTGGTGGACTCGGCGTTCCCGACGCAGTTCTCGTCGACCTACCTGACCCAACGCGCGCGGGCAGAGCGCATGCGCCGCCTGGCCGACGTGGGCTACCAGCTGCAGATCGCCTCGCCACGCATCCGGGCCGAGAACAGGCGCAAGTCGGTCAGCCTCATCGTCGCCCGGACTGGCAGCGCCAGGGGCGATGCGCCCATCGGTGCGCTGGCATTGGCCGACTGCGCGGATGCGACCGAGCCGCCGCCGGCCGATGTCGCCGCCACCGCGCCGGTGGACGCGCCGGCCGACGCGGCGCTGTCGCCCCCGCCCAAGGCCGGCAAGAGCGCCAGCCGCAAGGACCCGCCGCGCCACGGGCTGACGCTGGGCGCACAGTCCGACGGCGCGCGCCCGCTGCGGTTGCTGACCACGCTCGCCCGCACCGGGCTGTTGGCCGACGACACGCTCAGCCTGTCTGCCGCGAGCCAGGGCAAGCCCTCGGCCGACCTGCAGTACAGCCGCGATTTCCTGTGGTTCGACGACGGCGTCGAGCGCCGCGTGCAGGCCTCGATCCGCAGCTATTCCGAGTTCCGGCCCGAGCAGCCGCGCGGCGCGGGCGAGCAGGACGAGCGGCGCACCGGCCTGGACCTGGGCGCCACGGTGGACCTGTGGCGCGACGTGGGGAACTCCTTTGCCCAGCTGCTGCTGACGGTGGGCCGCAGGACGGTGAGGCCCGAAGCCGGTGCCCCGGCCGGCACACCGACGCTGACGCTGCGCTCGGCCGGCCTGGGCCTGGTGTATTCGCGCAGCAGCCACGCGGCAGCGCGGCCCTCGGACCTCGACGTCGAGCTGCAGGCGCTGGCCGGGCAGGCCAACCCCGGCCATGCGCGCTACCGCCGGGCGCAGGCGACGCTGGCCTACCAACGCTTCGTCGGCCCATTCTGGCGCTGGGACCTGCGCGCCCAGGCCACGGCGGTGGGCGGCCCGGCGCCGCAGGCCGAGTGGCCCACGTTCGGTGGCGAGCAGTCGGTGCGCGGCTATGCGCAAGACCTGTCGGTGGCGCGACGCACCTGGGCGCTGCAGAACGAACTCTGGCTGCCACCGCCGGGTGCCGACGGTCTCGATTCCGAGCTGGGCAGCCTACTGCGCCGGCAGGTGGCGCTGGCGCTGTTCGTCGACGTCGGCGGCCTGCGCGGCTCGCCGACCTACGGCACAGGCACCAAGACCGCCGCCGGCCTGGGGCTGCGCTACCTGGCCGACGCCGGCATCGCGCTGCGCCTGGACTGGGCCCGCCCCATCAACGAAGACGCCCCCCGCATCCGCCGCAGCGGGCAATGGCTGCTGTCCATCACCAGCCGCCCCAAGCTTTAGCCATCGCTGCTTTCATCCCGCCCCCTGGAGACCTCCATGCAGACCTTCTCGCTCCCCATCAACGGCGTCCAGTGCAGCTTTGACACCGACGGCGTCGTGTCCAAGCCCGATGGCCACGAATTCGGCAAGTGGACGACGGCCGACAACGCGCTCAGCGTCAAGCCGGCCGAGGGCGGCGACGCCATCAAGATCCCGGTGGACTGGGCCTTCAACGCCAACAACCAGCTCACCATCGCCAAGGGCGGCACGGTGCTGATGGCCTTCGCGGCCAGCACGGACGGCCTGCCGCGGCTGCAGCTGCGCAACAACGTGCTGTTCGTGGACCCGGACGGCGACGGCGACTTCTGGTTCCAGCTCGCCTGCAAGTTCGGCATCAATGCCGCCAACGGCAATCTGGTGGTGTCCATCAGCGGCAAGGAGTCGGAGATCGACGGCTACCTGGCCGACACGCAGTCGCGCTTTCGCTTCGAGTTCCCGGACAAGAGCTTCCCTTCCGGCGTGCCCAACGCCTTCGTGCTGACCGGCAGCTGGGAGCCCACGGGCAAGAAGGACGAGATTCGTCTGCACTTCGTGCCCAAGGGCACGGACCTGGAGATCGCCAAGAAGCCGCTGAACCTGCCGGGCCAGCTGAAGGTGGACCCGCGCCGCAACCATCTGGAACTCTTCTACCAGTCCAACAGCTTTGGCACCAAGCGCCTGCAGTTCGCCGGCAGCCTGGAGATCAAGAAGGGCTGGAAGCTCGTGTTCCGCATCGACAACGCGAGCGACGGCAGCCTGAAGGCCACCACCATCGAGGTCGAGTCCACCTTCGACTGGGACGGCGGCCAGGGCGCGCTGGTGCTCAAGGTGGGCAAGAGCAAGAGCAGCACGGCGCAGCAGATCACCATCGGCGGCCAGCTGCAGGCCACGTTCGACAGCGGTGCCTCGCTGCGCTGGGACTTCCAGTACCTCAACTCCAAGACGGGCACCAAGTCCACCACCAACCTGGCCACGGCGCTGCAGTTCGTCAGCAAGAACGGGGAGATCTTCATCGAGTACCGCAAGGACGGTGAAAAGGTCTCCACCAAGATCACCGGCAAGCTCGTCAAGGACGACTTCGTGCTGTCCGGCGGCATCGAGGTGGTCAGCGATGCGCAGGGCCGCCGCGTCGGCGCCTTCCTCGGCGTGAGCTGGTAGACCTAAGTCTGGAACGCCCCGGGGTGCCGCGCCGGCCCACGCAGCGCGGCGCTGGTGTGCGGGTGGCGGTACTCGCGCACCGGGCTGAGCTTCAGGCCGGCGGCCTCGCCCATGTCCTGCGCCTTGCCGCGCAGGGAGGAGTCGGGCTTGAGCCGGAAATCCTCGCGTGCGGCGTGGACGAACTCGTCCCAGTCGGCGCTGAAATTGGCGCGCCGGGTCCAGTAGCCGTCGGCCGCGAGCTTGGAAGCCCCGACGAGCAGGTTGTTGGCCAGCATGACCTCGGTCTGCGGCGGCGTCACGCGCAGCCAGATGCCGCCGCTGGGCCGCTGATCCACCAGCGTGTTGTTGACCAGGTAGAGCGCCTGCTTCGGCAAGCTTGCGCCCTCGGCACCGAAGGAGATGACATGCGGGTTCTCCGTCGTCGAGCTCTGCATGATGAGGTTGCCCATGACGACGGCAATGCCGCCGTTGGGGAACTCCAGCTCGTAGCTCGCGCGGCCGCCGATCTCGTCGGTCAGGCGGTTGTAGAGGATGTGGTTGACGGCGGCGCGGCTCTTCAGCAGGTGGCCCAGCATGCCGTGGTGGAAATAGCTGCCCGTGACGGCCAGGCGCTTGATGGTGCCGGCATAGAGGTTGTGCGTCCTGCCATCGCGCAGCGCGATGGAGCCGAAGTCGCAGTCGACGATGTCCAGCTCGACGGTCTGGTCGTTGGACGTCATCAGCCCGGTCTCGTTGTCGAGAAAGCCGCAGTCCACCAGCGTCAGCGAGCCGGCCTCCAGGCGAATGCCGGCGCCGTTGCGGTCAGGCACGGTGCAGCCGGTGAAGTCGAAGCCTTCGATGCGCTGGCGCTGGCCCGTCGTCACGAACAGCGCCTTGCCCTGGGCATGCGCACCGGCCGCCACGAGACGCACGCGGCCGCCGACGGCGCGCAGCGTCAGGTCGCGCTGCGGCCAGACGGCAACGTCGGCGATGTAGTCGCCGGCATCGACCTCGACGAGCATGCCGTCACGGGCTTCGCGCGCCGCAGCGGCGAGGGACTTGACGGCCTGCCTCGGGCCAACCTTCAGCACTGGGCTGGCATGGGCGGCCGAAGCAAGAAGAGGGAGCAGCCCGGTGGCGGCCAGCAGCCTGCGGCGCCGCATCACAGCTTCTTCCTCATCTTGGACCTGAACAACTCGGCGATGCCGACCTCGCGCAGGCCCGGGATCAGGTCGAAGTGCTCGCCCGCCGCGATCGAGCCCTCGCGCTTCACGGCCAGATAGAAGCCGCAGTAGCCGCTCTGCGCCATCATCTTGACCGCGTGCTTGAAGCCCACATGGGCGGCCAGCTTGAAGCAGGGGTAGCGCGGCTCGGAGACCACCAGCTCGCAGTCCGGAAAACGCAGCACGTCGCCAATGAAGGCCTGGCCTTCAAGCAGGCCCGTGATCGTCAGGTTCTCGCCAAGGTCGCCGGGCTGCAGCGCGCCGTCAACCCCGGCCTGGCTGCGCATCGTGGCCCAGATGGCGTAGTGCTCCTGTGGGTAGGCATAGACGGCCTTGGCCAGGCCGCCGTGAACGCTGAGGTCGGCCTGCTCGTCGCCGGCCAGGCCCAGCGGGCCGACGGCGATGCGGCCATCGCGGGCCCGTTTGCGGATGGCCGAGCTCAGGCTCTCGCCGTTGGTCGCAATGAAGTGTTCGGCGCGGGCGGTGTTGACGCTGAGGAGCTGCATGCGCGCCATTGTCCGAGACGGCAAGGGCACCTTTTCGGCCTCTTGGCCTGCAAGCCAAGTCACCTCGCCCGAGCCCAGGATCGCGTGACGGAGGCCGGCGTAGTGGGCCGGGTAGCGGCCCCTCGGCGACGGTTCATGGCTGGCTCCGTTCAGGCACAGCCGGGCGTCGCGGTCGCCCTCACCCCAGGCAGCTGAACTCACAGCGATGCGGCCGGAGCGAAGCAAGGCGGCCAGCATGCTCGCGCTCAACACCACGGGCAGGCCGACTCCGGGCCCTGGGTCAAACCCGTTCAGAAAGTTCCTTTAGTTTCATCACGCTTCTCGCGGACTTCAGCCGTGCTTCGCCACTCACGCAGGGGGATTCACCCATGAAAACATGAACTTATTCTGTTTTTGCATGGGCTCAGCAAGCCCAAAAGTTACGACGTGATTACATTGAAATCTGCCTCGGCGCCCTCGGCCCGGTGTGCTTGGGCCAGCTCCGTCAGTTGCCCCAAACACATCCCCATGATTGGAGCTTTCCCATGAACCAACCCGCGATGCAGGGCCTGCGCCTGAATCTGCCCTCTTACGTCAAGAACGCCCGGCTGATCGCCTGGGTGGCCGAGATCGCCGCACTGACCGAGGCCGCCGACATCCACTGGTGCGACGGCAGCACCGACGAATACCAGCGCCTGTGCGACCGGCTCGTCGCCGCCGGCACCTTCAAGAAGCTCAACCCCGATCTGCGCCCGGGCAGCTACCTGGCCACGTCCGACCCCAGCGACGTCGCCCGCGTGGAGGACCGCACCTTCATCTGCAGCGAGCGCCGGGAAGACGCCGGCCCCACCAACAACTGGATGGCCCCAGCCGAGATGCGCGACCTGCTGCAGACCGGTGACAAGGCCCTCTTCAAGGGCTGCATGCGCGGCCGCACGCTGTACGTCGTGCCCTTCAGCATGGGCCCGCTGGGCAGCCCCATCGCCCACATCGGCGTGGAGCTCAGCGACAGCCCCTATGTGGCCGTCAACATGCGCACGATGACGCGCATGGGTCGCGCCGTCATCGAGCTGCTGGGCACCGACGGCGACTTCGTGCCCTGCGTGCACACGGTCGGCGCGCCGCTGGCCGAGGGTCAGGCCGACGTGAGCTGGCCCTGCAACAAGACCAAGTACATCGTCCACTACCCCGAAACGCGCGAGATCTGGAGCTATGGCTCGGGCTACGGCGGCAATGCGCTGTTGGGCAAGAAGTGCTTCGCGCTGCGCATCGCCTCCACCATGGGCCGTGACCAGGGCTGGCTGGCCGAGCACATGCTGTTGCTGGGCGTGGAAAGCCCCTCGGGCCAGAAGCGCCACATCGCCGCCGCCTTCCCCAGCGCCTGCGGCAAGACCAACTTCGCGATGCTGATCCCGCCCGCCGCCTTCGACGGCTGGAAGATCACCACCATCGGCGACGACATCGCCTGGATCAAGCCGGGTGCGGACGGCCGGCTCTACGCCATCAACCCCGAGGCGGGTTACTTCGGTGTGGCGCCGGGCACCAACTCGCACACCAATGCCAACTGCATGGCCAGCCTGCAGCGCGACGTGATCTTCACCAACGTGGCGCTGACGGACGACGGCGATGTGTGGTGGGAAGGCATGACGGACACGCCGCCCGCCCACGTCATCGACTGGCAAGGCAAGGACTGGACGCCGGCCATTGCCAAGGAAACCGGTGCCAAGGCCGCGCACCCGAATGCGCGCTTCACCGTCGCCGCGACCAACAACCCGGCGCTGGACGAGAACTGGGACAACCCCGCCGGTGTCGCCATCGACGCCTTCATCTTTGGCGGCCGCCGGTCCACCACCGTGCCGCTGGTGACCGAGGCACGTGACTGGACCGAAGGCGTCTACATGGCCGCCACCATGGGCAGCGAGACCACCGCTGCCGCCGCCGGCCAGCAGGGCGTCGTGCGCCGCGACCCGTTCGCGATGCTGCCCTTCATGGGCTACAACATGGCCGACTATTTCCAGCACTGGCTGGACCTGGGCGCCAAGCTGCAGGCCTCGGGCGCCAAGCTGCCCGCCATCTACTGTGTCAACTGGTTCCGCAAGGGCGCCGATGGCAAGTTCGTCTGGCCCGGCTACGGCGAAAACATGCGCGTGCTGAAGTGGATGATGGACCGGCTGGAAGGCAAGGGCGGCGGCCAGGAGCATGTGTTCGGCGTGACGCCGGGCTACGGCGACCTGAACTGGGACGGCCTGGACTTCTCGCAGGAGAAGTTCGACACCGTCACCCGCATCGACGCCGCCGAGTGGCAGGCCGAGATGAAGTTGCACGACGAACTGTTCGCCCAACTGGCCCAAGGCCTGCCCGCCGCGCTGCCGGCGACGAAGGCGCACATCGAGGCACGCCTGGCCAAGCTGGCCTGACCGCCCCTCGAACCAGAAACGGGCGCCTGCGGGCGCCCGTTTTGTTGCGCGCGAGACGGCTTGCTGCAAGCCCGAGCCCCCTGAGGCTTGGGGGCGCCCGTCCCACGATCTGTCATCGCGCGCCGCTAAGCTCGCGCGGACATGCCCGCCCCATCGCCCAACATCACGCCCGCGCCCGCGCTCAGCCCCGCGGCCCTCGCCCGCTGCATTCCCTTCATCGTTTTCATGGCCTTGCTGGCGCTGCGCGGCTATCTGCCGGACAGCCTGGGGCTGGATGCGCGCTGGATCTACGGCGGACAGACCCTCATCGTCGCCGGCCTGCTGGCCTGGTACTGGCGCGGCTATGGCGAGCTGGTGAGGCAGAACCTGCCCGACACGCGCGAGGCCGGCTGGGCCGTGGTTGTCGGCATCGCCGTGTTCGCCATCTGGGTGCAGCTGGACGCGCCCTGGATGCAGCTCGGCACCGCCACCGCCGCCTTCGTGCCGCTGGACGGCGCCGGCCAACCCATCTGGACGCTGATCGCGCTGCGCCTGGCCGGCGCGGCCCTGGTCGTGCCGGTGATGGAGGAGCTGTTCTGGCGGTCCTTCCTGATGCGCTGGGTGCAGCACCCCGGCTTCGAGCGCGTCGACCCGCAGACCGTCGGCATCAAGGCCATCGTGCTGTCCACCTTCGTCTTCACGCTGGCCCACACGCTGTGGCTGGCAGCCATCGTCGCCGGCCTGGCCTACGCCCTGCTGTACCGCAAGAGCGGCAAGCTGTGGACGGCCGTCATCGCCCATGCGGTGACGAACGGGCTGCTCGGCATCTGGGTTATCTGGACGGGGCGTTGGGAGTTCTGGTGATCTCGCCCTTGCGCTGTCCCAGCCCAGGCCGCTCCAGATCCCTGAACGCCTCGAACACCCAGGACCGCAGCCCGATGATGACGCTGTAGGGCCGCTTGTCGGCCGACGGCAGCTTCTGGTCCAGCAAGTGCTGCCGGGCGAAGTCGTCGGCCGCACGCTGCAGCCGCTCGGCCAGCTCGCGCGCATGGCCGGCACCGAACTCGCCGTGCACGAGAGTCAACAGCTCGCCCTCGCCGTCGAAGCCGCCTGCAAAGAAGTCGGCCATCACGCGCTCCCTGAAGAACGTCATCACCGGCCCCTGCGGCCGCCAGCGCAACGTCTTGGCGACCTTCAACTTGTAGCGGTTGTTGGCCCGCAGCTCGATGACGCCCAGGCGGTCCAGCTTACGAGGGCCGCGACGGCGTCGGCCTCGCTGAGCCGGTAGCGCGCCAGCACGTCCTCCAGCGCCCACAGGCTCAGGCAGCAGATGGCGACGAGCAGCAGCACCGGCGAGGCCACCACCGCCTGCTCCTGTTCCAGGCTCAGCTCACGCTGGGCGGGCGACTGGTTGGCCAGGCGGCCGGCCAGCTCGGCGAACTCCAGCTTCAGCACGCGGCAGATCTCATCCACGCGCGACAGCGGCATCTCGCCGCCCGGCGCCAGCATGCGCTTGACGCTGGACTCGGACAGGCCCAACGCCTGGGCCAGCTCGGCATAGCTCAGGCCCTGGCTCTTCAACTCGGCCTTGATCAGGCCGACGAGGGATTGCGTGCTCGACATGGGCGCGAACGGTAGCGCAAGACGGCACCGCGCGTGCCGCCAAACCCAAGAAAAGCCCGCTCCGGTAGCGCCAAACGCTGCCACGCGCCGCCTGCCACGCCACTGCGAACAATTCCCCTCCTGGCCGCGCAGCCGCTGCGAGAAGATCGCGCCCATTCCAAACCACAGGGAGTTCTTGAGATGCCTTCCCCCATGTCCATCCGCCGCGATACCGGTGCCTGGCGCCTGCAGGTCTGGGTCTCCTTCGCCATCAGCGTGCTGCTGTGTGGCTCGGGCCTGGCCTGGCTGCCCGGGCAGGACCTGGACCGCGCCTTCATGGTGATGGGCTATGTGTTCTGCCTGTCCACCGCGTTCGCGCTGGCCAAGTTCATCCGCGACAACCAGGGCCGCCAGGTCGACACACCGATGTGGCGCGTCGTCGTCTGGGCCGGCTTTGCGCTGGCCATGGGCCTGACGGGCTGGGGCCTGTGGCGCATGGAGATACAGCCGGTGTGGAAGGCCTACCTGGGCGCCTGCTGGCTCTACCTCATTTCAAACGTCTTCACGCTGGCCAAGATGCTGCGCGACGCCCACGAGGCAGACCTGCTGGAAGCCCGCTTGCAAGGCCGCCGCGAAGTGCTGAGCGGCGACACCGAAACGCTGTGAACAGAAAGCCCATGATGAAACCCCTGCTTGCCGCCCTCACCCTGTCCCTCGCACTGACTGCCCATGCCCAGTCCGAGCTGAGCGCCATCTCCGTCGCGCCGGTGGCCTTGTCCGTCGTCGCTGTCAGCGCCACCGGCGCGGCCCTCAGCGTGGCGCCCGCCGCCATCCTGTCGGCCGGCGTGACGCTGGTGGTCGTCAGCGTCGAGGTCGTCGGCGGCGTCACGGTCTGGGTGCTGGAGCGCGCGTCGGACGGCGCCCGCATCAGCCTGCGCACCGCCGGCAAGCTGGCCAAGGGCGTGGTCGTTTCGGCCGGCACGACGGTGGCCGTGAGCGTCATCGGCGCGGGCGTGGTGCTGTCGGCGGCGGGCGAGGTCATCGCCTTCATCCCCAACGAGATCGGCAAGGCGCTGCTGCACAACGAGCAGGTGAGCCGGTGAGGTTCGTCGCGGCGCTGCTGCTGCTCGCGGCGGCGGCCACGGCCCAGGCCGGCCGGCCCTGCGAGGAGAAGCCGCCGACGACGCGCCAGATCGAGCAAGGGCTCAACCTCGCCCAGGCCACGGCCAGACAGCTCGACGCGTCGGGCGCCCAGGTCGCCGTGCTGGCGCGAGCGGGTCAGGACCTCTCCAAGTACGGCCTGAAGTGGTCGCACCTGGGCTTTGTGTACAAGGACACGACGCAGGAGCCCGCCGTCTGGCGCGTCATGCACAAGCTCAACCACTGCGGCACCGACCACGCGGCGCTGTACCGCCAGGGCCTGGGCGAGTTCTTTCTCGACAACCCGCACCGCTACGAGGCGGCCTTCGCCGTGCTCAAGCCCGAGCTGCAGCAGGCGCTGCTGCCCCTGCTGGCCGACAACGCCCGCGTCGCGCGCTTCAACGAGCGCCGCTACAGCATGGTGGCCTATGCCTTTGGCACGACCTACCAGCAGAGCAACCAATGGGTGCTGGAGACACTCGCAGGCGCGGCTGCGCCAGGCATCGTCAGCCGACGCGCCGCGCAGGACTGGCTGAAGAGCCAGGGCTATGAGCCCACCGACCTGCACCTGTCCACAATGACCCGCCTCGGTGGCCGCCTGACCCAGGCCAACATCGCCTTCGACGATCATCCGAGCGCGCGCCGCTTCAGCAGCCACATCGACACGGTCACCGTGGACTCGATGTTTGCGTGGCTGCAGCGCGCCAACCTGTCCGAATCCCCGCAAACGGTCCAGAAATGAGCACTGAACATCCGAACCAGTTCGCCCTGCTGGGCCAGCGCCGCTTCGCGCCCTTCTTCTGGACGCAGTTCCTCGGCGCCGCGAACGACAACGT
>Ga0187842_1000142_pt1 | contig 38137 bp, 31 predicted proteins | sample SpaLakP09_SKY_41_FD_134514 | JGI IMG/M metagenome (GOLD analysis project Ga0187842, IMG submission 134514) | Oligotrophic lake water microbial communities from Sparkling Lake, Wisconsin, USA - SP09_SKY_41 | ecosystem: Environmental > Aquatic > Freshwater > Lake | place: USA: Sparkling Lake... | reverse complement strand
GCGTTGGCCAGGGCGGTCTCCTTGGCTTCCAGCGCCTTGGCGGCCAGGGCTTCCTGCTCCAGTTGGGTCTTGCGCTGCATCTGGTCGATGACGGCGGTCGGGTAGCGGATCGAGCCGATCCAGTCGAGCTGCGAGACATTGACGCCGTGCTTGGCCCATTTCCCGGCCACCCGGGCATAGGCCTTCTGGATCACCATCTGCCGACCGCCGCTGTATAGGGTCTCGACTCCGACCCGTTCGGCCTCGGCCGCGACCGCCGAGCGCACGTCATTGCGGATCGGCCCGTCAAGTAACTGGTCGAAGGTCAGGCGGTAGGTCTGGTAGAGGGCCGGGGCCGAGGCGGGGTTGACCTGCATGGTCACCGAGACATCGGCCGTCATCGGCAGGCCGGTATTGTCCGAGAAGGTGATTTCCTCGTTCTCGTTGCCGCGCTCGTCCTTTTCGCGGGTGTAGCTGTAGGTGCGCTGGATCACCGGATACTGGACGATCCGTTCGCCGATGCCGCGCAGGTACCAGCGGGCGGGCAGGGCCTCGGGCGAGACGCCGGCCCCCGCCCCGAGGGTGCGGATCTTCACCCCGACATTGCCGGGCTCGACCGTGGTGCTATGGCCGATGACCTGGCAGCCGCCGACCAGCAGGAAAAAGCCGACGACGCTGCCGATCAGGATGCGCCGAACGGCGGCCGGGTTGGCCGTTGGTGCCGGCTTGCCGGGCTTGCCGATCGGGGAATGTTCGATATCGCTCACCATCCCGAGCCTCCTGACGTTGTAGCGCGGCTATGGGGACGGGATTCGGAGCCTGCGTCTCGCGCGCTTTTGGGCTGAGGTCTTGCCTCCTCTGGTCGCCTCGGTCTTGATGCGCGGCTCAAGTGCAAGGAGTGTCGCGTGTCGCCCAGAGCCTGGATCATCGCTGCCGGAGCCCTCGCGGGTCTGGCCCTGGCCGGAAGCGCCCGGGCTGCTGAGCCGGTCTTTCAGCCGGGCACCTGTGTCGGCGACTATTCGGCGGTCACCCAGAATGTCGATTGCGGCTGGCTGATCGTCGATGAGGCGCGCGGCCAGGCCGGCAGTCGCCGGATCAGTGTCGCGGTGGCCATTGTCCGGGCCTCGGCCCCCAAGCCCGGACTGCCGCCGGTCGTGTTTCTGCACGGCGGACCCGGGGGAGACGTGGTCACCTCCGTGCCGAAGACGCTGCAACGCGCTTCTGCCCGGGAGTATATCGCCGTCGACCAGGACTGGATCTTCATTGACCAGCGCGGCGGCGGTCTGAGCGAGCCGAAGCTCGACTGTCCAGGCACGGCCCTGACCGATGCCGGCCCGCCGTCCGACAGGGACGCTGCGGCCATCACGGCCTGTCTGCAGGCCTTCAGGGCCAGTGGTGTCGACCTGTCGCGCTACAACGCCTTTGAGGTGGCCCGGGATGTCCAGGACCTGCGCCGGGCCCTGAAGCTTGAGTGGATTGACCTGTTCGGTGGCTCCTATGGCACCCGGATCGAGGCGGAGATCCAGGCCCATGTGCCGGAGGGTGTTCGGGCTGTGGTCCAGGATTCGCCCTGGCCGCCTGAGGCAGACTGGACGGTCGGTGGTCCGGAGATGGTTTCGGGTTCGATCGACATCGTCATGGCCAAGTGCGCCAAGGTGGCCGAGTGCGCCAGCCGCTATCCGGACCTGAAGGCGAAACTCGCGGCCGTCGCGGAGCGCTGGCTGGCCGGGCCCCAGACCGTCGGGGGCAAGACCCATACTGCCGACGACCTTGGCGGCTACCTGATGGATGCCAGCTATTTCAATGCGGCCTACCTGCCGCGTGAGCTGTGGAAAATCATCGGCGGCGACCTGTCGCCGGTCGAGTCCTTCGTCGAGAGCCGCGACTATTACAGCGAGGGTCAGTTCATGACCCACCTCTGCAAGGAGGAGTTGCCCTTTGAGTCCCGGTCGGCTGTGGCGGACGGCGCGGCGCGGGACCCTGTCGCCCGGTTGATCGTGGCCTCGATGCAGCGCATGCACGACGTCTGCAAGCGGATCGATGTTGGCCCCATCAATCCCGTCGAGAACCTGCCGGTGAAGACGGCGATTCCGACCCTGTTCCTGGCGGCCGAGATCGATCCGGGCTGTCCGCCCGACCTGACCCGCGCCGCAGCCAAGGGCTATGCCGGGAGCCAGGTGGTCATCGTCACCAACGCCACTCACGGGGTGACCAGCCGCAACCCCTGTGCCCGCAGGATGGTGCGGGACTTCTTTGCTGACCCGTCACGGCCGGTGGATCGCAGCTGCCTGCCGGCCGACGATGCGCCGATGCGGTTCGTCTACGACTGACCCTCCAGCAGCAGGTTCGCCAGCGGCGACGCATCCCACGCCGGGGCGCGCGGCACCGTCAGCACCGGAATGCCTGGTGCGAAGGCCTGCAGCATTTCGGCTGTCTGATGCAGATCGGGGGCCTCAAGGCTCTGGCTCATCGCGATGGCGGCAACGCTGAGACCGCGCGCCCGGACCACCTCCAGCGCGGTCAGGACGTGGCTGACCGTGCCCAGATAGGACCCGGCCACCAGTAGGATCGGCAGGTTCAGGGCGACCATAAGGTCGAGATTGGTCGCGGTGTCGGTCAGCGGTGACATGACGCCGCCGGCCCCCTCGATCAGCAGCAGGTCGCGGTCCGGACGCGCCAGCCTCGCCTGGCAGGCCGAGATCAGGGCGTTGAGTTCGAGAACGTCGCCCTCCAGCCGCGCGGCCAAGTTCGGGGCCAGAGCGGCGCGGTAGCGCAGCGGCGAGATGCGGTGGAGGGCTTCGGGCTCGCCGACCGCCGCGGCCAGCCGGGCCGGATCGCTGGAGGCCGGATCCAGAGGGTCGAAACCGCTGACCACGGGCTTGAAGGCATCAGCGGTCATGCCCCCGGCGATGACCGAGGTCAGGAGCGCACAGGCCACGTGGGTCTTGCCGATATCGGTGCCGGTGCCGGCGACGAACAGGCTCTTCATGCGACCTCGGCGAGGATCTGGCGGACAAGGCCGGCGAGGCGGGCGATGTCGGTCTCGGTGTGGGCGGCGCTGAAGGCCAGGCGCAGGCGGGCCGTGCCGTCGGGAACGGTCGGCGGGCGGATGGCGACGACGAGAAAGCCCTCGGCCTCCAGCCGGGTCGAGGCGGCCAGGGCGGCGGTGGCCGAGCCGATGATCACCGGCACGATCGGGCTCTGGGCGGGCGGCAGGCCGACGGCCTCCGTGAAGGCCCGGGCCCTCGCGAGGGGCAGGGCGGTCAATTCGGGCTCGGCCTCGATCAGGTCGAGGGCCGCCAGGGCCGCTGCCGCCGAGGCCGGGGGCAGGCCGGTGGCATAGACCACCGTCCGGGCCCGGGTCTTCAGCAGGTCGACAACGGCCTGCGAGCCGCACAGATAGCCGCCGAACGAGCCGAGGGCCTTGGACAGGGTCCCCATCTGCAGCGGGATGTGGGCCTGCGGGAACAGGGCGGCCGACCCGCGTCCCTCGCCCAGGACGCCGACGCCGTGGGCGTCGTCGGACAGCAGCCAGGCATCATGGCGGGTGCAGAGGTCTGAAAGCCTGTCGAGGGGGGCCAGATCGCCGTCCATCGAGAACACGCCGTCGGTCGCCACCAGCACATGCCGGACCCCGGCCCGTTCGGCGACCAGAATGCGTTCCAGATCGGCCATGTCATTGTGGACAAAGGCGATCACCCGGGCCCCGGACAGCTTGGCCCCGGCCCAGATGCAGGCATGGGCCAGGGCATCAACGAGGATCAGGTCGCCGGGGCCGGCGAAGGTGGGAATGACGCCCAGATTGGCCATGTATCCCGATCCGAACAGGCAGGCGGCTTCGGTGCCCTTCAGACGCGCCAGGCGCTTTTCAAGGTCGCCGAGCAGGGGATGGTCGCCGGTCACCAGCCGCGAGGCGGCGGCCCCCGCGCCATAGTTCAGGGCCGCTTCGGCTGCAGCGGCGCGAACGGCCGGGTGCTGCGAGAGGTTCAGGTAGTCGTTGCAGGAGAACGACACCAGCCGCCGGCCGTCGCGCTCGACGATGGCGTCGGCGAAGCGACGGGTCGGCCGCAGCGTGCGGCGAAGACTGCCGGCCTCAAGGGCGGCCAGCTTGCCGCCGGCGAAGGCCTCTAGGCTCTGCATGCTGTTTCCTGTTTGCGAAGCGTGGGCGCTCGACATAGGCAAGGCCCCCCATTGAAGCAATGAGAGGATCGTCGATGGCGACCCCCGACCCGGACTGGATGACGCGTGGCGCGGCCCATGTCTGGCGGCCCTATTGCCAGATGCAGACGGCCCGTCCGCCCCTGCCGGTGGTGGCAACGCATGGCGCGCGTCTGGTCCTTGCCGACGGGCGGGAACTTGTCGATGGCCTGGCATCGTGGTGGACGGCCTGTCATGGCTACAACCATCCCCACATCGCCGGGGCCCTGACCGCGCAGATCGCCCGGATGCCGCATGTGATGTTCGGCGGCCTGGCCCATGAGCCGGCCTACCGGCTGGCGACGCGGCTGGCCGACCTGCTGCCGGGCGATCTCAACCACGCCTTCTTTGCCGAGTCGGGCTCGGTCGCGGTCGAGATCGCCATGAAGATGGCCCTGCAGTTCCACATCAATCGTGGCGAGCAGGGACGGACCCGCTTCCTCTCGTTCCGGGGCGGCTATCACGGCGACACCCTGGCGACGATGACGGTCTGTGATCCCGAGGAGGGGATGCACAGCCTGTTCACCGGCGTCATGCCCGCCCAGGTCATCGCCGACCTTCCGCGCGATGCGGCGGGTGAGGCCGCCCTCGACGCCCTGCTCACTGAACGAGGCCCGGAGATCGCCGCCATCCTGGTCGAGCCGCTGGTGCAGGGGGCGGGCGGCATGCTGCTGCATGGCCCCGACACCCTGCGGGCCCTGCGCCGGCTGGCCGATGCCCACGGCGTGCTGCTGATCTTCGACGAGATCTTCACCGGCTTTGGCCGAACGGGGTCGATGTTTGCCATGCAGGCGGCAGGCATCGAGCCGGACATCGTGACCCTGTCCAAGGCCCTGACCGGCGGTACCCTGCCGCTGTCGGCGGCGGTGGCCTCATCGCGGGTGTTCCAGGCCTTTCTGTCCGACGATCCCGAAGCCGCCCTGATGCATGGGCCGACCTATATGGCCAATCCGCTGGCCTGTGCGGCGGCCAACGCCTCTCTGGACCTGTTCGAGGACGGCCGCTGGCGGGCGGACGTGGCACGCGTCTCTTCAGCGCTGGCTGAGGGGCTGGAGCCCTGTCGCGCGGGGAAGGGCGTGGTCGATGTCCGGGTGCTGGGGGCGATCGGTGTGGTCGAGTTCGCCGACCCGGTGCCGGTCGGTGACCTGTGCGCGCGTTTTGCCGAGGCTGGCGTCTGGATCCGGCCGATGGGCAAGGTCATCTATCTGACCCCGGCCTTCATGACTCCGGATGCGGATCTGGCCCTCCTGACCCGGGCCGTGCGGCAGATCGTCGGCGCGGGATAAGCGTCAATTGACCTGACGGGTCGGGTCTGATCCAAGCGGGCCATGCCCGCCAATTCACCCCTGTCCGGTCTTGAGCGCCTTGCGATCCTGGCGATCATCCTGACCTGGGGACTGAACAATGCCGCCGCCAAGGTGGCGACGGCCTATCTGCCGCCGATGATGGTGGGAGGGCTGCGGTTTGCCCTGGCGCTGATCTTCCTGATCGCCTTCGTCAGGCCACCGTTCCCGGAGCCGCGGCGGCTCATGGGGATTATCCTGTTGTCGGGGCCGATCCATTTCGGCCTGATCTATGTGGCTTTTGGCATATCCAAGTCGCTGAGCCCGCTGGTGGTGGCCAGCCAGCTGTGGATCCCGTTCACCGCCGTAGCCGCCTGGAAGATGCTGGGTGAAACCATGCGCTGGCCGGCCATTGCCGGACTTGTGGTCGCCTTTGTCGGTGTAGCCTGGATGAGCCTTGATCCGCACGGGGGCGGGAACCTGCCGGCGCTCGTCCTGGTGGTCCTGGCCTGCGCCTGCTGGGCGGTCGCCACGGTTCTGGTCCGCATGACGCCCGGTGTGAAACCCCTGAAGATGCAGGGCCTGACGGCTCTTGTTGCCGCGCCCAGCCTGATCGCCCTGTCCTTCGCCTTCGAGCCCCGGGTCGTCGAGCGCGTAACGACCGCGCCGACCCTGGCCTGGCTCTGCGTCGCATTTGCCGGCATCGTCTCGACGATCGGGGCCAGCGCCCTGCTGTTCTGGCTGGTTCAGCGGCGCGAAGCCGGACGCGTGACGCCCTACTTCCTGCTGACCCCGCTGGTGTCCTGCACCATCGGCATCCTGTTCATGGGCGACAAGCTTACTCCGCAACTGCTGATCGGCGGCGGCGCAACCCTGGTGGGGGTTGCGCTGGTGGCCCTGACCGAGAAGCGGGCCGCGCGAGCCGAGGCCATGGCCGCCGAAACGGCCTGATCCCGACCCGCCAGAGGTCCGCTTGCGCGGAACCTCTTATCTGATCACGCCGCAGGCGATCCGCGCTCCGGCCCCGCCGATCGGCTGGGACCTGTAGTCATCGGCGTTGGCATGAACGACGATGGCCGAGCCGTCCGTGTCCAGCAGGGCAAGGCGTCCACCGGCACCCTTGAGCGATACCAGTGGCGAATAGAGCTCGGCGACCGCCGAGCCATCCGCCCCGGCAAAAAGGTTGGGCAGGTCGCCATTATCGTTGCCGTCGGGATTGAGCAGACCGTGCACCACCGCGGTTGTGGTGTGGACGTGTGCGCCGGCCGACTTGAAATCGGGGGTGCCGCAGTCGCCCTTTTCATGGAAGTGCAGCCCATGCCAGCCCGGGGTCAGGCCCTTGAGTTCGATCCGCACCATCACGCCACGAGGGGCGTCCGTCAGGGTCGCGAAGCCGAGGTCGTGGCCATCCGCGTCCTTGATCGCGACGGTGGAGGCCTGGGGGACCTGGGCGAGGGCTGGAGCGGTTGTCGCACCGGTCAGGCAGGCGATCGCAAGGGCAGCTGAAGCAGCGGCTGAGCGCATGGGAAATCCTTCAAAAACAAGCGGCCAGGGGCGATGTCTGTCCTGGAAAGGTGGCGCCCACCCTGTAGGAATGCTAACAGTTTAGGACAGTTCCGTGTCCGATTCTGACGGCGAAAAATCCCCTTGAGCGACGATCAAATCACTACCCCTCCCGAAGGGCCGCGAGGGGATATCGCCCCGATCTTCATCGAGGACGAACTGCGCCGTTCGTACCTGGACTATGCGATGAGCGTCATCGTCAGCCGCGCCCTTCCGGACGCGCGCGACGGGCTCAAGCCTGTCCACCGCCGTGTACTGTTTTCCATACACGAACAAGGGCATACGCCGGACCGCTCCTATGTGAAGTCTGCCCGCGTGGTCGGTGACGTGATGGGTAAGTATCACCCGCACGGTGACTCCTCGATCTACTTCACCCTGGTCCGGATGACCCAGCCGTTCTCGATGGGGCTGATCCTGATCGACGGTCAGGGCAATTTCGGTTCGGTCGACGGCGATATGCCGGCGGCCATGCGCTACACCGAGTGCCGGATGGCCCCGCCGGCCCTGGCGCTGCTCGCCGATCTCGACAAGGACACTGTCGACTTCCAGGACAATTATGACGGCAAGGAGCAGGAACCCTCGGTCCTGCCGTCGCGGATTCCGAACCTGCTGGTCAACGGTGCCGGCGGCATCGCGGTGGGCATGGCCACCAACATCCCGCCACACAATCTGGGCGAAGTGATCGACGCCTGCCTGGCGATGGTCGACGATCCGGACGTGAGTGCTGAAACCCTGCTCGACCTGGTCCCGGGACCCGACTTCCCGACCGGCGGCGAGATCATCGGCCGCAGCGGCCCGCGTCAGGCCCTGCTGACCGGGCGCGGCTCGGTGATCATGCGGGGTCTGGCGAGCGTCGAGGAGATCCGCGCCGGGCGCGAGGCGATCATCATCACGGCCATTCCCTACCAGGTGAACAAGGCCAATCTCGTCGAGCATATCGCCGAACTGGTCCGCGAAAAGCGGATCGAAGGCGTCAGCGACATCCGCGACGAGAGCAATCGCGACGGCATGCGCATCGTGGTCGAGCTGAAGCGCGACGCCTCGGGCGACGTGATCCTGAACCAGCTCTACCGCTTCACGGCGCTGCAGAGCTCGTTCGGCGTCAATATGCTGGCCCTGAACCGCAAGCGTCCTGAACAGATGGGCCTGCGCCAGTTGGTCGAGGTCTTCGTCAACTTCCGCGAGGAAGTCGTTGTCCGGCGGACCAAGTTCGAGCTGGGCAAGGCTCGCGATCGTGGCCACGTCCTGGTCGGCCTGACCATCGCCGTCGCCAATATCGATGAGTTCATCCACATCATCCGCTCGTCAAAGGATCCGGCCGAGGCGCGCGAGCGTCTGGTGGCCAAGTCCTGGCCGGCCGGTGACATGCTGCCGCTGGTCGAGCTGATCGCCGATCCGCGCACCCTGAAGGAAGACGGCGGGCTGATCCGTCTGACCGACGAACAGGCCCGCGCTATCCTGGCCCTGACCCTGTTGCGTCTGACCGGCCTCGGCCGCGAGGAAATCGGCAATGAGGCCCAGGCCCTGGCCGAAGCCATCCGCGGCTATCTGGAGCTGCTGTCCGACCGGGCCAACATCATGGCCGTCGTCCGTGACGAGCTGGTCGAGGTGCGCGACAAGTTTGCCGTGCCACGCCGCTGCCAGATCGTCGACGGCGACGCTGATGTTGAAGACGAGGACCTGATCGTCCGTGAGGACATGGTCATCACCGTGACCATGGGCGGCTATGTAAAGCGTACGCCTCTGGCCAACTACCGCACCCAGCACCGGGGCGGCAAAGGCAAGTCGGGCATGGCGACGAAGACCGAAGACGCGGTCACCCGCGTGTTCTCGGCCTCGACCCACGCCCCGCTGCTGTTCTTCACCTCGGGCGGCAAGGTCTACAAGCTGAAGGTCTGGCGCCTGCCGCTGGGGGCCGCCAATTCGCGCGGCAAGGCCTTCGTCAATCTGTTGCCGATCGAGCCGGGTGAAACCATCACCTCGATCCTGACCCTGCCCGAGGACGAGAGCACCTGGGATCGTCTGGACGTGATGTTCGCCACCCGCTCGGGCAGCGTCCGTCGCAACAAGCTCTCCGACTTCGTGGACGTGCGCCGCAACGGCAAGATCGCCATGAAGCTGGACGAGGGCGACGGCATTGTCGGCGTCGGGGTCTGCGGAACCGAGAACGACATCCTGCTGACCACGGCCGTGGGCCGCTGCATCCGGTTCTCTGCCGACGAGGTGCGCGTGTTCGCCAGCCGCGATTCCACTGGCGTCCGCGGCGTGAAGCTCGCCGACGGCGACAGCGTGATCAACATGGCGATCCTGCGCGGCGTCGACGCCACACCGGCCGAGCGCGCCGCCTATCTGAAACATGCCCGCGCCATGCTGCGGGCCGCCGGTGAGGAGGGCGAGGACGCCCCGGCACCGGAAGAGGCTGACGAGGAGGTCGGCGAGGCCAGCCTGACGCCGGAGCGGATCGCCGAACTGGGTGCCGCCGAGGAGTTCATTCTGACCGTGTCCTCCGAGGGCTTCGGCAAGCGCACCAGTGCCTATGACTATCGCCGCACCGGACGGGGCGGGCAGGGCCTGACGGCCCAGGATCTCTCCAAGCGCGGCGGCCGTCTGGCAGCCTCGTTCCCGGTCGAGGACAGCGACGAAATCCTGCTGGTGACAGACGCCGGACAATTGATACGGTGCCCCGTCGCGCAAATTCGTGTTGCAGCGCGGAATACTCAGGGCGTAACCGTCTTCCGCACCGCGAAAGACGAGCACGTCGTAAGTGTTGAGCGGTTGGCCGATGCCGGTGGCGGCGAGGCTGATGAAACAGGCGAACCAAGCGGGGCGGACGAGACCCCGTAAGCGCTGAAACGCAGGGGGTTGCATGAGGATCGGGCTTTATCCCGGAACGTTTGATCCGGTTACCAACGGACACCTCGACATCATCGGTCGAGCCGTGAAGCTGGTGGACAAGCTGGTCATCGGTGTGGCGGTGAACATCGGCAAGGGTCCGCTGTTCTCGCTGGAGGAGCGGGTGGCGATTCTCGAGCAGGAGACCGCCCACCTCTCGAAGCTGGCCGAGATCGAGGTTCGCCCGTTCGACAGCCTGCTGATGCATTTTGCGCGGGACGTCGGCGCCCAGATGATCGTGCGCGGCCTGCGGGCTGTGGCGGACTTCGAGTACGAATTCCAGATGACGGCCATGAACCAGCAGCTGGATCGCGAGATCGAGACCGTGTTCCTGATGGCCGACCCGCGTCACCAGGCCATCGCCTCGCGTCTGGTCAAGGAAATCGCCGCGCTTGGGGGCGACATCTCCAAGTTTGTGCCGGCCGGCGTGGGCGAGCAACTGGTCGCCAAACTGCGCAAGACCTGATGCCGGTGACGGATCGGCCGTGATCCGGCCGGAATCTTAAGCTTCAAGGGGACTGGACGCGCCGGCGGGCTTGCCGCGCGGGCGGCGGCGTTCTACGCCGCCGGGACGATCTTTCGGGGACCTTCATGAAGCTTGCCTATTCTGCCGTTGCCCTGTCGTTCCTCGCGACGACCGCCATGGCCCAGACCGCACCGGCGGTGGCGCCGAAGGCGGGGGACTGGCGCACGCCCGATCCCCAGAACGTGCTCGTGATCGAGACCAACAGGGGCCGTATCATTGCCGAGCTGGATCCGGTCGCGACGCCGGCTCACTACGCGCGGGTGCGCGAGCTGGTTCAGGCCGGCTTCTATGACGGTCTGACCTTCTTCCGGGTCATCGACAGTTTCATGGCCCAGACGGGTGATCCGCAGAACACCGGCACCGGCGGTTCGGACAAGCCGGACCTCAAGGCCGAGTTCACCTTCCGCCGTGACGCTTCGGTCCCGCTGGCCGGGGCCGGCAAGGCGGGCAGCAATGAGACCGGCTTCATCGGCGTCCTGCCGGTGACCAGCCAGCCCTCCTCCCTTGCGGTGATGACGGCCGACCGCAAGGTCGCCGCCTGGGGCAATTTCTGCGCCGGTGTTCTGGGCATGGCGCGGGCCGGTGACCCCGACAGCGCCAACAGCCAGTTCTTCTTCATGCGCCAGACCTATCCGTCGCTGGACAAGACCTACACCGCCTTCGGTCGTGTCCTGTCCGGCCTCGATGCCGTGCGGGCGATCAAGGCGGGCGAGCCGGTCAAGGACCCGCAGGATCGCATGCTGACCGTCCGGTTGCTGGCCGATCTTCCGGCCGACAAGCGCCCGACTATCCAGGTGATGGACACGCGCGGACCGGCCTTTGCGGCGCTGGTCGCCAAGCGCCGCGCCGAGCTGGGCGCAAGCTTCACCAATTGCGACGTCGAGATTCCTGTTCAGGTGAAATGATGCTCAAGCGCGCCCTGGCCTACGGTCTGGTTCTTACGGGTCTGGCCGGATCGGCCGTTGCGGCTCCGCAACCGAGCAAGCCTTCCAAGCCGACCGAGGCGGACTGGCGCGTTCCGGCCCCCGAGACGGTCATGGTCATCGAGACCAGCCGGGGCCGGGTTCTGGTCGAACTGGTGCCGGCCGTGGCCCCGGGCCATGTGGCGCGCCTGCAGGTGCTGACCCGGGCCGGGATCTATGACGGCCGGACCTTTTTCCGGGTGATCGACCGGTTCATGGCCCAGACCGGGGATCCAAAGGACACCGGCGACGGCGGCACGGACAAGCCCAACCTGAAAGCCGAGTTCACCTTCCGCCGCGACGCCGCGACGCCGTTTACGCCGGTCGCGGCCCCGGCTGGTCTTGAGGTCGGCCTGATCGGCACCTTCCCGGTCGTCAGCCAGAACTGGAGCTGGCACGAGGTGACGTCTGACGGCAAGGTCGCCGCCTGGGGAACCTATTGCCCCGGCGTGGTCGGCATGGCCCGCGACGAGGACAACAACTCGGCCAACAGCCAGTTCTTCCTGATGCGGCAGCCCTATCCCTCGCTGGACAAGCGCTACACCGCCTTTGGCCGGGTGATCAGCGGCCTGTCGGCCATCCGCGCGATCAAGACCGGTGAGCCGGTTCCGGTCCCGCAGGACCGCATGGACCGGGTGCGGCTGCTGTCGGACATTCCGGAGTCCGAGCGCCCGAAGGTCCGCGTCATCGACCCGAAGGGCCCCTGGTTCACGGCAGAAGTCCGCCGGGTGCGGGCCCTGAAAGGGGCCGATTTCTCGGTCTGCGACCTCGACCTTCCCGTCGAGGTCCGCTGAGGTGTCACAGCTTCGGGTGCAAACGCGGTTCACAGCGGCGGCAAAACCGGGCTAGAAGCGCGCCTACCCTTCGACACTCAAGGATTGCCCATGTCGGCCGACCTCGAAAACACCCTGATCCTGACCCTCGAGAGCGGTCCGGTCACGATCACCCTGCGTCCTGACCTGGCTCCCGGCCACGTCGAGCGCATCAAGGAACTGGTCCGCGAGGGCTTTTATGACGGCGTGGTCTTCCACCGCGTGATCCCGGGCTTCATGGCCCAGGGCGGCGATCCGTCGGGCACCGGCCGTGGCGGCAGCGACAAGCCGGATATCAAGGCTGAGTTCTCCAAGGAGCCGCACGTGCGCGGCGTCTGCTCCATGGCCCGTACGCCCGATCCGAACTCGGCCAACAGCCAGTTCTTCATCTGCTTCGACGATGCGACCTTCCTGGATGGCCAGTACACGGTCTGGGGCCAGGTCAGCGACGGCATGGACCATGTCGACGCCCTGCCCAAGGGCGAGCCGCCGCGCAGCCCGGGCAAGATCGTCAGCGCCAAGATCGCTGCCGACGCCTGAGCATCGCCTTCCTGATCTGAAAGGGCCCCGGAGCAATCCGGGGCCTTTTTTGTGCCTTGGGAACAGGAGGCCGGGCCGCCCGCCCGGGCTGTGCCATGGCTGTCGGACCTCACCTACCGCCGCAGGGTCACGACGATGGGGTAGTGATCTGAGCCGAGGGAGGGGCCACGCTGGACCCTGACGGTCTTCCATTGCGGACCGGCATAGACATGATCAATGGGCAGGAACGGTAGCGGTGCATTGAGCAGCCGCGAGAACTTTCCCGCCGGCCACGACGGCACAGCAAGGGTCCGGCGCGGAATCCCCAGGGCCCTGTCCTGACGCTTCAGCGTGAAAGACCAGGGCGTTGAATTGAAGTCGCCGGTAACGATCAGGTTCTGCCGGTCGAAGCGGTCGACGGCCTTGGCGAGAAGCCGGACCTGGGCTTGTTGGGGTCCAGCCGGAACGGGCCAGACATAGTGGGCCCCGACGACGCTGAAGTCGCCCTTTGGGTCGGCGAGGGTGGCCCAGACGCCGGCGAAGCGCTGGCCGTCACGATACATGCCGCCTCGGGCCACCATGCGCTTGCGGCTGAAGATCCAGGTATCACAGGCGCGCTTGCCGTCGCAGGACACCGAGAAGGGGTAGTAGCCGCGCAGGGCGGCCACGACCCAGGCCGAGGTGCCGCCGCCTTCTTCCAGGATCACCACGTCGGCATCCTGGTCCAGAAGCCAGCGCAGGGTTTTGCGCGGCGTCCGGTTGTCGTGCCAGGCATTGAACTGGACGATCTTGAGGTCGCCCGGCCGTGTGGCCACGGGCTTGAACTGGCTTGCCGCCCAAAGTTCGGGGCCCATCAGAACCCCGCAGGCAGCGACGGTCGCCAGGCCCAGCCCGACAATGGCCCAACGCTCGGCGCGTCGCGCCCAGATCAGGCCGAGGACGACGGCACCCAGACCAAAGGCGAGCCAGAGGGGCGCGAAATGGCTGAGGGCATCGAGCCGGTCACTGACCACGCCGCCCAGGCAGGCCGTCGCGAAGGCCAGTCCCACGAGGCCCAGCATGAGCGCCGTGCCCCGGAAAAGCAGACTCACGAGTTGCATGATCAGGCCCATATCCGGCTCATAGCACGGTCGCGGCGAGACAGGGATGCAAGGTGAGGCTTGCGGGGCGGTCTCGTGGCAATTGCCTCTCCGTTATAGGGTGGATGTCTTGACCTGAGGCACCGCCCATGCGCTTGAAGCCGCCCCATGCGTCTTTCAGATTTTGATTTCGTCCTGCCCGAGGACAACATCGCGCTGCGGCCGGCCGAACCGCGCGATTCCGCCCGTCTGCTGGTGGTCCGTCCGCAGTCCGGAATCATGGACCACACTGTTCGGGACCTGCCCGACCTGCTGCAGCCGGGGGATGCCCTGGTGTTCAATGATACGAGGGTCATTCCGGCGCGGCTGGCCGGCACGCGTGCTGCGCGGACCACCGGCGGCGGCGACGGCTCGCCCATTGCTGTGGAAGCCACGCTGCATCGCCGGATCGATCCTTCCCGCTGGAGCGCCTTCATGCGCCCCGGCAAGCGGCTGAAGGTCGGCGATCCCGTAGCCTTCGGGCTCGAAGGTGCCCTGACGGCGACGATCGAGTCGAAGGGGGAGGGCGGCGAGGTCGTGCTGGCCTTCACGCTGTCCGGCGCGGACCTGGATGTCGGCATTGCGCAGCACGGTGAAATGCCCCTGCCGCCCTATATTGCCGCCAAGCGCGCCGAAGATGACCGGGACCGGTCCGACTACCAGACAGTCTACGCCCGCGAGGATGGGTCAGTCGCGGCCCCGACGGCGGGGCTCCACTTCACCCCGGACCTGCTGGAGCGTTTGAAGACCCGGGGTGTGTCCCTGCATTTCGTCACCCTGCATGTCGGGGCCGGGACCTTCCTGCCGGTCAAGACCGACATCGTCGCCGAGCACCGCATGCATGCCGAGTACGGCCAGGTGACCGAGCAGAACGCCAATGCCCTTAACGGCGTTCGAGCCGCCGGGGGGCGGATCGTCTGCGTCGGCACGACCTCGCTGCGGCTGCTGGAAAGCGCGACGGGCGAGGACGGGATCGTACGGCCGTTCGCCGACGAGACGGCGATCTTCATCACGCCCGGCTACCGGTTCCGGGCCGCCGACGTGCTGATGACCAATTTCCACCTGCCCAAGTCGACGCTGTTCATGCTGGTCAGCGCCTTCGCCGGCCAGGGCCTGATGCGTGAGGCCTATGAGCGGGCCATCGCTACGGGCTACCGCTTCTACTCCTATGGCGACAGCTCGCTGCTGTTCCGCGCTGATCCCGAGACCTGCTGATGGCTGCCTTTCCCTTCGAGATCGCCGCGACTGACGGCAAGGCCCGCACCGGCGTGCTGAAGACCCCCCGGGGTGACATCCGCACCCCGGCCTTCATGCCGGTGGGCACGGCGGCGACCGTGAAGGCCATGACGGTCGATCAGGTCAAGGACACCGGTGCGGACATCATCCTGGGCAATACCTATCACCTGATGCTGCGGCCCACCGCCGAGCGCGTGAAGCGGCTGGGCGGTCTCCACAGGTTCATGCGCTGGGACAAGCCGATCCTGACCGACAGCGGCGGCTTCCAGGTGATGAGCCTGTCGGGGATCAGCAAGGTCACCGAAGAGGCCGTCACCTTCGCCAGCCATATTGATGGCTCCAAGCATGTCCTGTCGCCCGAGCGGTCGATGGAGATCCAGGCCGACCTGCTGGGCAGCGACATTGTCATGCAACTGGATGAGTGCGTCGCCTGGCCGGCCGAGGAGAAGCGGGCGCGCGAGGGCATGGAGCTTTCGGCCCGGTGGGGCGCGCGCTCCAAGGCCGCCTTCGGAACCCGGGACAGCCAGGTGCTGTTCGGCATCCAGCAGGGTTCGACCTTCGAAAACCTGCGCCGGGAGTCGTCGCAACGCCTGCAGGATATAGGTTTTGACGGCTATGCCATCGGGGGGCTGGCGGTCGGCGAGGGGCACACGGCCATGTGCGAGGTGCTGGACTATGCGCCGGACCTGCTGCCGGCCGACAAGCCCCGCTATCTGATGGGGGTCGGCAAGCCGATCGACCTGGTCGAGGCCGTGGCGCGCGGCGTCGACATGTTCGACTGCGTTCTGCCCACGCGCTCAGGCCGGCATGGCCAGGCCTGGACCTGGGACGGGGCGATCAACATCAAGAACGCCAAATATGCCGAGGACGATACGCCGCTGGACCCGACCAGCGACTGCCCGGCCAGCCGCGACTATTCCAAGGCCTATCTGCGTCACCTGTTCAAGGCCGAGGAAATTCTCGGTCAGGTGCTGCTGTCCTGGCACAACATCGCGTTCTTCCAGGCCCTGACGGCCGCCATGCGCGTTGCCATCGCCGAAGGCCGCTTTGAAGCCTTCCGCCGCGACTTCGCTGCCCGTCACCTCGCTACCTGATCGGGAAGCGGGGTTTGCGCGGTCCGTCCGGGTTCACCGGCGGCGGCATGCCCGGATCGACGACCACGGGCGGCGGCGGCGGCTTGTGGTGCGGCGTAGCCGGGGGGTTGCAGCCGCGCGCTTCCCCCAGACCCTTGAGATAGGCGCGGCGAACCACGCCTGACGCGATGGCGCTCTGCACGAGGCGGTCATGGGCCTCGGCCCCGGACAGTTTGCGGACCCAGCCCCGGAACGGGATCATGTCCTGGGCCGCGCTGGCGACCGCCCCGAGCGCGGCGGTGCCGGCGGCCTTTCGCCCCCGATCCAGCAGGTCCTCGTCCTCCTGGGGTGACTTCTGGTCGAAGTCTTCGCCCAACGCGCCGTCGAGGGGGATGACGAGATCCGTCAGCACCTTGCAGGTCACAAGGGGCGGGCGGGCATAGGGATCCTTCATCGCCTCGAGCAGGATCGGCGGGATCTTGGTGCGCAGCAGGTTCACATCCCGCAGCGGCGCGCTGACGGCACCGCTCAGGCCGTCGCGATTGGCCTCGCTCGTTGTCTGGATGCGTTGTGATTCGGCCGTCGGGACAGTCTGCTCCTGGGCGAAGGCGACGGATCCGAAGGCGATCATCGGCAAAATCACTGTGGTCAGGCGGCCTGCTCGCATCTCTAAACCCCAAGGCGCGGGTCGCGCCGTCGACTAATCCTGTTGTAGGCGAAAGCGTGCTTGCGGCATGCCCGGCCCCCGACTATGTTCCGCGCCGCTTCTCACCGGCTTCCCGCCGCGTCGCGAGCGGGCCGGTAGCTCAGTGGTAGAGCATTCGACTTTTAATCGAATGGTCGAGGGTTCGAACCCCTCCCGGCCTACCAATTTCACGTTAAACTTGTGGCGAAGTTCGGGCGGTCCAGGCGGCTGAGGCCAAACCTGCTCGCCTCCAGCCCCACCGTCAGGGCCTTGCCGTCCTGATCCCGGGCTTGTTTGTGCCGTGTGGGTGAGTTTTTCTGACGCCTGAGCGGGGGAAAACTCAATTGACCCCATCTGCCCGCTAGGGATTTAAGCAGGACTGAGCCGGGCAACCGGGACCTCTTTGCCGCCCGACACGTTTTATTGCCCCGCCTTCGCTGGACCAGGACGACGATCAGACCATGACCGCCGAGACCGCGATCGCGATCCGCCCGAGGGGGAGGCCCCTGTTTCGCCGCCGGTCGGCCATTCCGGGCTTTACCCTGACCCTCGGCGTGACCCTGACGGTCCTGTCACTGATCGTGCTCATCCCGCTGTCGGCCGTGGCCCTCAAGGCGGCCCAGCTGTCGCCGTCCGAGTTTCTGGCCGTCGCCTTTTCGCAACGAGCCATGGCGGCCTACCGGCTAACCTTCGGGGCGGCCTTTGTGGCCGCCGTGATCAATGGTGTGTTCGGCGTGCTGACCGCCTGGGCATTGGTTCGCTACGAGTTTCCGGGCAAGGCCCTGGTCAATGCCCTCGTTGATCTGCCCTTCGCCCTGCCGACGGCGGTGGCGGGGATCGCGCTGGCGACTCTCTATGCGCCCAACGGCTGGGTGGGCTCACTGCTGACCCCGCTCGGCATCAAGGCCGCCTACAACCCGATCGGCGTGACCATTGCCCTGGTGTTCGTCGGCCTGCCGTTCGTTGTGCGGACCATCGAACCGGTCCTGCGCGACCTGTCCGACGATGTCGAAGAGGCTGCGGCCAGTCTCGGTGCCGGACGTCTGTCGACCATCTTCCGGATCGTGCTGCCCGCCCTGGGGCCCTCGTGGCTCACAGGCTTTGCCCTGGCCTTTGCCCGGGGTATCGGTGAGTACGGCTCGGTGATCTTCATCGCCGGCAACATGCCCTTCAAGTCCGAGATTGCGCCCCTGCTGATCATCATCCAGCTGGAGCAGTTCGAATATGCCCATGCTGCCGCGATCGCCGTGGTGATGCTGGCGGTCTCGTTCCTGATGCTGCTGATCATCAATGCCGTCCAGGCCTGGGCGAGAAGGTTCTCCTGATGGCTGCTCATCGCCGTTCCACGGACGATCCGGTCTGGGCCAAGGTCCTGATCATCGGGCTCGTCCTGCTGTTCCTGGGGCTTGTCCTTGTGCTGCCGCTGGCAGCGGTGTTCGCCGAGGCCCTGCGCAAGGGCCTGCAGCCTGCACTTGAGGCGATCTCCAACCCTGATGCCCTGGCCGCCGTGAAACTGACCCTGCTGACCGCCGCGATCACGGTGCCGTTCAATGTGGTGTTCGGGCTCTGCGCGGCCTGGGCGGTCGCCAAGCATGACTTTGCGGGCAAGAGCCTGCTGATCACCCTGATTGACCTGCCGTTCTCGGTATCACCGGTCGTGGCGGGCCTGATCTATGTGCTGGTCTTCGGCCTGCAGGGCTGGTTCGGCGAGCGGCTCATCGACCACGACATCAAGATCATCTTCGCGGTGCCGGGTATCGTGCTGGCCACCATCTTCGTGACCTTCCCGTTCATCGCCCGCGAGCTCATTCCGCTGATGCAGGAACAGGGCGTCAGCGAGGAGGAGGCGGCCGTCTCGATGGGCGCATCGGGGCTCTACACCTTCTGGCGGGTGACCGCGCCCAATGTGCGCTGGGGCCTGCTCTACGGCGTCCTGCTGTGCAATGCCCGCGCCATGGGCGAGTTCGGGGCCGTATCGGTGGTCAGCGGCCATATCCGGGGCCTGACCAACACCATGCCGCTGCACGTCGAGATCCTCTATAACGAGTATGATTTCGTCGGAGCCTTCGCCGTCGCCGCCCTGCTGTGTCTGCTGGCGATCGTGACCCTCGTCCTCAAGACCGCGCTCGAAGTCGCCCAGCCCGCCGTGCGCGGGCGCAGCGGTCACTGATCGGAACGTCTGACCCCATGACCATCTCCATCCGTTCCGTTGAAAAGAAGTTCGGGCGCTATCCGGCCCTGAACAAGGTCGGGCTCGAGATTGCCGACGGCGAACTCCTGGCCCTGCTGGGGCCTTCGGGCTCGGGCAAGACCACCCTGCTGCGGGTGATCGCCGGTCTGGAATTCCCGGATGCGGGTCAGGTCCTGTTCCACGACCAGGACGTCACCTTCGCCTCGGCCGCCGCGCGGCGTGTGGGCTTCGTGTTCCAGCAATATGCGCTGTTCAAGCACATGACCGTGGCCAAAAACATTGCGTTCGGCCTCGACGTCCGCAAGGGCAAGGACAAGCCCTCCAAGGTCGAGATCACCCGTCGGGTCGATGAACTGCTGCGCCTGGTCGAGCTGGAAGGCCTGGGCGGGCGCCATCCGTCGCAGCTGTCCGGCGGACAGCGCCAGCGCGTGGCCCTGTCGCGGGCCCTGGCCGTGCAGCCCAGCGTGCTGCTGTTGGATGAGCCTTTCGGGGCGCTGGATGCCACGGTTCGCAAGTCGCTGCGCAAGGAACTGCGCCGGGTCCATGACGCGACCGGCGTGACGACCATCTTCGTGACCCACGACCAGGAAGAGGCGCTGGACCTGGCTGACCGGGTGGCGATCCTCAACCAGGGAGTCATCGAACAGGTCGGCACGCCCGAGCAGGTACACGACCATCCGGTTTCGCCCTTCGTCTGCGGCTTTGTGGGCGAGTCCAATCGCTTTGAGGGCGTCGTGTCGGGCGGCCGGTTCACCTCGGGTTCGGTTTTCCTGCCGGCCACGGGCCTGGCCGATGGTCCGGCCGTGGCCTTTGCCCGGCCCCATGACTTCTCGCTGGACGGCTCGGGCTTTGAGGTTCGGGTAAACCGGGTGCACATCCAGGGCGCGCTGGCCCATGTCGATGCCGAGACGGCCGACGGTCGCCGGATCGATGTGGTCACCTCGCGGGACCAGGCTGAACACTTCACCGGAACGGTGCGGCTGGCCGCCCGCAAGGCGCACGTCTTCCCGGCCTAGGTGCGCCCTGGCCGGCTTGCCCTACCGGGGCAGCCGGTCCCGGGGTATGCCCCGTCCTTACTGCTGCTGCTGGGCCTGCTGCTGCTGCTGATGCAGGTCCTGGCGCAGGGCGGCCCGTTCGGCCCGGCGACGACCGCCCGAGAAGTTGGGGCGGGCCATCCGCAGGAATTCCGGTTCCGACAGGGCGGCGCGGGCGCGACGGACCGAGACCCCGACCGCCAGATCGCTGTCAGAGTCGCCCTTGTAGACGCCCCGCGACGGCGTCACGTCGGTATAGTCCCGGCCCACGGCCACGGCGACGTGGCGCTCGCCGGCCATCACATTGTTGGTCGGGTCAAAGCCCACCCAGCGCAAGCTGGGCAGGAAAACCTCGACCCAGGCATGGGTGGCATCAGGGTCCGAGCGATCGCCGGCCTCGCGGTCGGTGAACAGATAGCCGGAGACGTAGCGGGCCGGCAGGCCCCAGTCTCGGCAGATGGCCAGCATGATATGGGCGAAGTCCTGGCAGACCCCGCGACCGGCACTCAGCGCCAGGTCGATGGGGCTGTCTGCGTCGGTCACCCCGGGTTGATACTCAAAAGCCTTGTAGATCGTCTCCGACAGGATCCGGACAGCAGTCAGGGGATCCCGGCGGCGAAGGTCGTCGAGATTGTGCTCATTGACGAAGGTGGACAGGGCCTCGGAGGATTTGACGAAGCCGTGGGGGCGCAGGAAGTCGAAGCACTCGCCGCGCACGAATTCGCTGCGCAGGCGGTCCCATTCGCCCATATCGAGCGCCGCAGGGCGATCTCCGGGCGCTTCGGTCTCGACCGCCGAACGCGCAATGATCGTCAGCTTGTCGTGCGGCTGCGGAACGTCGAAATGATAGACGGCGTTGCCGAAGCTGTCGGCATAGGAAAACACCTGGGCGGCGGGGTCGATGTCGAGCTCGAAGCTGACCAGGCGCTGCCGGGCCGACTTCTGGGGCTGCATCCACAGTTCCATCAGGCTCTCCCGAACCGGGTGCTCGTAGTGGTACTGGGTGACGTGGCGGATCTCTAGAAGCACGGGGAAGTCCTTTTTGGCGCGCGCGACGGCCACCGAAAACCACGGACAGGTTCGGGGGTCACGCGTCGCATCCTAAGCCGGCAGGCGCGTTTCGAGCGGGTAGGCCACGAAGGTCTCGTAGATCGCCTCGTGGATCCGCGCGCATTCATTGACGACGGTGGTCAGCAGGGCTCCGGCCCCCTGGCTCTCCAGTTCCTGGATGTCGGCATATTGCAGGCGCGCCTTGAGGCGGCCGGCGATCCGCTCGGGTCCGGCCCGTTCCCCGGCCTCGGCACGGCGCGCCAGGGCACTGAGATTGGCCTCGATCTGCGACGTCGAAAACCGGATCGAGCGCGGGAAGTCCTCGTCGAACACCAGGAATTCCAGAATGTGCCGTGGCTCGATCTCGGCCGTATAGACCCGCAGATAGGGCTCCAGGGCGCAGGCCATGCGCAGCAGACTGACCAGGGCGATGTGATCGTTGATCTGCCGTCCCGGGGTTTCGGCGAAACAGACCTCCAGCAGGCGCGACACCAGTTGGGCGCGTTCCAGATACATGCCCAGCATCATGAACCGCCAGCTTTCGCCATGGCTCATGGTGGTGTCGGCCGCGCCCTTGAACAGGTGCAGGTCGGCGATCACGTCGTGAAGGAAGGTGGTCGAACCTTCGGCGAACTCGCGGGCGGCGTCCGGATCCGTGACCTTCAGATAGAGCAGGTTCAGCCGCTCCCAGGTCTCGGTGGTGATCTGGTCGCGCACCTGGCGGGCGTTCTCGCGGGCCAGGGCCAGGGACGAGACCACCGAATTGGGATCCGTCCGGTCAAGCACCAGAGCTTCGGCGGCTTCGAAGGAGCCGACGGCACTGCTCATGTCCGGCTCGCCGACCGCCGAGAGGGCGATCCATACGGCCTGCACACCCGAGTCGGTCTGGTCTAGCGTGGCGTTGAGCATGACGCTGGACAGGCGCGACAGATGCTCTGCGCGTTCGATGTAACGGCCCAGCCAGTAGAGGCTGTCGGCAACCCGAGCGAGCATCATGCGAGCGACCTCTTGCCACGAGAAAGAGCGAGCATCATGGGCGGCTGCTCCCGTTCGGTTGGCCATGGGGCTGGGCGGGACCGTCCTCGGCCAACACCCAGGTGTCTTTCGATCCACCGCCCTGGGACGAGTTGACCACGAGGGATCCCCGTTTTAGGGCCACGCGGGTCAGGGCTCCCGGCGTAACGATCGTCTTTTCACCCGACAGGATGAACGGCCGCAGGTCGACGTGGCGGGGCTCGATCCGTCCGTCGACCAGGCAGGGGGCCGTCGACAGCTGGATGGTTGGCTGGGCGATATAGTTCTCCGGATCAGCCTTGATCGCGACCGCGAAGTCCTCGCGCTCCTTCTGCGTGGCATGGGGGCCTACCAGCATGCCATAGCCGCCCGAGGCCCCGACCGCCTTGACCACCAGCTTGTCCAGATTGGCCAGCACGTGGTTCAGTTGGGCTGGCTCGCGACAGAGGAAGGTCTCGATATTGGGCAGGATGGCGTCTTCGCCCAGGTAGTATTTGATGATCTCCGGCACGAAGGCATAGACGGCCTTGTCGTCAGCGACGCCGGTACCCGGCGCGTTGCAGATCACCACATTGCCGGCCCGGTAGGCGTTGAACAGGCCGGCCGCGCCCAGCGACGAGTCCCGCCGGAAGGTGAGGGGGTCGATGAAGTCGTCATCGACGCGGCGATAGATCACGTCCACCCGGCGGATGCCGGTGGTCGTGCGCATGTAGACCATGTTGTCATGGACCACGAGGTCGCGACCCTCGACCAGCGGCACGCCCATCAGGCGGGCCAGATAGGCGTGCTCGTAATAGGCCGAGTTGTAGACGCCGGGGGTCAGCACCACGACCTGCGGGTTGGGCCGCCATTCGGGGCTCATGCTCTTCAGCGTGGCCAGCAGAAGGTCGGGATAGCGCTCGACCGGGCGGACGCCGGCGGCACGATAGGTGCCCGGGAAGGTCCGCTTGGCCGCGTCGCGATTGGCCAGCATGTACGAGACACCCGACGGCACCCGCAGATTGTCTTCCAGCACCGCAAACTCGCCGTCCTGGCAGCGGATCAGGTCAGAGCCGCAGACATTGGCGTAGGATTTGTGCGGCACGAACAGGTGCTGCATTTCGCGGCGATAGGACGGCGCGCCGAGCACCAGTTCGCGGGGGACCACCCCGTCCATCAGGATCTGCTGCTCGCCATAGATGTCGGCGAGGAAGAGGTTCAGCGCCTTCAGGCGCTGGGTCAGTCCAGACTCGATGCGCGCCCATTCGTTGGCCGGCAGGATGCGCGGAAACAGGTCGGTGGGGATGATCCGCTCAGTGGAATTGCCGGCCCCGTAGACGGTGAAGGTGATGCCCTGCAGCAGAAATGACTTTTCCAGCGTGCGCTGCCGCCCCGCCAGCTCCTCGCCCCCGAGCGTCGACATCCGCATGTGCAGGGGATCGTAGTGCGAACGAACGCCCCCGTCGGCTGCGAACATCTCGTCATACGCAACGCCGGGCAGATAGGCCGCCTCTGTCATTGGCAGGGTGGGTGTCTCGGTTATGTCCTGGTTTTTCGCCGCCACGCCTTCATCCACGCTTTTTTAGCCTTGGGTCGCATCGAGTCCGACACACCGTGCGTTACCCTAGAACGGGAGCACGGCCGCCGTCGGTGATTTTTCTCATCGCCGCGTCGATGCGCACGGCTGCTCAACATTTGGGCGCCATTTGTTGGGCGTGGGAAGCGCCGCTCTTCACCTTTCTCGGGCATTTCGGGCCGTGACAGGGGCGGGGGGCACGACTACACGGGACGTGGGGGCGCTCCGCGCGGGGAATCGAATTTTTGGTGCGCAGACGAACAACCCTGACCGTGCTGACCGCCCTGCTGCTGGCGGCAGGGGTTGCGCGCGCCGAGGAGCCGTCGGCCATCGTCTCGGGTGTGGACGACAAGGCCTTGCGCGAGGCGATCATGCGCGTCCTCGGCACGGCGAAAGGTCCGCCCCAGAGCCGGGCCGAGGCCCGTCGGCGGGCGCGGGATGCCGGCGATGACGTCGTCGCCGTGCTGCGGGCCGAAGGCTACTACGCCTATGCCGTCGAGCCTGACGTCAATGAAGGTGATCCGCCGCGCGGCATCGTCAAGGTCACGCCCGGTCAGGTCTTCAATCTTGCTGATCCCAGGATCGTCTGGCGCGGGACAGCGCCCGATGAAGGCGTCGTCAAACGGGCGGATGCCGCTATGCAACTGACGCCGGGCCAGCCTGGACGGGCGGCGGACATTCTCGGAGCCGAGGGGCGCATCATCGCCCAGGTCCAGGGGCTGGGCTATGCCGACGTCGCCGCCGAGCCCCGCGAGGTCATTGTCGATCACGCCGACCACTCTGTCCGACCGACCTTCAATATCGTGGCTGGAGACCTCACCCGCCTGGACGGGGTGGAACTGGTGACCAAGGGGCGAAGCAATCAGGCCTGGGTGGCCGACCTGGCCCCCTGGACCCCGGGCGAGGTCTATGACCCCGAACATGTCGCCGAGCTGGAGCGCCGGCTTCGCGATACCGGCGTCTATGACTCGGTCTCGGTGTCCCTGGCACCGCTCGAACGCCTTACGCCAGACGGGCGGCGTCCCGTCGTGGTCGGTCTGGCTGACCGGCTTCCGCGCACGATCGAGCTCGGGGCCGGCTTTTCCACCAGCGAGGGGCCGGGCGTCGATGCGCGCTGGATCCAGTACAACCGGCTGAGGCGGGCCGACACGACGACCTATACCGCCCGCCTGGCCAAGCTCGAGCAGCGGGTCGGTGGCGAGGTCTCGCTGCCGCACTGGCGACGGGTCCAGCAGACCCTGAAGCTGAACGGCGCGCTGTTTCGCGAGACGACCGACGCCTATGACGAAACCGGCGCAACCATCAGCGCCGACCTGACGCGGCGACGGAAAACCACGTCCTATCGCACCTACGGGGTGGCGCTGGACCTGTCTCAATCCAAGCAGCTGGCGACCACCAAGGGGGTTTCCGTCAAGGAGGTCCTCAACCTGGCCACTGTAACCACCCTGGCCGCCGTGGCCTGGGACCGGTCCGACAACATTCTCGACCCCAAGCGCGGCTGGCGGTTCGAGGCGCAGGGCGAGCCGACGGCCATCGTCGGCGATACGACCCTGGCCTATCTGAGAACCCAGGTTCAGGGCTCGGCCTACCTGCCGTTCGGCAAGGATGCCGATACCGTTCTGGCTGCCCGCCTGAAGCTCGGGGCGATCTTCGGTGGGCTGCTGGAGGAGGTCCCGGCCTCCCGGCGCTTCTTCTCCGGCGGTGGTGGCTCGGTTCGGGGCTATGCCTATCAGGCGATCGGCCCGCGGCTGGCCGACAATACCCCGCAGGGCGGGGTGTCGCTGGTCGAGAGCTCAATCGAGGTCCGGCACCGCTTCAGCAAGACCTGGGGCGGCGTGGCCTTCATCGATGCCGGCGCGATCGGGCCGGAGCGCACGCCCAAGGCCGATGACTTCCGCGTCGGGGCCGGGGTCGGGGTCCGCTATGATCTGGGCTTCGGGCCGATCCGCGCTGATATCGCGGTTCCGCTGGGCAAGCGGTCCGGCGATCCGGCCTTCCAGATCTATCTCAGCATCGGGCAGAGCTTTTGACCGGCGCGCCTGAAACGCCAGAGGCCGGCATGCCGTCCAACGACGGTGCTGCACCGGCTTCACGTCCGGCGCGGCGCAGCACCGGACTGGCCAAGGCGCTTATTGCCGTTCTGGCGGTTCTCGCCATAGCGGTGCTGGGTGTGCGCCTTGCCCCCCTGACCACGCCGGGTCGGCAACTGGTCGAAAGCCATGCCAACGGCCTGAAGCTGGGTCCGATCGGCCATCTGAAGCTTGAAGGTCTGTCCGGCGACATCTGGCGGGACTTCAGTGTCCGGCACCTGGCGATCGCCGATGCCAAGGGCGTCTGGCTTGAAGCCCATCAGGTTCGGGTCAACTGGGTTCCGGGGGCGTTGTTGACACGACGGTTCCAGGCCCGGGCTATCAGCGCGCGCGATGTCATCGTCATGCGTCGACCGGTCCTGACACGTAGCGGCAAGGGCGGCTCGACCCCGATTTCGGTGTCACTCGACTCCGTCCGGTTGCGGCTCATCACCCGGCCTGCCTTCAGCGGCAAGGCCGGCGATTTCGATGTCGCCGGGGCCTATCGCCTTGCGCGCCAGGGCGGGCAGGGCGGCAGGGTCAGCATTTCCAGTCGCCAGCACCTGGGCGATCACCTGCGTCTGAGCTTCGATCTCGGACGCAAGCGGACCCTCAAGCTCGACGCCGATGCCGTCGAAGCCAATGGCGGTGCCATTGCCGGAGCGCTGGGCCTGCCCGTCGACCGGCCCTTCGATCTCAAGGCGAAGGCCAATGGGGCGATGAGCCAGGGTCAGTTCAGCATCGTGGCCAGGACAGGCCCGGATACGCCGCTGGATGCGACCGGCACCTGGACCCCGGACGGCGGCTCGGCGCGAGGGCGACTGGACCTGCGCGCCTCGACCCTGACCCGACGCCTGGAGCACATGTTCGGCCCGGAGGCAGCCTTTTCGATCGAAGGACACAAGGCTACCGAGGGCCTGTTTGACCTGCAGACCCGCATCCGCAGCGAGAACCTCGTGCTCGACTCCCGGGGCCTCGCCGATCTCGGCCAGAAGCGGACGGGACCGGCAGGGCTTCCTTTCAAGGCCCGCATCGGCACCCTCGGGAAGATCGTGACGATCCCTCAGATGGGCACGGGGACCGTCGACGGGACGTTCCGGCTCGAAAAGGGTGGTTTCTCGGTCGAGGGCGACGTCGATGTCGCGGCGCTGGAACTGCTCGGCTATCGGCTGGCGCGGGCCCGAGGGCCGGCCCTTGTCCGCTGGTCGAAAGGCGAGCTGACCATCAAGGCTGACGCGGTCGGTCAGGGCGGCGGCGGAAGCGGGATTCTGGCGCTGCTCGGCGCGGCTCCCAAGGCCCAGTTCGAAGGCCTAAGGCTTCGGGATGGCCAATTCCTGATCCGCTCCGCCCGGATTACCGCGCCCAACCTGGTGGTCACCGGTGAAGGCCAGCGCGGGATTCTGGGTGGTCTGAGCTTCAAGGGTGATGCCCAGGTCGCCAGCCTGGGTCCCGTTCGCCCGGGCGCGACCGGTCGCCTGAAGGCGGTCTGGACGGCCGGAAGCAGCAACGGCAAGCCCTGGGACTTCACGGGCGATGTGCGGGCCGAGAGTTTCGCGGCCGGTGTTTCCGAGCTGGATCGCTTGCTGGGTACCGCGCCGCGCCTGACGACCAAGGGGAACTGGTACGCCGGTGTTCTCTCCATCGCCGACGCGCGCCTGGAGGGCGACAGCGCCCGGGTGCATGCTGCGGGCCGGATGACGCCGGGCAATGTGCTGGGCTTCACCCTGGACTGGACAGCCGACGGTCCCTTCCGGGCAGGTCCGCTTGAGGTCACCGGCAAGGCCCGGGGCGACGGGACCCTCAGCGGCACGCTGGCCGCGCCGCGGGCCGACCTGACGGCTGACTTTGACACCATCGACTTGCCGAAGCTGGCCCTGACCAAGGCGCGACTGGTCCTGACCTTTGCCCGGACGTCTGGGGGCGGGGATGGTGTGGCCCGTCTGACTGGCGACAGCGTCTACGGTCCGGCCCGGGGCGGGGCGGCTTTCAGTTTCGCGCCCGGCGGTCTGGATCTGACGGAGATCGACATCGACGCAGGCGGGGCCAAGGCTTCGGGCGCGGTCTCGCTCCGGCGGGGACGACCGGCGTCGGCCGATCTGCAGCTCGCCGTCGGGCCAGGTGCCTTCCTGACCCAGGGACGGGTGGCCGGTTCGGCGCGGATCGTCGACGCGCCCGGTGGCGCTTCGGCCAAGCTCGACCTGATGGCCGAGGACCTCAGCGCCGGGTCCTGGAAGGTTCGGACGGCACGGATCCGCGCCGACGGGGCCATGGCCAGCCTGCCGCTGACCCTCGACGCCCAGGGGGTGGCTCCGAACGGACGCTGGCGGCTGGGCGGCAGCGGCAATCTCTCCCAGACCGGCGACGAATTCACCCTGGCTCTCGATGCAGCCGGCAAGCTCGGCCGCACCGATATCAAGACCCGCGAAACGGCGCGCCTGCGATTCGGCGGTGCCGAGACCGGGGCGAAGCTGCGGCTGGCGGTCGGCGACGGCCAGGCTGATATTGATGCCGAGTTCGGCGGTGAGGTCGCCGAACTGATTGCCAGGCTGACGGGCGTGAGCCTGACAGCCTTCGATCCCGATCTCGCGGGCGACATCGACGGGGCTTTCAACCTGCGGGGCCAGGGCGACGTGCTCAACGGCGATTTCCAGGCCCGGCTCACCGGGGCCCGGGAGCGCGGCGCGCGCCTCAACCAGTCGCTGGACGCCCGGATCCAGGGCAACCTCAAGGACCGGCTGCTGTCGATCGACGCCGACGGCTCAAACCCCCAGGGCCTGAAGGCCGAGGCGCATCTTGTCCTGCCGACTGAAGCCTCGGCACGCCCCCTGCGGCTGGCCATCGACCGGCGCAAGGCCATGCAGGGCACCTTCCTGGCCCAGGGCGAGATCAAGCCGCTGTGGGACCTGCTGCTGGGGCCGGAGCGGTCGCTGTCGGGCAAGATCGACGCCCAGGGCTCGCTGGCCGGGACCCTCGCCGATCCCCGCATCGTCGGGCGTGCGGCCCTCGACGGCGGGGCCTTCGAAGAGGGGCAGACCGGCCTTCGACTGAAGAACATGACCCTGCGCCTGGCCCTGGCGGACAACGCTATCGACGTCAGCCAGGCCACAGGCGAGGACGGCAAGGGCGGCACCGTGTTCGGGGGCGGGCGGATCAGTCTGAACCGCGATGGGATCAGCGGGTTCAAGCTGGAGCTGCGCAACTTCCAGCTCATCGACAACGACCTGGCCTCGGCCAGCGCGACCGGCCAGGCGACGATCAATCGCTCGGCCGACGGCAAGATCAAGCTCACCGGGGCCCTGGTCCTGGATCGTGCCGACGTCTCGGCGCAGAGCAAGACCCCGGCCGGCGTGGTCAGTCTCGACGTGGTCGAGCGCAACCGGCCGCCGGAGCTGGACCAGGGCGTCCAGCCGCGCCGGGCCAGTCCGGGCGGCGGGGTGGCCATGGACATTACCCTGAAGGCCCCGCGCCGGGTCTTCGTGCGGGGGCGGGGCCTCGATGTCGAACTCTCGCTCGAGGCCCATGTCGGGGGGACCTCGTTCTCGCCGATTCTCGACGGCACAGCCCGGGTCGTCCGGGGCGAATATGACTTTGCCGGCAAGCGCTTTGAGTTCGACGACAGCGGCGTCGTCACCCTGGCGACCCAGCTCGACCGCATCCGACTCAATCTCAGCGCCAGTCGCCAGGACACGGCCCTGACGGCCGTCGTCAGGATCCAGGGCACGGCGGCCAAGCCCGAGATCACCCTGACCTCGACCCCGGAACTGCCCAATGACGAGGTGCTCAGCCAGGTGCTGTTCGGGGCCTCAGCCGCCCAGCTGTCGCCGATCGAGGCCGCTCAGCTGGCCTCGGCCCTTGCGGCCCTCGCCGGGGGCGGAGGCTTTGACGTGATCGGCAACCTGCGCAGCCTCGCGCGCCTGGATCGACTGGCCTTTGCCGAGGGGGCTACCGGCATGACGGTCGCCGGCGGCAAGTACGTGACCGACGACGTCTATCTCGAAATCATCGGCGGTGGCCGCGAGGGGCCGGAGGCCCAGGTCGAGTGGCGGATTCGCAAAACCCTGTCGCTGGTGTCGAGAATTGGCGGTCAGGGCGACGCAAAGCTTTCCGTCCGCTGGCGAAAGGACTATCAGTAGCGCAAGGCTGTTGCGCGGGCGCCCGGTTTCCTCCCAGGAGGAAGCACGTTTTACCCGCGGCCCTTGGTTTATTGTGACTGAGGGAGGATCGGCATGTCTCTAAGTCTGAACGCGCAGGACCGTAGGGTTCTGGACGCCATCGCGGGCGAAGGCCCCCGGATTATCGACCGGGCTGTGGCCTGGTGCGCCATTAACTCCGGAAGTCGCCATCTCGCAGGCCTTGAGCGTCAGAGGCAGATTTTGCTCGACGCCGTGTCAGTGCTGCCGGCCGCGCCCACCGAGATCCCGCTCGGCCATTCCTAAGAGATCGGAGCCGACGGTCGGGTCGGCGAGCAGGCCCACCCGCCCGCGGTGGCCGTGGTGGTCCGTCCGGACGCCCCGTTGCAGGTCGTGCTGACCGGCCACTACGACACGGTCTATCCGGAGAGCAGCCTGTTCCAGACCGTGGTCACGCGTGCCGACGGGGCCCTGCACGGTCCCGGGATCGCCGATATGAAGGGCGGCATCAGCGTGATGCTGGCGGCCCTCGAGGCCTTCGAGCAGCACCCCGAGGCCCACAAGGTCGGCTATCGGGTTCTGCTGTCGCCCGACGAGGAAATCGGTTCCATCGCCTCGGCTCCGATCCTGAGCCAGTTTGCCCGACTGGGCCATGTGGGCCTGACCTATGAGCCGGCCCTGGCCGATGGGTCCCTGGCCTCGTCGCGCAAGGGCTCGGGCAATTTCCACATCGTGGTCCACGGCAAGGCCGCCCATGCCGGGCGTGATTTTGCCGCCGGCCACAATGCGGTGATCGGGGCGGCCCGGATCGCCGAGGCCCTGCACGGTCTGAACGGCCGCCGGGACGGGGTGACGGTCAACATCGCCCGCATCGACGGCGGCTCGCCGCTGAACATGGTCCCCGACGTCGCCATCGCCCGGTTCAACGTCCGCTTCCCGGATGCGGAGGCGGCGGCCTGGTTCGAAGCCGAGGTGGCCCGTATCGTCGCCGAACCGCGCCATGGACTGCATGTGCACCTGCACGGCCTGATTACGCGCGGCGCCAAGCCGTTCAACGCGGCCCAACAGGCCCTGTTCGGGGCGGTCCGGGATGTCGGGGCCCTGCTGGGCCAGGATATCGCGTGGAAGCCCTCGGGCGGAGTTTGCGAAGGCAACAACCTGTTTGCCTCGGGCCTGCCCAATGTCGACACCCTCGGCGTTCGTGGCGGCGACATCCACAGCGAGGCCGAACACGCCTGGCCTGAAAGCTTCGTCGAGCGCGCCCAGCTTTCCGCTCTGATCCTGATGAAACTGGCCAGCGGCGAGATCGACGGACGGTCGATCCACGCGGCCATGACTGCCCCCCTGGAGACTGCTTGATGCTTGTTGTCCGTCCCGCCGGTCCTTCCGACATCGACGCCCTGATGGAGCTCGCCATTCTCTCGGGGCGCGGCTTCACCAGCCTGCCCGAGGATGAGCAGACCCTGCGCTCGCGGCTTGACCTGTCGGCCGCCAGTTTCCGGGCCGAGGTTGCGGCACCCGAGGCCTGGTACACCCTTATGCTGGAGGATCTCGAGGCCGGTGACGTGATCGGCGTCGCCGGCGTCAAGGCCGGGGTCGGGCTCAAGCGCCCGCACTTCTCGTTCCGGGTCGTGACCCTGGCCCAGTCTTCACCGACCCTCGACAAACGCTTCGACCACCGCGCCCTGGTGCTGGTCAATGAGTGCGCCGGCTGGTCGGAGGTCGGCTCGCTGTTCCTGCGTCCCGAGCGTCGCAAGGGCGGGGCAGGGCGTCTGCTGGCCCAGTCGCGTTACATGCTGATCGGTCTGGAGCCCCAGCGCTTTGCGGAGATGGTGCTGGCCGAGCTGCGGGGCTGGTTCGACGAAGACGGGGGCTGCCCGTTCTGGGACCATGTCGCCAGCAAGTTCTTCCGGCTGAATTTCGACGAGGCCGACATGATGAGCGCGTCGACCGACGGCCAGTTCATCCTCGACCTGGCCCCGCGTCATCCGATCTATGCCGAACTCCTGCCGGAGGCGGCGAGCGCGGTGATCGGCCGCGTGCACCGCGAGGGCGAGGCCGCACGGGCCATGCTGGAGACCGAGGGCTTCCGCTATCAGGGCCTGATCGACATTTTCGATGCCGGCCCGACCGTCGCGGCGCGGCGCGATGACATCAAGACGGTCCGCGATGCGCGGCGCCTGCGGCTGAAGCTCGGCGAGGACGCCTATGGCGAGGAGGCCCTGGTGTCCACCGGCGAGATCGGCCAGTTCCGGGCCGTGCGGGCACCGGTCCTGATCGACGGCGAAACGGCGATCCTGGGGCGCGATGCGGCCCAGGCGCTGCGACTTTCCGAAGGCGACATGGTGAGAGTGAAGGCATGAGCGGCGGGGTATTTATCGACGGCGTCTGGCGTTCCGGCGCGGGCGGCGAGGCAGTCTCCATCGACCCGACCACGGGCGAGACGATCTGGCGCGAGGCCACGGCCTCGCAGGGTGATGTCGCTGCAGCGGTGGCGGCGGCCCGCAAGGCTTTTCCGGCCTGGGCCGACCGGCCGCGCGAGGAGCGCATCGCCATTCTTCGCCGCTACAAGGAGATCCTCGTCGAGCGGACCCAGGCCTTTGCCGAGGTCCTGATCCGCGAGACCGGCAAGGCGCTCTGGGAAACCCGCACTGAACTGGCCTCTATGGCCGGCAAGGTCGACCTGTCGATCAAGGCCTACGACGAGCGCACCGGCGGGTTCGAGAACGCCATGCCCTTCGGCCGCGCCGTGCTGCGTCACCGCGCCCATGGGGTGATGGCGGTGCTCGGCCCGTTCAACTTCCCGGGCCACCTGCCCAACGGCCACATCGTTCCGGCCCTGCTGGCCGGCGACACGGTCGTGTTCAAGCCCTCCGAAGAGACGCCCTATACGGGTCAGTTGCTCGTCGAAGCCCTTGAAGCGGCTGGTGTTCCGGCGGGTGTCATCAACCTCGTCCAGGGCGGGCGGGAAACCGGTCAGGCCCTGATCGCCGAGGAGATCGACGGCCTGCTGTTCACCGGCTCGGCCCAGGCCGGGGCCTTCTTCCGGCGCTATTTCGCCGATCGGCCCGATGTGATCCTGGCCCTGGAACTGGGGGGCAACAATCCGCTGATCGTCTGGGACGCCGGCGACGCCGAAGCGGCAGCGGCCCTGGTCGTGCAGTCAGCCTTCATCACGACGGGGCAGCGCTGCTCCTGCGCGCGTCGCCTGATCGTCTCGGACGATGCGGCCGGCGCTGCGGTGATTGAGGCCGTGGCGGCCCTGTCGGACCGTCTGACGGCCGGACCCTGGAACGGCCCTGCCGAACCCTTCATGGGCCCCCTGATCTCGGCGCGGGCCGCAAGCCTCGCCCGCGCCGGGGCCGAGGCCATGGGTGGCCGCAGGATCCGAACCCTGGGCGCGATCGACGGCCTCAGCGAGGCCTTCGTTTCGCCGGGCTTCGTCGACGTAACGGGGATTGATGTGCCGGACGAGGAGCTGTTTGCGCCGCTTCTGCAGGTGCGCCGGGTCGCCAGCTTCGAGGAGGCCATCGCCGCCGCCAATGCCACGCGCTACGGCCTGTCTGCCGGACTTGTGTCCAATGATTCAAAGCTTTGGGCGACATTCCTCAACCGGATCCGCGCGGGTGTGGTGAACTGGAACCGGCCGACGACCGGCGCGGCGGGGTCCATGCCCTTCGGCGGGCTCGGGGCTTCGGGCAACCATCGCCCCAGCGCCTACTATGCGGCCGACTACTGCGCCTATCCGGTGGCGAGTTTCGAAGCTGATGGGGTCCAGGATACCCTTCAGGATATCAAGGGTTTGCGGGCATGATCTCAGCGCAGGAAGCCAATTGCGACGGCCTGGTCGGGCCGACCCACTCCTATGTCGGCCTGTCGCCTGGCAATCTCGCCAGCCAGAAGAATGCCGGCGAGGTCTCCAATCCCCGGGGTGCGGCCCTGGAGGGGCTGGGCAAGATGCGGAAACTGGCCGACTGGGGTGTGCCCCAGTTCGTGCTGCCGCCGCATGAGCGTCCGGACATAAGCCTGCTGAAGTCCCTGGGGTTTTCGGGATCCGATGGTGCAGTTCTCGAACAGGCCTGGACGACGGCTCCAGCCCTGGCGGCCGCCGCCTGCTCGGCCTCGCCGATGTGGGCCGCCAACGCCGCGACGGTGACCCCCAGTGCCGATGCCGCCGACGGCCGCGTTCACTTCACCCCGGCCAACCTGCTGACCAACCTGCACCGCAGCCTGGAAGGCCCGCAGACGGCCCGCAGCCTGCGCCGGCTGTTCCCCGACCCCGAACACTTCGCCGTCCACGACCCTCTGCCGGCCCAGCCCTATTTTGCCGATGAGGGCGCGGCCAACCATGTGCGCCTCTGCGCGGAACACGGGGCCCCCGGGGTCAACCTGTTCGTCTGGGGCCGCGGCGCCTGGGAGCATTGGGACGGGCACTTTCCGGCCCGCCAGACCCGTGAGGCCTTTGAAGCGGTCGAGCGCCGCCACGGCACGGCGCGTGGCGTCTTCCCACGTCAGGGCAAGGCCGCCATCAATGGCGGGGCCTTCCACAATGACGTCGTCTGCGTCGGGACCCGCGAGTGCCTGTTCTTCCACGAGCGCGCGTTTGAAGATCGTGCGGCCATGGAGGCTGAGGTTCGCGCGGCGGCAAAAGGCCTGTTCGAACCAGCCTTTGTCGAGATTTCTGAAGCCGATCTGCCGATGGCCGATCTGGTGGCCAGCTACCTGTTCAACTCGCAACTGCTGGTGATCCCGGGTGAGGCCCGGCTGGTGCTGCTGGCCCCGGCCGAGACGCGGGACAATCCGCGCGCCTATGCCGTGGCTGAAAGCCTGGCGGCCTCGAACGGTCCGATTGGTCGTGTCGAGTATGTCGATGTGCGCCAGAGCATGCGCAACGGCGGCGGACCGGCCTGCCTGCGGCTTCGGGTGGTCCTGACAGAGGCCGAACTGGCGGCGGCCAATCCGGCCCAGCGGTTTGATGCGGCGCTGCAGGCCCGGCTCGCCGACTGGATCGGACGCCGCTACCGCGACCGTTTGGCCCCCGCCGATCTGGTGGATCCGGCTCTGCTGACCGAGAGCCGCGAGGCCCTGGACGAGTTGACCGGCATCCTCAACCTCGGCAGCGACTTCTATCCCTTCCAGAGGACGGCGTGACCCAGGTGCCGACTCTCCGTCTGGCGACCCGTGACGACATCGAAGCGGTCGTCGCCCTGCATCAGGCTGCAGCGGCCAAGCCCGACGGCCTGGCGCGCCGGCCGGACGAGGTCACCCGCGACTATGTCGAACACGCGCTGACCGCTCCCGGTGCGGTGAGCATTGTGGCGGTCGGGCCGGACGGTTCGATCTGGGGCGAGATCCACGGCCGTCGCGAGAGCGTGGCCCTGTTCGCCCACGTCCTGTCCAGTCTCACCGTGGCCGTGCACCCGGATCGTCAGGGGCTGGGGATCGGGTCCAGTCTGTTCGAGGCCCTGATCGCCCATGCCCGGACGATGGATCCACCGATCCTGCGGATCGAGCTGGCGGCGGGTGCGGGCAATCCCGGGGCTGTGCGGCTCTATGAGCGCCTCGGCTTCCGGCAGGAAGGCCGGCAGGTCTCGCGCGGACGCTATCCTGATGGCCGCCTCGAGGACGACATCCTGATGGGTCTGCTGCTTTAGGTCTGGGCCAGCCGTCCGCCGTTTGCGGCATAGGCCTGGCTTCCCCGGGTGAGTACGCTGTCGCCTGGAAGCATCTCGGCGATCCCGATGTCGGCAGCCCCCGCCAGGCGCTCATAGATCGGTGCGAAGTCCTGCAGCGTGACCTCTTGCAGGGTCTGGATCGAGTCGATGACGAAATAGGCCTGCTGGAAGTCGTCGATCCGGTAGGGGGTGCGCATCACCCGCTCGAGGTCAAAGCCGATGCGGTTGGGGGAGGTGTCCTCCAGGGCAAAGATCGATTCGCTACGCGACGACACGATGCCGGCTCCATAGATCCGCAGGCCCTGCGGGGTCTGCATCAGGCCAAACTCCACCGTGTACCAGTAGAGCCGCGCCAGGTTGGCCAGAACGCCGAGGTCGAGCGCCCGGCGCCCGCCCTCGCCATAGGCCTGCATATAGTCGGCGAAGACCGGATCGGTGAGCATCGGCACATGGCCGAAGACGTCATGGAAGATGTCCGGTTCCTGCAGGTAGTCGAGTTCATCGGGCTTACGGATGAAACGGCCGGCGGGGAACCGGCGGTTGGCCAGATGGTCGAAGAAGACGTCGTCGGGGACGAGGCCGGGTACGGCCACGACACTCCAGCCCGTCAGGCGCTGCAGTTCCTCATTGATGCGGGCAAAATCCGGAATGCCGGCGCGGTGCAGGTCGAGCGCATCCAGACCCTTCAGAAAGGCGTCGCAGGCGCGGTCGCGGAGCAGGGCCGTCTGGCGCTCGTACAGGGTGATCCAGACCTCGTGCTCGGCCGGGCTGTAGGTCTCCCAGCCCTGGTCGATGGTCCAGTCGGCCCGGGCTCCGGGCGGGGGCGATGCGGAAAAGCCGTCTGCGCTCATGCGACGACGTTACGCCTCGTGCGTGGCAAATATCGTTCGGACTTTGCGCGAAATTGCGGTTTGTCCGGATAGGCCGTGCGTCTAGTGGGAAATTCGGGGTCGAAGCTTGTAGGCTCCGTCGTCGAAGGACTCGAAGATCACGGCTGTCTGCGGGTGCTGCACCGGCTCACCGGTCTCGTCGGCCAGCAGATTCTGCTCGGAGACATAGGCGACGTAGGTGTTCTCGTCGTTTTCGGCCAGCAGGTGATAGAAGGGCTGGTCCTTGGTCGGCCGGATATCCTCGGGAATCGACTCCCACCATTCGTCCGTATTGGCGAACACCGGATCGACATCGAACACCACGCCCCGGAACGGAAAGATCCGGTGCTTGACCACCTGGCCGATCGCAAACTTGGCGTGTCTCGAATTCATGCGGGAAACGATAGCAAAAGCACCTGACTGAAAGCTGAACGTAGGCTTCCGTCGTCTGATGACAAGGCTGAGCCTTCCGATGCGTCGGTCCCGTTGCTATGTTCGACCCTGAAGTGAGGTTCGCGATCTGCGAAACCTGCGAGACAAGGTGGAAAGACCATGTCGGAGGCGCCGAGTGCGCCCGACGCGTCGCCCTCTCCGGGTGGAGAGCGTGTGCGGCGTCGGCGTTCGCCGGTCGAGGTGTCGTGCTATGCGGCGCTCGATCTGGGGACGAACAACTGCCGCCTGCTGGTGGCCACGCCTTCGCCACGCGGTTTCCGCGTCGTCGAGGCCTATTCGCGAATCGTCCGTCTGGGGGAGGGGCTGTCGGCCAGCGGTCGCCTGTCCGATGCCGCCATGGACCGCTCCATGGCCGCGCTCAAGGTCTGCGCCGAAAAGATCCGCCGTCGCCGGGCCATCCGCGTGAAGGCCGTTGCGACCCAGGCCTGTCGCGGAGCTGATAACGGGGCAGAGTTCGTCCAGCGGGTCGCGGACGAGACCGGTCTGCGCCTGCAGATCATCACGCCCCGCGAGGAAGCCCAGCTTTCGGTGGCCGGCTGCATGAGCCTGTTCGACCGCGATGCCGAGGCGGCGCTGGTGGTCGATGTCGGAGGCGGCTCAACCGAGCTCTCCTGGGTCGACCTCAAGGGCGGGGGTCTTGACGCCAAGCCGCGCCAGTTCGCGGCGTGGAAGCTCCCCATCAAGGCCTGGCTGTCGATCCCGGTGGGGGTCGTGACCCTGGCCGAGCGCTTTCCCGAGGGCGAGCGGGCCGAGGCCGGCTGGTTCCGGGCCATGGTCGACGACGTCAAGGCCCGCATCGATGGCTTCCCGCATGCCGAGCCGATGCGCGAGCTGTTCCAGCAGGACCGGGCCCATCTTGTGGGCACGTCGGGGGCCATCACCAGCCTTGCGGGTCTCCACCTGGGCCTGCCCCGCTATGACCGCAACGTCGTGGACGGGCTCTGGATGACCCGTAGCGACTGCGAAGCCGCGGCTGACCGGCTGCTGAGTCTCACCGCGGCTGAACGGGCCCTTGAGCCCTGTATCGGCAGTGACCGAGCCGATCTGGTGCTGGCCGGCGCCGCGATTCTTCAGGCCGTTCAGGAGCTTTGGCCATGTTCGCGGGTGCGCGTGGCCGATCGAGGGCTTAGAGAGGGGCTCCTGATGTCCCTGATGTCCGATCAGCAGCGACGCCCGCGCCGGCGTCGCCGTGGCGGTGCGTCCAAGTCCAAGCCGGTATCCGAATGAGCGACGAAGAACCGCCCCGCAAGCG
>Ga0187842_1000137_pt1 | contig 38856 bp, 21 predicted proteins | sample SpaLakP09_SKY_41_FD_134514 | JGI IMG/M metagenome (GOLD analysis project Ga0187842, IMG submission 134514) | Oligotrophic lake water microbial communities from Sparkling Lake, Wisconsin, USA - SP09_SKY_41 | ecosystem: Environmental > Aquatic > Freshwater > Lake | place: USA: Sparkling Lake... | reverse complement strand
GGCGTGATCAACGCCAACCAGCAGACCCAGACCCTGTCGGGCGGCAATCCGAACCTGCGTCCGGAAGAAGGCAAGACCATCACCTACGGTTTCGCCTACACCCCGTCGTGGCTGCCGAACTTCTCGATCACGGGTGACTACTTCTCGATCGAGATCACGGACGCCATCGCCAACTTCGGCGGCAGCGCTTCGAACGTGATGAACGTGTGCTACGGCACGCTGGTCAACGGCAACCCGAACTCGCCGTACTGCCAGGCTATCAAGCGTCTGGCCAACGGCTCGATCGACTACATCTCGCTGACCGCCCAGAACGTGGCCACGGTGAAGACCGAGGGCTTCGACGTCGGTGTCACCTACCGCACGACCCTGGAAGACCTGGGTCTGCCGGACTGGGGTTCGCTGTCGTTCCGCTCGCTCTACACCAACACCTGGGAGCGCACGACGACGCCGGACGAGATCTCGGCTCCGATCAAGTGCGCCGACAAGTTCGGCACGCGCTGCGGCAACCCGACCCCGCGTCACAAGCTGCGGTCGGCCGTCAACTGGAAGATGGACCAGTTCGGTCTGAACCTCGTCTGGAACCACCTGGACGACGTGAACGACGATGCTCCGGCCACCAAGTACACGGTCGAGCGTATCGGCGCGAAGAACTACTGGGACCTGTCGGGCGACTGGGAAGTCAACGACAACGTCGCCTTCACGGCCGGCGTCAAGAACCTGACCCAGGAGTCCTATCCGATCCTCGGCGGCAACGCCTCGCCGTCGAACAGCGGCTATCCCGCCGCCTACGACGTGCTGGGCCGGACGTTCTTCCTGAACGCCCGCCTGCGCTACTAAGCAGCACGGCCTGTCCGGATCTTCGGGTCCGGACAGGTCTGGCTTCTGAAGGCCAAGACGATCAAGCCCGCCCCGGCCCCGGCCGAGGCGGGTTTTTTCTGGCCCCGAACCCGGGATTCTCCGGAAATTCCGTGCTGCCCGATTGCTTCGGCCGGAGATTCACGATCAGCCTGCGGACCTGTTTTCAAGCAGGCATCCAGGGGCGAGCATCATGATCCGACACACCGCCATGACCGGCGCGGCCCTCAGCCTGCTGATGCTGCTTTCAGGCCCCGCCCGGGCCGGCGAGATCGCCTCGCCCGCCACCGCCTTCGCCCAGCCGGTCGGCAGCGACTATTTCCTCGCCGACTACACCGCCTATGAGGCCTATCTGAAGACCCTGGCCGGCCAGTCGGACCGCATGAAACTGGTCGATATCGGCCAGACCGAGGAAGGCCGTACCCAGTGGATGGCCATCGTCTCCTCGCCCGCCAACCTGGCCCGGCTGGACCACTACCAGACCATCGCCCGCAAGCTGGCCAAGGCCGAGGGCGTCAGCCGCGCCGAGGCTGAAAAGCTGGCCGCCGAAGGCAAGGCCGTGGTCTGGATCGATGCCGGCCTGCACGCCAACGAGACCGCCACCTCCCAGGGCCAGATCCAGGTCCTGTATCGCATGCTGACGGAGAACGATCCCGAGACCCTGCGGCTGCTGGATGACGTCATCATCCTGTTTGCGCACGACAATCCGGACGGCATGGAGCTGATCTCGGACTGGTACATGCGCAACGCCGATCCGGAAAAGCGCGAGTTCGGCTCGGTGCCGCGCCTGTACCAGAAGTATATCGGCCACGATAACAACCGCGACAGCTTCATGTCGCAGATGGTCGAGACGACCAACATCAACCGCCAGCTGTTCCGCGTCTGGTATCCGCAGATCGTCTACAACCAGCACCAGACCGCGCCCAACGGCATGGTGGTGTTCGTGCCGCCGTTCCGTGATCCGGCCAACTTCAACTACGACCCGCTGGTCATGACCACCCTGCAGGAGGTGGGCATGGCCATGCACAGCCGGCTGGTGGCCGAGGACAAGCCGGGCTCGGGAGCCCGCAGCGCCGCCCCCTACTCCACCTGGCACAACGGGATGGAGCGCTCGATCGCCTATTTCCACAATTCGGTGGGCCTGCTGACCGAGATCACCGGCGGACCGACCCCGTCGAGGATCAACCTCGCCCCCGAGGTGCAGCTGCCCAGCAATGACCGCCCCGCGCCGATCGCGCCCCAGGCCTGGCGGCTGCAGCAGACCCTGGACTACCAGTGGAGCCTAAACCGGGCGGTGCTGGACTATGCCTCGCGCAACCGCGAGCGCCTGCTCTTCAACATCTGGAAGATGGGCGACAACAGCATCCGCCGGGGCAGCCAGGACAGCTGGACGATCACCCCCAGCAAGGTCGAGGCCCTGAAGGAAGCCGGCAGGGCGCGGCCGCTGGAAGGCTCGCGCGGCTCGGTCGATCCGGCGCTCTATGCCACGGTGATGCACGCTCCGACGCAGCGCGACCCGCGCGGCTTCATCCTGCCCGCCGACCAGGCCGACCTGCCCACGGCCGTGGCCTTCCTCAATGCCCTGATCAAGGCCGGGGTCGAGGTCGAGCAGGCCGATGCGGCCTTCAGCGTCGGCGGCAAGACCTATCCGGCCGGCTCCTATGTGGTGAAGACCGCCCAGGCCTACCGGCCGCATGTCATGGACATGTTCGAGCCGCAGGATCACCCGCACGACACCGACTATCCCGGCGGTCCGCCCAAGGCCCCCTATGACGTGACCGGCTACACCCTGGCCTATCAGATGGGCGTGAAGTTCGACCGCATCCTCGACGGCTTCGACGGTCCGTTCCGGCGCGTACCCGACCTGATCACCGTCCGGCCGGGGCAGATCACCGGCACCGGCAAGGCCGGCTGGCTGATCAGCCACGCTCCCAACAACAGCTTCACCCTGACCAACCGCCTGCTGAAGGCCGGGGTCCGGGTGTCCTGGCTGAAGGACGCCACCCGGGCCGGCAAGACCGAGTTCGGCCCCGGGGCCATCTGGGTTCCCGCCTCACCGGCCGCCGCCGCCGTGATCAGCCAGGGTGTCCGCGAGCTGGGGATCAATGCTCTGGCGGTGAGCCATACCCCGCGCGGCGCGACCCTGCCGCTCAAGCCCGTGCGCATCGGCCTGGTCGATGTCTATGGCGGCTCGATGCCGTCCGGCTGGAACCGCTGGCTGTTCGAGAAGTTCGAGGCCCCGTTCCAGGTCGTCTATCCGCAGCGTCTCGACGCCGGCGACCTGAACAGGGACTTCGACGTTCTGGTCTTTGCCGACGGGGTCTTCCCCGCTCCGGCCGGTAGCCCGTTCCGGGCCGGACGCGGCGGGTCCCAGCCCCGGCCCGAAGACATCCCGGCCGAGTTCCGCCCCTGGCTGGGCCAGATCACCGACGCCAAGACCCTGCCCCAGGTGGCGGCCTTCGCAAAAGCCGGCGGCACCGTCGTGGCGATCGGGGCCTCGACCCGGCTGGCGGTCGCCCTCGGTGCCCCGGTCGAAGTGGCCACCGCCCGCCTTGAGAAGGCCGAACTGCGGGCCCTGCCGACCACCGAGCTCTTCATCCCCGGCTCGATCCTGCGGGCCCGTGTCGATCCGCGCCAGCCCCTGGCCTATGGCATGGGCGAAGAGGTTGATGTCTTCTTCGACCGCAGCCCGGCCTTCACCCTGAAGTCGGACGCCACCGGGGTCTCGCGAGTGTCCTGGTTCGACAGCGACACGCCCCTGCGCAGCGGCTGGGCGATCGGCGAGGAACGGCTGAAGGGCTCGGCCACCATCCTCGACATCGACATCGGCCAGGGCAAGCTGCTGGCCCTCGCCCCCGAGGTCACCCAGAGAGCGCAGTCGTACGGGACCTTCAAGTTCCTGTTCAACGGCCTGCTCTACGGCCCGGCCGTGTCCGGAGCGTCGGGAAAATAGGGTTTCGTCACAGTCCGGCAACGCCCTGATACAGGCCTGAAACACGGACGCCCTCTTCGGAACAAGACTGTAGGCCAAGGCTGGGTTTCGTCTCAAACCCGTGACGCGACCTCTGGCGGCCATGTCATTTTCCCCGGCGATGCGACCCGACAAGCCGTGCTCAGTCCTGGCGCGGGTCCTGCTGGTCGAGGATGATCACGACCTGCGCCGCGAAATGGCCACCTATCTGGAGGCCCAGGGCTATGGCGTGGATCAGGCCGCCGACGCGGGCCAGGCCCGCAGGCTTCTCGGGCACGGCCCGGTGGACGTGGCGGTGCTTGACGTCAACCTGCCCGGCGAGGACGGCCTGTCGCTGTGCCGGCATCTGGCGGTGCAGGGCGGCCCCGCGATCCTGATGCTCAGCGCGCTGGGCGATCCGGTCGACCGCATTCTGGGGCTGGAACTGGGCGCCGACGACTATGTGGTCAAGCCGATCCCGCCGCGGGAGCTGCTGGCCCGGGTCAAGGCGCTGCTGCGACGCCGGTCCGGCGAGACCCGCGACGCCCTGCGGGCCGTCTACAGCTTTGCCGGCTTCCGGCTGGACCTGGCCGCACGCCAGCTGACCGCCCCGAACGGCACGCTGCTGCTCCTGACCCGCGGCGAGCTTTCAATCCTGTCGGCGCTGCTGGACCAGGCCCAGACCGTGGTCCCGCGCGAGGAGCTGCTACGCCTGATGCGGGGCGAGGAGCCCGCCTTCGTCGGTCGTGGCATCGACCTGCACATCAGCCGCCTGCGCCGCAAGATCGAGGCCCAGACCGATCAGGCCCTGATCAAGACCTATCGCGGGGTCGGCTATGTGCTCGACGCCCGGGTCAGCCTGCAATGAGCGCGACCGCTCCCGGCCGGGGCCCCCGACGCCGGCCCAGTCCGCCGCTGGCCGTGCAGATCATCGCCCTGCTGCTGTGCGGGATTGTGCTGGCCCAGTTGGTGACGCTGGGCCTGACCCTGCTGCTGCCGCCCGCGCCCCCGGCCCAGCACAGCCTGGCCGACATCGCCGCCGGGTTGCAGGGCCGCCCCATCGCCAATGAGGGGGCCCGCCCCCTGCTCAGAGCCGCTGATGACCAGCCGCCCAGCCTGCAGAGCCCCGGCTGGTTCGTCTCCGAACAGGCCCACGCCGATCTGGCCCGCCTGATGAAGGTGGATCCCGACGCGGTGCGGCTGCTGTTCTATGCCCCCCTGCCCTTTGCCGGGACGCCGACCCGCCAGCTGAGCGCCGTTGGCCGCGAGCGTCAGGGCGGAGCCCTGGCGGCGTTCGAACAGGCGGCCCGCAGCCTGCTGGTCCCGGCCGCAGAGGCCCGCCCGCCGGCGGGGGCCGCCCTGCCCATGCCAGGCTTGCCGGGGGGCTTGCCCGTTGGAGGACCTGTCCCGGCCATGCTGCCCGCTCCCGGAACCGGTCAGGGCTTTCCGATGAACGGCATGGCGGGCTCCGGCGCCCAGCCCTTCGGCAACCGGATCGCCCCGCCCATCGGCCCCGGCAGCCCCGGACGCGGGCCGGTCTGGGCTTCGCACTTCCCGCCAGCCGGTCCGGGCAGCGCCGGGTTCGCTCCGCCGACCGGTTCAACCCCGGCTGGTGCAGGTCCGGCCGGCGGCAGGAGGACAGGTCCGACCCCAGCCGCGCGTCCGCCCATGATGATGCCCATGCCGGGCCTGTTCGCCGCCGGCGGAACCGCCCCATCCAGCCCGCCGGTCTCCCTCGCGCCGCAGGCCTTTGGACCGCTGCCCGATGGCCAAAGGCCCCTGCCCCTCAGCGCGGGACCAAGGCCCCGGGCCTATGAGGGCCAGCGGCCGTTGACAGGTCTGACCGTCGTCCGGACCGCTTTCACGCCGCCAGCCCAGACCGAGAGCCGGATCTTGCAGGCGCCGCCCCGCGCCGAACCGGTCCTGACCCGCGAGACCCGGCAGGTGCAGACGCCTGTCCCCCTCGTCGCCCTGGTCGTGCCGGCCCCAGAGCCGACGGTCACCCGTGTCCCCGTCGTGGGCGCCGCGCGGGCCGTCACCGCCGCCGCCCCGCAGGTCGAACCGGGTCGAACCGTCGCCGTGCCGGAGGCGCGGGGCCTCTTCGGTATCGCACCGGCCCCCTATATCGAGGGCGACTTCATCGCCGCCTATCGCGTGGCCCCGAACCGCTGGGTGACCCTGCGGACCCAGCCGGAAGGCTTTCCCAATGCCTGGCAGAAGCGGGTCATGCTGTGGTTTGCCATCTCCTTCGCCATCGTTGCGCCGCTGGGCTGGATCTTTGCCCGTCGCCTGGCCCGACCCCTGACCGACTTCGCAGTCGCCGCCGAGCGCCTGGGCCGCCAGCCAACAGCCGAGAGCCTGGTACTGGAAGGTCCCGCCGAGCTGGGCCAGGCCGCCCGGGCCTTCAACCAGATGCAGGCGCGGCTGCGGCGCTATGTCGAGGACCGCACCGGCATGATCGGCGCCATCTCGCATGACCTGCGCACCCCGCTGGCGCGGCTCCGGTTCCGCATCGAGCGCGCCTCACCGACCCTGCGCCGGGAGATGGCCCGTGACCTGGATCAGATGGAGGCCATGATCACCTCGGTCCTGACCTTCATGCGCGACAATGCTGAACCGGGCCAGCGGCAGCGGGTCGACCTGCGCTCGATCATCGAATGCGCCGTCGACGACGCCGGGGTGATCGGGGCCGAGGTCCGTCTGGAGCCCGGCGGACCGGCCGAGGTCGAGGACGATGTCCTGGGCATCCAGCGCGTGTTCGCCAATCTGATCGACAATGCGATCAAGTACGGAGTCCGGGCCCGGGTGCGCCTGTTCCCGGAGCACAACGAGATCGTCGCCGAGATCACCGATCACGGCCCGGGCCTGGCCGATTCCGATCTCGACCGGGTGTTCCTGCCGTTCTACCGCAGCGCCGAGGCCCGAAACTCGGGTCGGCAGGGTGTGGGGCTGGGCCTGTCGGTCTCGCGCTCGACCGTCCGGGCCCACGGCGGCGACATCCGCCTTCGCCGGGGCCAGACCGGCCTCGTCGCCGAGGTCCGCCTGCCGATGGCGGGGCGCGCGCCAGCCCCCAGAACCGTCGTTCGCCCGGCGGCTGTGACCTGACCGCAACAGACATGCGTTAGCTCGAAATGTGCTCGCAACATTCGTCAACCAGAAGGGCGGCGGTTTTGTAGCGTTGACCGCGTGGAGAGTTGGACTTGCAGACGACATTGACCCTGGTCTCGACAGGGAACCCGGCCCCCGGCCTGCGCCTGGCCCTGATGCTCGGCGTTTCGGCCCTGCTGCTGGCCAGCCCGGCCCTGTCCCAGCAGACCCGCGCCGCGCCCGTCGTCCAGGACGAGGAGACCGAGGTCGACGCCGTCACCGTCACGGCCAATCGCCAGCAGCCCGGCGCGGTGGTCGGTGACATTCCGCCTGAAATGCAGCTGACCCCGCGCGACATCCGGGCCTATGGCGTGTCCAGCGTCTCGGAGCTGATCAGCGCCCTGGAACCCCAGACCTCGACCGGACGCGGTGGCGCGGCCGGCGGCCGGCCGGTGATCCTGGTCAATGGCGCGCGGATCTCAAACTTCGCCGAGGTGCGCGACATTCCCACCGAGGCCATCGCCCGGGTGGATATCCTGCCCGAGGAAGTGGCCCTGAAATACGGCTACAGCGCCACCCAGCGGGTGGTGAACCTGGTCCTGCGCCGCCGTTTCAACGCCAAGACCTTCGAGGGGGCCTACAAGGCCTCCACGGATGAAGGCGGCGGCGACATCGTCGACCTGCGGGCCAACCTGCTGCGCATCCAGGGCGACAGCCGGATCCTGATGGACGGCAAGTTCACCAGCCAGAACCGGCTGCTGGAGACCGACCGCGACCTGGCCCAGCCGCGCAGCGATGCGAGCTTCCGGACCCTGGCGCCCGGCAAGACGACCGGCGACCTGAACCTGGTGCTCTCGCGCCCGCTCGGCAACGGCGTCTCCGGGACGGTCAATGCCAGCCTGGAAGCCAGCGACACCAACAGCTGGATCGGGCGCAACACCCTGGCCGGCAGAGCCCTGCAGCGCGACTCGAGCGCCCTGACCGGCCACCTCGGCGGCGGCATGGCCGGGGCCATCAAGGGCTGGCGCTGGACGGCGACGGCCAATGCCGAACAGGCCACCTCGGACAGCACGACCGAGCGCCTGATCTCCGGCCTCGGCTATCGCGACCGCTCCAAGTCGGTGACCACCTCGGCCGATACCCAGTTCGACCTCAACGGCACCCTGCTGCGCATTCCGGCCGGCGGGGTCTCGACCACGGTGACCGGCGAGCTGGAAACCCTGAAGCTGGACAGCGACTCCCAGCGGGCCGGCGTGGCCCGGTCGGCCAGCCTGTCGCGCGACTCGGGCAAGCTGCGCCTGAACCTCGACGTGCCGCTGACCAGCGTCCGCAACGATGTCCTGCCGTTCCTCGGCGACCTGTCGGCGAACTTCAACCTCTCCAGTGAGCAGCTGTCCGACTTCGGCAGCCTGACCAGCCTCGGCTACGGCCTGAACTGGGGTCCCAACAGCAAGATCCGGCTGATCGCCTCGGTCAGCCGTGACGAGGGCGCCCCCACCCTGTCGCAGATCGGAGATCCGGAGCAGCTGACGCCCGGCGTCCAGGTCTATGACTTCAAGCGCGGCACCGCCGCCGTCGTCTCGCAGCTGAGCGGCGGCAATGCCGCCCTGAAGGAGCAGCAGGGCCGGGTCTTCAAGCTGGGCCTGAACCTGAAGCCGAATAACGACTGGACCCTGTCGTCGAACTATATCGACTCGCGGACCAGCGACCTGATCTCGAGCTTCCCGACCGGGACCAGCCAGATCGAGGCCGCCTTCCCCGAACGCTTTATCCGCGACGCCGGCGGCACCCTGATCCAGGTTGACAGCCGCCCCGTCAATTTTGACCGGCGCGACACCGAGGAACTGCGGACGGGCTTTACCTTCCGCAAGTCCTTCGCCCCGCCCGCAGCCGCGGGTCAGGGTCAGGGTCAGGGCCGCCCGTCCCAGGCCGGCCAGGGCGCGACGGCACCGGCCGGCGGCCAGGCCTCACGCCCGGACCAGGTCGGCCAGCCCGGCCAGAGCGCCGCCTCGGCCATTCCGGGCATGCCGCCGCCTGAAGCGCCCCCCGGGGGGCAGGGCTTTGGCGGCGGCGGTTTCCCGGGCGGCGGTTTCGGCGGCCCCGGGGGCGGCGGCGGCGGTGGCTTCGGCGGCCCGCCCGGCGGGTTCGGCGGTCGGGGTTTCGGGGGTCCGCCCGGCGGCACCGTCCTGCAGATCGGGCTCTATCATACGGTCAAGTTCCGCGACGAGATCAGCATCCGGCCGGGCCTGGCCAAGCTGGACCTGCTGGACGGCGCGGCCCTCGGGTCGAGCGGCGGCACGCCCAAGAACCAGGTCGACCTTCAGGCCAACTTCTCGCGCAACGGCCTGGGCACCGCCCTGAACGCGCGCTGGCAGGAAGGCACTTCGGTGCGCGGCAGCGGGGCCAGCGGCTCGCAGGACCTGACCTATTCGGGCCTCACGACCGTCAATCTGCGCCTGTTTGCCGATCTGGGCCTGCAGCCGGCCCTTCGGGCCAACCCCTTCTGGCGCGGGGCCCGGGTCAGCGCCTCGATCGACAACCTGTTCGACGCCAAACAGAAGGTTCGGGCCGCTGACGGCTCGACCCCGATCACCTATCAGGAAGACTATCTTGACCCGCGCGGACGGACGGTCCGCCTCAGCTTCCGCAGGTGTTCTTCACCTTCCCGGCACGCCCTCCGACGACAGCGGCCCGCCCGGCCGGCTAGGGCCCATGAGCGCCATCGGCTCTCCATGTCCGCGCTGGACGGAGAGCCGATGGGACCGCTATCATTGATATTGATCTTACCAGCATCATGATGTCATCTGACCAATGATGCGTATCGCGACAATGACCCTCGGCGCCCTGGCGCTGTCCGCCCTGCTGCTCACCCCGGCGCAGAGCGAAGAGATCCCGCGCCTGACCCGCCAGGGCGATGCGACCCAGCTGCAGGTCGACGGCAAACCCTTCCTGATCCTGGGCGGCGAGCTGGGCAATTCCACCGCCTCCAGCCTGCCCTATCTCGACCGGCAGTGGCCGACCCTGAAGGCGCTCGGCCTCAATACCGTGCTGGCCCCGGTTGAATGGGACCAGATCGAGCCGGTCGAGGGCCAGTTCGACTTCACGGTGATCGACGAGGTGATCCAGCAGGCCCGCGCCCACGACATGCGGCTGGTTCTGCTGTGGTTCGGCAGCTGGAAGAACAGCATGTCGACCTATGTCTCCGCCTGGGTGAAGCGTGACGGCACGCGGTTTCCGCTGGCCCGGTCGGCCGAAGGCCGGGTGCAGGAGATCCTGTCGCCCGTCGCCCCGGCCACCATGGCCGCCGATGCCCGGGCCTTCGCAGCCCTGATGGGCCACCTGAAGGCCGTCGACGGCGTGCAGCGCACGGTGCTGATGGTCCAGGTCGAGAACGAGATCGGCATGCTGCCATCGGCCCGCGATCACAGCCCCGTCGCCGAGGCCGAGTTCCGCAAGCCGGTCCCTGCAGCCGTGCTCAGGGCCCTCGGCAAGACCGGCCCGGGCTCCTGGGAGCAGGTGTTCGGCAAGGGCGACGCTACCGACGAGCTCTGGCAGGCCTGGGCCTTCGGGCGCTTTGTCGAGACCGTCGCCTCGGCCGGCCAGAAGGCCTATCCGCTGCCGATGTATGTCAATGCCGCGCTCAACAAGCCGGGCGTCGCGCCGGGCGGCTATCCCAGCGCCGGGCCCCTTCCCCACCTCTATGAGATCTGGAAGACCGCAGCGCCGTCAGTGTTCCAGGCCCCCGACATCTACTATCCCGACTTCACCCACTGGGCGGCACAGTACGACCGGCCGGGCAATCCGCTGTTCATCCCCGAGGCCGACCGGGCGGGCAAGGTCGAGGCCCCGGCCAACGCCTTCTGGGCCTTCGGCCAGCATGACGCGATCGGCTTCTCGCCGTTCTCCATCGAAAATGTCGAGGACCCGGCGCGCAATCCGCTGGCCGGGGCCTATGGCCTGCTGCGCCAGCTGACGCCGACCCTCCTGGCCCATCAGGGCCGGGGTACGATGCGCGGCTTCCGCCCGCCGGTCAGCTTCGACGGCAAGGTCGACGAGTCTCCCCAGACCCTGACACTTGGCGACTGGACCGTGAAGGTCAGCTTCGTCGATCCCTGGACCCCCAGGGACAAACAGACCTACGCGGCGCACGGCGGCCTGCTGATCCGATTGTCGCCCGACGAGTTCCTGGTGGCCGGGTCCGGGGTCACCCTGACCTTCGGCGAGGGCGTGGGCCTCGAGAAGGTCACCGAGGGCCGGTTCGACGGCGAGCGCTGGATCGAAGGCCGCTGGCTGAACGGCGACGAGACCCATCAGGGGCGCCACGTCCGGCTGGAACCCGGTCGCTTCCAGATCCAGCGGGTGAGGCTCTATCGGTATTGATCTCCCTTCCCCCTCGATGGGGAGGGGGTCTCACCTGCCGTTGGCATAGACGCCGAACATCACCCCGACAAAGCCTCCGGCCTTCCTGGTCGACAGTATCTCCCCATCCGCCCCGGCTTTCAGAACCGTCCAGGACCCCGGCTTCACGGCAAAGGCGAAGTCGTACTGCCCGGCGCGGGCGGTGATCTTCAGATCCACCGAGCCGCTCGCCGGCAGCGGGACCTCGGCCACCACGACACCGTCGACCGGATCATTCGCACCGGCCCGGCGCTCCAGCCGCACTACCCGCTGGCCGCCCTTGCCGACGACGCCGGCGAAGTAGAAGACCTCGTCGCTCTGCAGGGCCGTCAGACCTGCGCGATCGCCGTCGGCGGTGGGCGTGAAGTCGACGGTCACCTGGGCGGTGGCGTTGGTGTGCTGCTGGCGGCGGCCCCAGAACGAGGGCTGCTGGGTCAGCTTATCGGGGCGGGCTTTCAGGGTCAGGGCCCCCTGGCCGACACTCCACCAGCGCTCGGCAGGGATGCGCAGGGTCATCCAATTGAGCGGCAGGTCGGGCCCCGTGAACGTCTCCACCGCCGTGAAGGCTCCGGCGGTCGGCGGCGGCATGACACTGGGCGCCGGCAGCCTGGGTGCCGGGGCCAGATAGGGGATGGTCTGGCCGTTCGGCAGGATCACCGGCCAGCCGTCTTTCCACTCGACCGGCAGCAGGAAGGTTTCGCGACCGGTATTGTAGAGATCATCGCCATAGGGCCGCACGGCCAGGAAGGTGGCCCACCACTGGCCGTCCGGCGTGTCGACAAGGTCGGCGTGACCCGCCGAGGTGATCGGCAGTGGACGGTCCCTGGGCAGACCGCGCTGGGTCAGGATCGGATTGTCGCCGTACGGAACATAAGGCCCCAGCACGGTCCTGGACCGCAGCACCACCTGGCTGTGGCCCTCGGCCGTGCCCCCTTCGGCGGCGGTCAGATAGTACCAGCCGTCCTTCTTGAAGATGTGCGGGCCTTCGGGCCAGATCGGATTGGTCGAGGGATCGACGCCCTTGTCCAGCAGCAGGGTGCGCGGGCCGATGATCGTCCGGGCCTTGGGATCATATTCCTGGATCCAGATGGCCCGATGGCCCTGGTACTCCGGCCGGCCGGGCGGCTCATCATTGTTGAGGATCCAGGCCCGGCCGTCGTCGTCGAAAAAGATCGAGGCGTCGATGCCACCCACGGTGGGCAGCCACACCGGATCCGACCACGGGCCCCTGGGGTCCCTGGCCGTAATCAGGAAATTGCCCTGGCAGTCGACGCAGGTATTGAGGATGTAGAACGTCCCCTCGTGCTCTTCGATGGTCGGAGCGAACACGGCGCGCGAGACGCCCAGGCGCTTGAAATCCAGCATGCCGGGGCGGTCGATGGCGTTGCCGATCTGCTCCCAGTGGACAAGGTCGGTGGAATGCCAGACCGGGATGCCGGGGAAGTAGGCAAAGGTCGAATTGACCACATAGTAGTCGCCGCCCACCCGCGTGACGCTGGGATCGGGATAGAAGCCGTTGAGGATGGGGTTGCGGTACTGGCCCGGCGCGGCCTTGAACCGGGCATCGACGGGATCGGCACCGGCATAGCTGAACTTCGTGAAGGTGGCCGTGTTCGGCGCGGGCGCGGCGATCGCCATGGTGGCTGAAAGGGCCAGGGCGAGCGCGGTCAGGGTCGGGTGGATCATCGGCTTACTCCACGAATTCGTCCTGGCCGCAACGCGCCCTCCTCCGCTCCGCATGGGCGGGAAGCCTGATCTCGCCCCCTCCTGCAACGGGGAGGTGGCACGCTGCGGCAATTACCGTGAGGGCGCGGCCCTGAACGCCGCCGCCACCGCCTCGCGCAGGGGCTTGGGCTGATAGGCGTCGTCATAGAGGGTCGGGCGCTTGGGCTTCTTGTCTTCGCGCAGCCACTGGTCCTGCAGCCAGGAGTACTTGTCGACCATGCCCCAGGCCAGAACCTCCTTGGTCTGGCGGTAGGACAGCATCAGGTCGAGATAGGCCTTGCCATACGCAGCCACGGCCGCGTCGCGGGCCGCGAAGTCGAGCGGCAGGCCCTTGTCGTGCACGTCGAACTCGGTGATCAGCAGGTCATAGCCCATGCCGGTCGCCTCATCGATGAAGGCCCGCCATTCCTTTTCCTGCGGCCGGCCAAAACCGGTGAAGGTGTCGGCGTTCTCGGCCCCGATATGGCTCTGGACACCCAGGGCATCGACGGGCGTTCCGCGCTTGCGGAAGCCTTCCAGCAGCTTGAGCACGCCATAGCGGTGCTTCTCGTTGCCGACTTCCCAGCTCATATAGTCGTTATAGACAAGGCGGGCCCTGGGCGCTGCGGCCCGGGCCGTGTGGAAGGCCAGGTCGAGGGTCTCGTGCTGGCCCAGAATGTCGGAAAAGACCGTCTTGCGGATCGCGCCGTCCGCCGGATCGACCGTCTCGTTGACCACGTCCCACGAGATCATCTGCGGATAGTGCTGGCAGAGCCGGTTGATGTGCTCGACCAGCATGGCCTCGGCGGCGGCCTTGGGCTGGGGCCCGAAGTCGTGGGTCTTGATCCAGCCCGGGAACCACTGCGGATGATGCCACAGCAGGGTGTGGCCGCGCAGGGCCTGGCCGTTGGCCTTGGCGAAGGCGGCAATGCGATCGGCCCGCGAGAAGTCAAACACCTGGGGTCCGGCCGCCCGGATCACATACCACTTCAGCTCGTTCTCGGGGACCAGCACGCCGCACTCCTGCGCCAGCAGGGCGCGGTAGCGGGGATCCTCGAACGAGCCGGTGATCGCACCCGGCGGTCCGGCCCCTACGGCGCTGCCGAACCACAGACCCTTGTCGTGCGCCAGTTTGGCCAGGGACGGCGAGGCAGGCGCTTCGGCGGCGAAGACCGGCGCTGCGGCCAGGGCCGCCGAAGCCGCTCCCAGGCCCAGGGCCCCACGACGCGAAATCAGGGAATTGGTCATAGCGGTCACCGTCTGCAGGCGAAAAAAGTTTCCGCGCACCGTTGGGGCGATGCGCGGAGGGGGACGCGTCACATTATTGCGGGCCTCCTGGAGGGAAAGGTCCGCTTTTCGGCTGTCTGCACCGGGGCGCGGGAGGCCCGACCCGGTGCAGACCATCCGAACCTAGAAGCTCGCGCGCACCACGAAGGTGTAGCGACGGTCGTTCATGAACCAGGAGCGGCCGGTCTTCAGCAGGCTGCTGTTGAGGACCTGGGTCGTCTTGGTGGTTTCGTTCAGCAGGTTCACGCCCTGGACGCCGATCTTCACCTTCGGATTGACGGTGTAGAAGAACGAGCCGTCCAGCTGGCCGGTGGCCTCGTTCATGATCGGGGCATAGGGCACGATCACGTCGCGGACGGTCAGCAGGAAGTCCGAACGCCAGTTATAGGCCAGACGGGCCGAGATCGGGCCCTTCTCATAGATGGCTGCGAAGTTGGCATTGTGCTTGGACAGGCCCTGCAGCGGCAGCTTGCCGGTGTCGACCGTCGCGACACGGCCGGCGGCCACGTCGGGATCGGTCGCCGACAGGGTGCTTTGCGGCACGCCGTTGCTGACGATGTAGCTGTAGTTGGCATTGATGCCGAAGCCGTCCAGCGGCTTGGGCAGGAAGTCGTAGAACTGCTGGTAGCCGATTTCGAAGCCCTTGACCTTGGCCTTCTTGTCGGAGTTGCCCGGCGTGGTGGTCACGACATCGAAGGTCGCACCGTTGTTGGTGAATGGCACGCGCCGGGTCGTGTTGGTCGCGACGTCGGTCAGTTCCTTGTAGAAGGTCGCGAAGGTCAGCGAGCCGACCGAGGCGAAGTACCATTCCACCGAGGCGTCCAGGTTGGTCGACTGGGTGGGCTTCAGATAGGGATTGCCGACCGTGACGTTGCCGCTGGGCTGGCCGTTGGTGATGCCGTCGGCGTTCGTGTTCAGGGTCAGGTTATAGTAGTTGCGGGTCAGGCCGATATCCGGCGGGGCCAGGGTCTTCGACGCGCCGAAGCGGTACTGCAGGCCACCGGGCATGACGACCTTCACGTTCAGGCTGGGCAACCAGTGCTTGAAGTCAGCATTGGCCGTGGTCGGCGTGACCGCGCCATTGGCCCAGGCCCGCGCCGCAGCCCGCACCGACGGTGCCAGCTGGCAGAACGGGGTCGGCGACTGGCCCACCGGCACGATGGCGCACTGGGCGTCGGTCGTGAAGTTGGTGTTCGGGAAGGCCAGGAAGCCTTCGGCCTCGCGGGTCGTCTCGGTATAGCGCAGGCCGACATTGCCGCTGACGCGGGCCGCACCGATGTCGCCCTTGAAGCGCGTCATCAGATAGGCGGCCTTGTTGACCTCGTTGACCGGGCTGATTTCCTGCGGGAGGAACGGCGTGCCGGCCACCGTGTTGCAGCGCATGGCCAGCGGTACCCAGTGCTGCGGACAGCCATTGGCGCCGTTGCGGGCCTGCCATTCGTCGCCGACGTTCAGCGCAAAGGCCGACAGCGTCGCATAGTCCTTGGCGGCGTTGCCGGCATAGAACAGACGCGGGTCCATCCCGGTCGGCAGCGGCGTCTTGCCTCGCATGAAGTTGTCGAAGGCCCACTGCTCGGCCTGGGCGGCGGTGCTGGTGCCGAGGTTGCCCCCGACGATGCCGTCGACCTTGTCGTCCAGCCAGACCGGACCGTTATTGCCCCAGATCTCGCTCAGCACGCCCCAGTTATAGGACGAGAAGCGCGTGGTCTGGTCACGCTCGGACCAGCGCACGCCGGCCTTCACGGAGTCGAACCAGGTGTCGTCGTTGAACTTGTATTCGACGTCGACCTTCAGCGAGTCCTCGGTGCCTTCCGACTGCTCGATGTGGTCCATCGCCGAGCGCCAGAAGCTGTTGTACGGGTCGCTGAGGGTGTTGTGCGCGCCCTGGGCATAGGACGGGCAGTTGTTGTTGAAGGTCGCGCAGGGCGTCGGCGACAGGCCATTGCCCGGCAGGGTGAACAGAACGGTCGGCAGGTCGCTGCCGTTCAGGGTGATGGCGGCGTTCTGGAAGGTTGAAGCCCAGATCCCGACGTCAACATTGTCGACCTTGGAGTCGACATGCTGGGCATCGAACTGGAAGCCCCAGTTGTCGTTCGGCGTCCACTTGAAGTTGAAGCCGTAGTCGCTGGTCAGATAGGTCTGCTCGACGTCACGACGGATGTTGTTCGACTGCAGGCCGTTGATCGGCGTGCGCGGGTCGGAGAACTGGTCCGAACGCCAGCCGGTGGTGCCGGTGATGACGCCGTTGGTGAAGACACCGTCGCCGTCATAGCTGAACGTCGTCCCGGCGGCGGCGCGCGAGTCGCCGTTGCTGGCGACGTTGTCGGTCGCGATTTCCATCGCATGCTCGGTCCAGGACTGGCTGGATTCCGACCGCAGGTACTGGAAGGCGGCCTGCATGGTGCCGTCATTGCTCTTCCACTGGACCGCGGCCGCTGTGCCCTGACGCTCGCGTTCGGTGTTGGTGGAGCGGAAGGCCGCACCGCGCGGGAACCAGACACCCTTGGTGCCGTTGCCGCAGTCGCCGGTGCTCACACCCAGATTGGTGCGGCAGCCGAAGTTCGAGACCTGGATGGCGTCGCTGCGGGTCGAGAGCTCGGAATTGACGAAGCTGGCCAGCAGGCCGATCTCGCCGATGCTGGTGTCGAAGCGGTCGCTGTACAGGAACGAATAGGTCGGCTTCCACGACTTGACCATGTCGCCATAGCTGGCCTCTGCCGAGAGCGACAGAATGCGCTTGTTGGTGTCGAACGGCAGGCGGGTACGCAGGTTCACCGTGCCCGAAATGCCGCCTTCGATCATGTCGGCCGATGGGCTCTTGAACACGTCAACGCCGCCCATCAGTTCCGAGGGGACGTCAGCAAACGACAGGATCCGGCCGTTGTTGGCCGAGAAGGTGTCGCGGCCGTTCAGCTCGGACCGCACGAAGTTCAGGCCGCGCACCACGACGCCCGAACCTTCGACCGAGAAGTGGTCCGGATCGACGCCGGCGGCGAAGCGGTTGATCGACACGCCCGGCACGCGCTGCAGGGCTTCGGTCACCGAACGGTCCGGCAGGGCACCGATGTCTTCGGCGGTGATCGAGTCGCCGATGATTTCCGACGACTGCTTCAGCGCCTGGCTGCTCTTGAGGCTCTGCTTGATGCTGGTGACGATGACCTCGTCAACGATCTGGCTGTCATCCGCCTTGGCGGGGGTCTGGGCATAGGCCGGGACGGCAAACATCGCCGCGCCGAGGGCCACGACCGATGCCCCGTGCTTCAGGCCAGACATGAAGGAATAGCGTCCGCGCTCGACGCGCAGGCCACGAACTGAGTCCATAGAATTCACCTCCCCTAGTTTAGCAGCGTAGGTAGCGCTACCATTGGCCATGTTACCGTGACCATTATTGGTCAGATCATATGGAGGATCGATCCCGCGTCAAGCGTTGCCTTCACGACGGCGGTCACGTAGCGATGGAAGGACAGGCGGCAATTCGGGCGAATTATCGGATAAAAACGACCAAAAAACGTTGATAAATAGTACAATTGGTGCGTGGGAGCGTTCACATTGGTCTGACAATCATCTTCACAACCCGCATTGTGGTCTGATGATTTGGACAGATAACGACACTGCAATTGCGCAATTTCGCTCGAAAAGCCTGTCCGTGTAGAGACAGCCGGGAACGAACGGGGGAGAGTAGGAAACGTGGCCAGGGACGACGACGGAAAAGCCCGGATCGGAAAGATCGTCATCGTCGGCGGGGGAACCGCCGGCTGGATGACGGCTGCGGGGCTGGCGGCGGTCCTCGGCGACTCGGGTGTATCCATTGCCCTGGTCGAATCGGCCGAGATCGGAACGGTCGGGGTCGGTGAGGCCACCGTGCCCCATATCCGGCATTTCAATGCCCGGCTCGGCCTCGACGAGGCGGACTTCATGCGCAGGACCCAGGCCACCTTCAAGCTGGGCATCGAGTTTCGCGACTGGGGCCGCAAGGGCGACAGCTACATCCACCCCTTCGGCGGGTTCGGCCAGCCGATCGGCGGGGTTGCTTTCCACCATCACTGGCTGCGCGCCCGACAGCGGGGTGAAGCCGCCGACCTCGAGGCCTACAGCCTGCCGATCATCGCGGCCCGGACCGGCAGGTTCGCGCCCCCCTCGCCCGATCCCCGCGCCCTGGCCTCGACCTTCTCCTACGCCTACCAGTTCGATGCCGGCCTCTACGCCGCCTATCTGCGCACCTATGCCGAGGCCCGTGGCGTGGTCCGGACCGAAGGCCGGATCCGGGACGTCACCGTGCGCGGCGAGGACGGGTTCATCGAGGCCGTCGTGCTGGAAAGCGGTGAGCGGATCGAGGGCGATCTCTTCATCGACTGCTCCGGCTTCCGGGGGCTTCTGATCGAGCAGGCCCTGAAGACGGGCTATGAGGACTGGACACGCTGGCTGCCCTGCGACCGCGCTGCGGCCGTGCCGTGCGAGGCCGTCGAGCCGCCCGGACCCTATACCCGCGCGACCTCGGACGAGGCCGGCTGGCGCTGGCGAATCCCGCTGCAGCACCGGGTCGGTAACGGCTATGTCTATTGCAGCGGCTATGTCAGCGACGACGAGGCGGCCAAGGTCCTGCTCGAAAAACTGGGCGGCCGGCCCCAGGCCGATCCCCGCTTCCTGCGGTTCACAACCGGGCGACGCCGCAGGCAGTGGAACCGCAACTGCGTGGCCATCGGCCTGGCCTCGGGCTTCCTCGAGCCGCTTGAGAGCACCAGCATCCACCTCATCCAGGTGGCGATCACCACCCTGCTGGAGATGTTCCCCGACCAGAGCTGCGCCCAGGCCGACCAGGACGAATACAACCGGGTCATGGACCTGGAGTTCGAGCGGATCCGCGACTTCCTGGTCCTGCACTATCACGCCACCCAGCGCGACGACTCGCCGTTCTGGCGCGACAAGGCCGCCGCCCCGATCCCCGACAGCCTGAGCTACAAGATGGCGCTGTTCCGGGAACGCGGCATGGTCGTGAAGTATCGCGACGGCTTCTTCCTCGAGCCGTCCTGGCTGGCCGTCTATCTGGGTCAGAACATCATGCCGCAGGGCTATGATCCGATGACCGACGCGATCGATCCGAAGGACTCGGCCCGTCTGCTGGGCGAACTGCAGGCCGCCGTGGCGCGCGCCGCCCAGGCCATGCCGTCCCACGAGGCCTACATCGCCCGCTTCTGCGATGCCCGGGGGGCGGCATGACCGCCCTGCCCCTCGGCCGGGTGGCCATCTTCGGCGGCGGCGTGGAGGGCTGGATGACGGCGGCCGGCCTGGCCCGGGCCACCGGCGGCCGGGCCAGCCTGAGGCTGGTGGAGACCGGCCCGGGCCCCCGGGGCGCGCTCTCGACCCTGCCGTCGCTGCGCAGCTTCCATGCCCTGCTGGGCCTGGATGAAGCCGCGCTGATGGCCGCGACGCAGGCCACCTTCAAGCTGGGCACGCGCTTCAGCGGATGGACGCCGGGAACCAGCTTCTGCAACGCCTTCGGAGAGCTGGGGGCCAGTCTCGAGGGGGTCGGCTTTCACCACTACTGGACGCGCCTGCAGCAGGCGGGCGGCGCTCCGCCCCTGGACGATTTCAATCTTGCCGCCGTCATGGCCCGCTCGGGCCGTTTCAGCCCGCCCGCCAGCGATCCGCGATCCCCGCTCGCCACCCTGGCCTATGGCCTGCACCTGGACGCCGGAGCCTATGTGGCGGTCCTGCGCGAGCTGGCTACCCGCCGGGGCGTGGCGGTCTCGCAGGGAGCCGTGGGCGAGGTGCTGCGGCGTGAGACCGGCGACATCGCGGCCGTGATCCTGGCCGGTGGCGAGCGCATCGAGGCCGACCTGTTCGTAGACTGCACGGGGGCCGAAGCCCGGCTGATCGGATCCGAGCCCTTCGAGGACTGGTCGTCCCTGCTGCCGGCCGACCGCAGCCTGCGGCTCCGGGCCGACGTCCGCCGCGACGCCCCGGCCCTGACCGAGATCGAGGCGGCGGCCGAGGGCTGGCGCTGGCGCATCCCGCTCCGCGACGGGGTGGAAAGCGGTCTCACCTATCGCCAAGACCTCACCGACGACGAGACCGCCCTGAAGGCGGCCCGCACCGGCCTGCCGAAACACGGCCTGTCGGACCCGGAGGTCACGCCCCTCCGCAACGGGCGACGGACGCGATCCATGGCCGGCAACTGTGTCGCCATCGGCACTTCGGCCGGAGTGGTCGAGGCCATGGACGCCGCCGACCTGCACCTGGTGCAGAGCGGCGTCACCCGGCTGATCGCCCTGTTCCCCCGCCCCGGCGACGCCGCCGTGGCGGCGGCGGAGTACAACCGCCTCGGCGAGGAGACCCTGCTGCGGGTCCGCGACCTGGCCATCACCCACTACCGGCTCGGCCAGCGGACCGATGGAGCCCTCTGGGCGCTTGGCCGCACCGGACCGGTTCCCGAGCCCTTCGCCTATCGGCTCGCCCAGTTCGAAAGCCGTGGCCGAGTCGTGATGTATGACGAGGAGACCTTCCTCGAGCCGCACTGGATCGCCACCCTGACCGGCCACGGCCTTCTGCCCCGGCGCTATGATCCGCTCGCGGACCGGATGCCGCTGGAAAAGACCCGTGCCATGCTCGAGCGCATGCGCCTGATCTTCCGCCAGACCGCAGAGAGTCTGCCGACCCATGCAGCGGCTTTGGCCGGTGTGGCCCCATGACCCGGAACCCGATCCGCAAGGTCCTGATCGTCGGCGGCGGCACGGCCGGCTGGATGACGGCCGCCGCCCTGGGCAAGGTCCTGAAGTCCGTGCAGGTAACTCTGGTCGAGAGCGACGCCATCGCCACGGTCGGGGTCGGCGAGGCGACCATCCCGCCGATCACCACTTTCAACCAGTTGCTCGGCATCGACGAGGCCGCGTTCATGAAGGCGACGCAGGCCAGCTTCAAGCTGGCCATCGAGTTCGTCGACTGGACCCGGCCCGGCTCGCGCTACCTGCATCCGTTCGGCAGTTTCGGTCTCGATATCGAGGCGATCAAGTTCCACCAGCTGTGGCTGAAGGCCCGGAGCCTGGGCTCGACCCAACCGCTCGACGACTTCAACCTGTCGGCCACCGCAGCGAAGCTGGGTCGCTTCATGCTGCCCAGCAAGGACCCCGGCCAGGTCCTCTCCAGCCTGAAGTACGCCTTCCATTTCGATGCCGGGCTCTATGCCCGCTTCCTGCGCAGCTTCGCCGAAGCGCGCGGGGTGCAGAGGTTGGAGGGCCGGGTGGTGGATGTCGGCCTGCGCGGCGAGGACGGGTTCATCTGCTCGGTTACGCTCGACGACGGGCGCGAGCTGGAGGCCGACCTCTTCATCGACTGTTCGGGCTTCCGGGGCCTGCTGATCCATCAGGCCCTCGACACGCCCTATGAGGACTGGAGCCACTGGCTGCCCAATGACCGTGCGGTTGCCATGCCGTGCGAGACGGCCGGCGACGGCCTGACGCCCTATACCCGCGCCGCGGCCGACACCGCCGGATGGCGCTGGCGGATCCCGCTGCAGCACCGCACCGGCAACGGCTATGTCTATGCCTCGGCCCATCTGAGCGATGACGCGGCCGTGGCCCGCCTGCGCGCCACGCTCGACGGACCGCCCAGGGGCGAGCCCAACTTCATCCGCTTTAAGGCCGGACGGCGGCGGGAGATGTGGGTGAAGAACTGCGTGGCCATCGGCCTGGCCTCCGGCTTCCTCGAGCCGCTGGAGAGCACCAGCATCCACATGATCCAGTCCGGCATCACCAAACTGCTGGCCCTGTTCCCTGACCGGGGGTTCGATCCGGTCGAGACCGCCGAATACAACCGTCTGACCATCCTGCAGACCGAGCTGATCCGCGACTTCATCATCCTGCATTTCAAGGCCAATGAGCGCGACGAGCCCTACTGGCAGCAGGCCCGCGAGATGGCCATCCCCGAGAGCCTGCAGCGCAAGATCGACCTGTTCGCCGCGCGCGGCCGCCTGTTCCAGTCGGACTATGACCTGTTCGCCGAACCCAGCTGGGTGGCGGTGATGCTGGGCCAGAACATCCGCCCGCGCGGCTATGACCCGCTCGTCGACAGCCTCGACGCCCAGCTGGTCCAGGACCAGATGCAGCGTCTGGCCGCCCTGGTGCGCCAGACCGCCGAGGCCCTGCCCAGCCACCAAGCCTTCATCGCGCGTTACTGCGCCGCTTCTGCCTAGAGTGCCCTGATGAACATCGACAATCGCCTCAGGTCCATCGTCATCGTCGGCGGCGGCACTGCCGGATGGATGACCGCCGCCGCCCTCGGCCGGTTCCTGACCAAAGACGGCCAGACCCGGGTGACCCTGGTCGAGAGCGACGCCATCGGCACGGTCGGGGTCGGCGAGTCGACCATCCCGCAGATCAACATCTTCAACCGCATGCTGGGCCTGGACGAGAACGAGTTCGTCCGCCGCACCAAGGCCACCTTCAAGCTGGCCATCGAGTTTCGCGACTGGGAGCGGATCGGCCACAGCTACCACCACCCCTTCGGCCCCTACGGCCTGGACATGGAGGCGGTGTCCTTCCACGCCTACTGGCTGAAGCTGCATGCGATGGGTGAAGACGACGACCTGGGGGCCTATTCGCTCCAGGCCGTCGGCGCGCGGCAGGACCGGTTCATGCGGCCCAACGGCCAGGCCAATTCCCCGCTCGGCGCGATCGCCTATGCCTTCCATTTCGACGCGGGCCTCTATGCCCGCTTCCTGCGCGACTATGCCGAGGCGCGGGGGGTGCAGCGCCGGGAAGGCCGGATCACCTCGGTGCAGCAGGACGGCCTGAACGGTCATGTGACCTCGGTCATCCTGGAGAGCGGCGAGGCTGTGGAGGGCGACCTCTTCATCGACTGCTCGGGCTTCCGCGGCCTTTTGATCGAGGAGACCCTCCACAGCGGTTTCGAGGACTGGTCCAACTGGCTGCTGAATGACCGTGCGGTCGCGGTGCCCTGCGCCAGCGGCGGGTCGTTCTCACCGGTCACCCGGGCCACCGCCCGGCCGGCCGGCTGGCAGTGGCGGATCCCGCTGCAGCACCGCATCGGCAACGGCTATGCCTATTCCAGCGCCCATATCAGCCAGGACGAGGCCACGGCCTACCTGCTGTCGCACCTCGACGGCGAGCCACTGGCCGAGCCGAACCACATCCGCTTCAAGGCCGGACGCCGAAAGAAGAGCTGGAACCGCAACGTCGTTGCCATCGGCCTGGCGGCCGGTTTCATGGAGCCGCTGGAGAGCCAGTCGATCCACCTGATCCAGGTCGGCATTTCGCGCCTGCTGGCCATGCTGCCCGACCGCGACTTCCGCCAACCCGACATCGATCGCTACAACCGGGTGATGGCTTTCGAGTACGAGAAGATCCGCGACTTCCTGATCCTGCACTTCAAGGCCACGTCGCGGAACGACACGCCCTACTGGGACTATCTGCGCGAGATGGCGATCCCGGACTATCTGGCCGACAAGATCGCCCTGTTCGAAAGCTACGGACGGATCTTCCGCGAGAACGAGGAGCTGTTCAATGACACCTCCTAGTTCTCGGTCATGGTCGGTCAGGGCCTGCGACCCAGGGGCTACGACCCCATGGTCGACGTGATGCCCGTCGAGGAACTGCGGGCCCGTATGGCCGACATCCGGACGGTGATCGCCCGCTCCGCCGAGGTCATGCCCGACCACCGCGCCTTCATCCGCGACCACTGCGACGCCATGGCCTGACGCCGCTCCGGGGGGCGCGACGCCACTGAAGGGGCGTGCCTCACCCCCACCGCACACCGGGCAGCCCCTAGAATTAGACTAGTTTACATTTTAAACTTGTCTGTTAGAACGTCGATCAGGGCGGCTGGCCCGGGAGAGATGCGATGAACGGCGAACTGAACTCGGCGCAGGACGATCTGGCGTTCCTTCGGGCCCTGGTGAATGACGCGCCCAAGACCCAGTCCGCGGGCGGCTGGCTGTTCCTGGCCGGCGGCACCCTCTTTGGACTCCAGAGCCTGTTCTTCTGGGCCCAGATGGCGTTCCAGATCCAGCTGCCCTCGTGGGGATGGCTGATCCCCAGCGTCCTGCCGTCCGTCCTGTTCCTGATCGCCCTCGTGCTGGTGGTCATGCAGGGCCGCAAGTCGCCCCAGACGGGGGTGGCCACCCGGGCCATGAATGCCGCCTGGAGCAGCACCGGCCTGGTCACCATGACCGTGATCATCGTCTTCGCCTTCAACGCCTTGCGCGAACAGAGTCTGCTGATCTGGCTGCTCTATCCGATCATCGTCTGTGCCGTTCAGGGCGGGGTCTGGTATGTGGCCTACATGATCCGCAAACGTGTCTGGCTGGCCGCCGTCTCGGCCGGATGGCTGGCTTCTGCCGTGGCCCTGGGCTTCATGACCCGCTCCATGGACCTCTATTGCCTGACCATCGGCATCGCCCTGCTGCTGTTCATGGCCCTGCCCGGCTGGATCATGACGCGCCAGGCCGCCCGCGAGATCGCCTGAACCGATGGCGACCTTCGACGCCACCAAGCTGGACGATGCCATCCACGGCCGCCTGCGCCTGGGCATCATGGCCTATCTGGCCGATGCCGAGGCCGCAGACTTCAATGAACTGAAGGCCGTGCTGGAGGCCACCCAGGGCAATCTGTCGATCCATCTGCGCAAGCTTGAGGACGCCGGCTATGTCGAAATCCTCAAGAGCTTCCAGGGCCGCAAGCCCCTGACCCGGGTCCACATCACCCCGTCCGGCCGCCGGGCCTTCGCCGGCTATCTGGACGTCCTGTCGGGGCTGGTCGGCAAGGCCTGAACTCCAGGCCTGTGGCGTTTGGCCCCAGCCCTATTCGGTTTGAGGCCCCAGCCCTCCGGGCGCATAGTTGCGCGCAGAATCAGCAAGGCACTCCGTTCGGTCCGGCATGAAGATACTTGAGACCTCGGCCGACCTGGAGCAGCGGCGCCTCGCGGCGCTGTGGGCGCTGGACATCGTCGATACGCTGGAGGAAACGGGCTTCAACGACCTCGTCGCCGAGGTTTCCGAGACCTGCAACACGCCGATCTCGCTGATCTCCCTCGTCGACTCAGACCGCCAGTGGTTCAAGGCCCGTATCGGCGTTGAGGTGCAGGAAACCGCCCGCGCCATCGCCTTCTGCGACCACGCCATCCGGTCACCGGACGTCTTCGTGGTCGAGGATGCCACCCGCGACACCCGCTTCCTGGCCAACCCGCTGGTCACCGACGATCCGGGAATCCGGGCCTATGCCGGCGCGCCCCTGACCACGCACGACGGGCTGCGGATCGGCACGCTTTGCGCCATTGATACCCGTCCGAAGGTCTGGACGCCGCGCGAACTGCGGTGCCTGGAGCGCCTGTCTCGTGTGGCGATGATGATGATCGAGGCCCGGGTCGGCACCCAGGTCGCCGACGCGCATGCCCAGAACCTCGAGGCCCTGCGACGGGGCGACCAGCAGTACCGGACGATTATCGCCGCCATGCGCGAGGGTGTGGTCCTGCAGGACCGCTCCAGCGTCATCGTCGAGAGCAATACCCACGCCGCCCGCCTGCTGGGCCTGACCCACGACCAGCTTCTGGGACGCGGCTCGATGGACCCGCGCTGGAGCATCGTCGATGCCGACGGCGCGCCCCTGCCCGCCGAGCTGCAGCCGTCCATGCAGTGCCTGCAGAGCGGCAAGCCGGTGCTGGACTTCATTCTCGGGGTCAACCTGCCCGAGGGCAACCGCCGCTGGCTGACGGTCAATGCCCTGCCGATCTTTGAGGGCGACGATCCGGTTCCGGCCAAGACCCTGACCACCTTCGCCGACATCACCCAGCTGAAGCTGCAGGAAGTGCAACTCACCGAGGCGGCCGCCGAGGCCGAGCGGGCCAGCGCGGCCAAGTCGACCTTCCTGGCCAATGTCAGCCACGAGATCCGCACGCCCCTGAACGGGGTGATCAGTCTGGCAAGGGCCCTGTCCCGCCAGCCGATGGCCGAGCGCCAGCGCGAAATGGTCGACATCATCGTCCACTCCGGCGAGACCCTGGAGCGGATCCTCAACGACCTGCTCGACATCGCCAAGATCGAAGCCTCGCGCATGGAGCTGGAGATCGCGCCCTTCGACCTGCACGGCGAAATCCAGATCTGCACCGACCTGATGCGCCTGAAGGCCGACGGCAAGGGGGTCGCCTTCGAGGTCGACTTCGCGCCGGGTACCGAAGGCCATTTCCTGGGGGACGCCCTGCGCCTTCGCCAGGTGGTCGCCAACCTGATCTCCAACGCCATCAAGTTCACCGATCGCGGCACGGTGCGGGTCCTGGTCGAGGTCCAGGCGCCCCCGGCCGGCAATGCGGACCACCTGTTGACCGTATCGGTCGAGGATACCGGGATCGGCCTGGAACCCGATGTCCTGCCCCGACTGTTCGAACGCTTCGTCCAGGGCGACGACACCGTGACCCGCCGCTTTGGCGGCACCGGCCTGGGCCTGGCCATCTGCCGCAACCTCATCACCCTGATGGGCGGCCATATCGACGCCGAGCCGCGGCCGGAGGGCGGCAGCCGCTTCTTCTTCACGATCCCCCTGCGTCTGGCCGAGACCCCTGCGTCCGCCTCGCCGGTCGCCCTGCATGACGCCCATGGTGAGCTGGCCGAGCGCGGCCTGCGGATCCTGCTGGTCGAGGACCATCCGGTGAACCGCCGGGTGGTCGAGCTTCTGCTCGAGCCCCTGCAGGTTTCGCTCGACGAGGCCGAGAACGGCGTTCAGGGCCTGGACCTGTTCCGGCAGGGCGATTTCGACCTCGTGCTGATGGACATGCAGATGCCGGTCATGGACGGCCTGTCGGCCACGCTGGAGATCCGGGCCTGGGAGGCGCGCGAGGGCCGGCAGCCGACACCGATCGTGATGATGACCGCCAACGCCTCGACAGACCACCGCCGACAGGCCCTGGCGGTCGGGGCCGACGGGTTCATCACCAAGCCGGTGACGCCGGAGAGCCTCTACGGCGGCATCGAGACCGCGCTCGCCCCCGCCCGCCTCTCCGCCATGGCCTGAGCCACTCTGCCCCGGAACTGACCCGGCGAGCGGGCTTCGGCTGCGCCCGCAGTATTGGTCAGACCAATCGGTTGACAACCCTCCACCGGGCGCTAAACCAGCCTGACGAACAGCCGGCTCCGGCGCGACATTGATCGCCCCAGGGGTACGGCCGCCCGCCGGTCAGCCTAGCGAAAGCCCGCCATGTCCAAGATCATCGCCGCCCGCACGATCGTGAGCTGCCCGGGCCGCAACTTCGTGACCCTGAAGATCATCACCGAAGACGGCACCTACGGGATCGGCGACGCCACGCTCAACGGGCGCGAACTGGCGGTTGAGGCCTATCTGACCGAGCACGTCATTCCCTGCCTGATCGGACGCGATGCCCATGCCATCGAGGACATCTGGCAGTACCTCTATCGCGGGGCCTACTGGCGTCGCGGGCCGGTGACGATGTCGGCGATCGCCGCCGTCGACATGGCGCTGTGGGACATCAAGGGCAAGCTGGCCGGCCTGCCCGTCTATCAGCTGCTGGGCGGGGCCTGCCGTTCAGGTGTCATGGTCTATGGCCATGCCAACGGCGAGACCATCGACGAGACCCTGGCCAATGCGGCCGACTATGTCGCCCAGGGCTACAAGGCCATCCGCCTGCAGACCGGCGTGCCGGGCGTCAAGGGCACCTATGGCGTGTCCAAGGACAAGTTCTTCTATGAGCCGGCCGACAGCGACCTGCCCAAGGAGACCCTGTGGTCGACCGAGAAATACCTGCGGGTCGCCCCGGAGCTGTTCCGCGTCGCGCGCGAGCGGCTGGGCTGGGACGTGCATCTGCTGCACGACGTGCATCACCGTCTGACGCCGATCGAGGCCGCCCGGCTGGGCAAGGATCTCGAGCCCTACCGGCTGTTCTGGATGGAAGACTGCACCCCGGCCGAGAACCAGGACAATTTCCGTCTGGTCCGCCAGCACACCACCACGCCCCTGGCCGTGGGCGAGGTGTTCAACTCGATTTTTGACTGCAAGACCCTGATCCAGGAGCAGCTGATCGACTATATCCGCGCCACGGTCGTCCATGCCGGCGGGATCACCCACCTGCGCAGGATCGCCAGCTTCGCCGACCTGCACCAGGTCCGCACCGGCTGCCACGGCGCGACCGACCTGTCGCCGGTCAGCATGGCCGCCGCGCTTCACTTCGATCTGTCGATCCCCAATTTCGGTGTCCAGGAATATATGCGCCACACGCCCGAGACCGATGCGGTGTTCCCACACGCCTACAGCTTCGCCGACGGCATGCTGCATCCGGGCGAGGCACCAGGCCTGGGCGTGGACATCGATGAATCCCTGGCCGCCGGCCATCCCTACAAGCGGGCCTATCTGCCGGTCGCGCGCCGTGAGGACGGCGCCATGCACGACTGGTGAAGCCCGATTGCCCCGAAAATCGCTTCTCAGGCAAAAGTTGAGGCAAAGCGGGAGAATCTCGGCGAGACTTGTGGTGATAGTGACCTAAACGGCGCCTGCGCCCCTGCGAGACCCCCAAGCCGCCCCATGGCCGACAACGTCAAACTCTATCGCCGCATCGCCGACACCGTGGCCGAAGCCATTGAGGCAGGCCAGTATCGTCTCGGTGACCGCCTGCCGACCGAACGCGAGCTGGCCGAGCAGTTCGGCGTCTCCCGCCCCACCTTGCGCGAGGCGATGATCGCCCTGGAAATGCTGGGGATGATCGAGGCGCGTCACGGCCTGGGCATCTATGTCACCGGCAATGTCCGGCCCGTCGTGCCCTCGGCCGAGATCGATGTCGACGTCGGGGCCTTCGAACTCATCGAGGCCCGCCGCCTGTTCGAGGGTGAAGCCGCCGCCCTGGCCGCCACCTCGATCACCGACGACCAGCTTCAGCAGCTGGAAGCCCTGATGGTCCGGATGCATGAGGAAGAGGAAGTGGCCGGCGAGGATGCCGACCGCGAGTTCCACATGATCATTGCCCGGGCCACGGGCAACGGCGCGATCATGGCCACCATCGAAAACCTGTGGGACTGGCGCAACCGCTCGCCCCTGGCCCGCAACATCCTGACCCGCGCCCGGGGCATGGGCCTGGAGCCGCGCATCAACGAGCACCGCCGGGTGTTCGAGGCGCTCAGGGCCCGCGACCCTCACGCCGCCCGCCAGGCCATGCGCGACCACCTTGAGCGGGTGATCGACCACCTGCTGCACGCCACCGAGACCGAGGCCGTCCAGAAGGCCCAGCAGGAAACCAGCGCCCGCCGCAACGCCATCGCCAAGCGGGTGGCGATCTAGACGCCTACCGCCGGACGCTCTCGGCGGGCCCCAGATAGCTCTCGGGCAGCGCCTGGCGTGACAGGACCAGCCGCTGGAACACCACGCCCGGATCAACCCGCCAGAGCTTCACGGTGTGAACCCCGGCGGACGGGATCATGAGCGGTACTCGCAGCTGCCGGACATTGTCGGCCACGGCCCGGTTCCAGGCCGCCTCGGAGGCGTCGGGGATGGTGTTGACCACCACCGGCGGCGCGTCATCAAGCGAGACCGCGAAGGTCAGGCCCTTGCCGCCCCTGAAATCCAGGCCCGGTGAAACGAACACGGTCAGGTCGCTCGCCCCGGCCCGCTCGAAGTCAATCCGGTAGTCCAGCGACGGTCCCTGCCCCGCGAGGCTGGACGGCGCGGTCGAGGGGTAGCTGGTCACGCCCGACAGGGTGCGGCCCAGACCGGGTATGGTCTTCCAGCCGACTCCCGCCGCTGACGTCGCCCGGGCATGATGCTCCGCCTCGATGACGACCACCCCTCCGGCCTCGACAAAGGCTCCGCTGGCGGGAGGACGGGCCGGGTTTTCGACCACCGCCGTCACCGTGATGATCTTGTCCGCGCCCCGGACCGTCACCGGAACGCGATGAACGCCCTTCGGAGCCTTGCTCCAGTCGACAGAGACCTCCAGCCGGGTGTCGCCGCCCGGTCCGGCCGCGCCTCGCGCGACCTGCAGCCAGGCCGCGCCGCTTGAGGCCTCGAAGGCCAGCGGCGCGTCGCCCCGGGCGAAGACGTCGATCCAGCGGTTCTGGGTGCCGTATCGGTGGATCAGTGGCAGGTCGGTCGCCGCCTCGACAGTGGCCTCGCGGCCCTCGACTGCCACGCCCAGTACCGCACCCGCCGCCGGCGCGACCAACTGGGTGGCCGGCAGGATGTTGGCGTCCGGCTGCTGCCAGATCGTGTAGCCGATATGGGTCTGGTCCATCATGTGGACCCACTTGCCGTCCTTGATCGCGTCGTGCTGCCGGGTCAGCTCGGCGTCACGGTCGAACAGGGTCTTGACCAGGGCGGCCTGGCCATTGGCCGCCACCCGCCCCTGGGCCGCATAGAGCCGGTTGCGGCCGACCGCGATCTGCAGCCGGTTGTAGTTGGCGCTGGCCTTGATCGGGAACCAGACCAGCTGGAAGAAGGCCGCGTCGGCGTCCCCGGGCAGAGCGGCCCGAACGGCGTCCGCGCGGCGCTCCAGATCGGCCCACTCGGCTTCGATCCGTTCGGCCTCCCGGTCATGCACCAGGCTGAACGTCGCACCATCGATCAGCTCGGGCTTCCGGCGGGCGTTCAGCTTCGTATAGCCGTCCAGCAGCGCGCCGATCTCGCCGGCCCTGGCCGGTCCGAACTGCGCCGCCGCCCAGTCGCTCGTATAGGCCGGCAGCCTGTCCAGCGGGATCGCGTCCGGGTTCCAGGCATAGTCGAGGAAGAACTCGGTCGGCAGCTCCATGGGCTTGAGGTCACCGACATTGACGATCCAGAACCGGTCAGCCCCGTAGTCGGCGGCCAGCTTCATCTGCTCCCAGACCCGCTCGATCTGGTTGGTGTTCAGCCACTTGTAGTTCCGGGGCCCGCCCACATAGTCGAAGTGATAGTAGACGCCATAGCCACCCGGGCGGGTCTTCCCGGGCTCCGGCAGCCTGCGGATGTTGCCCCAGTTGTCATCGGCAAACAGCAGGGTCACGTCATCGGGCACCCGCATGCCGGCGTCGTAATAGTCCTGCACCTCCTTGTAGAGGGCCCAGACCTGCGGGGTCTTGGCCGGGTCCTGGCCCGTGACCTCGCCGATGATCTTGCGCTGATCGGCGACGATGGTCTCCAGCAGCTTTGTGGCCGTGCCCTCGCTCATCGGCTAGTCGCCGTCGCCGCGCATGCCCACGGTCACGAGGCTCTCGTTTGCGCCCATACGCTCGACCCCGGCCCGCCAGAACTCGCGCAGCACCTGCGGGTTCTTGGCATAGTCCCAGCGGCCCTGGCCGTAACGCTCCCACTCCACATGGGCCCGCATCATCGGCTCGTGGTGCGAGGTGCCGAGGATCACGCCCATCTCGTCGGCCAAGGGGGCGCTCAGCGGGTCGTCGTCATACAGGGCCTTGCCCCACATCGCGGGCCACAGATAGTTGCCCTTCAGGCGCAGGGTCAGTTCATAGACCCGCTCGTAGAAGGCGTGATTGAACCCGCCGAAGGTCTTGTTGGCCCAGCCGTACAGGGCCGGGTTCTCGTCATTGAGAAAAATGCCGCGATACCTGACGCGCGGCTTCTGGACGTTGGCGCCGGGCGCGATGAAGACCTCGGCCCTGCGGATCACCGGCGCGTCAGCCCACCAGCTCCACGGCGAGACTCCGGCCCGTTCGGACAGGTCGTAGGCCCCGTAAATCGTTCCGCGCTTGTCGGCCCCGGCAATGACCAGCGCCTGTTTCAGGCCCGGCCGGGGATCCTCGACCACCTGCTGGACGAAGCCGTCCCACTGGCCGCGCACCCCGGACACATCCAGCTTGCCGGCAGCGATCAGGGCGTCGATGGCGGCGCTCTTGCCGATCGTGCCGATGATGACGACGGGGGCCTCGCGGGTCGCCGCGCCGCCCGACAGGCTGGCCAGATCGCCACGCAAGTCCTGCACGGCGCGCAGGACGCCGGGATAGTCGGTGACATCGGCCTCGATCCGGGCCGGCCGGCCGCCCCGGATCAGCGGGAAGGCCCCGGGCGCGGCGCTGACCGTAACCGCAGCAGGCTGGGCAGTGGCGACGTAGGGGATCGTCAGCCCGCCCGCCAGCAACAGGCCCAGTACGGCAACCTGCAGCATGGACGCCCCCTTGGTCATGGCGCGTCGCACCGGATCAGTTCAGCTCGAGTTCGAACGGCTGGGCCGGCAGGCCGCTGCTGTCGAACAGGTTGAAGGTCGGGCTGTCGGCCCAGGCAAAGCGCAGTCTGGCGGTCGGAGCGCCTGCCGGGATGCTGACCACGACCGACTTGCCCTCGATGCGGCCATCGGCCCAGCGGCAGGTCCAGCCGGCCGTGTCACACAGCGAAAAGCCGATCACCCGGTCCGAACCCCGGGCCACCAGATCGCCGCCGACCTGGTCGAAACTGACCGTGATGGTGTCGCCGGTTCGCTTGGCCGAGACCGGAGCCGGACCGGTGGTGACCGCTTCCCCGGCGAGGCGGCGCGCGGCCAGGGCCAGACGCTTGCCGACATCCTGCTTGTTGCCCGGGTGAATGTCGGTGGGATCGCCGATGTCGGTGGTCACCGCCAGGCCCGCATGCGGATCGGCGGCGACGGCGCGGCGCTGGGCTTCGCGCAGGGCGGCCGTGGCCGATCCGCCTGGCGTCGTGGCAAAGGCCCCGTAATTGGCCAGCTGCACCACCAGGGCCGGCATGTCGGGCGACTGGCCCGACCGGCGCTCGGCCATGAAGGCCTTCAGCAGCGGCAGATAGGCCTTGTCGCGCCCGACATTGGTCTCGCCCTGGTACCAGGCCATGCCCGAATAGGCGAAGGGCCCCATCGGAGCGAGCATGCCGTTATAGAGGGTCGAGACCCCCGCCAGGGTATCCCACGGCGCGCGGGGCGGATCGCCGCCGTCGCGCGGTTCGATGCGGTAGGTCCAGGCCGTCAGCGGCAGCCGGGTGCCGTCGGCCAGCACCAGGGCGCGCTTGCCGGCCTCGCCGTACATCCCGCCGTTGGAATAGACGTCATAGGCCGAGACCACGATCGTGTTGCGCCCGGCCTTCAGGCTGCCGGCCGCCAGCGGATAGGCCCGGTCCAGCCACGCCCCCGAGGTGGCCCCGACACCGATCCCGTTCAGATAGGTGGTGTCCATGTCATCGATCTGGCCGAGGTTCAGGCTCGCGGCCTGCCTGGCCTGGACCGCCGTCAGCTGCACCTCAGCCTTGAACCAGACCACGCCGTTGAAGTCGGTCAGGGCCGGGACGCCCCAGCGCTCCCAGACGCCGAGCCCCTCGGGCGCGGCCGTCCAGTTGCCGGTGCCGGTCCACGGGGCTACGGCCGCCAGGGTGGGGTTCTTGGCCGACCACCAGCCCTTGATCGTCTCGCCCCAGCGGCGGCTCGCCACCGCCGGATCCTTGATCGACAGGGCCAGGGTCTCGACCGCGTCATCATAGCCGCCGACCGCCTTGAGGGCCGCAGGGCTCATCCAGGCCTCGATGCCCGACCCGCCCCACGAGGCGTGGACCAGGCCGAGCGGGACCTTGCGGGTCTTCTGCAGCTCGCGGGCGAAATAGTGACAGACGGCGGAAAACTGGCCGACGGTCTCGCGACCGGTCGGCTTCCACACCGGCGGCTTGCCGAAAGTGGACCTGGGCGCGCGGCCTTCCGCCTTCTCGATGGTGACCATGCGAATGGTGTCGTTGGGGGCACCGCTGTTGACCTGGTTCCAGGCGTCATTGGCCCGGTCGACGGTCAGCTCCATGTTCGACTGGCCCGAGCACAGCCAGACATCGCCGCTCAGAACGTCCTGCACCGTCTGGCTGGCGGTGGGAGTGCTGACCTTGAGGTCATAGGGCCCGCCGGCCGGGGTCGCAGGCAGGTCGACCCGCCAGGCCCCGTCGGTCCCGGCCGTGGCCGTTGCCGTCTTGCCAGCAAAGGTCACCGTGACGGCCTCACCCGGTCTGGCGGTTCCGAACACCGGCAGCGGACGGTCACGCTGCACCACCGCATGGTCCGAGAACAGGCCGTTCAGCAGGTCCTGGGCGACGGCGGGACTGGCGAGGACGGTGGCGGCAAGCAGGCCGGTGATGAGGCGACGCATGGTTTCTTACTCCCTGTCCGTCCCTCGCAGGACGGCGCTTGTGTTCTCTGCTGTCACCGGCCTTCGCCGGCGAGAACGGCTACGTCCCTGTCACGGACTGACCGCTCTAGGCCACCGTCAGCGTGGCCGTCTTCAGGTCCATCGAGTTGGGCCCGACCATGATGCTGAAGGCGCCGGGTTCCACCACCCGCTTCATGTCGAGGTTCCAGAGGCTCAGGTCCGCCGGCGTCACCTCGAAGCTGACCGTGGTCCGGGCCCCGGCGGCGAGGGTGACGCGCCTGAAGTGCTTCAGCTCCAGCAGCGGACGGGTCACCGAAGCGGCCAGGTCGTGGATGTAGAGCTGTACCACCTCGTCGCCGGCGACCTTGCCGGTATTGGCGACCTCGACCTCGACCCGGACGCTCTCGCCCTGGCCGATGCTGGCTTTTGCCAGGCGCGGGGCCGAGATCTCGAAGCGGGTGTACGAAAGCCCGAAGCCGAACGGATAGAGCGGGCTGGTCTTCTCGTCGAACAGATAGCCCCGGCGCGCGGTCGGCTTGCGATTGTAGAAGACCGGCAGCTGGCCGACGCCACGGGCGATGCTGACCGGCAGCTTGCCGCCCGGATTGGCCCGGCCGAACAGGATGTCGGCGGCGGCGTTGCCGGTCTGCTCGCCCAGGTACCAGCCCTCGACGATGGCGTCGGCGCGCTCGGCCAGCAGGTTGATCGACAGGGGCCGGCCGTTCAGCAGGAAGACGATGGTCGGCTTGCCCAGATCGAAGATGGCCCTGGCCAGATCGTTCTGCTGTCCGACGAGATCCAGGCTGTTGCGGTCACCGAGGTGCGCATCGGCCCACGCCTCGCGGCTGGTCTGTTCGTTGTCGCCCAGCACCATGACCACGACGTCGGCCTTTTTGGCGACCTCGACGGCCTCGGCGATCAGCCTGGCATTGACCTCCGGCTCCACGGCCTCGACGGCGTCGGCCGACCATGAGCGGCTCTTGGTCAGGCGCACGGCCTCGGCATAGTCCAGAGCAAAGCCCTGCGCCTTGGCCTCGGCGGTCAGCCCTTCCAGGATCGAGATGACATGGCGCGGCTCGTCGGAATAGCCGCCGATCGGGGTGTCGCGGGCATGGGTCCCCAGCAGGGCCATACGCTTGAAGGCCTTGCCGTTCAGCGGCAGCACGCCCTTGTCATTCTTCAACAGCACCACCGCCTTGCTGGCTGCCTCGCGGGCCAGGGCGATGGCTTCGGGCGTGTTGTTGCGGGCCTCGGCCAGCTTTTCATCCGTATAGGGATTTTCGAAGAAGCCGCCCTCGAACTTCATCTGCAGGACACGGGCCACGGCTGCATCCAGCTCGGCGACGGGCACGCGGCCCTCGCGGACCAGCCTGGGCAACAGGGCATAGGCCTCGCCGTCGGGCAGCTCGACATCGACACCGGCATGCAGGGCCATCACGGCCACATCGTCCAGCTTGTCGGTCAGCTGGTGGCGCGAGGTCATTTCCTTGATGGCGAAATAGTCGCTCTGGACCGAGCCCTGATAGCCCCACTCCTCGCGCAGCACCTTGGTCAGCAGCCAGTGATTGGCGTGCGAGGGGACCCCGTCGATCTCGTTGTAGGACGGCATCACCGACCGCACCGGCAGCTCGGTCACCGCCCGCTCGAACGGCGGGAAGAAGTTCTCGCGCAGGGTCCGCTCGGCGATCTGGGCCGGGCCGACATTGGTGCCGTTCTCGGGCTGGCCGTGGCCGGTCATGTGCTTGAGGGTGACGAATACCTTGTCCGGGGCCAGAGGCAGGGTCTTGCCCTGGAAGCCGCGAATGGCCGCCAGACCGATCTCGGCGCACAGGTGCGGGTCCTCGCCATAAGTCTCCTCGATCCGGCCCCAGCGCGGATCGCGGGCCACGTCGACCACCGGGGCCAGGGCGATGTTGGACCCGCGCGCCCGCATTTCCTTCGCGGCCAGGGCGAAGATCTTCTCAACCAGCTCGGTATCGAAGGTCGAGGCCAGGGCGATGGCCTGCGGGAAGCTGGTGGCGTCACGGGCCACATAGCCGTGTAGGGCCTCGTCATGCATCAGCATGGGGATGCCCAGCCGGGTCTTTTCCATCGCCCACTTCTGGGCGGCATTGGTGTAGCGGGCAGTCTCGGCGGCCTTGCGGCCCTTGCTGCCGTCCTCGGCACCGGCGGCGGCCCCGACCTCGGCCACCGGCTTGAGGCCGCGCCGGTCGGTCGGACGCGAGATCTGGCCGAGGCCATTGGGGAAGGCCTTGCCGGCCGCTTCAGCCGAGAACTCGCCTTCCGGCGTCTGGATAGCCGACTTGGTCAGCCAGATCCCGACGAGCTGGGCGGCCTTTTCCTCCAGCGTCATCCGCGCCAGCAGGTCCTTGACCCGCGCCTCGACGGGCTGGGCGGGGTCCTTGTAGAGCGGCCTGTCGCCGACCGGTTTGGGGGCGGGCTTGGGCGCAGCGTTCGACAGGCCTGGCGCGGTCGCGGCAGCGATGGCAGCGAGGCTCGCACCGAACAGGCGGCGGGTGATGGCGGAGGTCATCGCGTTCGTTTCCCCGAAGGTCACATCGTTGAATGGCGACTTGGCATCGTCGCCTTGGCAGGCACTATGGATTCAGGTGTCAGACCACTCAAGAACAAATGTTACCGGTCTCATTCAATTCCGGGGGGCGGGCGCCGGGCGGGCAGCTTCCACCTTCACCCCGAAGCGGTCTAATGTCCCCGGCAGAGGGAACGGATACACATGAGAGAACCGACCGAGCGCCAACGGCGCCGTACGACGCAGAGCGCAACGATCCGCGATGTGGCCGCCCGGGCCGGGGTTTCGCCGATGACCGTCTCGCGGGTCATCAACCGCGAAAGCACCGTCAAGGAAGAGACCAGAGCCCTGGTCGAACAGGCCATTACCGACCTCAACTACGCGCCCAATCCGGCGGCGCGCAGCCTGGCCGGCTCGGCTCCGTTCCGTATCGGCCTGCTCTATGACAACCCCTCCACCGGCTATCTGTCGGAGTTCCTGGTCGGGGCGCTGGACGAAAGCAGCCGCACCGGGGCCCAGGTGGTCATCGAGAAGTGCGCCGAGCCGGAACTGGCCGGGGCGACCCTGACCCGCCTGCTACGTACGGGCGTCGACGGCCTGATCCTGCCCCCGCCCCTGTGCGAATCGCCCCAGGTCCTCGCCGAGGTGAAGGCCGCCGGAGCCGCCGCCGTGGCAGTGGCCACAGGCGCGCCCAGCTCCGACATGGCCACGATCCGCATCGACAACGAGGCCGCCGCCTTCGAACTGACCCAGCACCTGCTGGCGCTGGGCCACAAGCGGTTCGGCTTCATCAAGGGCCACCCCAACCAGACCGTCAGCCAGCAGCGCCTGGACGGCTTCATGACCGCCCTGAAGGCTGCCGGAATTCCGATGGAAGATGTCCGCGTCGAGCAGGGCTATTTCACCTACCGGTCCGGCCTCGATGCGGCCGAGAAGCTGCTGGGCGGCGACTGGCGTCCGACCGCCATCTTCGCGGCCAATGACGACATGGCGGCCGCGACGGCGGGCCTGGCCCACCGCCTGGGCCTGGACGTGCCGGGCGACATCTCGATCGTCGGCTTCGACGACACCTCGATCGCCGCCAATATCTGGCCGCCCCTGACCACGGTGCACCAGCCGATCGCCGCCATGGCCCGCGCCGCCGTGGATCTGGTGCTGGAAGAAATCCGCCGCAAACGCGACGGTTCGGGCGAGCCGAGGCAACTGATGCACCCGCATACGCTGATCGTGCGGGACTCCAGCGGACCGGCCCCGAAATAGCGCACCACCGCCCTGAGCATGAGGGTTCACCACGGTGGTCTGACAAAGGCTTGCGCGGCCCCACATGTTAGCGCTAACAGATGGCGGGATATGAACGGGCGCGGTTGAAAGCCAGACGCTCGAGCTGGGAGATGACGCCGTGGGCCTGACGCAGTTCCTTCCGCAAGACTGGCGCGACGCCACCCTGCTGGGCCGGATCGACTTCGGCGACGGCCCGACCCCCGTTCTGGTGCGCGGCGGCCGGGTCGAGGACGTCAGCAGAATCGCGCCCACCGTCGCCGACCTGATGAACGCCTATGCGCCGGGTTCGCCGATCCCGCGCGGCGAAGACAGGGGCCCGCTGGAAGCCCTCGACATCCGCGCCGTCTGGGAAGACCCGGCCGGCGAGGCGGCCGTCAAGCTGCTGGCTCCCGTCGACTTGCAGTGCCTGAAGGCCGCCGGGGTCACCTTCGCCGTCTCGACCCTGGAGCGGGTGATCGAGGAACGTGCCCGCGGCGACGCCGCCGCAGCCCTGAAGATCCGCGAGCAGCTGTCGGACAGCATGGGCGGCGACCTGCGCAGCGTCGATCCGGGCTCGGAGGGTGCCGAGCGCCTGAAACAGACCCTGATCAAGGACGGCCTGTGGTCGCAGTATCTGGAAGTGGCCATCGGCCCCGACGCCGAGATCTTCACCAAGGGCCCGACCCTGTCCTCGATGGGCTGGGGCGACCAGGTCGGCGT
>Ga0187842_1000133_pt1 | contig 39019 bp, 36 predicted proteins | sample SpaLakP09_SKY_41_FD_134514 | JGI IMG/M metagenome (GOLD analysis project Ga0187842, IMG submission 134514) | Oligotrophic lake water microbial communities from Sparkling Lake, Wisconsin, USA - SP09_SKY_41 | ecosystem: Environmental > Aquatic > Freshwater > Lake | place: USA: Sparkling Lake... | reverse complement strand
TTCGGTGCCCATCTTCTGGCTGGGCCTGATGGCGCTGGTGCTGTTCTATGCCAAGCTGGGCTGGGTCAGCGGGCCGGGCCGCATCGATGTGGCCTATGAGTTCACCCTGACGCCGGTGACCGGTCTGATGCTGGTGGATACGGCCATGGTCGGCTTCAAAGGCGAGGGCTGGGAGGCGTTTCGAAACGCCTTCTCGCACCTGATTCTGCCCGGCGCGCTCTTGGGCTATTTCTCGCTGGCCTACATCAGCCGCATGACCCGCTCCTTCATGCTTAACGAGCTGGCGCAGGAGTACGTGGTGGCGGCGCGGGCCAAGGGCTTGAGCGAGACCCGCATCATCTGGCGCCATGCGCTGCGCAACGCGATGGTGCCCCTGGTCACCGTGATCGCGCTGTCGTACGCCGGCCTGCTGGAGGGCTCGGTCTTGACCGAAACCGTGTTCGCCTGGCCGGGCCTGGGGCTTTACATCACCAACTCGCTGCAGAACGCCGACATGAACGCGGTGCTGGGCGGCACCATCATCGTCGGTTCGATCTTCATCGGGCTGAACCTGCTGTCCGATGTGCTGTATCGGCTGCTCGATCCGAGGACGCGCATCCAATGAAGGCAGCCGCCGATTTGCACCAGTGGCTGATGTCGGACCGGCCGGACTCGCGCCGCCAGGCCGCGCTGGGCCGTTTCTACGGCGGCTGGCGCGTGTTCGCGCGCAACCGGCTGGCCATGCTCGGATTGTTCATCGTGCTGGCCCTGGTGCTGATGGCCATCTTCGCGAATCAGCTCGCGCCCTATGCACCCAGCGTCGGCGACCTGATGACGACGCGGCTGCTGCCCCCGTCGAGCGCGCACTGGTTCGGCACCGACGACCAGGGCCGCGACATCCTGTCGCGCCTCATCCATGGCTCGCGCATCACGCTGTTCGTGGTCGTGCTGGTGGCGGTGCTGGCCGCACCCATCGGCCTGATTGTCGGCACGGTGGCCGGCTATGCGGGCGGCCTGCTTGACGCGACGCTGATGCGCATCACCGACATCTTCCTGGCCTTTCCGCGGCTGATACTGGCGCTGGCCTTTGTCGCTGCCCTGGGCCCGGGCATAGAGAACGCGGTGCTGGCGATTGCCATCACCTCCTGGCCGCCCTACGCGCGCATCGCGCGGGCCGAGACCTTGACGATCCGCCAGACCGACTACATCGCGGCCGTGCAGCTGATCGGGGCCTCGCGTGCACGCATCGTGCTGCGCCACATCATGCCGCTGTGCGTGTCTTCGGTGATCGTGCGCGTCACGTTGGACATGGCCGGCATCATCCTCACCGCTGCCGGCCTGGGTTTTCTGGGCCTGGGCGCGCAGCCGCCCAGCCCCGAGTGGGGCGCGATGATCGCCGCCGGCCGGGCCTATGTGCTGGATCAGTGGTGGGTGGCCGCCGGGCCGGGCCTGGCCATCTTCGTCGTCAGCCTGGCCTTCAACCTGCTCGGCGATGGCCTGCGCGATGCCCTCGATCCGAAAGGCAATAAGTGAGCGCCGTCGCAAGTAGCCCGGATGCAGCGCAGCGCAATCCGGGTCCAGCCCTGCTCGAAGTCGAAGACCTGCGCGTCAGCTTCCCGAATCGCGACGGCGGCTTGACCGAGGCAGTGCGCGGCGTGTCCTTCACCCTGGGCCGCGAGCGGCTGGGCATCGTCGGCGAGTCGGGCTCGGGCAAATCCCAGACCGGCCGGGCGATCCTGGGCCTGTCGGCCGCCGAGGCGCAGATCAGCGCCAAACGGCTGGCGTTCAAGGGCACCGACCTGCTGCGCTGCTCGGCGCAGGAGCGGCGCGAGCTGCGCGGCGGGCGCATCGCGATGGTGCTGCAGGATCCCAAGTACTCGCTGAATCCGGTCATGAGCATCGGCGACCAGATCGTCGAGACCCTGCAGGCCCATGCCCGGGTGTCCGGCGCGCAAGCCCGCGCCAAGGCCCTGGCGGCCCTGGCCGCGGTCAGCATCGAGGACCCGGCGCGCGTGTTCAAGCTCTACCCGCACGAGGTCTCCGGCGGTATGGGCCAGCGCGCCATGATCGCGATGATGCTGATCGCCGACCCGGAACTGCTGATCGCCGATGAGCCGACCTCGGCCTTGGACGTCACTGTGCAGCTGCAGGTACTGGCCATTCTCGACAAGCTCGTCGTGGAGCGTGGCATGGGCCTGATCTTTGTTTCGCACGACCTGCGCCTGGTGTCCAGCTTCTGCGACCGCATCCTGGTGATGTATGCCGGCCGCGTCGTCGAGGAGGTACTGGCCAAGAACCTGCACCTGGCGAAACATCCCTACACCCGCGGCCTGCTGAACTGTCTGCCGGTGCTGGGTGCGGCCCGTCATCCGCTGCCGACGCTGGACCGTCAGCAGGAGTGGAAGCTGTGAGCGCCCCCGTCGGATTGGAGGTCCAGCACCTGCGCGTGCAATTCGGTGTCTTTGTCGCTGTCGAGGACACTTCGTTCACCGTGCAGCCGGGCGAGAGCTTCGGCATCGTCGGTGAATCGGGATCGGGCAAATCGACGGTGTTGCGCGCGATCTGCGGGCTCAATGCCCGGACCTCCGGTGAGGTCAGGCTGATCGGCGAGGGTGCGCTACCGACCCCCGGCGACAAGGCCTTCCGCCGCCGCGTGCAGATGGTGTTCCAGGACCCCTATGGCTCGCTGCATCCGCGCCAGACGGTCGATCGGATACTCGCCGAGCCGCTGGCCATACATGGCATTCCCGATGCCGAATCACGTATCGAACGTGCGTTGGAGGAAGTCGGCCTCGGTGACGGCTTCAGATTCCGCTTCCCGCACCAGCTGTCCGGGGGCCAGCGCCAGCGCATCGCGATTGCCCGCGCCTTGATACTGGAGCCGCAGATCCTGCTGCTCGATGAGCCGACCTCGGCGCTGGACGCTTCGGTCCAGGCCGAGGTGCTGAACCTGCTGGAGCAGCTGCGTCGCGAGCGGGGCCTGAGTTTCGTCATGGTCAGCCACGACCTTGCGGTGGTCACGCATCTGTGCGAACGTTTGATGGTGATGCAGCGCGGCCGCACGGTCGAGCTGCTATCCGCCGTCGATCTGGCCGCGAGCCGGGTGCGGGACGATTACACCAAGGCCTTGATGCAGGCTTCAAAGGGGTTCACCCGCGCATAGCGTCCGGTGGCCCCGGATTGCATCCGGGCTACCCAGCTCCCGTAGCCCGGATGCAATCCGGGGCAAACTAGCCCGGCAACATCTCGATCAGCTCCTTCGTGAACTCCAGTGCCTCTTCAGGCGTGGCGAAGTAGTACTCCTCGCCCAGGTCCTGTCCCCGGCCGCCGGGCCCGATATGACTGATAGCCCAGCCCTCGGCTCCGCCGCCGATGGCGCAGATCACAAAGCTGCCCGGGGCGTAGCCGGCGTCGGAGCCGGAGCTGATGAAGATGTTGCGGCCGGCGTGCTGGTGCTGGAGTTTCAAGGCAGGTATCAAACGGGAAGAGGCGCACAGCCTAGCATCCCGGCCAACGCGCCCAGATCGACGGCGGAGAAGTCCACCTGCACCGAGGGCGTCGATTCACCAAGTCCCGGGCCGTGTTCGTCGGGCCGGGCGATGAAGGCGGTGCGCAGGCCAGCCTTCGCTGCGGCGGCCAGATCTGACGAATGGGCGGCCACCATCATCACCTGCTCGGGTCGCAGATCGAAGGCCGCCACCGCGCTGAGATAGACCACCGGCTTGGGCTTGTAGTCGCGCGCCAGCTCGGCGCCGAGCATGGCATCCCACAGCAAGCCGTTGCGCCGGGCCAGATCAACCATGAGTGAGATATTGCCGTTGGAGCATGGCGCCAGCAGATAGCGCTGACGCAGGCGGGCCAGGGCGGCGGGCACGTCGGGCCAGGCGTCGAGCCGGTGCCAGGCCAGGTTCAAGTCGACACGGGTGGCTTCATCGACCCGCTCGCCCAGGCCCAGGCGGGCCAGCGCCACATCGAGGTTGCGGCGGTGCAAACCGTCGAGCTTGCCGAAGGCAATGCGGCCGCTGCGCACATCCTCCATGGCAGGTTGATACTCGTCACGCCAGGCATCGGCGAAGGCCGCCCAGTCGGTGGTCAGGCCCAGTGGGGTCAGGGCTTGCCTGGCTTCGCGCGCAATCGAGCTGCGCCAGTCCACCAGCGTGCCGAACACGTCAAATATCAGGGCCTTGATCGGTTCACGGTCTGTTTGCATGGGAGATGAGCCTTGGTGCCGCGCGGTGTCGCTGCCGCAGCATAGCGGCACTGCGCGGAAGGACTCATCAGCTGTCCGAGAAGTTGATCGCGAACTGATGCTGCTGCGCCACCTGACTCTGGCCCTGGCATTGCAGATCGGCCACGGCCGTGCGCACGCGGGCGCGGTAGCGTGCCGGGCCGGCGGTGGCCTGCACATCGCTGATCTGCTGGCCGACCAGAGTGAAGCGAACCTGCATCACGCCCTCTTCGCGCACGCGGTGCACGGTACTTTCGAGCGCCTCCTGCAGCACCTCCGCAGCTTGAGGGCAGGTGGCCCTCAGGCTCGCGCTGCCTTGCAGGGTGACAGTGGGCAGGGTCTTGATTGCTGTGTCGGCCTGGGCAGTACCGCTGACGGCTGCAAGCAGCAGGGCGATGGGCATGGCGGCGCGCTTGAGCGTGTGTGTCAGCGACAGCGATGAGGCGGTGGTGTGCATGAGGGATCTCCGTTCGGGGTGGGTTGAGGCTGCGAAGCTTAGGAAAGCCTCTGCCAATGCCCCAGCCCCTTGCGACGGAGTGCGGAGTAGCGCGACAAACGGCCAAGCCCGCGGGCTGGAATGCAGATGTCAAGCAGTGAGCGAGCGCTGCGGCTGAGAATCAGTGGCCGCCTTCGCGCGGCCACAGCGCCCACATGCGCAGCCCCTGCTTCATGCGGCCGGCCTGCTGCTCGGCGGTGCTGCCCCAGCCCCAGAAGAAGTCGGCGCGCACGGCGCCGGTGATGGCGCTGCCGGTGTCCTGGGCCATCACCAGGCGGCGCAGCGGGGTGTTGCTCAGCGGCTCCGTGCTGTCCAGCCAGATGGGCGTGCCATAGGGCACGCTGGCGGTGTCCACGGCGATCGAGCGGCCCGGCGTCAGCGGCGCGGCCTGGCCGCCGCGTGGCCCGGCATTCGGGTCGGGCAGCGGCTCCTCGCGGAAGAACACCACGCGCGGGTTGCTCCACAGCAGTTCGTTGAGCCGCCCCGGATTGCGCCGCGCCCAATCCTTGATCGCCGGCCAGTTGGCGCCCTCGGGTCGCAGCTCGCCCTGCTCGATCAGCCAGCGACCGACCGATTTGTAGGGCTGGTCGTTGTGGCCGGCAAAGGCCAGGCGCACCAAGCGCTGCGAGCCGTCGGGCTCGGTCAGCTGCAGCCGGCCCGAGCCCTGTATCTGCAGCACCAGCGCGTCCAGCGGGTCTTCGATGAAGGCGATCTCGCGGCCCAGCAGGGCCTGGCGGGCGGCGGCATCGCGCTCCAGTTGTTGGCGGGTCCAGTAGGGGCGACGGCTGGACAGATCGGCGGGCGGGCGGTGCAGCGCAGTCCGAAAGCCGGCCTGGGGCTTGCGACTTGCGGTGACCAGGGGCTCGTAGTAGCCGGTGATCAGGCCCTCCTGGGAGCCGTCCAGCGATTCGATGCGGTAGGGCTGCAGCCGCGCCGTCAGCCAGGCCCGGGCCTGCTCGTCGTCGGGGGGTGGCAGGGCGCGCGCCTGGCCACACAGCCGGGCCCAGCCGGGGGCCGGACGCTCGCAGCCGCGCAGCAGGGCGGGCCACCACTCGCTGGCGCGATCAAGCTCCCAGCCGGGCAGATCGCCCCAACCCACCGCCACCCAGCGCGAGCGCTCGCGCAGCAGGTCCCGCTCGCGCCGGCTGTAGTCGGGCGGGTAGGGCTTGAACACATTCTCTGATGGCGGCGCCGAAACGCCAGGTGGCGGAGCCGGCGTTGGCGGCGGTGTGGTGCTGCAAGCCACCAGCAGGCCTAGAATCGCCGCCGCTGTACCGTTCCGTAACCGCCTGATCGAGAAAACTGCCATGTGGGTGATTTTGCTGGAAGCGCTGGGCGCGCTGCTGCTGTACGTGCTGATCATCTGGTGGACGATGTTCTCGGGCCGCAAGAAGGGCGAGCGGCCGGGCAATCATGATTAATGGCGGGCCAGAGCTTGCCGTACTCGGCAAGCTCTGGCCCCCACTGACTAGATCTTTGGTGATCGAGGCGGCAGCACAAAGCTCCTCGGCTCGGTGCGCAGCCGTCGCCAGATCGCGCCGCGCAGCCGGGCCCGGTCGGCCAGCTTGACGCCGCGCGAGCGCAGTGCCACCTTCAGGGCCAGCCAGAAACTGACGCCCAGGTTCAGCAGACCGATGAACGGAATGCTGGCCAGGCACCACCAGAAGGCGCTGAGCCGGAACACATCGACACCGAGTGCGCCCACGGCCGCGGCCAGCTGACCGGTTGACAAGGTGACGTGCCTGACCTCGATGCCAACGCCGAAGAAGGCCAGCAGCACCGGCACCAGGCCCAGCAGAAAGCCCAGCGAGATATTGGCGGCCAGGCCCGAGATATTGTTTCGCCACCACAGCGCCCAGCGCTGAGCGCGGGCCTCACCCAGGCGCGCCACCAGGCCGGGGTTCCAGGCAATGGCGCTGTCCAGCCGGTGGAATACGAACCAATTCTCGGCCCAGCCGGCGATCAGGCTGCTGGCAAACAGCAGCACGCCGGTGAAGGCCGAGAAAAACAGGGTCGGCCCGAGCAGATGCAGGGTCTCCAGCACATGCTCGGCGTCATGCCGGCCGACCAGGGGCGCGCCCAGCAGCAGCCAACCCAGGCCCTGGCCAGCCAGCACGACCGGTATCACCATCGCCAGATTGCCGACGATGCCAGCGAACTGTGAGCGCAGCAGGTGGGCCACCTCATCGACAAAGTCCTCCAGCTCGGCCTCCTGGTCGATGCTCTTGAGCTTGTGCGCCATCGCCGGCGCCGTCATCGCCGGTTGCTTGGTCGCCACCGTCCAGTGCAGCACATGGATCAGCACGAAGCAGGCGGCATAGTTGACGCCCGCCCAGAAGCCTGCCCAGAAGGCTGACAGCGTGAGCGCCATCAGCGCGAACTTGACGAAGGTGGTGATGGCAATCGCGCCGCCGCCACCGGCCGCGCGGAAAAGCATATCCCGGTACTCGGCTGCGGTGCGGGTGATGTAGTGCTCGCCGGTGGCGGCGCTGCGCTCGGCCACCTTGCGCGCCAGCATCGAGTAGTGCTGCGCGAACAGGCCGCCCAGGCTGCGCTGCTCATGGACCACGCGCACCAGATCGGCGGCCAGGCGGGCGAGCTCCTGCTGCGGGGACTCGGAGACCAGGCAGTCGAGCAGGGCCTCGATGCGCTGGCAGCGGCGCACCAGCTGATCGATCTCGAACACGATGTCCACCGAGATGCCATGGGCTTCCAGATGCTCGGAGGTGCTCAGTGCCGCGCGCTGGCAGGCCTCCAGCAGCGCGCGCAGGTATTGCAGGTCCTGCTTCAGTGCGACGTCGTCATGCTCCTGCAGCGCCAGCGTGACCCGCTCGGCAGCCCGCGCCAGTTGCACAAAGGGCTGGTCCGTGATCAGCTCCGGACTCATGCGCTGGCGCAGCGGTGCCGACAGGCCGGTGGCGCGCACGGCGCTGACCAGAACGGTGACGCTGTCCAGCATCGGCTGTCGCCAACGGGTATCGGCGATGCTGGCACCGTCCGCATCGCTCAGCGCCGGGGTCAAGACATCACCGAGGCGGCGCAGCAGGTCTTCGTCGATGGCCAGCAACCATTGCTCGTCGTCAGGGCTGGGAAAGAGCAGATGAAAGAGTTCGCCCAGGTCGGCGGTGTCCACCGTGCCGGGCAGCAGGTTCTGGCGCATGCTGTGCGCCAGCTCGCCCCACAGCACCATGCGTGGCGCAAAGCCGACGTAGGCGAACAGGCCCAGTGCATCGATGTCGCGCCAGAAGGCCGTCATGATGTCGCGCACGGCCCGGGCGCTGTCCGGGTTGCGCTCCAACATCTGCAGCAGGTGGCGCAGGCGCAGCACCGGCAGCGGCTGGCCGCCTTCGGCTTCGCTGCCGCGTGGTGCCGGGTGGCGCAGCCATTCCAGCAGGCGCACCAGCCACAGATGGCGTTGTGCACGCGTCAGCTTGGCATTGGCTGCATTGAGCAGCGCGGTCAGATCCCAGTTGCCGTGTTGCTTCGTCATGCCTTCAATGCAGCACGCTGGTGTCGGCGAGCAGGAATTCGTCCACCGGGGTGTCGAAGACCTCGCCGAGCTCGGTCACGCACAGAAAAGAACCTTGCATCGTTCCCTGGGGCGTGCGCAGCTGCGCCCAGCTGGTGTACTCAAACTCCTGCTCGGGTTGCAGCACCGGCTGGTGCCCCACCACGGCAAGGCCTCGCACCTCGTCTACATGGCCACGGGCGTCGGTGATGGTCCAGCGCCTGGCGATCAGCTGGGCGGTGATGTCGCCGCTGTTCCTGATATTGATGGTGTAGGCAAAGGCATGCAGCCCCTTGCCTGCGTCGGTCTGCTCGGGCAGAGGCTGCACCTTGACGGTGCAGGTGAACTGAGGGTTGGCCATGAGGGGCATTCTAGGCATGTGATGAGTCAATCGTCCGCTGATTGATTTACCCTTCGCAACCATGAGTGACACAGACCCCCCTTACCTGCCCGCCGATGGGCGCCCGCGCTGTCGCTGGTGTGCCGCCGCGGCCGACTATCCGCCCTATCTGCATTACCACGACACGGAGTGGGGCTTCCCGGTCGCCGACGAGCGCCGTCTGTTCGAGAAGCTGTGCCTTGAGGGTTTTCAATCCGGCCTGAGTTGGCGCACGATTTTGGCCAAGCGCGAGGCTTTCCGCGCCGCTTTTGCCAATTTCGAGCATGCGAGCGTGGCCGAGTTCGATGACCGCGACGTGACACGGCTGTTGCAGGACGCTGGCATCGTGCGCCACCGCGGCAAGATCGAGGCCAGCATTAACAACGCCAAGCGGGCGATCGAGCTGGTCGCCGATACGGGCTCGCTGGCTGCCTATCTGTGGCGTTATGAGCCGGCGCCGGGCAGTTACGACGAGCCGGTGGTGCGCTCCACCTCGCCGGAGTCGGTGGCCATGTCCAAGGACTTGAAGAAGCGCGGCTGGAAGTTCGTCGGCCCGACCACCATGTATGCCTTGATGCAGGCGATGGGGCTGGTCAACGACCACTCGCTCGCTTGCGTGACCCGCGAGCAGGTGAGCACGGCGCGACGCGCCTTTCGCTCACCTGCGGCCTGAGAAGCCCGGCCGGACTGCGCCTTACTTGGGCATGATCACGCTGTCGATGACGTGAATCACGCCATTGTCGGCCGTGATGTCGGTCGAGGTGACCTTGGCCTTGTCAACCATCACACCTCCGGTGGTGCTGATCGTCAGCTCGCTGCCCTGCACCGTTTTGACCTTGCCGGCCTTGACGTCCTTGGCCATCACCTTGCCCGGCACGACGTGATACGTCAGCACGGCGGTCAGCTTGGCCTTGTCGGCCAGCAGGGCGTCAAGGTCGGCCTTGGGCACCTTGGCAAACGCGGCGTCGGTGGGGGCGAAGACGGTGAACGGACCCTTGCCCTTGAGCGTGTCGATCAGGCCCGCTGCCTGTAACGCAGTGGCCAGGGTCTTGAAATTGCCCGCTGCCACCGCCGTGTCGACGATGTCCTTGGCTTGGGCGGACAGGGCGGCAAGGGTCAGCGCGCCAACAACAAAAAACTGCTTCTTCATGGTATTGCCTTCGTTCAGGGTGGAGGAAAGGGAAGTGGATGGGCGAAGGGCCTCAGCGTGGGGGTGGCATGAGCGCCTGGGTCAGCGGATGCAGCACGCCGTTGCTGGCATGCAGCTCCTGGCCCGGGAGCAGCGGCTGGGCATCCGCATCGGTGCGGCCGATCAGGCCCAGCGGGCTCAGGCGCAGCACTGCGCCGTGTGCGGTGGGCAGTCCGCCGCCCCAGGGCAGGTCCGCAAAGGCCACCCGACCGCTGACCAGGTGGTAGCGCAAGACATCTAGCAGCAGCCCGGTGTCGGCAAGCAGGGTGCGGCGCCGCAAACCCAGCCGTGCCGCCAGGCCGTCAAAGCCATCGTTGCTTGGAGCGAACAGCGTGAACGGCCCCTGGCTGCGCAACACGCAGGCCAGGCCGCTGCGGTCCAGGGCCTCGGCCAGGTCGCAGAAGTCGCTGCGCTGCGCCAGCAGCTCCAGCAGACTTTGCTGAGGCGCCAGCAGCACCCTGTCGATCAGGTGCACGCGCAATGCGCCGAGCCGCAGGTCGCCGCGCAGCACGCGAGCGCGTCGCAGTTGGGCATCCACCAGCATAGGCCCCTGCATCGTCGCCTCGACCCTCAGCGGCACCCGGCCCAGGCTGCACAGGGCCTGGGTCTGCAACAACTGTGATGCACCAACCGCGCTGGGCAGCAGGTGATCAAGGATCAGACGGCGCAGGGACTCGGCGTCGGTCAGCCAGTCGGAGTGGCTGAGGCCTTGCGTCGCCAGCCAGCTGTGCAGTGCCGGTTCGCAGGGCGCCAGCAGGGTGAGCCCGGCGCCGTGGCTGAGCAGACTGCCCATGCCGGCGTGCTGCAGGGCGCCAGGCAACCAGGCCAATGATGGATCGGCGCCATCGTTCGTAATCACGGCCGGCGAAGCCGGGCATGGGCGCGGGGCTTTGGCGGACAGCGGCGAGAGCCAGTTCAGCATGATCTTGCCCCAGACAGAGGAGACGGCAGGGGAGCCACCGTCGTTTGGGCATAATTTGAACTAATGAGTTTCCAAAGTCAACTGTATGGTCTTTATGTGAACTTATTGGTAACAACTGGACTTGCCAGTCTGCGCCTTACCTGAGGTCGCCTAGAATGGGGGCATGGCAAGAGTTTCATTCCGTGCGCAGGTGCTGCAGGCCCGTGAGGACGCGATCGTCGATGCGGTCAACCGCCTGCTGGCCGAGAAGGGCTTCGACCTGATGACGGTCGACGAGGTGGTGGCCGACGTCGGCATTGCCAAGGCCAGCCTCTACAAGCATTTCACTTCCAAGGAAGAATTGGCCGCGGCGGCGATGGTTCGGGTGCTTGAGCGCGCACTGGCCTTCGTGACCGAGTTGCAGGCGGATGCGGGCCTGGCACCGCTGGATGGCCTGAAGGCCGTGGCGCGATGGACGATGCAGGTTCAACTTGCCGGCGAGATGCCCTCGCTGCCGGCGCAGAACTCCAGCCTTCGTGCCGCCCTGGTGGCTCACAAGGTCTATATGGACCGTCTGCTGACGCTCAGCGATCAGCTGGGCGAGTGGATTGCCGCCGCGCAGGCCGCCGGTACCCTGCGCACCAGCCTGCCGCCCGAGGTTGTGCTCTACACCCTTTACGCCCGGGCCTGCGACCCGGTGCTTGGCCTGCTGAAGATGAGCGGCCAGTACGGCCACGAGCAGATCATCGAGATGCTGCTGAGCACCTGCTTCGACGGGCTGGCCGCCGGCTGAAGCGTTCGGCTCCTAGAATCGGCGCTTCACTTGCCGCAGCCACCATGAGCACCACCTTCCGCATCGCCCCCAGCATCCTGTCCGCCGACTTCGCCCGCCTGGGTGCCGAGGTGCGCAACGTCATTGATGCCGGCGCAGACTGGATCCACTTCGACGTGATGGACAACCATTACGTGCCCAACTTGACCTTCGGCCCGATGATTTGCGAGGCCTTGCGCAAGCACTCGGTCACCGCCGCCGGCGTGGCCGTGCCCATCGATGTGCACCTGATGGTGCAGCCGGTTGATGCGCTGGCCGTCGCTTTCTGCAAGGCCGGCGCCGATCTGGTGAGCTTCCACCCCGACGCCTCGGCCCATGTGGACCGCACCCTGCAGCTGATCAAGGCCGAAGGCAAGCAGGCCGGCCTGGTGTTCAACCCCGCCGAGTCACTGGATGTGCTGGAGTGGGTGATCGACAAGGTCGATCTGGTGCTGATCATGAGCGTCAACCCCGGCTTCGGCGGCCAGAGCTTCATTCCCTCGGCGCTGAAGAAGCTGGAGCAGGCCCGCCGCATCATCGACAAGAGCGGCCGCGACATCCGGCTGGAAATTGACGGCGGCGTCAAGGTCGACAACATCCGCCAGATCGCCGATGCCGGCGCCGACACCTTTGTGGCCGGCTCCGCCATCTTCGGCAAGCCGGACTACAAGGCGGTGATCGACGCGATGCGGGCTGAGCTGACACGCTGAGTTCAAGCCGCGCTCTTGCCCAGGCTCTCCGCCACCTCGGCCGTGATCGGCCCGCGCCCGCTGTAGCGGTCCAGCGCCAGATAGATCACCGGGGTGATGTACAGCGTCACCATTTGCGACACGATCAGGCCGCCGACGACGGCCAGGCCCAGTGGCTGGCGCAGCTCGGCGCCAGCGCCCAGGCCCAGGGCGATCGGCAGGGCGCCCATCAAGGCAGCCAGCGTCGTCATCATGATGGGCCTGAAACGCAGGATGCAGGCCTCGCGTATCGCCTGCTGGGGCGCCATCCCCAGATTGCGCTGGGCGTCCAGTGCGAAGTCGATCATCATGATCGCGTTCTTCTTGACGATGCCGATCAGCATCAGGATGCCTATCGTGGCTATCAGAGTCAGGTCTTGCCCAAAGAGCTGCGAGGTGATCAGCGCGCCCATCGCCGCAGAGGGCAGGCCGGCGAGGATGGTCAGCGGGTGGATGTAGCTCTCGTAGAGCACGCCCAGCAGCACATAGATCACCAGCACCGCCAGTACCAGCAACAGGGCCTGGCCACCCTGCGAGTCCTTGAACACGGCCGCATCGCCGCCGTAGCTGGTGATGATGCTGGCTGGCAGCTTGATCTCCTGCACCAGCTGGTCCAGCCGCTTGGTCGCGTCGCCCAGCGGCGTGCCGGGGGCGAGGTTGAAGCTCAGTGTCACGGCCTGCAGCTGGCCCTGGTGGTTGACGGCCGTCGGCCCCAAGGTGCGCTGCACGCTGGCGAAGGCGGTCAGCGGCACCAGCGCGCCGTTCTTGCCGCGCAGCGAGATCTTGCTGAAGGCGTCCTCGCTGGCGCTGTCGGCCTCGCTGGCCTGCATGATCACCTGGTAGGAGTTGCTCTCACCATAGATCGTGGACACCTGACGCTCGCCGAAGGCGCTGTACAGCGCGCTGCGGATGTCGCCGATCTGCAAGCCCAGCAAGTTGGCGCGCTCGCGATCGATGTTCAGGCTGGCCTGCAGGCCACGCATCTGCGAGTCGGTGGTGATGTCGCGGAAGATCGGTGCGCTGCGCATTCTCTCCTGCAGCCGGTTGGCCCAGTCGTTGAGCTCCCCGGTGCTGACGCTCTGCAGCGTGAACTGGTAGCGGCTTTTGCTCTGGCGGCCACCCAGCTGCAGGTTCTGCACCGGGCGCAGGAACACCTGCATGCCCGGTTCGCCGCGCAGCTTCTTGCGCAGGCCCTCAAGTACCTGGGCCATCGGCGGGCGCTCCGTGCGGGGCTTCAGGTTGATGAACATGCGGCCGGCATTCAGGTTGCCGCCGCCGCCGCCGCCGCCAATCGACGAGGCGACGCTGACGACCGCCGGGTCGGCCTGCACGATGGCCGCCACGCGGTCCTGCAACTGCTGCATGCGGGTGAAAGAGATGTCTTCGGCCGCCTCGGTGCTGGCTGAGATCTGGCCAATATCTTCCTCGGGGAAGAAGCCCTTGGGGATGGCAGTGAACAGGTAGGCGGTGATCGCAAAGCTGGCCAGCGCCGCGCCCATCACCCAGCGGCGGTGCAGCAGCGCGAAGTCCAGCGAACGGGTGTAGGCCGACAGCACCGCATTGAAGCCGCGCTCGAACCAGCGGCCCAGCGCTGACGCCTCGCTGGCCTCGTGCTTGTGCAGGAAGCGGCTGCACAGCATCGGCACCAGGGGCAGCGACACCGCCGCGGAGACCAGGATGGACAGCGACACCACCACCGCGAACTCATGGAACAGCAGGCCGATCACGCCGGGCATGAAGAAGATTGGTATCAGCACCGCCACCAGCGAGATCGAGATGCTGACGATGGTGAAGGCCATCTCCCGCGCACCACGCACCGCAGCCGCGAAGGGCTCCATGCCGTCCTCGACGTGGCGCATGATGTTTTCCAGCATCACGATAGCGTCGTCCACCACCAGCCCTACGGCCAGAGTGATGCCCAGCAGAGAAATATTGTCCAGGCTGTAGCCCAGCGCATAGAGCAGGGTCAGAGCACCGATCAGCGAGATCGGCAGCGACAGCGTCGGGATCACCGTGGCGGCCATATGGCGCAGGAAGATGAAGATCACCATCACCACCAAGCCGACCGTCAGCGCCAGGGTCAGATAGACGTCGTGCAGCGCCTCGCGCACCGACAGCGAGCGGTCGTTGAGCGTGCTCATCTGCACCGAAGCAGGCAGCTGGTTCTGGAAGCGCGGCAGCATGGCCTTGACCGAGTCCACCACCTTGACCGTGTTCGCATTGGGCTGGCGCTGCACGGCCAGCACGATCGAGCGCTCGCCCTGGAAGCTGCTGGAGGCCTTGACGGTCTCATAGCTGTCCTGCACGTCGGCCACATCGCGCAGGTACAGCGGTGCGCCGTCGCGCGAGGCGATGACCAGCGCGCCGAACTCGCGTGCATTGCGCAGCTGCTTGTTGGCCTGGATGGTCAGGGTCTGGCGCGCGCCGTCCAGCACGCCAAGCGGCGTGTTGGCATTGGCGCTGCGTATCGCCGCCTGCAACTCATCCAGCGTCAGATTGCGCTGCTGCAGCGCCTCGTTGCGCACCTTGATGCGCACCGCAAAGCGCTTTTGGCCAAAGATCGAGACCTGGGCGACGCCGTCGATCGTTGACAGGCTGGGGGTGATCAGGTTCTCGGCAAAGTCATTCAGTTCGGAGAGGTTGATCGACGGCGAGGTCAGCGCCACCAGCAGCACCGGCGCATCGGCAGGATTGACCTTGCGATAGCTGGGCGGCGAGGTCATCTCAGTCGGCAGGCCGCGCTGGGCGCGGAACAGCGCCGCCTGCACGTCCACGGCGGCGGCATCAATGTCGCGCGAGGACTCGAACTCCAGCGTCAGCGAGGTATTGCCCAGCGTGCTGGTCGACGAGATGGTGGCCAGGCCCGAGATGGTGGAGAACTGTTTCTCCAGCGGCAGGGCCACCGAACTGGCCATGGTTTCCGGGCTGGCGCCGGGCAGGCTGGCGCTGACATTGATGACCGGCGTGTTGTAACTGGGCAGGGCGGCGACCGGGATCTTGCCCCAGGCCGCGAGACCGGCGATCACCAGGGCGATGTTCAGCAGCACGGTCATCACCGGCCGGCGGATGAACAGCTCCGTCACGCTGGAGCCGGCTTTCACTTCGAGGCTCCTGCGGCTGGCGAACTGGCCGCGCGCCTGCCGACTCCAGCATCCAATGTGGCCGGCACGTCGCGCACGGTGGCGCCCGGGCGCAGGTTCTGCTTGCCCTCCAGCACCACCTTGTCGCCGGCCTGAATGCCTTCGACCACGGCCATTTCGCCAAAGGGGTAGCGGATCTGCACCGGCACCAGCTTGGCGGTCTTGTCTTCGCCAACGACGTAGACCGAACGCTCGGTACCGCGCAGGATGATGGCGGCCTGCGGTACCACCACCGCATTCGTGATGTTGCGCAGTATCAGCCGCAGCCGCACATACTGGCCCGGCCACAGCTGGCCGGCGCTGTTGTCGAACTCGGCCTTGACGCGGATGCTGCCGCTGCTGGCATCGACGCTGTTGTCCACGAAGCTGATCTTGCCCTTGATCGCCGGGTTGGTTCCGCTGGCCTCGGCACCGCGGCCGGCACTGCCGGTCAGCACGATCTGCGCCTCCAGCGGGGACTTGTCCTTGCCGCCGTTGCCCAGGTTCACCGCCTGCAGCAGGGCGCCCAGCTGGGTTTCGGGCAGCGTGAAACTCACACCAATCGGATTGATCTGCGCAATGTTGACCAGCACCGTGCCGCTGGGCTGCACCAGGCTGCCGACGAACACATTCACGGCGCCGGCGCGGCCGTCCAACGGTGAACGAATCTCGTTGTAGCCCAGGCTGACCTGGGTGGACTGCAGGGCCGCCTCGTCCGATTGCAGCAGCGCGCGCTGCGCCTCGAGCTGCGACTGCACCGTGTCCACCGCGCTCTGGGCGATGAAGTTCTGTGCGCGCAGATCCAGCGCGCGCTTGTACTGGCGATCCAGATCGGCCAAGGTGGCGCGATTGCGGGCGATCTGCGCCCGGGCCTTGTCCAGGTTGGCGCGGTCGCCGCGATCATCGAAGCGGAACAGCGGCTGGCCCTTCTTCAGCATCTGGCCGTCCTTGACCAGCACCTCGCGCACGATGCTGGACACCTGGGGCCGGATGTCCACAGCATTCAGAGACACCACCGTGCCGCTGGCCTCGACGCGCACCGGCACGTCCTGGCGCTGGGCCGTCACCACGCCGACGGTTTGCACCCCGCCGCGTGCGGCGCCAGATGCTGCCGGGCCGGAAGCCGCGGGCCCGGCCGATGCCGCGCCGTCGACCGGCCTGGCGGCCTGCGTCTGCCACCAGTAGGCTCCGCCGGCAATGGCGGCCACCAGGACCAGCCCGGCGGCTGCCTTTGTTCTGCTCATGCTCAAGCCCCAAGTGATTTTGTATTGATCAATTCAGCTTACCCCAGCACCCCGTCGGCGGTTATTGCTCGCGGGTAAACGCGCCGTGCGCAGACCGCACCTGGATCCTCGGGCATAGTCGCAGCCATTCCAGCAACGGCAGCTCGACCATGCAATCGCCCAGCGGCAAGCCCCCACCATCGGCCCTGATCATCGATCTCGACGGCACCCTGATAGACACACAGGCCGACTTCGTCGCGGCGCTGAACCTGATGCTGGGCGATCTGGGCCTGCCCCATGTGGAGGGCGATTTTGTCTCGCACACGGTGGGCAAGGGCAGCGAGCACCTGGTGTTGCAGACGCTGCGGCACTGCGGCGCCGATGCCACCCGCTTCGAGCTGGCGATGCAGCGCTACCAGCGCCACTATCTGACCATCAACGGCCGCTATGCCGAGGTCTATCCGGGCGCTCTTGAGGGGCTGCAGCGCTTTGCCGAGCTGGGCCTCAGCATGGCCTGCCTGACCAACAAGCCCACCGATTTCGCGCTGCCGCTGCTCGCCGACAAGGGCCTGTCCCGCTACTTCAGCCATGTGTTCGGCGGTGATGCCTTCCCGCGCAAGAAGCCCGACCCGCTGCCGCTGATCAAGACCTGCGAGGCGCTCGGCACAGCGCCCGAGAGCACCTGGATGATCGGCGACTCCAGCAACGACGCCCAGGCCGCACGCGCCGCCGGCTGCCCTGTTGCCCTGGTCAGCTATGGCTACAACCACGGGCGGCCGATTCGCGAGGTCGATGCCGATGCCTTCATTGACCGGCTTGATGAGCTGAACTGGATCTGAGATGCCAACGCTGCCCTATCCCGCCATCAACGCCCTCGGCGTGCTGACCAATCCGAACATCGCGCTGGAGGCCGCAAAGGCCGGGACGCAGGACCAGATCGGTGCGTCCGCAACGCAACGGGTCGATGCCCGGGCCTTGGCAGAGGCTCGCAGCTCCGGTCTTTCGGCGGTGAACATGACCCTGGGCCATGTGGCAGGGCCCAGCGACCCTTTCGAGCTGACGTTGAACGACATCCAGGTCTGGGATGAGTTCATTGCCACTCATCCCACCGACCTGCTGAAGGTCATCAGCGCGGCCGATATCCTGGCCGCCCACGCGGGAGGCCGGGTCGGCGTGATCTACGGCTTCCAGAACAGCGAGATGCTGGGCGACGATCTGGATCGGGTGGCCGAGTTCGCCTCCTTGGGTGTGCGCGTGATGCAGCTGACCTACAACGGCCGCAACCGCGTGGCCGACGGCTGCATGGTGGCCGATGACGCGGGACTGAGCGCCTTCGGCATCGAGGCCGTGGCGCAGATGAATGCCCAGCAGATGCTGGTAGATCTGAGCCACAGCAGCGAAAAGACCTGCCTGGACGCGCTGCGCCACTCCAGTCGACCGATTGCCATCACCCACACCGGCTGCAGGGCACTGGCCAATCTGCCCCGCAACAAGACCGACGCCGAGCTGCGCCTGCTGGCGCAGCGTGGTGGCGTCGTCGGCATCTACGCGATGCCCTTTCTGCGCGAGCAGGGCCAACCGATGGCGGAGGATCTGCTGCTGCACCTCGAGCATGCGATCCATATCTGCGGCGAAGACCATGTCGGCTTCGGCAGCGATGGTCATGTCACCGCGGTGGACGATATGGCGAGCTATCTGCGCTTTCTGGCCGAGGATGTCGCGCAACGCAAGCAGTCGGGCATCGGGGCCACGGGGGAGAGCGCCGCCGTGGTTCTGTTCGCGCCGGACCTCACGGGGCCGACCCAGTTCCAGACCCTTGCCGAGCTGCTGCAGCGGCGTGGCCACAGTGCAACCCGTGTCGAGAAGATCCTGGGCGGCAATTTCCTGCGGCTGATGCGCGAGGTGTGGGGGGCGTAGCTTGTCTGCCACAAAGCCCTGCTACACTTTTCTCATGTTCACGTCGCGCAAGCACATCACCGTAGGGTCGTACGACCGGGGAGCCTGGCCCTGGCGTCGCCCGCTCACAACGCTCTGATGCCAGCGCTGCGCTGAACCCTGCAGGTCAATCCCCGACCGCAGGCGTCGCAAGCTCCGCCGGCATCGCACCGGTGGCTTGCAGGGTCTGACACCCAAGCGATCTTCGGGCCACCTCCGACTTGAATAGATGCCGCGCGATGTACCGGGCTTGGAGCCTGGCACAGCGGCCACGGAAGGTTCAGACAGTGATCACCGAACTCGAATTCCAAAGCCTGGCCACCGAAGGCTATAACCGCATCCCCTTGATCGCGGAGGCCTTTGCCGATCTTGAAACCCCGCTCTCGCTGTACCTGAAGCTGGCCGCTTTTTCGGGCCAATCGGGCCAGTCTGGCAGCCACCGCAACAGCTTTCTGCTGGAGTCGGTGGTGGGCGGCGAGCGCTTCGGGCGCTACTCCTTCATCGGCCTGCCGGCCCGCACCCTGCTGCGCGCCAGCGGCCGCCAGATCGAGGTCGTCACCGACGGCCGGGTCGTGGAGAGCCATGAGGGCAACCCGCTGGATTTCATTGCCGAGTACCAGAAGCGCTTCAAGGTGGCGCTGCGCCCGGGCCTGCCGCGCTTCTGTGGCGGTCTGGCAGGCTACTTCGGCTATGACGCGGTGCGCCACATCGAGCCCAAGCTGGCCGCGACGAACAAGCCCGGCGGCCTGAACACCCCGGACATCCTGCTGCTGCAGTGCGAGGAGCTGGCGGTGATCGACAATCTGTCGGGCCGGCTGTATCTGATTGTCTACGCCGACCCGGGCTCGGCCGAGGCCTATTTCCGCGGCAAGAAGCGTCTCACCGAGCTGCGCGACAGGCTGGCCTACAGCGTCTCGGCGCCGCAGGTCAAGCGCGTGCAGCAGCACCCGGTACAGCGCGAGTTCGCCAAGGACGACTACATTGCCGCCGTGCTGAAGGCCAAGGACTACATCGCCGCCGGCGACATGATGCAGGTGCAGGTGGGCCAGCGCCTGTCCAAGCGCTACACCGAGTCGCCCTTGAGCCTGTACCGCGCGCTGCGCTCGCTGAACCCCTCGCCGTACATGTATTTCTACGACATGGGCGACTTCCAGATCGTCGGCGCCTCGCCCGAGATCCTGGTCCGCCAGGAGCACACGCCCGATGGCCAGAAGGTGACCATCCGACCGCTGGCCGGCACCCGCCCGCGCGGCAACACCATCGAGCAAGACCTGGCCCTTGAAGTGGAGCTGAAGGCCGATCCGAAGGAGCGCGCCGAGCATCTGATGCTGATCGACCTGGCGCGCAACGATATCGGCCGCATCGCCAAGACCGGCAGCGTCAAGGTGACGGACGCCTTCGTCGTCGAGCGCTACTCGCATGTGATGCACATCGTCAGCAATGTCGAGGGCATTCTGCAGGACGGCACGACCAGCCTGGACGTGCTCAAGGCCACCTTCCCGGCCGGCACGCTCACGGGCGCGCCCAAGGTTCGCGCGATGGAGATCATCGACGAGTTGGAGCCGGTCAAGCGTGGCATCTACGGCGGCGCCTGCGGCTACCTGAGCTTTGCCGGCGACATGGACCTGGCCATCGCGATCCGCACCGGCATCATCCAGGATCAGACGCTGTACGTGCAGGCCGCGGCCGGCGTGGTGGCGGACTCGGTTCCCGAGATGGAGTGGAGGGAAACGGAAGCGAAGGCCAGGGCGCTGATACGTGCTGCTGAATTGGTGGAAGAGGGATTTTGATGAGCCCCCACGTTCACATTCGTTCACTGCCCCCCGAGGGGGCTCAGGCCTCCCTTGGGACGGCCCGGCGGGAGTCCTGACATGCTTTTGATGATCGACAACTACGACAGCTTCACCTTCAATCTGGTGCAGTACTTCGGCGAGCTCGGCGAGGAGGTCAAGGTCTTCCGCAATGACCAGATCACGCTGGACGAGATCGCCGCGCTGAGGCCCGATTCGCTGGTGCTGTCGCCCGGCCCCTGCTCGCCGGCCGAGGCCGGGGTTTGCGTGGCGGCGATCCAGCATTTCATCGGCAAGCTGCCGATACTGGGGGTCTGCCTGGGCCACCAGAGCATCGGTGCGGCGCTGGGCGGGAAGATCGTGCGCGCGAAGCAGCAGATGCATGGCAAGGCCAGCACCATCACGACCGACCAGAAGGGCGTGTTCCATGCGCTGCCCAGTGATTTCAGCGTGATCCGCTACCACTCGCTGGTGATAGAGGAGGCAACGATGCCGCCGGCGCTGGAGATCAGCGCCCGCTCCGAGGACGGTGAGATCATGGGTGTGCGCCACAGCGCACTGGCCGGCACGGCCACGCCGCTGGAGGGCGTGCAGTTCCACCCCGAATCGATACTCAGCGAGCATGGCCACGCGATGCTGCGCAACTTCCTGCAGAGAGTCCTATGAAGATCATCGACCTACGAAGCGACACCGTCACGCAGCCGACGCCCGCGATGCGCGAGGCGATGATGGCCGCACCGCTGGGCGACGATGTCTTCGGCGATGACCCGACAGTGAATGCGCTGCAGGACAAGCTCGCTGCCATGCTGGGTTTCGAGGCCGCGCTGTTCATGCCCACCGGCACGCAGAGCAATCTGTGTGCGCTGATGAGCCACTGCCAGCGCGGTGACGAATACATCGTCGGCCAGATGGCGCATACCTACCGCTGGGAGGGCGGCGGCGCCGCGGTGCTGGGCAGCATCCAGCCGCAGCCCTTGAACCACCAACCCGATGGCACGCTGGCGCTGGCCGATATCGAGGCCGCGATCAAGCCCGATGACGCTCACTTCGCCCGCACTCGTCTGCTGGCGCTGGAGAACACCATCGGCGGCAAGGTGCTGCCGCTGAGCTATCTGGCCGCGGCGAGCCACCTGGCGCGCAGCCGGGGCCTGAATGCGCATCTGGATGGCGCCCGGCTGTTCAATGCCGCAGTGGCCCTGGGTGGCGACCCCTATGCCCAGGCGCGCACCATCTGCAGCCATTTCGACAGCGTCTCGGTCTGCTTCTCCAAGGGTCTGGGCGCGCCGGTCGGCTCGGTGCTGTGTGGCTCCGGGGCGCTCATCAAGTCCGCCCATCGCTGGCGCAAGATGGCCGGCGGCGGCATGCGGCAGGCGGGCGTCTTGGCCGGCGCAGCGCTTTACGCGCTGGACCACCATGTGCGGCGCCTGGCCGACGATCACGCACTGGCCAAGATCCTGGCCGAGGGGCTGCAAGGTCTGCCGGGCCTGACGGTCGAGGCACCGCAGACCAATATCGTCTTTGTCGATGTGGCGCCGGAGCGCGCGCAAGGCCTGCTGGACCATCTGAAGGCGCGTGGCGTGCTGGCCACAGGCCTGTACCGGCTGCGCTTTGTCACCCATCTCGATGTCGATGCCGAGGGCGTGCAGCGCGCGGTCGCTGCCATCAAAGAATACTTGAGCTAAGGACAGACCATGCCCATCTCCCACACCGAAGCGCTGACGCGCGTCATCGAGCATCGCGAGATCTTCCACGACGAGATGCTGTCGCTGATGCGCGCCATCATGAATGGCGAGATGACGCCTGTGATGTCCGCAGCCTTCCTGACCGGCCTGCGCGTGAAGAAGGAAACCATTGGCGAGATCACCGCCGCCGCGCAGGTGATGCGCGAGCTGTCGAACAAGGTGCCGGTGCCGCCTTCACCGCACCTGGTCGATGTGGTCGGCACCGGCGGTGACGGCGCCCACACCTTCAATATCTCGACCTGCTCGATGTTCGTTGCCGCGGCGGCCGGAGCCAAGGTGGCCAAGCATGGCAACCGCAGCGTCTCCAGCAAGACCGGCAGCGCCGATGTGCTGGAAGCCCTGGGCGTCAACATCATGCTCAAGCCAGCGCAGGTGGCAGAGTGCATTGAGCGCACCGGCATTGGCTTCATGTTTGCGCCCAACCACCATCCGGCGATGAAGAACATCGCGCCGGTGCGCCGCGAACTGGGTGTGCGCACGATTTTCAACATCCTGGGCCCGCTGACCAATCCGGCCGGCGCCAACAACATCCTGATGGGCGTGTTCCACCCCGATCTGGTGGGCATACAGGTGCGCGTGATGCAGCGCCTGGGCGCCGAGCATGCGGTGGTGGTCTATGGCAAGGACGGCATGGACGAGGTGTCGCTGGGCGCCGCGACCCTGGTCGGCGAGCTCAAGGACGGTCATGTGCGCGAGTACGAGATCCATCCCGAGGACTTCGGCCTGCGCATGGTCTCCAACCGCAGCCTGAAGGTCGACGGCCCTGAACAATCGCGCGTCATGCTGATCGAAGCACTGGACAACGTCGAAGGGCCGGCCCGCGAGATCGTCACCCTGAATGCCGGCGCCACCCTGTATGCGGCCAATATCGTTGGCTCCATCGGCGAGGGCATTGCTACAGCGCGTGAGGCGATTGCGAATGGTTCGGCACGGGCCAAGCTGAACCAGTTCGTCGCCGTCACGCAGGAGCTGGGCGGCGCATGAGGTCAAACGTCCCGCTGTTGCGCGGCTTGATTGACCAGGCGCAGGCCGCGGCGCGCAGCGACGTCTTTCTGCCCAAACTGGAGCCGCATCCGGCCTCGCTGGTGGTGGGGCTGGGCGGCACGGCGCTGGGCCTGTGGACGGGGCGCTATGCGCCGCCGGACTGGCGTGTCGAGCTGGGCTGGGCGGCTCTGCTGATGGTCTTTGTCGGCATGCTGATGTTTCTGCTGATGCAGCGCCAGGGCGTGGGCTGGCGGCTGGACTTTGTGCGCCGGCGGGTCGAACCGGTGGGCCAGGACGGCCGCAGCGCCGAGCTGGAGTACGAGGGCTGGCGCCTGCTGTGCGTGGCCGGCGACAAGCGCCGCTCGCTGGCGCTGGAGTTTCGCCACGACGATGGCGGCAAGCCGCTGCGCGTATTCCAGAGCCGCGGCAATGCCAATCAGCACGAACACCGCCTGGTCAGCCAACTGGCCGATGAGCTGGCGCGGCGCCTGGCCGTGCAGCGCGACGGCCTGAGTCTTTGAGATCGATGGGGGTTTGAGATGTACGATATCCTGCGCCGCATTGTTGCGGTCAAACATGAAGAGATCGCCGCGGCGCGCAAGCGCCTGCCGCAGGCCGCGGTGCGCCGCGAGGCCGAGCAGTTGGGTGGCCTGCGGGGTTTTGAGGCGGCGCTGCGCGCCAAGGTGGCGGCCGGCCACAACGCGGTGATCGCCGAGATCAAGAAGGCCAGCCCCAGCAAGGGCGTGTTGCGCGAAGACTTCCGGCCCGGCGAGATCGCCAGGAGCTATGCAATGCACGGCGCTGCAACCTTGAGCGTGCTGACCGACGCGCAGTTCTTCCAGGGCTCGCAGGCCTATCTGGAGCAGGCGCGCGCCGCGTGCAGCCTGCCGGTGCTGCGCAAGGACTTCATGGTCGATGCCTACCAGGTCTATGAGGCGCGGGCGATGGGGGCCGACTGCATCCTGCTGATCGCCGCCTGCCTGGACGACGGCCAGATGGCCGAACTGGAGGCACAGGCCCTGGAGCTGGGCATGGCGGTGCTGGTGGAGGTGCACGACGGCCCCGAACTGGACCGCGCGCTGCGCCTGAAGACGCCGCTGGTGGGCATCAACAACCGCAATCTGCGCACCTTCGAGGTCACGCTGGACACGACGCTCGCTCTGCTCAAGCATGTGCCGGCCGATCGCCTGCTGGTCACCGAGTCCGGCATCCTGGGCCGTGCGGACGTCGAACGCATGCGCGCCGCCGCGGTGAACGCCTTCCTGGTCGGCGAGGCCTTCATGCGCGCGCCCGAACCCGGTGTGGCCCTGGCCGAGCTGTTCGCCTGATGGTTGTCGCTCAGCAAGCCGAGCTGGGGCTGGATGCACCGAACCGCCTGACCCAGCCGCTGGCCTCGCTGCTGGGCGGGCTCGATGCCGGTTGGCAGTCGGTGGTGGACGCGTGGCTTCAGAGTGCCGCGGGGCAGGGCTTGCTGAGCCATGTCGCCGCGCGTCAGGCAGCCGGCGCTGTGATCTATCCCGCTGACCCGCTGCGTGCGCTGCGCCTGACGCCGCTGGCGCAGACTCGCGTCATCATCCTCGGCCAGGATCCGTACCACGGCCCGGGCCAAGCCGAGGGCCTGGCCTTCTCGGTGCCGTCCGGCCTGAAGCTGCCGCCCAGCCTGCGCAATATCTTCAAGGAGCTGCAGCGCGACCTCGGCCAGCCTGTGCCGGCAAGCGGTCATCTGCTCGCCTGGACCCAGCGCGGCGTGCTGCTGCTCAACACCTGCCTGACGGTGGAAGACGGCCAGGCCGCCAGCCATGCCAAGCGGGGTTGGGAGGCGCTGACCGATGGCCTGATCGCGGCTGCCGCGGCGCATGCCACGCCCAAGGTCGTCCTGCTGTGGGGCGCCCATGCGCAGAGCAAGCTCGGGCTGATAGCGGCCAGCGGCCAGGGGCACCTGGTGCTGCAATGCAATCATCCGTCGCCGCTGTCTGCCACGCGCGGGCCGCTGCCCTTTGTGGGCTGTGGCCATTTCTCCCGGGCCGCGGCTTTTGTGGCGGCGCAGGGCGGTACGCTCGACTGGTCCTTGTAAGCGCTTGCAAGGGCTGCCCAAGGGGCGGCAGATATCAGCCTATCCAGTGAGATACCAATTGACCATTTGGTTTTTTTGGTACTACACTGGTATTAGATGAGCACCCGAACCCAAACCTCAGCCACGTTCTCGCCGGCCGCTGTCGCTTACCTGATTGGCATCGACGGCGGTGGCACCGGCACCCGCGCCCGGCTGGCCACGCGCGACGGCAAGGTGCTGGGTTTCGGCGCTGCCGGGCCCTCCGGCCTGGCCCAGGGCATAGCCCAGGCCTGGACCCATATCGGCCAGACGATTGTCGCAGCCTTCGCCGATGCCGGCCTGGAGCCCGCGCCGCTGGACGTCTGCGCGCTGGGCCTGGGCCTGGCGGGCGCCCATCTGGGCAGCCGTGCCCAGGCATTTCTGGACGCCGCACCGGGCTTTGGCCTGGTCGCCGTCGATACCGATGCCTACACCGCCCTGCTGGGCGCCCATGATGGCCGGCCCGGTGCCCTGCTGGCCGCAGGCACCGGCAGCATCGGCGAGGCCTGGCATCTTGATGGCCGGCATCTATTTGTCAGCGGTTTCGGCTTCGGCGTCGGCGACGAGGGCAGTGGCGCCTGGCTGGGAGTGGAGGCGATGCGTGTCGCCCAGCAGGCCCAGGACGGCCGCCAGCCGGCCGGTGCGCTGGCCAGGGCCGTCTGGGCTTTGACCGGCCCCGGCCGCGAAGACTTGCTGGCCTGGTGTGCGAATGCCGGTCAGCATGAATTTGCCCAGCTCGCGCCGCTGGTGTTCGAGGCCGAGGCCAGCGATCCGGTGGCCGCGCAGCTGCTGGCACGGGCCGTGCATGAGCTCGAAGCGGTGGTGCACGCGATGGACCCGGCCGGGGCACTGCCGCTGGCAATCAGCGGCAGCATTGGTCTTCGATTGGCCTCACGCTTCTCAGGCATCATCCAGTCGCGCAGCGTCCAGCCGGTCGGCGATTCCGCCGATGGGGCGCTGCGCCTGATCGAACTAGCGCTCAGCCGAACCCTGTGACGAAAAGCGTGATGAAACAGCCCTTTACCTTCAAGCCCGACGAGCGTGCCGCCTCGCCGCTGTATATGCAGCTGGCCCAGAAGCTGGCTCAGGCGATACGCGACAACATCTACAGCGCCGATGAGGCGCTGCCCTCCGAGCGCGTGCTATCCGAATCGCTGGGCTTGTCGCGGGTCACCGCTCGCAAGGCCATCGACCGCCTGGTCGAGCAGGGCCTGATCGTGCGCCGCCGCGGCTCGGGCAATTACATCGCCCCGAAACTGGAGCAGCCGCTGTCACGCCTGACCAGCTTCTCAGAAGAACTGGACCAGCGCGGCTTCAAGCCCAGCTCGCGCTGGCTGACGCGCGGCTTCAGCATTGCCGCGCCCGATGAGCAGCTGAGCCTGGGCCTGACCACCGGCGAGCGCGTGGCGCGGCTGGAGCGTCTGCGCCTGGCCGACAAGGTGGTGATGGCCTACGAGGTCTCGGTGCTGCCCGAAAGCGTGCTGGCCGATCCCGAGGCGGTGGATGCCTCGCTGTATGCCTATCTGTCGCGCAATGGCCGTGCGCCGGTGCGTGCGCTGCAGCACATCCGTGCCATCAATGCCGAGGCCAAGCTGGCCGATCTGCTGGGTGTGCCGCTGGGTCAGGCGGTGCTGTTCATCACCCGCGTGGGCTATCTGGAATCGGGTCAGGCCGTCGAGTTGACCCATTCGTACTGCCGCAGCGATTACTACGACTTTGTGGCGGAAATGAGGCGCGAGGGATGAGTGTTCTGGCTCGGGTAGAGGGGCATGTACTGACCCCGCAAGGCTTTGTGCACGGATTCCTGGAGCATGAAGCTGGCCGCGTGGTGCGCATCGAAGGGGATTCGGTCAGCGAATCCCGTGTGCGCCTGGAGGCTCGAGCCATCGTCCTGCCCGGCTTCATCGACCTGCATGTGCACGGCGGTGGCGGCCACGACATCATGGAAGGCGGCGAGTCGGCGCAAAGCGTGGCCCGCTCGCACGTCAGGCACGGCACGACGGCCATGCTTGCCACCACGATGACCGCGCCGATGAGCGAGATCGAGGCCGCGATGCGCGCAGTGGGCAGTGTCTGCCGCACCCGCGCTCCCGGCTCGGCCCGTCTGCTGGGCGTGCACCTCGAAGGCCCCTACATCAACTCCGGCAAGCTGGGCGCCCAGCCCAACTTCGCCAAGCCCGCCAACCTCGACGAGCTGATGGCCCTGCATGCACTGGCGCCGATCAGGCTGATCACCCTGGCGCCCGAGCTGCCCGGCAATCTGGAGCTGATCGCGCCGCTGCGCGCGGCCGGCTTCCAGGTGCAGATCGGCCACACGCTGGGTACCTACGAAGACGGCGTCGCCGCGCTGGCCGAGGGCGCCGGCGGCTTCACCCATCTGTTCAATGCGATGACGGGCATGCATCACCGCGAGCCCGGCATGGTCGGCGCGGCGCTGGCCCACGCCAAATACTCCGAAATCATCCCCGATCTGCTGCATGCCCACCCCGGCGCGATACGGGTTGCGCTGCGCGCCATTCCCTGCCTGTTCTGCGTCACCGATTCGACCGCCGCCGCTGGCATGCCCGATGGCGAATACAGCCTGGGCCGCCACCGCGTCACCAAGTGCATGGGCGGTGTGCGCCTGGCCGACGGTACCCTGGCCGGCAGCACGCTGACGATGGACTAGGCGCTGCGCAACCTCGTCGGCCTGGGCCTGGAAATTGAAGATGCCTCGCGCCGCGTATCGACCTACGCGGCCGAGTACTTGGGCTTGGACGACCGCGGCCATCTGGCCCCGGGCACGCAGGCGGATTTCGTGGTGATGGACCGTGACTTGCAACTGCAACGCGTGGTCGTTGAAGGAGAAGAGATTGACCTCGCTTGAAACTGGCGCGACGCGCATGCTGCAAGAGGCGCTGTTTGCGCCGCAGGCCGTGGCCCGCATGCTGGCCAATGACGCGGATGCCTATGCCGCCCTGGGCCGTTCGCTGCGCGAGCAGCCGCCCGCCGCCCTGCTGACCGTGGCCCGCGGCAGCTCGGACCACGCCGCCCACTACATGGCCTATCTGATCATGGCGCGGCTGGGCCGGTTGGTCACCTCGCTGCCGATGTCGGTCGTCACGCTGTACCAATCGCAGCTGGTCTGCGAGGGCATTGTCTCGCTGGCCTTCTCGCAATCGGGCCAGAGCCCCGACCTGGTGGCGCCCACCAAGTTCTTCCGTGCCGGCGGTGCCCGCACCGTGGCCTTCGTCAATGACCCGGCCTCGCCGCTGGCCCAGGCCTCGCAGTTCGTGTTCCCGCTGCATGCCGGCGCCGAGACCAGCGTGGCCGCGACCAAGAGCTATATCGCCCAGCTGGTGGCCGGCGCGCGCGTCGTCGCCGCCTGGTCCGGCGACGATGATCTGCTGGCCGCGCTCCAGCAGCTGCCAGAGGCACTGGAGCGCGCCGCGCATCAGGACTGGAGCGTGGCCGTCGATGTGCTGAAGGACGCGGACCGCCTGTTCGTCATCGGCCGTGGCACCAGCCTGCCGATCGCCCAGGAGGCGGCGCTGAAGTTCAAGGAGACCTGCGGCATCCAGGCCGAGGCCTTCTCCGGCGCCGAGGTCAAGCATGGCCCGATGGCGCTGGTGGAGGAGGGCTATCCGATGCTGGTGTTTGCACCGCGCGGCCCGACCCAGGCCGGCCTGATCGCGCTGGCCGAGGACATGCGCGGCCGTGGTGCCCGCGTGCTGCTGGCCGCGCCTGAGGGCACGCCGGGCGCCGAACTGCCCTTGGCGACCACCGGTAACGAGGACCTCGATCCGATCGCCGCGGTGCAGAGCTTTTATCCGATGGTCGAGGCGCTGGCGCGGGCCCGGGGGCTGAACCCCGACCAGCCGCGCCATCTGGCCAAGGTCACCAAGACACATTGACGGACGACGGCGGCGCGCGTGCGCCGCCGCCGAGTTTGCTTTTGCCGGCCGGCCGCCTGCGCGCGACCGGCCCGTCCCCACCTGCCCCGGGTTTGCACATGAACGCCAGCACCACGACTTCACAGCTCCACAGCCCCGCGGCACTGGCCGGCCCTTTGGTGATGGTTGACATGGAGGGCACCAGCCTCAGCGCCGCCCAGGCCGAGTTCATGCGCAGCCACCAGATCCGCGGCGTCTGCCTGTTCCGCAAGAACCTGGGCACCGAGGCCGAGGTGCGCAAGCTCACCCACGACCTGCGCGAGGTGCTGGGTCCGCGGGCGCTGATCGGCCTCGACCAGGAGGGCGGTTCGGTGGTGCGCGCCACCTTCCTGCCCCAGGCGCCGTCGGCAATGGCGCTGGGTGCGGCCGATGACGGGGCACTGGCCGAGGCCGTCGGTGCTGCGGTGGCGCGGGGCCTGCGCAGCATCGGCATCAACTGGAATTTCGTGCCGGTGCTGGATGTCAACAACAACCCAGCCAATCCGGTCATTGCCGAGCGCAGCTTCTCGCAGGACCCGGTCGCCGTGGCCCGCCTGGCCGGCGCCTGGATGCGCGGCTCGCTGCGTGAAGGTGTGGGCTGCTGCGTCAAGCACTTCCCCGGCCATGGCGATACCCATGTGGACTCTCACCTGGCCCTGCCGACGGTGGACAAATCGCGCGCCGAGCTCGACGCGCTGGAGCTGCTGCCCTTCAAGGCGCTGCAACGTCAGGCGCCGGCGGTGATGACGGCCCATATCGTCTATCCGCAGATCGACCCGGAGCATCCGGCCACGCTGTCGAAGAAGGTGCTGGGCGGCATCCTGCGAGACGAGTGGGGCTATGACGGCGTGGTCATCACCGACGCGCTGATGATGAAGGCCATCTTCGAGCGTTACGGCTACGACCGCGCGGCGGTGATGGCAATTCAGGCGGGCGCCGACATGGTGCTGGCCCAGGGCTCGCTGGAGGAACAGGCCGCGTCGGTGCAGGCGCTGGCCACCGCCTTCGCCAACGGCGCGCTGAGCGCCGAACAGGGGCTGCGTGCCCGCGCCCGGCTCGATGCGCTGGCGGCGGCCTACCCGGTGCGCCATGACGACTATGCGGCCCCGGCGCGCGCCGACGATGATCAGCTGATGCGCCGCGCCTGGGCGCGCGGCCTGACGGCGCTGGGCGCAGCAAAGGCCCCCGCTGTGGCTCAGCGCCTGCGCATCTACACCCAGGCCAACGTGCCTTGCGACGGTGTGTCCGAGGCGGGGCCGTCGGGCGAGCAGGTGGCCTCGCTGTTCGAGGGCTTTGCCGATGTCGAACTGCTGGCGCTGGACGATATCGACCAGCTCGACTGGACCCAGGTGCCGCAGGATGGCCGCTTCACCATCCTCGCGTCCAACCACCGGGCACGCTATCCCGCCGCAGCCGCCGCCTGGCGGCCCGATCTGCACCTGGTGCTGTGGAACCCCTTCCAGGCGCTGGACGTGACGGCGCCTGCCGTTGTCACCTGGGGTTATGCCGAGGGTGCGCTGGCCGCGCTGAAGGCCTGGCTGCACGGCGAGGCCGCCGCCACGGCCACCTCGCCAGTGGCGCTGACCGCCGCCTGATTCGTCCACACCTCTTCCATCACCCGGGATCTTCGCCATGCAAAGCCCTGCCAGCCCCAAGCGCTCCCCCATCAGCTGGATCTCCAGCCTGTACTTTGTGCAGGGCATGCAGTTCTTCGTGGTCATGCTGATCGCCGGCCTGATGTTCAAGAATATGGGCGTGGCCAATGACCAGATCGCGCGTTGGACGGGCCTTTTGGGCATTGCCTGGGCGATCAAGCCGCTGTGGAGCCCGTTCCTCGAGATGGCGCGCAGCAAGAAGCTGATCGTCGTGGCGATGCAGTTCACCGGTGCTGTTGGACTGGGATTGATGGCGGTGGCCTTGCAACTTCCAATCTGGTTCGGCGCCAGCATTGCCGTGCTCTTTTTGCTGGCCTATGCCTCGGCCACCCATGACATCGCCTGCGACGGCCTGTACATGGCCTCGCTTTCGCCGAAGCAGCAGGCCGCCTATGCGGGCTGGAACGGCGCCTTCTTCAATGCCTCGAAGTTCCTGACATTGGGTGGTCTGCTGGTGCTGGCCGGCTATCTGGAGAAGGAGATCGGCGTGTTCAACGCCTGGTCGACGATCTTTGTGCTGCTGGCCGTGCTGCTGGCCCTGCTGGCCAGCTACAACGCCTGGGCCCTGCCCGGCACCTTGAACACCGACCATGCCGACCTCACCGTCGCCAGCGTGACCAAGACCCTGATCGAGGTGGTGACCGACTTCCTGAAGAAGCCCGGCATCTGGATGGCCATACTGTTCATCGTGCTGTTCCGCTTTGCCGAGGGTCAGGTGCAGACGATAGGTCCGCTGTTCCTGATCGAGGCGCGCGACAAGGGCGGCCTGGGCCTGACCACCGAGCAGGTCGGCGGCATCTACGGCACGGTGGGCACCGGCGCCTTTCTGGTCGGCAGCATCCTGGGGGGCTACTTCACCTCCTGGCTGACGCTGAAGCGGGCCATGCCCATCCTGATCGTGATGATGGCCGTGCCCAACGTCGTCTTCTACTACCTGAGCAGCAGCCTGCCGACCGATATGTTCCACATCGGCCTGGCCGTCGGCGTCGAGATGTTCGGCTACGGCTTCGGCTTCGTCGGCATGATTCTGTACATCATGCAGGCCGTGGCACCGGGCCGGTTCCAGACCGCCCACTACGCGCTCGGCTCGGGCGTGATGCAGCTGGGCTTCATCCTGTCCAAGACCATCAGCGGCGACATCCAGATCGCGATGGGCTATCAGCAGTTCTTTCTGTGGACGATTGTCTGCGGCGCCCCGGCGCTGATACTGATGTTCTTCGTCAAGATGCCGAGCGGCAAGCAGGGCGCTACGCCCGCTGCGGCCGATGGCAATGCTGCGCAGCAGGCTTGAGCGGCCATGAGTCGCCGCCTGCTGCTGCCTGCCCTGCTGTGCCTTGGCCTGACGAACGCGGCGGCCCGGGCCGCCGAGCTGTTCTTCGATGACTTCTCGTATGCCGACACGGCGGCGCTGACGGCCCAGGGCTGGACCCTGCGCAGCAAGGCCGGCCATCCGGGCGTGACGGGTGCGGCCTGGGCCGAGTCGGCGGTCATGCTGACGGACGATGGCCAACAGCGTGGCAATCGCCTGTTGCGCCTGCAGGCCAGCACCGATGGCACCGGTCCGGGCACGCGCCAGGCCCAGTTGTGCCATCAGCGCAAGTATCTGGAAGGCACGTATGCGGCACGCATCCGCTTCACCGACACGCCGGTGTCGGGTGTCGATGGTGATCCCATCATTCAGACCTTCTATGCCGTCAGCCCACTGAAATTCGACTTCGACCCCGAGTTCAGCGAGCTCGACTGGGAGTACCTGGCCAATGGCGGCTGGGGCAGCGAGAAGACGCGGCTGTATGGCATCAGCTGGCAGACGGTGCGGCTCGAGCCCTGGCAGTCGCACAACCAGGCGCACGAGGAGTTCGTGCAGCTGGGCACGGGCGACGGCTGGCATGTGCTGATGATGCAGGTGGCCGACGGCAAGACCCGTTGGTTCCTGGACGGCCGCCAGCTGGTCCAGCACGGCGGGCGCAACTATCCCGTTGTGCCGATGGCTATCAACTTCAATCTCTGGTTCTCGCCGGGCGGCCTGCTGCCGCAGAGCGCCGAGCCCCGCGTCTATCAGCAGGATGTGGACTGGGTGCTTCACGCCCGCAACGAGATCCTGACGCCCGAGCAGGTGCTGGCCCAGGTCAGCGCGCTGCGCCGGGCCGGCACTGCGCGGCTGGACCAGGTTCCGCCCGCCCAGCCCGCGCTGGACAGTCGCTGCGACTTCTGAGCGTTGTCACGATGAGCAACGCCGCAAGTCCGCGCCTGGCCTCGGTCGATGCACTGCGGGGCCTGGCCGTGGCGGCGATGCTGCTGGTCAACAACCCGGGCGACTGGGGTCATGTCTATGCCCCGCTGGAGCATGCGGCCTGGCAGGGTTGCACGCCGACCGACCTGATCTTTCCCTTCTTCCTCTTCATCGTCGGCGTCTCGCTGGCGCTGAGCCTGGGCCCGCGGGTCGAGGCCGGCATGCCGTCTGCACCGCTGGCGCGTGGCGTGCTGGAGCGTGCGATGCGCATCGTCGTGCTCGGCCTGGTGCTGCACGTGCTCGCCTGGTGGCTGATGAACAAGCCGGAGTTCCGCCTGCTCGGCGTACTGCAGCGCATCGGCCTGTGTTTCGCGTTGACCGGGCTGGTGCTGCTGTACTGCCGCGCACGCACGCAGTGGCTGTTGCTGCTGGCGCTGCTGGGCCTGCATGCGGCCATGCTGCTGGGCGGAGGCACGCTGGACAAGGCCGGCAGCCTGGCCGCGCGGGTGGATACTGCTGTGCTCGGCCGCCTCGCCTATGAATGGGATGGCACGCTGGCCTTCGACCCCGAGGGCATTGTCTCGACCCTGGGCGCGCTGGGCACCTGCCTGCTGGGCCTGCGTGCCGGCGAGATGTTGCGGCGCGGTCGGCTGATGCAGCTGTGCCTGCTGGGTGCCGCCGCTGTGCTGCTGGGCTATGTACTGACGCCCTGGCTGCCCTTCAACAAGCAGCTGTGGACCAGCAGCTTCGTGCTCTGGACCGGCGGCTGGGCCTGCCTGACGCTGGCGCTGGCACATCACCTCGTCGATAAGCGCGGCTGGCCAGCAATGGGCCGCAGCTTCGGCGTCAATGCCATCGCGGCCTATGCCGGCGCCTGGATGAGCACGGTGCTGCTCGAAGGGCTGGGCGTCATGGCTCCGCTGTACGGCTGGGCCTTTGGCGGCATCCAGCGGGCCTGGGGCCCGGAGCAGGCTTCGCTGGCCTTCGCCCTGGTCTTTGTGTCGGTCTGGGCCTTCATCGTCCGCCTGCTCGACCGACGCGGCGTGTACATCAAGGTCTGAGCGTCCATCGCTAACATTGGCCGACGTGTCATGAACACTCTTGGAGCAAGCAACATGCAACAGCAAGCGTTGCGCAATATCGTCATCGTGGGTGGTGGCACGGCCGGCTGGATGGCCGCCGCCGTGATGGCCGAACTGCTGCACGGGCCCTGGAACATCACCCTGGTGGAGTCGGAGGAGATTGGCATCGTGGGCGTCGGCGAGGCGACGATTCCCTATCTGAAGAACTTCCATGCCGAACTGGGCATTGACGAAGACGAGTTCATGCGCGCCACCCAGGCGACCTTCAAGCTGGGCATTGAGTTCGTCAACTGGGGGCAGGTGGGCGACTCCTACATCCACGGCTTCGGGCCGCTGGGGCAGGATGTGGGCACGACCAAGTTCCATCTCTACTGGTTGCAGCAGTATCTGAAGGGTCAGGCGGCCGGCATCGAGGACTACTCGATCAACCTGGCCGCCGCGAGCGCCAACAAGTTTATCCGCGCCCGCACCGATATGCCGGATTCGCCGCTGGGCAAGATCGCCCATGCCTTTCACTTCGACGCCGGGTTGTATGCCAAATTCCTGCGCGGCTTCGCCGAGAAGCTGGGCGTCAAGCGCATCGAAGGCAAGATTCGCGGCGCCACCCAACGCGCCGATGATGGCTTCATCGACGCCGTGGTGCTGGACAGCGGCCAACGCATCGAGGGCGATTTCTTCATCGATTGCTCGGGTTTCCGCGGCCTGCTGATCGAGCAGACGCTGCACACCGGCTACGAGGACTGGAGCCACTGGCTGCCCTGCGACAGCGCTCAGGCCGTGCCCTGCGAATCGGTGGCGCCGCTGCTGCCCTACACCCGCTCGACCGCACGCAGCGCCGGCTGGCAATGGCGCATTCCCTTGCAGCATCGGATGGGCAACGGCCACGTCTATTGCAGCCGTTTCATCAGCGACGAGGAGGCGGGCCGCACCTTGATGGCGAACCTGGACGGAAAGGCACTGGCTGACCCGCGCCAGCTGCGCTTCGTTACCGGCAAGCGCAGACAGCTGTGGAACAAGAACGTCGTCGCCGTCGGTCTGGCCAGCGGCTTCATGGAGCCGCTGGAGTCGACCAGCATCCATCTGATCCAGACCACCTTGATGCGCCTGGCCAGCTTCTTTCCCGACCGCGGCCATGACGTGGCCGATGTGGACGAATTCAACCGCCAGGCCGATGTCGAGTTCGAGCGGATCCGTGACTTCCTGATACTGCACTACAAGGCCACCGAACGCAGCGACAGCGAGTTCTGGAACTATTGCCGCACGATGCCCATTCCCGATGCGCTGCAGCACAAGATGGACCTGTTCCGTAGCAAGGGCCGCATCTTCCGCGACACCACCGACCTGTTCTCCGAGGTCAGCTGGTTCTCGGTCATGTTCGGCCAGCGCCTGCGCCCGCGCGGCCACCATCCGCTGCTCGATGCCGTCGGCGACGACAAGATCGCCGCCTTCCTGGCCAATACCCGGCACATCACGAGGAAGTGCGTCGATGCGATGCCCCTGCACGCCGACTACATTGCCGGCACATGTAGGGCGCCGGCAATGTAGTCTCGCCAGCGGCGTGCAACGCTGGTTGCCGCGGGCGCAACGCCAGGACAAAAAAAGGGGCCTCAATCGAGGCCCCTTCTGACTTGCGTGTGGCGGTCAGTACTTGACGCGAGCGGTCAGGTAGAACTGACGGCCGTTCTGGTAGATCGAACGCGGCTGGTCCATATTGGCGCCGTAGTACTTGAGCAACGGGTCGTTCAGGTTCTGTCCATCCAGGCTCAGCGAGAACTTGTCGTTGATCTTGTAGTTCAGCGAGGCCGAGATCACGCCGCCTGCCTTCTGGCGGAAGTCATAGCCACGGTCCTGGCCGACATACATGTCGGAGCGGTAGCCGTAGTTGACGCGCACGCTCCAGGCGCCGCTCTCATAGTAGCCACCCAGGTTGAAGTTGTGCTTGGCGGCACCCTTCAGGTCATGGCCGTTGGCCTCCTTGGCGTCGGCGTAGGTGTAGTTGGCATTGACGCCGAAGTCACCCAGCACCGGTGTTTCAAACGCCACCTCCAGACCCTTGACCGAGGCGTTCGTGTTGACCGGGCCGGTCAACAGATAGGTCGCCATATAGGTCTCGCGCGAATTCGGCTTGTTGGTCAGATACTGGGCCGTGAAGTTGCCGTCGGTGACATAGCCCTTCAGATCCATATAGAACAGACCGGCCGAGACGAAGGCACGGGGCGCGAAGTACCACTCCAGGTTCGCGTCGATATTGGTCGAGCGGATCGGCTTCAGGTCCGGGTTGCCGGCCGTGCCGCTGCCCTGCTCGTTCAGCGTCTTGGGCGGCGTCAGGCTCACCGCGCCGGCCAGGGCGGTGTAGTCGGCGCGTGTCATCGTCTTGGAGACGGCGATGCGGGCGACCATATCCTTGTTCAGATCGAACTTGAAGCTGGCGCTGGGCAGGTAGTCGGTGTAGCTGCGATCCACATCCAGCGGCGCGAACCCGCCAAAGGCCGAGTCGCCGTTGAAGCCGGGGATGCCCGCGGCCGCAGGGATGTTGAAGCCAGCGGTCGATTTGGTCTTTACCGCACGCAGACCCAGATTGCCGCTCCAGTCCTTGCCTTCCAACTGGGCCTGGATGTAGCCGGCCGTGCTGGACTCGGTGACCTTGTACTCCTGGCCCCAGTCGCGGCGGCCGGGCAGGTCGCGGCGCGTGTACTTGGCGTTGAAGGCCTTCAACTGCTCGGTGGTGTAGTAGGCGATGCCGGTGGGGAAGCCCGACCCCAGGCCCGAACCGAAATTGCTCGGGTAGTTCTGGCCTTGGGCCGGCAGATTGGCCGGGTTCCAGGGCGAGGCGGCGCCGTTGTTGCAGTTGAAGTTGTTGCCCCAGTCCACCACATGGGTGTCCGAGCAGGCAGGGCCCTGGCCGACCACCGGATCGGCGGTACGGCGGTCATGCTTGGCCGAGCGCAGGCCGAACTTCAGGCTGGACAGCAGGCCGGCATCCAGCGTGTACTCGCCATCGAGGTGCAGCCAGTCTTCCTTGTCCTTGACGGTGATGTTCTGTGCTCCCCAGGCCCAGCCGAATTCGGTGCCGGTGCTCGTCGATGCGACCTGCTTGCCCAGATTGAAGGCCGGTGCCGAGTTGGCACCGTTGAGCTTCCAGCCGGCGCCCGAGCCATTGATATTGAGCTGAAGCACGTCCTGCGTCAGCGTCTTGCCGGTGCCCTCCGAGGTGCCGATCTTGCCGTTCAGCACCAGCGCGGAATTCACCCGCCACTTGCCGTCCAGATTGACGAAGTTGGCCGCGGCCGAAGCATCCGGGCGCGAGATTGGGTCGATCTCGCCATAGGCATTGCCAGCGATGGCGCGGAAGTTCGCTTGCGTCAGTGTCTTCACGCCATTGGTGGTCGTCACCACATAGCCGGCATCCGGGGCTTGACCCGCGCCACCGTTGATGATGTTGTTGCCCATCAACAGGTAGTTGTTGTTGTAGTTGCTCGCGTCCATCTTGGACGTGAAGGCTGACAGATTCAGATTCACGTCGTTGCTGGGCTTGAGCTCAATCGCGACCAGGCCGCCGGTGCGCTTGCGCTCCTGCTGGAATAGCGCCGCGCCGATGGAGCGCGGGTAGTAGACGTTGGCCAGATTCGGGTCGGCCAGAGCCATCGGGCTGTTCGGTGCGATCTTGTCGTAGCTGAGCGTCTCGACGCCGTCACGGCGCAGATGACGGGTTTCCGAGAAGGCCTGAACCATCACGCCCAGCGTCTTGGCCTCGTTCTTGAAGGCGGCAAGCGCACTTAGCTGCGGGTCGGTCTTCTTGGCCAGGGTCGAGTGCACCGCGCCGATACTGGCTTCCAAGGTCATCGGGTTGCGGAACTGCAGCGGGGTTCGGGTGATGATGTCGATCGAGCCGGCGGTGCCACCTTCGACCAGGGACGCCTCCGAGCTCTTGCGCACGACCACGCGCTCCACCAGTTCCGACGGCAGCAGCGAGTAGCTGACGCTGCGTCCGACGCCGGCGCCGGTCTGGCTCAGCACGAACCAGTCGCCGTTGGCGATGCCGTGGCCATTGACCAGGGTCTGTGTCAGGCTGGGGTTGGTGCCGCGCAGGCCGACACGGTCGCGCTCGTCGAAGCCGCCTTCGCCGGCCACCGCATTGCTGACATTGACGCCGGGCACGCGGGCTAGCGAGTCGGCCACGTTCTTGTCCGGCATCTTGCCGATGTCTTCCGACGTGATCACGTCAACGTGGGCTTCGGCATTGCGCTTCTGGCTGAGCGACTTTTCCTGCGATGCGCGGATGCCGGTCACGACCACTTGCTCAAGTTGAGACGAGTCGTCTTTCTTGGCTTGCTGCGCCTGCAACGGCAGCGCAAGGCCCACCAGGGCGAGTGCAACAGCGGTTGCGACGGGTGTTTTTCTAACCTTCATGAACGGCTCCTAGAGCTAGGCCTGTCGATTCGGAACGTGGCCTGTTTAGACTCAGAATCTGTTGATACGCCTCGGGGCGGCGGGTCGCTAGATCCCCCAATTAAAGCTGCTTGCTACAACCAATGACGTGCCACTGTGCTACCGGGGCATGCCACTTTGGTACCAATTCTGAGCGCTTCGTGCGTGCCGTGCAACGGGCAAATGGGGTGATTAAGGGATAGCCCTAGGAATCCAATCCAACACCAGTTGGCAATTTGCGACCCAAACCGCTTGCTATAGGTGCAAACGCGGACAGGCGGGGCGGTGCGAGGGTTTGCGGCCGCGGTTGAGAGGCCTGGCTGCGGTAGGTGGGCTTGCGGGCGCTGTGGTCTTGTTGGGTAATACCAATCCTGAGTCAGTGGTGCGCTTGGTTCGGCCAGGGGTTGTGGGGGCTGCGTCTGCCCTCGTTCCGCGGCAACGCTGCTGCGGCAGAATTGCGGGCTGGTAGGGGTTCGGTCAGGGAGGCAGGCAAATCTTTTTCGGCGGCATTGTGGATTTTTTGAAAACCCTGTTATAGTCTGAGGCTCACCTCGGAGGGGTGCCCGAGTGGCTAAAGGGGGCAGACTGTAAATCTGTTGGCTTACGCCT
>Ga0187842_1000132_pt1 | contig 39045 bp, 31 predicted proteins | sample SpaLakP09_SKY_41_FD_134514 | JGI IMG/M metagenome (GOLD analysis project Ga0187842, IMG submission 134514) | Oligotrophic lake water microbial communities from Sparkling Lake, Wisconsin, USA - SP09_SKY_41 | ecosystem: Environmental > Aquatic > Freshwater > Lake | place: USA: Sparkling Lake... | reverse complement strand
TGGCTGGTGACGGCGGACGAACTGCCCGACCCTCACAACATCGACCTCGACCTCGCCGTGAATGGCCAGACCATGCAGCGCAGCAGCACCGCCGACATGATCTTCAGCGTGGCCGAGATCGTGTCTCACCTGAGCCAGTTCATGACACTGCTGCCGGGCGACGTCATCATCACCGGCACGCCGTCCGGCGTGGGCCTGGGCATGAAGCCGCCCCGGTTCCTGAAGGCTGGGGACGTGATCACGCTGTCCGGGGGCGTACTTGGCACACAGCGTCAGCAAGTCCGCTGATCGCGAAGAGCCTGCTGCCTTGGCGGCAGGCTCTATCCGATCAGGGTGTCCATATGGCGGCTGGCCCTGCGCACCATGTCGCAGAAGTACTCCGCCGCCGGCGTCAACGGCAGGCTGTTGCGCCGCACGATGCTGATCTGCGGCGAAGGTAAATCCTCGGCCACCTGAATTGGCTGCAGAGCTGTGCGAAACAGCGGCGTCTGAGTCCACTGTATGGGCAGCATCATCAGCAGGTCGGAGTAGGCAACCGTGAATAGGAAGGTCAGCGCCGAGCGCCCCTCGACGATCACACGTGGGCGCGGCAGACCAAAGCTTTCGAACAGCGGCCCCAGTTCCTCCTCGACGCGGTAGGTGACCGAGGTGGTCACCCACTCGGCGTCGACCAGGTCGCGCAGCGAGCGCGCATTCGCCAGCGGGTGGCCGCGCCGGCCGACGATGACCCGTCTGCTGTCGATCAGTTTCTCGGCGCTGAGCTCGGGCGACACCTCCTCGAACGTTGGGCCGATGTAGCAGTCGATGACGCCGTCTTTCAGCTCGGCTTCGACGCTGGGCAGCAGGCCGTCGATGATGTCCAGCCTGACGTCCGGGTAGCGCCGGCGGAAGGCGGCCAGAGCGTCGGGCAGCATCGTGATGTGCACCACGCCCGACATGCACACGGTGATCCGGCCATGCACCTCGCCACGCAACTGGTCGAGCTCGTCCTGGGCCCGCTGCAGCTCGCTGCGCACGGCCTTGGAGCGGCGCAGGAACATCTCGCCCATCTGCGTGAGCGACACGCCCTTGGCGCGGCGCTCGAAGAGAACCACGCCGAGTTCCTTTTCCAGCTCCTGGATGCTGCGCGTGATGGCGGGTTGGGTGACGTCCAACTGGCGGGCCGCAGCACGCAGGCTGCCGCGCTCGGCCACCGCCATGAAGTCGCGCAGTGCATTGAGTTTCATTTGACGCCCAGGGACCGTGTCTAGCGATCCGGAAAACTGATCACCGCATCAAGATTAGCGGGATCGGGCATCGCCTGTCTCAGCATCAGCCCGCAGCGATGCGGCATGCGTCACGCGGAGCCGACTTGGTACTCGATGTGGCTGAAGCCGCCATTGAACATCGCGATGGCCTCAAGCACTCTGGGCTTGAGCGCGGCCCGTTCCGGGCACGCCAGCATGCGCTCGACGTCGGCCCGGCTATCGAACTCGACGAGGATTTGGCAATGGATGTCGGGCGGGTTGTCCTCGCGCGACGTGGGCCACAACGCTCGCGCATGGCGAACCCCGGGAAAGCGGCACATGGCGGGAATCAGCGTGTCGTCCATCAAGGTCCGGAACGCGTCGTTCATACCGGCCTTGGGCCGGCCGATCCAGAAGGCAGAACGGATGTGCATCGCGTCAGCCCGCCTTCGCCGGCACGAAGGGCGTCATGCGCCTTCCGACGCGGGCACGCCAGTCACCATAGGGCTCGTAACCCGCACTTTTCGCGCACAGATCGTGGGTCAGCTGGATGATCTCGTCGTTGGACTGAGCGAAATCCAGCGGGATCAGGAAGGGCTGCGTGATGTACCAATCGGAGTCGACGAAGAACTCCAGGTTGTTGCCCTCGGGATCGTGGGCGTAGATGCTCCACGCGATGCCATGGTTCGCCGGGAACAGGTTGCCCGTGCCCTCCGTCTGGAAGCGGCCGTGGATGTCGCGCAGGTCGTCGATCGACGCCATCTTGAACGAGATCTGGTTGATGCTCGGGCCGAACTGCTTGTTGGCGGTGTTCTCGGGCAGCTCGTCCGGACGACCACTGGCCAGCACGATCTGGTGGTGATCCTCCGGCGCGCGGGACAGGAACACCAGATCCATGCCGCCAGCTTCACCGCGATCGGTCACCGTGAAGCCCAGGACGCGCGTGTAGAAGTCCTCCATGCGCCCGATGTCCTTCACGCTCAGACCCATGTGGCTGAACATCAGGTTGGGCGCTTTTGCGTAGCTCGTGCTCATCGGCAGTCTCCAAAGTCATCGTTATGAATGCCGATGCCAGACCCATGGCAAAGGCCGCACCAATGCTAGGACCGCGGCTGCCCACGCAAGAGATGGCGCAAGGCCGGCATCGATCAGTTTTGGTCATCGCCACGGACGGCGACGCACGCGCTGCAGCGATCAGCTTTTGATATCGGCAGCGGCGCTCCGCCATCTGTCTCCGACGCGCCTCGCTTCCTACAGTGACCGCCAAAGGAGACTTCATGACCGCTGCTTCATTGCGCCGCACCGGCGCCGTCGGTGTGCATTCGATTGACCGCTTCGTCTTCACGGTGCCCGACCTGGCCGAGGCAGAGCGCTTCTACCTAGCCTTTGGTCTGGATGTGCGCCGTGCGGATGACCGACTGGACCTGCACACCTTCGGACAGGCCCACTGCTGGGCCTCCATCTTTGCGACCGCCGGCCCCAAGCAACTGGCCTTTGTGCGCTATGGCATCGACGCCACCGACCTGCCCGTGTTCGAGCGACGCGTGCGGGATCTGGGTATCGGCTGCGAACCGGCTGCGCTGGCAGCCCGTTGCGGCGACGAGGATGGCCTGTGGCTGCGCAATCCCGATGGCACCCTGCTGCAGCTAGCCGTCGCGGACAAGGTATCGCCGAGCGAGCGAACACAGACGCGCCCGGTCGAGCCGCCGGCCCCAGGCCAGGGCGCCGCGCCGGCGCGCAGCGCGGTAGCCGCGGTCCGGCCGCGCGCGCTGTCCCACGTGATGTTCTTCAGCGCCGACGTGCCGCGCATGGTGGCCTTCAATGCCGAGGTGCTGGGACTGCGGCTGTCCGATCACTCGGAAGACATCGTCGCCTTCATGCATAGCGCCCACGGCAGTGACCACCACCTTGTCGCCTACGCCAAGTCACACGGGGCCGGCCTGCACCATTCCAGCTGGGAGGTGACCCGCCTCGATGAAGTCGGCTGCGGCGCCGAGCAGATGCGCAACGCCGGCTTCGACCGCGGCTGGGGGCTCGGGCGCCACGTGCTTGGCTCCAACTACTTCCACTACGTTCGCGACCCCTGGGGCAGCTACGCCGAGTACTCGTACGACATTGACTTCGTGCCGCACGACCTCGACTGGCCGGCGGCCGACCACCCGCCGCATGACTCGCTCTACGTCTGGGGTCCCGCCGTTCCGGAGGACTTCATCACCAACCATGAACTGCCCACGCCGCGCTGAGACCCCCTGACAGAACAGGCGCGGCGCCCTGTCCAAGGGCCGCGCATGCTCGACCTTCAGAGCGGATACGTCCGCTTGTTCTGGCTGATGGTGACCAGGTTGAGGTCGGTGAATTCCTCGATGGCCCACTTGCCGAAGCGCGCCCAGCCGCTGTCCTTCACGCCGCCGAACGGGATCTGGGGTTCACCGCCCATCGTCGGCCCGTTGACATTGACCATGCCGGCCTGAATCTGTGCGCCCAGCTGAACGCCGCGCCAGACGTCGGCCGTCATGATGGAGGCCGACAAGCCGAAGTGCGTCGCGTTGGCCTTTTCCACGGCCTCGGCCTCGCTGTCGAAGGGCTCGACCAGCACGACCGGACCGAACACCTCCTCGCAATGGATGGGCGCATCGGCCGGCACATCCACCAGCACGGTCGGCTCGAAGCAGCGGCCATCGTGGCCGCCGCCCGCAACGACACGGGCGCCCTTGACCACCGCCTGTTCGATGCCCCGCCTGACGTTGGTGACGGCGCGCTCGTTGATCAACGGCCCGATCTTGAACTGCGGGTCGGCCGGATCGCCGGCCCGGATCGCCTTCGCCCGTGCCACGAAGCGCTCCAGGAACTGCGGGTACAGCGACCGGTCCACCAACACCTTGCGGGTGTTCATGCAGATCTGGCCCTGGTGGAAGAACGCGGCGAACGCGGCCGTGTCGACGGCGTAGTCCAGGTCGGCATCCTTCAGCACCAGCATCGGGTTGTAGCCACCCAGTTCCAGCGCGATGCGCTTGAGGTGCTTGCCCGCACGCGCGGCCAGCGCCGCGCCGGTGGCGGAGGAGCCCGTGAAGTTGTAGGCCCGCACGCGCCGGTCCTCGAACATCACGTCGGCGATAGGGCCCACGGCACCGGGCGCGTGCGTCACGACGTTGACGACACCCGCCGGGAAGCCGGCTTCCGTCAGTATCTCGCCCATCAGCAGGCCCGCGCAGACCGGCGCGTCCTCCGAGGGCTTGAGCACCACGGTGTTGCCGCAGGCCAGCGGCGCGACGATGGTGCGAAAGCCCAGGGCGACCGAGCCATTCCAGGGCGAAATGCCGGCGACGACGCCCAGCGGCCGGCGAACGGCCATCGCGAAGACGCCAGGCGTGTCCGACTGCACGATTTCGCCGCCTGGCAGGTAGGGGTAGCCGGCCGCCTGGCGCAGCAAGCCGACGGCCCACTGGATCTGAAAGCGCGCAAACGGGCCGGCGGCACCGGTTTCGCGCGCCATCAACAGCACGACCTCATCGGCCCGGCGCTCCAGGATGGTGGCAGCATTGAGAAACAGGGCCTGCCGCGAACGGGCACCCATCGCGGCCCATGCCGGGAACGCCGCCGCCGCTGCATCGACAGCCCGCTGCATGTCGGAGGCCGACGAGGCCGGGATCGTCGCAAACAGCTCGCCGGTAAAGGGGTCGATATCCTGAAACGTCTCGCCGCTCTGCGCGCCCTCCCACCGTCCAGCGATGAGTTGGCAGTAGCTCTTGATCTCAGTTTCTCGAATGGAGGCCATGTGGTGTCTCGGCAATGTGGACGTGGTTTCAAGACCTGCACCGAGGCAGGTCCGGACATCGCGATGTTCTTGAACTCGCCAACTGTGGAGAAGATGGCGAGCCACCGATGTCGATGACGAGTTGGCATCGCCTTGCCGAAGAAACGAGCTGGCTGCGCAATGTGGCGCGACCGCTTCCCGCGTTGCAAGGCTCAGGAAACCGGTGGCGTCCGAGGTTGGAGCAAGGTTTCACGGGGAGGTTAGTGCTAGCCTGCGATGACCCCGCTCGAAGGAGATTGCCATGGCATGTCGAACTCGCCAGCTCGTCTGGCCTCAGACGGTCTTCGTTCTTGCCTCATGGCTACCGGTGCCGACCTGGGCAGCGCCCTCAGCGACCGCTTCACAAGCTGCCCTTCCCGCGGGCGTGGTGGCACTTGAAGTGCGGATCATTGCCAGTGACAGCAAGGGCATCGCCCCCCAGGCGTTCGAATACCTGTCTCGCGTCACAAAGCTGCCGATCAATGCCGCCGTCTTGCCCGTGCCACGCTTGCAGAACGGCCTGAAGGACGGCTCAATCGCCCTCGCGATACTGGCTGGAACCGATGAGCGAGATGTCCTGGCGGAGCGGCTGTGCGAAGTGGGCCGTTTGAGCCTCACGCTGGCCGTCATGAAAGGTTCGAATGGTCCAAGAACGCTGCTCGGTCTCAAAGGGAAGACCTACGCGATGATTCGTGGCACTCGTCTTCAGAATCTGCCACAACTCGCTGGTTTGATCCCAGCCCCGGTGACGACGATGAGGCAGGGCTTCTCAATGTTGGCACTAGGCCGGGTTGATGCCGCGATCTGCGCGATCCCGGGATGCCAGAGCGCCATCCGAAGCGCAGCAATTCCACCCAACGAACTTGAATACCTACCGCTGGGTTCGCTTCCTCTCGTCATCTACGCGACCAAAGTCACGCGGGCTTACCCCGACTTCGAGGCCACGAAGGCAGCGCTGAGGGAGAGTTGCATCAGCAAGGATGCGCAGGACCACTTTGCCGATCTGATGACGCGCGTTGATTGAGCGCCCCACGGAGGTCGAGCAGCACAAGGCTCATCGCCAGCAAGTGCTGCTCCAGTGGCAAGGAGCCGCTCCTCCACGCAATCGGAATACTCCACCCGAAGTCCTTCTCCTGCCGACGCTGTCACAACTGAGCTATCCGACGGCGCGGAACGGCATCTCGCGCTTCTGCCCAGCTTCGAAAGCAGATAGACAAGGCTCAGAGCCGGCTCACCAATACCGACGAAACCGTCGGGCGCCGTTGCCCTGCTGCAATCCGGCCACGGCATTCATCATCTGGTCAGGTGCCGCGCCCGGATTGCCGGCATACATCCACGCGCTTGGCCCTCTCGCCCGAAAGCGCATCAATGGCCAGGCTGATCCAGCCGGAAAACCGCCACAGATTCAGCCAGCCGGCCCGCCTGCAGCTTCAAGCTCTCCGCTGCGGCAGCGGCCTCCTCCACCAAGGCGGCGTTCTGCTGTGTGGCACTGTCCAGCGAAGACACCGATTGGTTGATAGCGCCGATGCCGGCACTCTGCTCACGCGTGGCCGCGCTGATGTCGCTGATCATGCGGGTGAACTTCTCCACGCCAGTGCTGATCTCCTGCATGGCCTGGCCGGCGTCCTTGACGAGGCGCGTGCCGCTGTCCACCTTCTCGGAGGACGCGTGGATCAGCCCCTTGATCTCACGGGCCGCCGTCGCGCTGCGTTGTGCGAGGTTGCGCACCTCGGCCGCGACGACGGCAAAGCCGCGGCCCTGCTCGCCGGCGCGAGCGGCTTCCACCGCGGCGTTCAGCGCCAGGATGTTGGTCTGGAAGGCGATGCCGTCGATGACGCCGATGATCTCGTTGATGCGCCGCGACGAGGTATTGATCTCGTCCATGTTGGTCACGACGCTGGAGACGATGTTGCTGCCCCGGTCGGCCGCGGCAGCGGCCTGGCCGGCCAGGTCGTTCGCTGTGTGGGCCAGGTCGGCGTTGAGGCGCACGGAACCTGTCAGTTCCGTGAGGGCGCCGGCCGTGGCCTGCAGGCTGGAGGCCGTCTGCTCGGTGCGGCCGCTCAGGTCCTGGTTGCCATAGGCAATCTCGGAAGACGCCGTGGCGATGGAGTCGGTCGCGTCACGGATGGTACTGACGGTGTCGTGGAGGCGCTGGGTCAGCGTGGCCACGCTGGCGCTAAGCGAACGTGTGTCACCTTGCTCCACGGGCACCACCACATTGAGGGCGCCATCGGCCATGCGGTGCACGAGGTCTCGCAGCACGGTGGGCTCGCCGCCCAGGTCTGACCACACCGACACGATGACGCGGTGCGAGGTCAGGCCCAGCACGATCAGCACCATCAGACCGGTCAACGCGGACAGCAGCGAGTTGCGCTGCACGCCACCCTGCACGCTGGTGAAGCGCTCCTGCAGCGCCGTCCGCGCGGCGGCTTCCTGCGCCTTCAGCAGTTGATCGAGGGCGCCCTGCTTGGCCTGCATGGCCGGCACCAAGGCCGCGAAGTCCTGCTTGTTCAGCATCGCCCGCGTGGTGTTGACGGCGGCAGTCTGCCACTCATCGAACACCTTCTTCAGCGCGTTGCTGTCATCCACCTTGCCCTGTAGGCTGGCGGAAGAACTCAAGGCCTTGGCTGCATCCGCCAGGATGGGCTTGATCTCGTCGATCTTGCCGGGGTCGCCCTCGGACGCGGCCGACTGCAGCGTCAGGCCGAGCTGCTCGACGTCGCGCTGCACCCGCAGCACCGATTCCAGATAGGGGTTGTCGACTTCCTGAAGGGTCGCCAGAGAAGCCTGCGTCGCGCGCCCGACCAGCTGGCTGGCGATCAGTCCAACGAGGAAGATGGCAGATGCCGCCAACGGCAACATCCAGATCTTGGTGCGGAACTTCATCTTGTTTTCCAGCCGGGGGGCTGCCCATGTAGGGCCGGCATGCTCACAATATCGATGAGCACGCCGGCCATGCCTGTCTAGGACTAACCTGTCAGTTCAACGGCAGCAACACCTTCACGCTGCCGTCCACGGCCGCCTTGTCGATGTAGCCGATGGCCTTGGGGTCAGCGGCGACTGCTTTCTTGACGGCGGCGCTGTCGGCCATTTCCTTGGGCGGCTGGCCCTTGCCGGTGAACATGAGGCGCGCCCAGACGGTCTTCACCTGCGCGGCGTCACGGCCCGTGGCCTTCTTGTAGAACTCGGCGCGGATGGGCGCGGCCTCGGGCTGGTCGAGCGGCGTGGCAACGTTGCTCTTGCCCAGGTAGATGTCGGAGATCTGCTCTGCCGTGAGGGCGGCGGCGGCAGGGTTGCCCACCACCACGATGTCGGCGTGCGCAGAGGCTGCAATCAGGGCGAATATGGTCGCCAGCGTATTCTTGTGATTCATGGTGTTTGTCCCTACGCTCAGAAGACGAAGTCGGCGCCGACGGTGAAGACGCTCACCTTGTGGCCATCCGCAGCAGGTGCAACGAATGCCGTGCTGTCATTCGCAGAGAAACGGTCTATCTGCGCCTTCAGCGCCACGTTGGGAGCTGCGTCATAGCGGAGCGAGATGCTGGGCGCCTTGAGCGAATAGGCCACCGTGGGTCCGCCCAGCGTGCGCTCCCCTTTCTCAGCCGAATAGATCAGCATCGGCAACACCGAACCAAAGCGATAGCCAGCAGCCAGGTAGCCGTACTTCCCGCCAAGAATCGGCTTGTTGCCGAGCGCGGCGAACTTGTTCTGCTTGCGCCGCGCCACTTCAGCCATCACCACGAGGTCGCCGTTGTCATATTGCAGGCCGGCGCTGATGTATTTGTCGTGGATTGTCCCGAACAGCGATTGGGTCGACAAGGTCACCATGCCGACCCGGCCGAGCCAGTTACCCTTCTCCGCGCTGAAGTTCAGCGCGTAGGTGTCTCTGCTGTTGAGCGTGCGCAATGCGCCAGACAGCAAGGCATCAGCAGTCGCCTTGCCGTAGGACAGCTGCGCATTCAAATTGACGCCGCCCAGCGAGTCACGCCAGTTCAGCTGCAGGCCGTCTATCGTAGCGAGCACCTGGCTGGCATAAATGTGCACCGGTGCACGAAGCCACGGCGCCGCATAACCCACGTTCAGGGAATCCGACAACAGGAACGACGGCGTTGCCGTGCGACCGAGCCGCACATTGAACGAAGGCGTCAAGTCGTATTGCACGTAGAGCCACTCGATACGCGGGTCGAAATCCTTGTCCTGGCCGAGGTCTGTCGTGGCGATTCCCTTGATACGCCGCTGAGCGAGGATCTGACCGGTGAATGAAATCTTTTCGTTGAACTTGGCGATAACCTGCACGCCAAAGCGCGAATCGCTCGCCAAGTCGATGGAATTTGAAACGCCCTTGCTGGTCAGCAGGTTGCGGTGAAATTGAAGGCTGCCATCGTCGGTCACGGCACCGGCCACGGTGCCGTAGGCGCTGACCTTCAGGTCCACGCCTTGAGCGCTCGCAGTACCTGCAAAAGCAGCAACGAGAGCCGCTGCGGCACCAAGTGGAAACATCTTCTTCATGTGAATCCTTTCGGGGGGTGGGGCGATACACAGTCGGTTCACGTGAGGAAGACGAAACACCAACTGCAATGAACGGAGTGTTTAACGCCAGTTGCAACGAAAACCGGCGCAACCGGCCGGTCGGATGACGTAGTGCACAATATTCGGCGTGAAGGCTCTTTGCCATCAACAACCAAACAACAAACCGATGAAATCGCGGGTAACGTGACTTCTGAAGCAGTTTTCAAGATGAAACGAACACGGCTTCGAGAACACCGCGCGCTTTTGCACGGTCCGGCCAGGCATCAGGTCTGGCAGGCCTGTGCGATGCACTGCGCGAGGCCCATTCAGTCATCCCGAGCGCAGCGACTCGATGCCAACCGGCGCCACCCCGGTTGCCAAGTGGGTGCCTTAGTTGTAACTATCGTGCGGGCGCAAGTGTGCTCCGCGAGCACCCTGCGTTACCGGCTGCTGGCCCCCTGCTCCCCGATGGCGCCGGTCAACCCGCGCATCGCAATGGACCTTGAACACCGCCTCGTCACGCCCAGCCCGACCCGGACCAACGCCCGCGCACGCTGGTGACGCCGTCCTTTGCCGGCGGCGGCCTGCGCGCGGCGACACTGCCGCGTGGCGTGTTGCAGGAGTTGCGGGGGCTGCGCATCACGTTCGACTGCGTGGCGCGTCCGGCGCCCGACGAGGGCGACATGATCACCGGCGTGCCCGGGGGCAGCTTTGCCGCCCTTGCCTATGTGCTGTATGGCGATCGCCTCTTCAATTGCTACGGCGGCCACTTGCTGAAGCGCGACATCCAGGGGCTGTTGCGCACCCCGAGCCCCGCCGTCTTGGCCGCCTGCGGCACTCGCGCAACATCAGGGCGCTGGAAGACAGCAAGAAGCGCCCTTATCTGCGCATCGCCGAAGTGGCACCCCTACTTCAAACCGAACTCGGTTAACTCACCATTCCGGCGAAGTTGATCAATGCCCGCCTGCAGACGATCAACGGTACTCGCTTCCATCGCCGGGTTGCAAGCAAGGTGAAGTTCGACCCTCCCGAAGCTGTAAAGCGTACGTGGCGCAGGTCCGCCGCTCATCTTGATAACGTAGCGGGCCGAAATATCGCTGGACAGCCAGAAGTCGACGCGACCGACTTGCAGCATGCGCAGGCCGACGCGAACGTCGTTGACCTCATGCCCCATCAAGCCGTGCTCCTTCAGCCAGACGGCTTGCCTCGACTCGCGAAGCACGGCAACCGAGGCGGTACGGATGTCCGCAGGGCCGTCGACTCGACGCGTTTCGTCAGCACGGCCGTACAGAACGCTGGTGCCACTTGCCCAGGGCCCAGCCCAACGGTACTGGTTTTCGCGCTCGGGGAGCCGCGGCAGCGCTACGAGACAGGCTCTGGGTTTCTTAGCAACGGTAAGCAAGGCTCGAGCCACCGGCATGAGCTGCTGCTTAAACTGCACTCCGCTGACGGCCTGCAACCGGTCCAGCATTGCTGTGCCAGGGCCACCGATGCTGCGGTCACTTACCTCGAAGATCCCTGCCGGATAGACAAGCAGGTCAACCGTCAAGTCCTGGGCGTGGATGACAGTGGAGCTTCCCAAAAGTGCCGAAAGCACGACGAATCGCAGCATATTCGTAGCCTAAGCGCAGATCCAGCGCTGGTAAATGCGGGAATAGCAGCGGACGCGCTACCTGTTGGGTCCCATGTGATCATGTTCCCGTTCGCAGCTGGGCCTTGTTCAAAGCTAGGGACGTGCTGCGCGAGTTGATCCGAACCCTCAAGACCGAACAGTCGGTCGTCAAAGTCGCATGAGCCAAGTCCACGCCCGAGCCCGCACCACGCCGCTGATCCGCGCTGAGATCCGCGAGTCCGAGTTGGGCGTGGTGGCCCTGGCGGAGCACTACAACATCACGCGTGGCACGGCCTCGAAATGGAAGAACCGGGAGGACGTGCAGGATCGCTCGCACCGTCCGCACAAGCTCAGCACCACGCTCAGCGAAGGGCAGGAAGCGCTGGTGGCCGAGGTGCGCCGCCTGACGCTGATTCCGCTGGACGATCTCTTGGTGGTGGTGCGTGAGTTCATCAACCCGGCCGTCTCGCGTTCGGGATTGGACCGGTGCCTGCGACGCCACGGCGTGGGCAGCCTGCGCGAGTTGCAAGCCGCAGCCCGTGAGGCAGCTGGCGAGGCGCCGCCGGCTGCCAAGACCTTTAAGGACTACGAGCCGGGCTTCGTGCACATCGACATCAAGTACCTGCCGCAGATGCCCGACGAGGCGGCCAGGCGCTACCTGTTCGTGGCCATCGACCGGGCCACGCGCTGGGTGTTCCTGCGCGTGTATGCCGACCAGAGCGAGGCCAGCAGCGTGGACTTCCTGGAGCGGCTGCACGAGGCTGCGCCGATGAAGATCACCAAGGCGCTCACCGACAACGGCAGCCAGTTCACCGACCGCTTCACGAGCTAGGCGCGTGAGCCCTCGGGGCAGCATCACTTCGACGTGCGCTGCAAGGCGCTGGGCATCGAGCACCGGCTGTGCCCGCCGCGCCATCCGCAGACCAACGGCCTGGTGGAGCGCTTCAACGGCCGCATCAGCGAGGTGGTGCAGCAAACCCGATTCAAGTCGGGTGCCGAGTTGGAGGCGACGCTCACGGCGTACTGCAAGACCTACAACCACCACATCCCGCAACGCTCGCTCGACCACCGCTCACCTGTACAAGCCCTTCAGGCTTGGCAGGTCTCCAAACCCCATTTGTTCAAGCGCGCCGTATACAAACAGGCGGGTCTTGACAGCTACCCTTAGTCGACTGCGGCTACTCAGCCTCTTGAGCCAATCGTGCATGTTCGAGACCCGTACTTGAGCCGCTAGTAGGTGCCCAACAAGTTCAGCGTCACGAGGCAGTGCAGCTCCGCTTCGTCGGACTCGGCCAGGTGCACATTGCCCCGTGGCGCCGGCGTTCTGGATGATGGCGTCGAGCTTGCCGATGGCGCACTGGGCAGTCTCGCAGGCACTGCTGGTCGACTCCGCGATGGGGTGCGACCAAATTCCTTGCCAGCCAGCTCACCACATGAGCCAGCGGACGTTGGTGCCTAGTCAGGTAAATTTGAACGGCAGGGACCAGCGGCGCTATCTAAGTTTCTGAGGTCGCATGAGCCGCCGACAGCGCGAAGGATGCCCCGGCGATGACAGTTGCATCGCGGTGCGCGCGGTGGAGCCCAGCGCACAGGGCATCACCGTCAATGGCGTCGCCCCGACGGGCGTGAGCGGCAAGATGGCCACTACTGACTGAGCGATGAGGCCGTGCGCGAGTGCCTGCCGCAGCGCATCCCGCTGCGCCGGGTCGCCGAACCGGACGACGTCGTCAGCCCGGCCGCCGCCTTCGTCACGGGCCAGGTGCTCAATCTGGACGGCGGGCTGACGGCAACGCAGTAGCGCAGCTTCCACGCCAGCCGCGGCGGTTGACCATCACTCCGCTTGAACGCGCATCAGGCGAGATGCCTCGCCAGGAACGCGGCGACGCGGTTCCAGAAGTCGATCTTCGTCGCCGGCTCGCGCCAGCCGTGGCCTTCCTTGGCGTAGGTCAGCCACTCGACCTGCAGGTTGCCGGCGTCCCTCAACGCGCGCCGCATCGCCTGGCCATGCTCGACCGGCACGCGCCTGTCCTTCTCGCCGTGCGCCAGCAACAGCGGCTGCTTGATGCGGGCTGCGACGTTGATCGGCGAATTGGCCTTCAGCTCGACGGCGTCCTTGACACGGTCACCGACCAGCTTGGGCATGCCGTGCTGTTTATAGGAGTCGCTAAAATCGCTCCAGTGCGCGCCATACATCAGGTCCAGGTCGGTCACGGCAACCCAGGCCACGCCGCAGCGGTACAGCGCCGGCTCGCGGGCCAGGCCCATCAGCGTCGAGTAGCCCCCGTAGCTCGCGCCCATCAGCGCAATGCGCCCGGGGTCGGCAATGCCTTGCTCGATGGCCCAGCGCGTGACGTCGGTCACGTCGTCCTGCATGCTGCGGCCCCACTGCCGCCAGCTCGCTGTCTCAAAACCCAGGCCGAAGCCGACCGTGCCGCGGAACTGCGGTTGCAGCACCGCATAGCCCAGCGAGTTCAGGAATTGCACTTCCTCGTCCCACCGCCAGCTAGTGTTCTTGACCCAGGGACCGCCGTGGACCAGCACGACGGTCGGCAGCGGCTTGCCGCTGTGGGCACGAGGCAGGCTCACCCAGCTGGGCAGCTCTAGACCGTCGCGCGCCTTAAGCCAATGCAGGTCCATGGCCGCCTGCTGCTTCACGTCGATGTCGGGCCGCAGCCCACCCACCGCCGTGAACTTGCGGGTGCTGCGGTTGAATAGGTAGTAGAGCCTGGGCTGCACGTCGCTGAAGGCTTCGATCAACACCCACGGCTCGTCACCCGTCCACGGCACCGACAAGCGGTTGGCGGTGCGCGGCAAGACCTTGTCGATCTGCTGCTGCAAGGCTTTCATGTCCGGGTCCAGCCACTGCGTGACCTCGGCGTCGATGGTGAAGCGCAGGCCCAGCACGCGGTCGCGGCGTTCAATGACCGTGGCGTCCACGTCGAACTGCGGCGATGAGGCCAGCGGCGCCGCCGAGAACTCACCGGTCGCGGGGTCGATGGTCCACATCGACAGCCGGTCGCTGCCGCGACGCGTCGCGACGTACAGCCGACCGTCCGCACCCACGTGGCGGACGCCCAGGTTGCCGTCGCCCAGGAAGACGTCGAACTCGCGCAGGGTATTCCACGCACCGCTCGACGGATCGCGCCAGCGCAGCGCGCCCTTGCCGTCGTGGCGCGTCAGCACGACGCGCAGCTGGCCATCGGGGTCGGCCCACCAGCGGACACTGTGCAGGGGTGCCGCGACCTCGTCGACCCGCCCGTTGAGGGTGTCGAGCCGCAGCAGCTTGATGTGCCCGATGTCCTTGCCGTCGTAGGCCTCCGGGCGCCAGACCAGCACCGCGTTGCCCTGCTGCTGGGTGGCGTTGTTGAGCAGGAAGGTGTTCCACGGCTGCAGCCGCTTGTCGCCGCCCACGCGCGCCCAGACGGTCTGGCGCTCGACAAGCTGCCTGAAGCGCTCGCCGTCATGGTCAATCGCGAACAGGCCGGGCGCCGCGTCCTGATCGGCATCGGGCGCCGTGGCATCCGCCATGTCGAAGGCAAGGCGCTCGTTGTTCACCCAGACAAAGTTGTCGACGTCCACGCTGTCGGACATGAAGACCACCTTGTGCTGCAGCGTCTGCAGCACAAGCACAGACAGCATGGCGCGCCCGTCGCTGCTGATGCTGCGGATGGCCAGCCGCTTGCCGTCCGGTGACAACGCGGCGCCGGTGGTCTGCTCGCGCGCAAAGAACTTTGCCGCGTCGGGCTTGGGCGACGTCTGCGCAAAGCCCAGCGGAGCGGTGGAGGCAAGGGTGGCGCCGATCAACAGGCTGCGACGGCGCGGGGAGGCTGGGTTGCGGATCTGCTTCAAATGCGGTCTCGGAAGGAAGGGAATGGCTGCGGGAAGTGTTCCCGGTACGGCCGCGCCGCAGAGGTGAAATTGCACTTTCGCAGCGATGTTCGAATCGGGATGAAGCAAGCCTGAAGATTGGCTGCCCGTGCTCGGCCGGCGAGCGTGGAGCATTCAGTTGGAGCCCTCAAAATTTGCCGTCTGGCTGGATCGCGTGGAATCGGGCGAAACTCGACGCGACTGAGCGCCGGCCTCGAGAGGTACCGCCGCGTCGATCAGTACCTCCTTTGGGCGCACCAAGCTGCTGCATGGGCTCCGGCATCTAAACCATGCCCGGCCGGGAACGGCTTTTCACCGGAGTACCAGTGAGCCGACCTATGGCTACGCTGACCAAGCCAGCAGCGGACGCACTCATCCCACCAAGTGCTTGCGTGCCACGTAGATGTTGGCCATGCCCAGCGCCACGAACGCGCGTGTAGCGTTCTTCGCCAAGCCCTTGTATCGAACCTTGTTGAAGCTCCATTGCCGCTTGACCACCGCAAACATATGGTCAACCAGCGTGCGCACCTTGGACTTCATGCGGTTCGCGATGCGCTCGATGTCGGCGGCGATGCCTGCAGCGCCTAAACGTCGGTTCGTTCGATCCCGCGCGTGCCGCGCCTTACTGGCAATCAGCGCACGCTGCGATGCGTAGGCGCTGTCGCCGTAGACCTCTTGCTCGGCCCCGTGCAACAGCTGCGGAAGCGCATGCTTGTCGTGCACGTTGGCCACCGTCACAACGGCGTGCGCCAGGCCGGTGTTGCTGTCCGCGCCGATGTGCAGCTTCAGGCCGAAGAATCACTGCTTGCCCTTTCGGGTCTCATGAATTTCGCCGTCGCGCCTGCCCTTGTCGTTCTTGGTCGAGCTCGGCGCAGCCGAGTGAAAGCGTTTTCGTGCCGCTTCCGTCTCCGCCGAAGTCTGACCAACACCTTCATCGCGGAGCGTCTGGTCGACTCAGCCATCCGCGGCACCTCATAGAAAACCCATCTTCGCGCCTTGGTTGCGCCAGCACGCGCGCCACGCTATTAGGGTCTGCGACCGATGCTGGATCAGGCGCCGGCTGGCCCGGATGCCCTGATCCTTGAAATTGACTTTCACGATGATCTAGACGTCCAGCGCCATCTCGACGGCTGCCGCCGTGCGGCGCGCGGTTTCTCGCAACGCTTCCCACACGCAGGTGCCATGCGCGTAGCCGATGCGCACCGACCAGCAACGAAAGCAACCCGGATGTCATACCGAAAGTAGACCTTTCCAGGTTGCCCGTCCAGCGCGTCGCGCCAGGCGGGTCAACTCAGAAACGGCACCGGTGCTCGCGCCGCAAGGCTTGGGCAAGGCCCACCTCAGAACCCGATGTTGCCCGGTCCGCGGTTCAGCACAAAGCCGCCCGTGTTGTTGAGCCCGCCCTGCGCTGCACCGCTCACCGTAACGTTCTGGAAGGTCGCATTGCCGCCCGCCTTGATCTGGATGCCGTAGGTGCCGGCACCCGAGATCGTGACACCGTCGAAGAGCGCCCCTTGCACCTGGTTGGGCCCGCTAATGTAGATGCCGGAATATGTGCTGTCCTGGATGATGAGGTCCTTCACGATAACGGGTGATGTGATGCTGGACGTGTCGGCGAACAGGAACAGCGCGCCGAACTGGTCATTCCAGTTGGGCTCGAAGCCGCCGGTACGTACCAGCGTGTTGCCGGTGATGCGCGTGGTGCCGCTGAAGGGTACCGGACTGAAGCGCGAGCTGACCGTGATGCCCGACGAGCCGACTACCGTGTCCCGGATGACGTTGTACTCAGCCCGGTTGCCATTGCCGCCGTAGATGCCGATGCCGTTGGCCAGCACCGGCGATTGCACGGTATTGCGCACATAGGCGCTGTTCGTCACTGCGGCGCCGCGCGAGTACATGGCAAGCGCGTCGTCACCGGTGTTGCGGATGACGCTCTGGTCCATCACCGCGTTTTGCACATTGGCGTGGATGTTCACGCCGTCGGCAAACACGTTGCGGATGCGCAGGCCGGTGGCATAGAGGCCGTTGGTGCCAGAGTCCACCCATAGGCCGACTTTGGTGTGCTCGAACCACAGGTTCTGCAGCAGCGAGCCGGTGCCGAAGTTGCCTTCCAGCGGTGCGTCGGTCAGCACCTGCTCGTCAGGGTCGCGCAGCGTGACCTTGCCGAGCATCAGCAAGTCGGCCATGCGTACGTTGTTGCCGGTGGCGTAGAAGCCGCCGCGGCCGTTGTCGCCTAGCTCAACTGTCGAATACCAGGGCCCGGCACCGCGGATGGTGACGCCTGCGACGTTGATGCGCGTACCGAGCTTGAAGCTGCCCGCCGGCACCCACACGACGCCGCCCGTGGGCTGGGCCGCAGCGATGGCCTGCTGGAAGGCTGACGTGGCATCTGCGCCGCCCGACACCGCGCCGTAGCTGGTGATGGAGAACGCGCCGGTCGGCATCGCGTAGGCGGCGGGCACGACCTCGGTTTCAATGAAGTCGATGTCGTAATAGGCCGCGGTGTTGCCACTGTCCTTCTGCAGCTTGAAGACGGTGCCGGTTGGGTAGCTGGCCAGCGGTACGCGGACCTCGTCGTAGAAGCGGCGCGGCGTGCCATCCGCCGGCACGCCGCGGAAGGGGTAAGCGCCGTAGACCCAGGCGTAGGTCGAGCTCAGGTTGAGGTCGCGCACCTTGCTGCCGTTGGCATACAGCGCCAGGGTGGCCGACTGGCCGCCGCCGCCGGGCGCGTCGGGAATGGAGTAGCGCAGCACCAGCGAGTTGGTCGGCTGGGCCAGAGTGAAGCTGACCTGGTGGCCGGCGTTGGCCAGTCGCACCAGGCTGCGGCCGCTGGACTCGGACTGCACGGTGAAGGGCGTGCGGCCTGCAGCCAGCACGGTGGCGTTGGTGGATGCCGTCTCGGCTTCGTACAGCGTGGTCCGCACGGTGGCGCCACGGGCGGCCTGCGCCAGTTCGCCGGCAACGCTGAGACTGTCGATGCCGATATCAGCGCCGGCTGAGGCGGCCTGCAGGCCCACGGTGTTGTGGCCGGTGCGCAGCGTCAGCGGCAAGCTAAGAGTGGCCCAGCCGCTGCTCGCTGGGATGCTGACGGTGCCGACCCGTGCGGCGTTGACGATGAGATCCAGCACCCGCGCGCTGCCGCTGGTGTTGCGATAGCGCACGCTGGCCGTGGCGCTGCCGTCGGCGGCCATGAAGACGCTGCGAATCGTGCGTGCGCCGCTGCTGGACAGGCCAGCTACATAGCCGCTGCCGTTGTAGCCGGTAACCGCCGTGGCAACCGTGGCGCCACCGGACATGAACCAGGTCTCGGCCTCGGATGACGTCACCGTGGGGTTACCCGCGCCGCCGCCACCGCTGGTCAGAGCGGTGACGGCGAACGCATCGAGATTGACGTTGCCGCTGTCCGCCGCAGTGAAGCGGTAGGCCACGGTGTGTGGGCCGGCGGCCAGCGTGACGGTAGACGTCTGCGTGGCCCATGAGTCCCAGTTGGCCGTTGCGGGCAGGGTGACCTGGGCGGCGGAGGTGCCGTCGATGAAGAGTGTCAGCGTCCTAGCGGAGCCGGTGCCGTTGGCATAGCGCAGCGCCAGTTCATGGCTGCCGGCCGCAGTCGCCGTCACGCTGAAGGCCACCTGCGCATTACCCTTGTTGCTGTCGGTGAAGCCGCCGACAAAGCCGCTTCCCTGGTAGCCGGTGTGGTCGGTCGCTACGCTGGCGCCGCCGCTCAATGCGGCGCTCTCGGCCTGCGGGCTGTCAGGTGTTGCAACGACTGCAGCAACGTCCAGCGCGTCGACGTTGACGTTGCCGCTGTCCGCCGCTGTAAAGCGGTAAGCCACCGTGTGGTTCCCGGCCGCCAGCGCCACTGTGGTCGTGTGCACCAGCCAATCGTTCCACGACGCCGTGGCCGGTAGGCTGACCTGGCCCTTTGTCACGCCGTCGACGAACAGCGTCAGCGTCTTGGCCGAACCGGTGCCGTTGGCATAGCGCAGCTTGAGCGTGTGGTTGCCGGCCTGGACCGCGCTGACGGTGAAGCTGGTCTGCGCGTTGCCCTTGTTGGCGTCGATATAGCCGCCGACGAAGCCGTTGCCGGTGTAGCCACTGTGATTGTTGGCAGTCGTGGTGCCGCCGCTGAGTGCGGCGCTCTCCGCCTGGAAGGTAGCTGCGTTGGCCGTGGATGCCAGCAGCAGGAAGGGTAAGTAGGAAAGCAGTCGGCTTAGTGCTGGGCGGTAATGCATTCGGTTGTCTCCGTTGTGGTGATAAGAGGCCCGTCTAGTGCGGGTCGGAGACCACTCTAGGGGCGCCGCCAAGCCACGGGCCAATGGCCAACCACAGCGCAGGGGCTGAAGCTTCAAAACTTCGCGAACCCTTCATGGCGGCTTCAGAGTTGCTACAGGTGACGGTAGATCGGCGGCGGCCGTACCGGAGGGCGGCACGTTTGGATACGAGAACCCGGGACATTCACCGATGCGGCCGTAGAGAGCCATGTGCTGGAGCGCCGGATACGCGTGAGCCCTCCATCGCGTCCTGGTTATGTGTAGCGTCTCCATCGTTGCAGAGCCTGATATCCAGCTTTGGCCTAGCTCAACTAGAGCACAGGAGTAATCAGCCGGCGTCCGCTCCCATCGCTCGCCATGGCGCCGTCCCAGTAGGGGCTGAGGAAAAGGCGCGGCCGCTGCGGTGGTCGTGTCAGCAGCCTCACAAGAAGTTGATCAGCAGGTTGCCTGTGCGTTCCTCGGCGCAGAGGGAGAGAAAGATGGCGCTACCCCAAGAGAAGGTGGGGGGTGGGCTCGAGCGCGACGACGCTTGACTGGTCGAATGCATCTTCTCTTAGGCAATCCGCAGGAGCCGTCACGTACGGGTTGGCCGCGACCTGCAGCACCGTGATGCCTGCCGCCAGCACGAAGAAGGCGAACAGGAACAGGCCAATGCCGGCGCGCTCGCCCCAGGGCTACTTCCAGGTCTCGTTCTTCTCCGTCGTCTTTTGGCCCACCAGATCGAGGCGACCTTGAGCTGGCGCAGGGTGTCTCGCAGTGGATCTGGTGAAGTCCCCACCGTTAAACCTTACCGATAAACCCCTCAGGTGCAGGCCTGGGTGCCCCGCTCCGTCGCCTTCCCAGGGAATGTGAACTGCGAAGTTCGTGCTTGGGGAGAAGGGGATCGGTCTTACCGCAGCGACGTTCAATCGGTACGATGTCCTTCCCTGGCGGAATGATCCGTGACTGCAGGTTCAAACTCTACGATTGCAAGCAGTCCCAGGCCGTCAGGCCCATCTTCCAATCGGATGCGAGCGCCGTTTCGCGCTGCTGCTCGTTCGGCAATGGCTAGACCTAGCCCGCTCCCGGTTTGGTCCTGACCAGGGATGCGGAAGAAGCGCTCGAAAACGCGTCCACGCAGGTGCGTTGGAATACCTGGCCCCTGGTCACTGAAACTCAGCGAGCATCGGCCATCCGGCCCGGCTGCAAGTCGCACCGCAATGCATCCAGGCACAGGTGAATACTTTATTGCGTTGCTGATGAGGTTATCGACCAACGCCCACGCCGTTTCTCGATTGAGCGGCCGTTCGCACGAGCCATCGGCATGGAAATCGATGTCGATACCTCGCTGCACAGCCACAGGTGCAGCGGCGGCCAATCGGTCTCGCACCAGCGTCTCCAGTGAAAGCACCGGTTGAGCCGCGTCGTCACTCGCATCTGAGCGCGCGCGTTCCAGCGACAGCAACTGCTGCACCAGATGGTTGGCGCGCGCCACGCCGTCGCGCAGGCCGGCGCTGACCTCGGCATGGCGCTGCAGGTCGGCCTCCGCGCCGCGCGTCTGCAGCAGGTGGGCATTGATCTGGATGGCCGCCAGCGGCGTCTTCAGCTCATGCGCCGCGTCTGACAGGAACTCATGCTCATGCTCGATGCGCCGGCGCAGCCGCGCCATCAGGTGGTTGATGGCGGTGACCAGCGGCGACAGCTCGCGGTAGGTGGACTGGGGCAACGGTGTCAGGTCTTGCGCCGAGCGCGCCTCGATGACGGCGGCGAAGGCGCGCAGCGGCTTCAGGCCGATGCCGACGATGAACCAGGCCGGCAGCAGCAGCAGCGGCAGGCTGAAGATCGTGGAGCGCAGCAGGAAGCTCACGCCCGAGAAGCTCTGCATCCAGCGGTCGTCGACTTCGTGACTGCGCTCGACAGCCAGGCCCGTAGGCTCATGGTGCTGCAGGCTCTGCACCCAGGCGTTCTCGTCGCCTGCCGCCGGGCTGCCGGGCAGGGGCAGCACGTCGGGCAGGCCGGGCTGGGAGTTGTAGAGCAACACGCCGTGCTGCCACACGCGCACCCGCACCCGGGAGTGGTAGTCCAGCTGGCGAAACATGTCGGCGCGCACGACCTCCAGCGTCTGGGCGGCCCGGCGGATGCGCTCGGGCCGGTCGGCGATGTCGGACAGGTGCAGCAGCAGCTCGCGCGTGTGGGCGCTGTTCTCGCTGGCGGTGCGCGTAGCCTGCGTGGCCTTGGCCTCCCAGGCCACGTAAACGAAACCGCCCAGCGCGACAAACAGGATGACGGCGCTGAAGCCGAGCATCAGCCGGCGGAACAGCGATGACTGCTGCGGCTCAGCCTGCACGATCACTCTGCATCATGTAGCCCACGCCGCGCACGGTGCGGATGTGGCCGTCGCCGATCTTCTTGCGCAGGTTGGAGATGTGCACGTCCAGCGTCGCGCCGTCGCTGAAGGGCAGCACGCGACGCTCCAGCTCGGCGCGCGTCAGCACGCGGTCGCTCTGCTTCATCAGCGTCAGCAGCAGCGCGTACTCGGTCTTGGACAGCGTGACGGCCGTGCCGTCCAGCGTCACGCGCATGCGCTTCTCTTCGAGCGCCAGGTTGCCGAAAATCCACAGCGCCTCGGCCTCGCCCTGCGCGCCGCTGCGGCGCAGGATGGCGCGCAGGCGCACCAGCAGCTCGGGGATCTCGAAGGGCTTGATGAGGTAATCGTCGGCGCCGTTGTCGAAGCCCTTGAGTCGGTCCTGCAGGCCGTCGCGCGCCGTGATGATGAGCACGGGCACCGTCAGGCCCGCCGCGCGCAGGCGCTTGAGCAGCTCGTTGCCGTCGCCGTCGGGCAGGCCGAGGTCGAGCAACACGGCGTCGAAGTCCTCCGTCTTGAGCCGCTCGACGACGTCGGCGGCCATGCGCACCCAGACGACCTCGTGGCCCTCGTCCTTGAACACGGTCAGCAGCGCCTGGCCGATGTTCAGGTCGTCCTCAATCAGATAGATCTTCACGGCCGCGAGTCTAGGGCGGCGGCGCAACGAAGGGCCCGAGAAAACGCGAGGATTGACAGCCCTGTCGACGCAGAGTGCCGATGGATACGGGCCAAACGCTCTTTCTTCAGGATTTCTTCAGCGCCGTTCGATTCCTGTCTATAGGCCAGCTTCAGCGGCTCACGCTCCGGATTGCGCGGCATCCTGGCAAAACGGAGCATCGCGGCCGTTCACCACCCAGCCGGGCTTGCAAACCGGTTGCCGTGGGAAGAACCCCGGACCGATCACTACAAACATTCGAGAGGCAAGATCCCATGGCCCACCCAACTACTGCACGAGCGCCGCGAGCCCAAGCGCTCCGCACACGCCCCATTGCCCACGCCTGCGCCCTGCTGCTGCTTGGCGCCCAGGCTGCTTATGCCCAGCAAACGCCGCCGCCGCCCCAGTCGCTGGAAACGGTCGTCGTCACCGGCATCCGCAAGAGCATCGAAGACGCCATCGCCGCCAAGCGCAACAACTCCTCCATCGTCGAGGCCGTCTCGTCCGAAGACATCGGCAAGCTGCCCGACGTGACCGTTGCCGAAACCCTCAGCCGCCTGGCCGGCGTCGCCACGCAGCGCGACAAGGTCAACGGCAAGGCCACCGGCGTCAGCGTGCGCGGCATGTCGCCGCGGTTCAACGGCTCGCTGCTGAACGGCCGCGAGCAGGCGTCCACCGGTGACGCGCGCAGCCCCGAGTTCGACCTGTTCCCCGCGCAGCTGGTCAGCAGCCTGCTGGTCTACAAGACCCCGGATGCCGGCCTGATGGGCCAGGGCCTGTCGTCCACCATCGACCTGCGCACCATCCGCCCGCTGGACTCGGGCAAGCGCACGATCGCCGGCGGCTACAGCCGCCAGCGCCTGGGCATCGGCACCGGGCACGACGCCGGCTCAGGTGATCGCGCCAACCTGACCTACATCGACCAGTTCGCCGACCGCACGCTGGGCGTGGCCATCGGCCTGTCGACGTTCCGCGAAGACAACGGCACCGAGTCGCGCTTCGACAACTGGGGCGGCTACGTGCCGGACGGCGTCAGGTACAGCGGCTTCAACAACGGGCAAACCGACGTCAAGGTGCCCGGCGGTTTCCTGGCCGAGAACATCCACCGCAAGAGCGACCGCGATGCGGCGACTGTGACGCTGCAATACAAGCCCAACGCCAACTTCAAGTCCACCTTCGACGCGCTCTACTCGCGCGGCGGCGCGAGCGAGAAGCGCACCGGCATCGAAGGCGCCATTCCTTATGGCACGGGCATCTACGACCCGAACGGCGTGCTCACGAACGCGGTGGTCAGGGCCGACGGCGTGGTCGAGAGCGGCACGTTCAGCAACTACAAGGGCGACATCCGCAACCACGCTTACTCCAACCGGGACCATCTCACGTCCCTGGGCCTGAACACCGAGCTGCGCACCGGCGACTGGCGCTGGGAGGCCGACCTGGGCCACTCCAAGGGCGTCAACAAGATCAGCCGTTATGAGACGACGGCGGGCCAGGTCGGCAACACGCCGCAGGCCGATCTCCCCTCGATCTCCTACACCGGCTTCAACGGCAGCAACTTCGCCGACGTGAAATACAAGATCAGCCGCGATTTCACCGACCGCAACACCTTCGTGCTGACCGACGTGGCCGGCTGGGGCGGCGGGCCAAGCAACCCGCAGGCGGGCTACCTCTCGCTGCCGGTCATCACCGACACCGTCAACACCGTGCGCCTGACGGCCCACTACGACAACGCCTGGGGCTGGCTGGACGGCACGCGCGTCGGCATCAACGCGACCCACCGCAACAAGACGCGCATCGGCGAGGAAGGCACGATCTTCGTGCTGGGCGGCGACCCGTACGCGGGCGTCAAGATCCCCGGCACGGAAACGCAGATCGCCGGCCCGACCGGCATCGCCGTGGCGTCGTTCGACCCCACCGGCACGCTGGGCAGCATCTACGGCATCGCGCGCAAGGTCGACGCGACGATCCTGTCGCGCGACTGGGGCGTCAAGGAGAACGTGACCACCGCATACGCCATCGGCGACGTGAGCGGCAAGCTCGGCAGCATCCCCTTCAGCGGCAATGTCGGCGTGCAGGTGGTGCACACCCGCCAGACCGGCAGCGGCAACCAACTGGACATCGGCAACTGCCTGGGCAACACGATCACCACCTGCCCGTACAAGGTCCGCACGGAAACCGGCAGCTACACCGACTTCCTGCCCAGCCTGAACCTGACCTTCGAGCTGGGCAACAGCCAGCTGCTGCGCGTGGGTGCCGGCAAGCAGATTGCACGCGCCAACCTGAACGACCTGCGGGCCAGCCTGGACTTCCGCCTGCAACCCAACGCCGCGCTGACGCCGGCGCTGACCGGCTTTGCCGGCAACCCGCAGCTCAAGCCCTACGCCGCCAAGGCGCTGGATGTGTCCTACGAGAAGTACTTCGACAAATACGGCTACGTGAGCATTGCCGGCTTCTACAAGAAGCTGGACAACTACATCCTGAACACGCCGCGCGCATTCGACTTCGCGCCGTACGCCGGCCCGAACACGCCGCTGCCCACGACCGGCCCGTACGCGGGCTCGACCAACGGTTTCCTGACCCAGTCCATCAACGGCAAGGGCGGCAACCTGCGCGGCATCGAGCTGACGGCGAACCTGCCCTTCCGCATGTTCACCAGCTGGCTCGACGGCTTCGGCATGACGCTGAGCCACTCGCTGACCAGCAGCTCCGTGAAGATGCCCACCGCCGGTTTCGTCACGCCGGTGAACGAGGCGGTGTTCGCCAGCCAGGTGGCCGAGATCGGCCTGCCGGGCCTGTCGAAGAAGGTGACGTCGGCGCGGCTGTACTTCGAGAAGAACGGCTGGCAGCTGGGCTACGCGGCCTACAAGCGCTCGGATTTCATCGGCGAGATCCTCGACTACCGCAGCGACGCGCAATTCACCTACATCCGCGCCGAGACCATCGTCGACGCGCAGGTCGGGTATGAGTTCCAGGAAGGCTGGCTCAAGGGCCTGTCCGTGCTGGCGCAGGGTCACAACCTGTCGAACACGCCGTTCCGGGAGTTCACGAAAGACCGCAGCATCATCACCAACCAGGTGGTGTACGGGAAGACGTATCGCCTGGGCGTGAACTACAAGTTCTGACCCTGTCCGAACCGCGCCCGACCGGCTTGCCGGCCGGGCGCGGCCTTTCCTGACAAGAGCCGACTGCCGTGATCCCCACTTTCCTCCGCGCGCTCGCAGCGGCACTGCTGTGCTGCGCCGCCACCGCCTCCGCCGCGCCACCACCGCTGAGCGCCTACCAACCCAAGCCCTACAGCCACGTCCAGCATCCGGCCTGGGCGCGCAACGCGACGATCTACCAGGTCAACACGCGCCAGTTCACGCCCGAGGGCACGTTCAAGGCCGCCGAGGCGCAGCTGCCGCGGCTGAAGAACCTGGGCGTGGACATCCTCTGGCTGATGCCCATCCACCCCATCGGCGAGAAGCACCGCAAGGGCGCATTGGGCAGCCCCTATGCCGTGCGCGACTATCTCGCCGTGAACCCGGAGTTCGGCACGCTGGCCGACTTCAAGCAGTTCGTCGCCACGGCCCACAAGCTCGGGCTCAAGGTCATCCTCGACTGGGTGGGCAACCACACGTCCTGGGACAACGTGCTCGTGCAGACGCACCCGGACTGGTATGCCCGCGACGAGCAGGGCCGCTTCACGCCGACGCCCTGGTACGACTGGGACGACATCATCGACCTCGACTACGACAAGCCCGCGCTGCGCCGCTACATGACGCAGGCGATGCTGTACTGGGTGCGCGACGTCGGCGTGGACGGCTACCGCGTCGACGCGGCAGGCCTCTCCCCGCTGGACTTCTGGGAGCAGGCCGCGAAGGAGCTGCGCGCCGTCAAGCCCGTCTTCTTGCTGGCCGAATGGGAGAGCCGCGACATGCATGCGCGCGCCTTCGATGCGAGCTATGCCTGGACCTGGTGGGACGCGATGAAACTCATCGCCGAAGGCAAGGCCGACGCCACGTCGCTCTACCCCTACTACGCGTGGAACCGCAAGTTCTACCCACGCGAGGCCTATCGCATGCTCTACACGACCAACCACGACAAGAATTCGTGGGAGGGTACGGAGTACGAGATCTTCCGCGGCGCGGTTGAAGCGGTGACGGTGCTGAGCTTCATCAGCGAAGGCATCCCCATGGTCTACAACGGCCAGGAGGCCGGCAACCGCAAACGACTGGCGTTCTTCGAGCGCGATCCCATCGCGTGGCAGGACGCACCCGAGGGCGAGTTGCTGAAGCGCCTCATCGCGTTGAAGAAGGGCAACCGGGCGCTGTGGAATGGCGCGGACGGTGCGGTCATGGAGCCAGTCGCCAACAGCGCGCCCAAGCAGGTGTTCAGCTTTGTGCGCGGCAACGGCAAGGAGAAGGTCGTCGCGGTGTTCAACCTGTCGGCCAAGCCAGTGGACGTGAAGCTGACCGGCCCGCGCCACGTGGGCCGCTATCTGGACTTCAACGGCGGCGCCGAAGTGAAGCTGGCCGACGGCGAAACATTCAGCCTGCCCGCCTGGGGCTGGCGCGTATTCGTGCGTTGAGCGGCAATCTGCAAATGCATGGGCTTACGCGCAGGCGCCCCCAAAGCTCCCTTGCGCGCAGCCCGTGGCCCAACCCGAGACTGACATGCAGCAACAAAACCTGAACACCGTCGTCATCGTCGGCGGCGGCACCGCCGGCTGGATGACGGCGGCCGCGCTCGCCAAGGTCACGAATGGCCGCGTGACGATCGAGCTGGTCGAGTCCGAGGAGATCGGCACGGTGGGCGTGGGCGAGTCAACCATCCCGATGATCCGCAACTTCAACCAGTTGCTTGGCATCGACGAGAACGAGTTCATGCGCGAGACGCAGGCGACGTTCAAGCTCGGCATCGAGTTCTGCGACTGGGGCGTCATCGGTGCCCGCTACCTGCATGCCTTCGGCCAGATCGGCCACCGCTCCAGCATCCTGCCCTTTCACCACTACTGGCTGCGCATGCACCAGGCCGGCCGCGCGCCCGACCTGTGGGCCTATTCCATCAACGGCGCCGCTGCGCGGGCCAGTCGCTTCATGCGCGCGGACGCCAGCCTCGGCCACTCGCCGTTGGCCGAGATCGTTCATTCCTTTCACATCGACGCCGGCCTGTACGCGCGCTACCTGCGCCGCTACGCCGAGAAGCTCGGTGTGCAGCGCACCGAAGGCCGGGTGCTGGACGCGCAATTGCATGAGAACGGCCATGTACGCAGCGTGCGCCTGGCGAGCGGCGCGCAGGTCGACGGCGATCTCTTCATCGACTGCTCGGGCTTTCGCGGCCTGCTCATCGAGCAAACGCTGAAGACCGGCTACGAGCACTGGAACCACTGGCTGCCCTGCGACCGCGCCGTTGTCGTGCCCAGCGCGCTGGCCAAGGAACTGCCGCCCTTCACACGCGCCACCGCTCGCCCCGCAGGCTGGCAATGGCGCATCGGCCTGCAGCACCGCACCGGCAATGGCCATGTCTATTCAAGCCAGGCGATGAGCGACGACGAGGCCGCCGCGCTGTTGATGCGAAACCTCGACGGTGAAGCCCTGGCCGAGCCGCGCGTGCTGCGTTTCGAAAGCGGCCGTCGGCGCAAGGTCTGGAACCGCAACGTCGTCGCCATCGGCCTGTCGTCGGGCTTCATGGAGCCGCTGGAGTCCACTTCCATCCACCTCGTGCAGTCGGCCATCGCGCGGCTGATCCAGTTCTTCCCCGATCAGGGTTTCAACCCGGCCGACATCGCCGAGTTCAACCGCCAGAGCGATTTCGAGACCGAGCGCATCCGCGACTTCCTGATCCTGCATTACCAAGCCACCACGCGCTGCGACAGCGCCTTCTGGGATCACGTCCGCACGATGGCCGTGCCGCAGACACTGCAGGACAAGCTCGACCTCTGGCGCGCCAGCGGCCGCATCGTGCGCCACGGCGACGAGTTGTTCTCCGAAGTCGGCTGGCTGCAGGTGCTGCACGGCCAGGGCCTCAAGCCGCACGGCCACCACCCGCTGGCCGAAGCCCTGTCGGAGGGCGAGATCAACGACTATCTGGATGACACGCGGTCCGTCATTCAGCGCTGCGTGGCACAGATGCCCAGCCATGCGGACTACATCGCGGCTCATTGCGCCGCAGTCCAGGAAACCGAGACATGCTGACCCGCCGACTCTTCGCCCTCCTCTCCTTCGTCCTCTGCACAAGCGCCCACGCCGAAGAAACGCTGGCCACCGTCACGTCGCCCAACAAGCAGCTCGTCGTCACGCTGCAGTTGACCGGCGAGGGCCGCCTGGCCTACCGCGTGGACCGCGCCGGCAAACCGCTCATCAACGCGTCGCGCCTGGGCCTGCTGCTGACCAACGCCCACCAGCTGGACGGTGGCTTCAAGCTGGCCGGCCAGGAGATCACCGACCACGACGAAACCTGGGAGCAGCCCTGGGGTGAAAGCCGCCGCGTGCGCAGCCACTACCGCGAGCTGCTGCTGGCGCTTTCCCAGCCGGGCCAGGGCGGCCGCGTCATGGGCCTGCGCTTTCGCGTCTTCGACGACGGCTTCGGCTTCCGCTACGAGCTGCCCCAGCAAGCGCAGCTGCCCGTCGCCCGCATCAGCGACGAGCTGACCGAATTCGATATCGCCGAGCCGGCCACGGCCTGGTGGATCCCGGCCGGCGAGGCGCTGGTGCTGGAGTACGTCACGCAGCGCACGCCGCTGGCCGAGGTGGGCCTGGCCAACACGCCGCTGACGATGCGCACCAAGAGCGGCGTGCACCTCGCGCTGCACGAGGCCGCGCTGGTGGACTACGCCTCGATGTGGGTGCGCAAGGTCAGCGGCCAGAAGCTGCGCGCGCAACTGGCACCGAGCAGCAGCGGTGCGGCAGTGTTCAAGAGCGGCGCCTTCTTCACGCCCTGGCGCACGCTGCGCGTGGCGGACTCGGCTGCAGCGCTCTACGAATCCAACCTCGAACTCAACCTCAACGAGCCCAACAAGCTGGGCGACGTGAGCTGGGTGCAGCCGGGCAAGTTCGTCGGCGTGTGGTGGGAGATGCACCTGGACAAGTCCAGCTGGTCCAGCGGCGCCAAGCATGGCGCGACGACGGCCAACACCAAGCGACACATCGACTTCGCTGCGGCCAACGGCTTTCGCGGCGTGCTCGTCGAAGGCTGGAATATCGGCTGGGATGGCAACTGGGTCGGCAGCCAGTCGGCGATGGATCACACCAAGGCCATGCCCGACTTCGACCTCGAAGCCGTCACGGCTTACGCCAAGGCCAAGGGCGTGAAGCTGGTGGGCCACCACGAGACGGGCGGCAACGTCGCGCGCTACGAGACGCAGATGGACGCGGCCTACGCGCTCTACGCCAAGCATGGCGTGGACGTCATCAAGTCCGGCTACGTGACCGACATCGGCACGGCGCAGTTTGCGAACGCCAGCGGCAGCGGTACGCACTTCGGCTTCACCGAATCGCAGGAAGGCGTGCGCCATTTCGTCAAGGCCGTGCAGGAGGCGGCCAAGTACAAGATCGCCATCGACACGCACGAGCCCGTCAAGGACACCGGCCTGAGGCGAACTTATCCCAACTGGGTCTCGCGCGAAGGCGCGCGGGGCCAGGAGTTCAATGCCTGGGGCGACCCCATCAACCCGGTGGGCCACGAGGTGGACCTCGTCTTCACGCGCATGCTCAGTGGACCGATGGACTACACGCCTGGCGTGCTGAGCTTGAACGGCGCCGGTGACCGCAAGCTGCATTCCACACAGGCCAAGCAGCTGGCGCTTTACGTGGCGCTGTATTCGCCGGTGCACATGGTGCCGGACCTCATCGAGCACTACGAGCGCTGGCCCAAGGCCTTCCAGTTCATCAAGGACGTGCCGACCGACTGGGAGACGACCAAGGTCATCCACGGCGAGCTGAGCGAGGTGGCGACGATTGCCCGCAAGGACCGCCGCAGCGAGGACTGGTACGTCGGCGCCATCACCAACGGCGACGCCCGCAAGCTGACGCTGCCGCTGACCTTCCTGACACCGGGCCGCCGCTACCGCGCCGAGATCTATCGCGACGGCGACAACGCCGACTACCGGGACGACAAGCGCCGTTTCGACCTCGTCGCCGAGCAGGTCACCGTGACCTCCACCGACACGCTGCCGCTGAACCTCGCCCCCGGCGGCGGCCAGGCGATCCGATTCACCCCCCTGCCCTGAGTTCGCCGATGTCCGTCCCCTCCTCCGCCCTGCCGCTGGCTAAGCCGGCCAACAGCCGTGCGCCGCTCGCCATCGTCACGCTGCTCTTCTTCATGTGGGGCTTGCTGACGTCGCTCAACGATGTGTTGATCCCGCACCTTAAGGCGCTCTACACGCTGTCCTACTTGCAGGCCATGCTGGTGCAGTTCTGCTTCTTCGGCGCCTACTTCCTCGTCTCGCTACCGGCCGGGCGATTGATCCAGCGGCTGGGCTACCAGCGCGGCGCCGTCTTCGGCCTCGTCGTGGCGGCGGTGGGCTGCCTGCTGTTCCTGCCGGCCGCGACCTCGGGCTACGCGCTCTTTCTGTTCGCCTTTTTCGTGCTGGCCGCCGGCATCACGGTACTTCAGGTCGCGGCCAACCCCTATGTAACGGCACTGGGCGACCCGCGCACTGCATCCAGCCGGCTCACGCTGACGCAGGCCTTCAACGCACTTGGCACGGCTGTTGCACCGGCGCTCGGCGTGCTGATCCTGCCCGAGGCCGCCGGCGCCGCAGGCGTGCAGGGGCCCTACCTATCCCTTGGTGCGGCGCTGCTGGTGCTGGCCGGGCTCTTCGCGATGGCCCGCCTGCCGCGCATCGCTGCCGAGAACACGCCGACGACCGATTCCAGCGTCGCCGTCGCTCTCGCCAACCCGCACCTCGCGTGGGGCATCGTCGCGATCTTCCTGTACGTAGGCGCCGAGGTCAGCATCGGCAGCCTGCTCATCAACTTCATCCAGGAAGCCGCAGGCCTGACCGCCGCGCAGGCCGCGCCCTACCTGAGCGTCTACTGGGGCGGCGCGATGGTGGGCCGCTTCGTCGGCGTGGGCCTAATGCGCTTTATGGCGCCGGGCCGGCTGCTGGCCGTACACGCGGCGCTGGCCGTGGCTCTCATCGCCGTCGGCGTCACCACGCATGGCCCGGTCGCGATGTGGGCGCTGCTCGCCGTCGGCCTGTGCAACTCCATCATGTTCCCCACCATCTTCAGCATGGCCCTTCATCGGCTGGGTGCTCAGACAGCGCACGGCTCCGGCCTGCTGTGCATGGCCATCGTGGGCGGTGCGCTGCTGCCGCTCGTGCAGGGCTATGCGGCCGACGTCATCGGTTTGCAGGCCTCTTTCGGCGTACCCGCACTTTGCTATGCCGGCATCGCGATCTATGGCTGGCGAAACATCAGCCTGTTCAGATGATCACGGACACAGCGCCCTGGCCTCGGCTACTGGCGTGCTGGCAAGGCGGGCGGCTGCAGACGGTGCTGCTGCACAGCGACAGTCGCTACACGCATGCGCGGGACGAGCCGGTCGACGACACGGAGCAACTCGGGCCCGCGCTGGCCGATGCCCTCTCAGCGATGCACCGACCGGTCCGCCATGCCGTCCTGGTTGGCGACATGTCTCTAGCGGCCGATCCCCTGCGGCGGCGGCTCGGGCTTGCCACGATGTGTTTGGTGCCAAGCGACCGTGCACGCCGTCTGGCTGCGGTCCAAAGTGACGCTGTCAAGGGAAGCAATATTGAAGCACCCGACTGGGTCGGCGCAGCTCGCGCGCTCGATCTGGCTTGGCATGCATCTTCGACCGGCGCGGTCTGCAAAAAGATCCGTGCGGCCTATGGAGGGTTGACGCGCAGCGAACGCCGCGTGGCCGACGTGGTGCTGGCAAATCCCGCAGCGACGCTTGACACGGCCACTGCTCGGCTGGCAGAGGCGGCCGGGGTGAGCCAGCCGCAGGTCATTCGCTTTTGCCGTGCGCTGGGCTTCGACGGCCTGACAAGCTTCAAGCGCGCTCTAACCGAAAGCCTCGCCACAGGCTGCGCCGCAGAAGAAGGGCATCCCTTGGTCTTACGCAGCCTGAAAGCTCTGGCTCACGTCGACCGCGGCCGCCTCGCTGAAGCCTCACGACTGCTGACCCAAGCCCAACGGATTGACGTTCTTGCCGACACGATCCGCGCGCCGCTTCTCGACCTCACCCTGCGAACCATGTGGCGAATGGGCTTACCCGCCCGGCCCGCTGATACCTCCGAGGTAGGCCCCAGATCGGTCTGGCTGAGCCTGGGTGCCGTTCATCATGGCTGCGGCGTACTCATCGCAGAGGTCCATAGGCCGGACGTCGCGGCGTGTCAATTGGTGACCGGCTTGGAGTGGCCCGAGGCGCCGACGTTTCGCGCCACCATGATGCTTCAACTCTTGTTGGCTGAAATGGTGCTACCTGGGATGGCCTAAGTGCATCGACATCTCCGCCTTGTCACGGCTACTACGACGGGAACCGCGAGTACCAGGACGTCCGGCTGCATCCCTACGAGCCATTGCGACCAAGGCGGCCCAAGCGGGGTTCGTCGACTTCAAGGCCGAGCCCGAGCGGATATTTCAACGCGACAAGAACGTCGAGTTTTCGATCTTCCTGACTCACCACGCGGTTGATTGTTGGGACATCACGGCGGCGGCGGAGAAGCTTGGTGAGCTTTTGAGCGCGGTTGACGGAGTGATCGAGCAACTCGGTCTAGATGGATCGGAGCTTCGTGAAAGAGCTGAGGAGCTGAAGCAGGAGTTCATTCGGACGCCGAGCATGCTTGAGCCCGCAAAGACATTGATCGGCCGCGTTACCCGTGGCAGCTCATGGAGAAACCCGTGGTTTTGAAGTGGCGCGGGGTCTAACTGCTCGCCATCTGCGGCGCAACTGCAGCGGCTTACGCCTTCATGGCGGCTTTGTAGATGGACTGTCGTGGCTGGGCCATCAGCCTTCTGAGCATGGGCTCGAAAAATTCCAGAGGAAGCGCCTCGGCTTGCGGGTCGAAGGCCGGGTTGTCATAGCGCTCGACGAACTCAGCCGTGCGGTCGAAATGCGCATGGCCGCGGAACTGCTCGCGCATGTCGCGGTCCAGCCCGATGTGCTGGAAGAAGTTGTGCCCCTGGAAGATGGCGTGCTGCTGCACCATCCAAAGGTTCTCCTCCGTCACAAAGGGCTTGAGGATGGCGGCGGCAATGTCCGGGTGGTTAAAGGAGCCCAGCGTGTCGCCGATGTCGTGCAGCAGCGCGCAGCAGACGTACTCCTCGTCGCGCCCGTCGCGGTGGGCCAGCGTGGCTGTCTGCCGGCAGTGGGTCAGTCGGTCGACAGCGAAGCCGCCGAAGTCGCCGTCCAGCAGGCGCAAGTGGCCGAGCACGCGATCGGGCAGGGTGCGGGCCATCATCATTGCCTCGGGAACGATCAGGCCCCAGTCTTCGCGGGTGCTTTCATCCATGCGGGTGAAGGTGGCGTGGGCGGTCATGGCGTCTCCTGGGGTGTTGGGCGATTCTGGGCGGCATGCGCGGATGAGGCTGTCACCTCTGGCGCGGTACAAACGCCCTGACAGCGTTTCGAGGAAGGTGCGGGCGGCTCAAAACGAAGGCAGCGCGGTGGAGGCAATGATGGCGATCACACCGCTGGCGCCCAAACGAACGGTCAAGGTCAGTCTGCCAGCCGCTGTAGTACCTCTTTGCGATAGCCGGTGAGCCGGCCGCCATCGACCACCATGGTGTGACCGGTGACGTAGCGGCTCTCGTCGCTGGCGAGGAAGTGATACACCCCCACCAGGTCGTCGACCTCGGCAATGCGGCCGAGTGTCGAGAGTTGCTTGGCCAGCGTGTTCAGAATATGCCCGGGCGGCAACATGGGCGTGCGCACCGGGCCCGGCGCGACGGCATTGCAGCGAATGCCGCGCATGCCAAGCTCAACCGCCGCCGTCTTGGTCATGCTGATCACCGCCGCCTTGGTGGCGCTGTAATCGAAGAAGCCCTCGTTCTGCTGCAGGCCGGCGACCGAGGCCGTCGTGATGATGGCGCCTCCATCGTTCATGTGCCGGGGGCCGTACTTCAGCAGGTAGTAGGTGCCGTAGAAGTTCAGCGCCACCAGGCCGTCAAGCACGGCTTCATCGGACTCGGTGATGTGCACGTTGCGCCCGGGGGCGCCAGCGTTGTGGATGATGACGTCGAGCTTGCCGATGGCGCGCTCGGCGGCGTCAAAGGCGGCCACCATGCTGTCGCGGTCACTGACGTCAACGGCGAGATAGACGCCGCCGGCATCGAGCACTTCCTTCGGTGGCGCCTTGATGTCGGCCACCACCACGCGCGCGCCGTCCTGCAGGAAGCGCTGAGCTGTGCCCAGGCCGATGCCGGACGCACCACCGGTGATGAAGACGGCCTTGTTCTTCAGGCTGAAGGGAGGGGTCGCGGTGGTCGTCATCAGTAGTTGGCCAGCTTGGTGAACAGGGTGACGGGCGGCATGGCGTTGGCGTCGGCGATCACGTCGATCAGCACGGGCCCGTCGGTCGCGAGGGCCTCGGCGAGGGTGGTGGCGATGTCTTCGGCGCGCTCCAGGCGCAGGCCCATGACACCGCATGCCCGGGCAATGGCCGCGTGGTCGACCGGCGCGAAATCGCAGACGTTGGTGTGGCGGCCCAGGCCCGCGTCCTCGGCGTGCAGCTGGTAGCCCAGGATGGCGTTGTTCATCACCGCCACGACCAGCTTGATGCCATGGCGCTTCGCGGTCTCCAGCTCCGACCAGACATGGCCAAAGCCGCCGTCGCCAACGACGCAGAACACCGGGCGACCCGGCTGGGCGATCCTGGCGCCCATGCCCATGGGCATGCCCCAGCCCAGGCCGGCCTGGCCGCGCGGCGTGATGAAGCGCCGCTGGCCTTTGGCCGTCAGGTAGTTGGCCACCCAGATGGAAGAGAAGCTCGCATCGGCGACGACGATGTGATCGTCCGCCAGCTGCCGCTCCAGCTCGGCCATGAAGCGCTCGGGGCGGATAGGCGTCGCGTCTGAGGTCGTCACCTCGGCGATCTCTTCGCGGTGCCGGTGCTTGGCAGTCGCCAGGGCGTCCTCCACCTTCGCGCGCGCCGCCAACCGGTGAGTCAAATCCTTGTTCTTGAGCGCGACGTTCAGCGCTGCCAGCGTCAGCTTGGCATCGCCCACCAGCCGCATTGACTCGTAGTTTCGCCCCACTTCCTGGGCATCGATGTCGACGTGGATATAGCGGGCCGCGCGTGGCAGCAGGGTCCACGAATCGGTGCCGTTCTGGTTGGTGCGGTTGCCGATCAACAACACCACGTCGGCCTCCGTCACCAGCGGCTTGGCGAACTTGGCCATGCCGCGTGTGGCCATGAAGTAGCCGATGACGCCCATAGACAGCGGGTGGGCTTCGTCGACGCTGCCCTTGCCCATGGTGGTGGTCGCCACCGGCAGATGGGCCAGCTCCTGCAGCGCGCGCAGCTCGGCCTGTGCGCCGGCGCCGATCACGCCACCACCGGCGTAGACGATGGGCGCCCTGGCTTGGGCCAGCAGCTCGGCGGCCGCCTCGATTGAGCCCGGATCGGCCTGCACGCGGTCCAGCGGGTAGTGGCCCAGGCAGGCGCGGCGCAGCGCCGGGTCGGCCTGCTCCTCGCGCTCGGCCAGCAGCTCCATCGACACCAGCAGCACGGCCGGCCCGGGGCGGCCACTGGCCGCAGCGGTGAAGGCCATGTCGACATAGTCCTCGATGCGCCTGGCGCTGGTGACGCGGCGAATCCACTTGGACACGCCCTTGAACAGCTCCAGCTGGTCCAGCTCCTGGAATGCGTTGCGGTCGCGGGCATTGGGGCCGACGTCCTGCACGATGGCGACGATGGGCACCGAGGCCGACAGGCATTCGGCAAGACCCGGCACCAGCAGCGTCGCGGCCGGGCCGTTCTGCGCCGTGACGACGGGCACCTTGCCGCTGACCCGCGCGTAGCCGTCGGCCATGTAGCTGCCGGCGTTCTCGGTCCGGTAGCCGATCTGCTGGATGCCCAGGTCGGCGGCGGCCAGCGTCAGCGCGGGCGGGTTGCTTTGGCCGAACAGGAATTCCACGCCATGGCGCTGCAACGCGCGGGCAAAGCGCTGTGGCGGGCGCAAGAGAAGTTCGTTCATGGCGCGATCAACACCTTGCAGTGCTCATTGGGCTGGCCCAGCAGCGTGAACATGGCCGAGGCCTCGTCGAGGTTGACGGTGGCCGTCACCAAGCCATCCACCTTGATGCGGCCGGCGGCCAGCATGCGCTGCACGAACGGGAAGTCCGCGGCCTCGTAGGCCAGCGGGAAGCTCATGCGCAGCTTCTTCAGCGCCGCCGAAACGACGGTGAAATGCTCAGGCTGCATGCCCGTGCCGACCATCACGAGGTGGGCGCCAGCCGGCGCGATCTCGATCAGCTTGGCCAGCATCGGCCGGCCCACGCACTCGAAGATCACCGAAGGCTTGCGGCCGGTCTGCCGTTCGAATTCTGCGACCGGATCGGCGCATTGCGCCGCGTCGATGACGACATCGGCGTCGATGCGGCGGGCGCGCGCCAGGCGGGTCGGCTGCATCTCGCTGATCCCGACAGCGCCTGCGCCGAAGAAGCGCGCCCATTTGGCAACGGCCAGGCCGATGATGCCGGCGCCGATCACCAGCACGTCGGCGCCCAGCACCGCCTGCCCGGTGCGCCAGGCGCCCAGCCCCACGGCGAGCGGCTCGATGGTGGCGGCGTCGATGTCGCTCAACTCGTCGGGGATCTTCATCGCCAGGCCGGCCATGCAGCCGGCGTACTCGGCGTACGCGCCGGGCATGCGCAGATCGAAGCCCTGCGGCACGATCTGCGCGCATTCCGAATGCCGGCCCTCGACACAAGCCGGGCAGACGCCGCAAGGCTTGGCGGGCAAGGCGACGAGGCGGTCACCCACCTGCCAGCCGGCGACGCCGGGGCCGACCTCGACGACCACGCCCGTGTACTCATGGCCCAGCACATTGCCTGGCTGAAGCAGCCCCGGCACCTCGACGGCGTGCAGGTCCGACGTGCAGATGCCGCAGGCCTTGACCTTGAACACGAGCCCGCCGGGCTCAGCAATGGGGCGGGGCAGATCGGCCAGCTGCAGCGGCTTGCCGACTTCCACAAACTGCAATGCTTTCATCTAGAACATCACCTCGGGAGAGAGAACGGAGGAAGGAAGGCGCTCTGCTCAAACCCGGGGCCAGGTCTTGATCAGAGCGCTTTCAAGGAAACAGCGTGGGCGCGGTCCAGCCCACGGAAGATGGAGGCGTCGATTGCATTCATGAGCCGGTCGACCGTCAGGCCTTCGACAGACGGCACCCACTTGCCCATCCAGATCAACATGCCTAGCAGCAGCTGCATGACGAGTTCCGGCTCGCACTGCACGATGGTCCCGTCGGCCATGCCCTCCTTCAGGAAGCGCACCAGCACCGCCTTCAGGCGGTCGGCCCAGGCCGCAATCGCCTTACGGTGCGCGGCTTCGAGGTAGGAGAAGTCGCCGAAGTAGAGCTGCGGGCCGTTCTCCGCCGACTCGACCAGCATGTCGCGGATCAGGTGGCGCAGCTTGTGTTCGCCGGTGCCACCCTTCTTGTCGGGCTCGGTCAGCAGGCGCTCGAAGCGTTCCAGCGACGATCGGTGGCAGGCATAGGCCAGCGCCTGCTTGCTGGGGAAGTAGTGATAAAGCGCCGCGTCGCGCAGGTCCAGCGTGGCCGCGATGCCGGTCAGCGTGGCGAAGGCATAGCTCTTCGCGTTGATCATTTCCGTCGCGGCTCGAATGATTTCGTCGCGCATGCCTTCGGCTTTTTTAGTCTGGGCTAGGGGCTTCTCGGCCTTGGTCTTTTTCGTTGCCATGATGACTTTTCGTCGATTCCAGGGACGGCAAGTATCGGTTGATCCGCATTCTGCTCAGCTTCCACAAAATCTCTTGCAGGGTTAATTCTAGTCTTGACTAAAAGTTCTAGTCCAAACTAAAAATTGCGCCGCAGCGAGCTCCAAATCCAAGAGAGCCGCCAAGACTGGAGACAACGACATGCGGAAAATACTGGCCAGCGGCCTGGTCACCCTGGAGGTCATCGCGACCGGCGCGGTCCTGGCACAGGAGGCGCCGTCTGCACCTGCGGTGCCGGCCACGGAGGCCTCGGCCAACGAGACGCTGGAGCGGATCACCATCACCGCCACCAAGCGCGAGCAGACGCTGCGCGACGTGCCGATCTCGGTGTCGGTGACGAGCGCCGCCACACTGGAGAAGGCCAAGGTCGTCGACCTCATCGACCTGCAATCCCTGGTGCCTTCGCTGAAGGTGACGCAGTTCAACGCCGTCGGCCAGACCAACTTCATCATTCGCGGCTTCGGCAACGGCGCCGGCAACGACGGCATCGAAAGCTCGGTCGGTGTGTTCGTCGACGGCGTCTACCGCTCGCGCACGTCCTCGGCGCTGGACGATCTGCCCGAGGTGCAACGCATCGAGGTGCTGCGCGGCCCGCAGTCGACGCTGTTCGGCAAGAACGTCTCGGCTGGCGCGATCAGCATCGTCACGGCCCGGCCGCAGTTCGTGCTCGGCGGCACCGCCTCCGTCGACTTCGGCAACCACGGCCTGCGCAAGCAGCGCCTGTCGGTCACCGGCCCGCTGTCCGACACGTTGGCGGCTCGGCTGACCGTCAGCAACAACAGCCGCGATGGCACCCTGACGAACGACGTCACCGGCAACGGCGTGAACGACCGCGACCGCCAGTCGGCGCGCGCCGAC